>Ga0070693_100000383_pt1 | contig 20139 bp, 23 predicted proteins | sample KBSK1103metaG_FD_65472 | JGI IMG/M metagenome (GOLD analysis project Ga0070693, IMG submission 65472) | Corn, switchgrass and miscanthus rhizosphere microbial communities from Kellogg Biological Station, Michigan, USA - KBS K1-10-3 metaG | ecosystem: Host-associated > Plants > Roots >...
TACAGCGGTCGAACGGAAAGTATGCAGGAGAAAGAATCGCCGACATCGCGCAGTCGTACCGTTGCCCGCGGCTGGTTTCGTTTCAAAAACCAATTTCTTCACACGTTCCAGACGGGACGTTTTCCAATGGCCAGGTGCCGCAGACGTTTGATGGGGCGCCTCATCCCTGCGGTTTTCAGGGTGCGGGTTATGACTCTGTTCTGACTTCCAGCCTCCAACTTCTAACCTGTGCCTTATTCCCACTTGCAGTCCGCATGCTGCCCCCGCAGGCGTACGATCAGCTATGGATGAGAACGGAGACCCCGAACATGAAGCCTAATGAACCCAGCCGCACAGCCCTGATGATCGCCAGGCAACGAGCTGCTCATCAGCTGCTCGATCATGGCGCAATCCTCAATGACCCATTTGCCATGAAGATTCTGCGTGAAGACGAAAAGGACGTGCTTCAATTTGCGAACGCACACCCCTTGGCCAGCATCGGACGCATGTTGTCCACGCTAAGCACTAATTTGCCGGCGCGGTCGAATCGGCCATCGATGCGTGGATGAAAGAGGGTTGTGGTTTCAGAGTTGGTGTTGACGGATAGGGCACAGGGGAAAGGTGGCGGGGTGGAGGGTGTGGTATTTTGGGGATGGAGAAACGTGCGCCCCGACCTTTGGTCGGGGCTTTTTCTTTTTGGGGTACCCTCTCGTTGCACGCTTGGTAGGCCGTTTGTTCCCGAATCCTGAAAAAACCGAAAGTCGCCAAGATGCCGGGCTGAAGCCCGGCGCTACGTATAAACCTCCTCACATTTGGAACAAAACCATGACAAACAAGAAGTTGGACGGCATAGATATTTGGAAGCAGTTTGAGGATTTGTTGATCCCGGGGCTGCGCCTCTCGGCGATGGAGCGCGCGGTGTATTCGCATCTGCTGCGGCATAGCCGGCTAGAGGGGAAGCAGCGGCTGGTGTTATCGATTAGACGCCTGGCGCGTGGGGCGAGCCTCGGCGAGGGGGTGGCGCGCAGGGGAGTGAGGCGGCTGGCGGCCAAGGGCGCGCTGCGGCTGACGGAAAGAAGCAAACGAGGACACGTGATTGAAGTGCGTTTGCCGGAGGAGGTGCGCGGGGTGCGGGCGAGAAAAATTGCGGAGGGAGAGGCGGAGCGGCCGCGGGGCACCGTCAATCTGGAGGAAACCGACTTTCTGGGAAAGCGGGAGCTGCGGGAAGCGATCCACGCGCGCGAAGGCGGGCGCTGTTTCTATTGCCTGAGGCGAGTGACAGCGGCGACGCGGGGCATCGATCACATCATTCCGCGCGCGCGGATGGGACGGAATGGCTATCGCAACCTGGTCTCGAGCTGCGCGGAATGCAATTCGCGGAAAGGCGAGCGACGGGCGGAAGATTTTCTGCGGTGGCTGTACCGCGAGGGCCGGTTGGAGAGCAGCGAACTGAAGGAGCGGCTGCGAGCGCTGGAGAAGATGGCGGCCGGGAAGATGCGTCCGGTGTTTGCTGGGGAGAAGTGAATCGTGGGAAGCATGGGGACAGAAACGTGAAAAAATCGACGGTTATTCTTGATGAAATTTGGATCATCCGAAGTGACTCTCTCGCCGTATTCTAGGAGCAAGGGGGACTCCATGCTCAAGTGTGCTCTTCGGTTGCTGGTGGTGGCTTGCGTTGTAGTTTGCTTCATGGCGAGTGCGTTAGTCGCGGCGAACGATCCGTTCGTTGGCGAATGGAAGCTGAACGCATCCAAAAGTAAGCTCATCGACGTGATGAAAGTCGAGAGCTCCGGGGGCAACAAGTACGCCTTTGACTTTGTCGGCGGCAAGCCTGAGAGCATAGCGGCTGATGGAACGGATCAGCCAGGACTTGGTGGGACAACGCTGTCCGTCACCGTCGAAGGGCCTGATGCATGGAAAGTCGTCCGCAAGAAGGACGGCCGTATGCTTCTGACAGCAAATTGGGCGCTTTCGAAGGACGGCAATACGCTTACAGACGACTACACGGAGTTCGGGCCCGACGGGAAGGGTTCCACCGTGAACTATGTGTATAAGCGGACGGCGGGAAGCTCGGGCTTTGCGGGGACTTGGGAAAGCACGACCCAGACGATCAACTTTGAGTTCGTGCTTAAGGTCCAGCCCTACGAGGGCGACGGCCTTTCGCTCATCTCTCCCATGGAGGGACGGACGACAAACGTCAAGTTTGATGGCAAGGATTATCCGAAGGCCAGTCCGAACGCGGAGAAAGGTTCTACCGCCTCGGCGCGGCGAGTGAATCCGCACACGGTGGAAATAACCGACAAGGTCAACGGCAAGACCGCGTCGACACGCCAGATCGAGCTTTCTTCGGATCTGAAGACCTTGACGATGACCGTGCACCCAGCAGGCCGGCGCGAGCCGAACATACTCGTGTTTGAACGGCAGTAGCTCCGTCGCCCGTACTTTCGCGAATCCGTATGCGCCGCTCCTTCGTAGGGGCACGGCACGCCGTGCCCGTCTTTGCTAACGAATTGCCGCGCTCAGCTCTTCTTCAGCTCAATGCCGCCGTTCGTCGTGGCGACCTTCAATTCGCGCCCTCCGCCGCCCACCGTCCCGGAGAGAGACTTGGGGCCAAACTTCCCCTGTACGGTAATCGGAAAGTCCGTGCGAATGCCGCCGTTGGTGGTGGCGGCATCCACCTTGAATTCCGCAGAGGCCGGCAGCGTCACGTCCACACTGCCGTTGGTGGTCTCCAGCTCCAGCTCGCCGCTCCACTTGGCGTTGCCCATGGACACGCGCACACCGCCGTTGGTGGTCCTTGCGGAGGCCCACTCGCTCGTCGAGACTTCCACGTCGCCGTTGGTAGTTGCCGCGTGCACCACGCTGTCCAAATGCAGGCAATGGACCCTTCCATTGGTGGTCAACGCGTTCAGCCGCACGCCCCGCGGCACTTGCACGTCAAAGTTGATCTTCGCTCGATGCCCGTGCCACCAGTTGCCGGACTCCGACGTCACTCCGCCGCGATGGCAGCGGCCCGGCGCCCTATCCCTGGCGTAGACGGCGCAAACCGTGACGCCATCCGGGTACTCGACGACCTCGATAAACAGTTCGTGGTCGTCGTCGTTGCCGCCGCGCGCGCCTGCGACACGCGCCGCATCCCCGGAAGCGCGGTTGGCTGCAATCTCGCCATTCGTATTAACCACTTCCAGGGTCTCTCCGGCCTTCAAGGATCCCTGCCAATGAAAATCGGCCGGGTCGAAGACCGTGCGCTTTTCGCCCTGCGCCCGCGCGGGCAGACCAGCCACCAGGCAAATCATCGCCGCACAAACCACACCCGGTAAGCAGCCTCGTAGCAAACTCTTGCTTATCTTCATGACGTCCGCCTCCCTGACGGTTGTCTGACGCTTGAACCGGCACACCCGTCTTATGGTGTAATACGCAACCCGACCCACTTTGGTTCCCAAGAGGCGGCGCACCCATGCCGCCCGCGCCATATTGCCGAAAAGGGGTGGCGCAACCGCGCGCGTCCCCGCGAAGCTGGATGATTACGCTTCATCGCTAGCAGTCTTGCCGGATGCCGTCTCGCTCGGATAGTTGAAGAAGAGCTGATTGCCGTCGGGATCATCGACCACCAGAAGCCGGTAGCCCCACGAACCGTCCTTTACCGGAACTCCCTTGGCCTCGAGTTCCGCGCGCAGCGCGTCCAACGCGGCGACCGCGGCCTCGCGCGTCTGCGGCTCGACGTTCAAGGAAATGAACATCAGCCCCTTGCCAATCTTCTCCGGCCACGTGTCGGCCAGGATAAGCGCGCAGCCCTGCCGGTCGACCTGTGCGACGTACGCTCTGCCGTTCTCGTCGTAGCGCCATGGGCTCGTGAAGCCGAGCCGGTTAACGTAAAAGTGGAGCGAGGCCTCAACGTCGGTCACGTGTAGGACGGGGCGCGCGAACCAGTCTGTCATAAGCGATGTATCCTCGAAGGAAGACTACTGCTTCCAAGATCAGGTTCAAAGACCAAAGACGAGGTGTCACCGTTCTAACTCCCCGGTTTTCCCCGAGAAGCGTTAGACGTTCGCACCAAAGGCCAGCAGGCGGCCATCGCAATCTTTCACGACGAACTCGCGCGTGTGCCAGGGCGTGTTGACCAGTTCGCGAGTGAATTCCACGCCTCGCGCGGCGTACTCAGCGTAAAGTGCGTCGGCATCTTCGATGAACAGGTACGCGTCAAGCAATTCGTCGTCGTATTTGTCCGGATTAGCGGTGGGCGGCGCGGCGCAGCGGAAATGAATCACCTGCTGGTCGCGCGCGACGATGGCGTAGACCGGCGGATCCAGCCACGTGCCCAAACATGCGAAGCCCAGTTTGCCGGTGTAGTAGGCGAGCGTAGCGGGAATGTCGAGCGTGAAAAATACCGGCGCAATCTGGCGGAGCATAGGCCCAAGTCTACCGCAGATGCCCACGTGGGCGACTAGTGGGGCTGGCCCCGTCGCAGGCTCCACAATCCGCGCACCGTGAGGATAAAGGTGAACAGGCCAATCACGCCCGGCGCGTGAAGCGTCCAAACGAACAAGAAGGCCGGGGTTGACGCGCCGGGGGAAAAATGCGGAAACGCGAAACTCGAAATACGAAAAACGAACAAACCAAGCCGTAAAAAACGAGTGTGAAAAATGGAGCCAGAAAAAAAAGCAGCCGGGGCGCTCCGCTGAGGGGCCGAGGTACCCCGGCTTATCCTGCCCGCCTCCGCAGTGAGCGAGCAAGAAACCTGTAAGAAATTCGATTGTGAATGGCGCTCTGCGGCGGCCGCCGAAAGCAGCTACTTCATTTCTTCGTCGCCGCGGAGGAATTCGTATCGCTCGATCGCGGCGACGACGCCAATGGCGCCTTCGTCGCGCGGCTCGGTCCGCTGGACGCGGCCGAGACAGCGCACGCGCACGGGACCCGCCAAGGTGATTTCGTTCGGCAGGGTCAGAAGAATTTCGACGGGCGAGCCTTCGTGAACGTCTTTGGACAGAAAGAAGTAGACACCGCGAGAGCTGACGTCGCGGGATTCGGTGCTAGTCTCGCCAACCGCGGCGCCCGTAGTCCAACGAACGGTGAGCGGCAGCCGCATTTGGAAGCGCTGGGTTGTGCGGCGTTCGGAACCGGTCAAGGCATACCTCCTGATTGAAGAGAGAGTGTATCTGGGTGCGGTCCAGGGAACAATAGGACTGCGGGTACAAAATCGATTCAATTCTGGGAGGTACGCCTGTACTAGGACGTTTGTGGAAAACGTGGCGTGGGGATCATCGAAGGCTGGCCGTGCTTTCGTCACACGTGACTTACGAGTCGTGGCGCGTGCGGGAGAAGAAGCCCGGCGATCCAAGGGATTGCGAACCTCCTGAGAAGGAAGGGCGGATCTCCACCCATACCGCCTGTGGTTTGCGCAAAGTGTGCGGAGATAGCTGAAAATGCGGGACTTAGCGTAAGTGCCATGAAATGATATTGATGCGGACTCTCTCTGGGAATGGGAGGGAAAAACTTAGCGGAATCGAAGAGGAGATCCTTCGACTGCGCGCATGTGAAGCTGGGGCTCCGGTGAAGGCGCGGTCATCCGCATCCAACTAACTAAAAACCAGGCGCTGAACGAACAAACTCGCGGGAGCACTCCGGAGCTGACCCTATCTCTTAGGCAAACTTTCGCCGAGCAGCTGTAACCTGCTGCTAGCCCCGAACTTTACCAACAAAGAGCTGACGTGAAATTTGACTGTGCGCTCGGAAAGGTTCAGCTCGCAGGCTATTTCTTTATTGGCAAGATTCCGGTTGATGCCCTCCAACACTTGCCATTCCCGCTTGGTAAGTTTTTTGTCCACACCAACCGTATTGAGGAGCTCCAGCGCCCGAGCCGCAGCTTTGTCGCGAACAACGCCATCCACTTCCGTGAAAATAATTAAATCTTTAATCTCAAACCTGTTTCTGGCCGAGAAAAGAGCCAGAGTCATTCCTAAATCCGTTTCTGAACAATAGATGCTGGTCTGTTCAGGGTGGATGAACAAGTACTTGCGCTTTTCAGAGACTAGAACATGAACCTTCGCGGTTGCTCCCTGGTTCATGGTGTCAGGCTCACACTAGTAGACTTCTCCACCGCCAGGAGAGACTTCAAAAACAACGACTTGAACAAAACTTCTTTGATTGTAAATCCCGTCGAGCCTTGCTGAAATTTCGCGAGTGGCATCGTTTGCAAGCCGAGGTTGGCGATGCCCGGGAGGGTGAATTGAAACGATACATTCCCGTTAGAGTCCGCATAGTTGGGATTGATGGTGAACGTTCCAGTTAGCAGACCATCGGCATCGCAAGTTACGGTGCCGGTTGAGATCCAGCTTGAACCGTTCAATTGCTGAGGAATAATTGCGCCGACATAGACTGCCGTTCCATCATCGAAAATGAGGGAGCTGATGTTCGGGCTAGCAGTGTTAATGGTCAGAGTAATGGGGAGCGGTGGAGGAGAAAGAACAGTAGGCTTGAGAGAAATCGCGGTGAGGACCCAGTCGGAAGACACATCGAAAGAACTCAAGACATTCGAGGCGGAGGATTTCTGCCAAGCAACCAAATTGTTGTTGAAGGAGGAGAGTGGTGTCCAGCCGGAAGCTAACGAGCACGTTCCTGTTACACAGAACGCCACAACGACATCTCCCGAAGCAGCAGGCGCTGTTACCAGTGCCGGAGTTGCAGCCCCGTTAGCCTGGGCCAAACCATCCACGGACATGCCTCCGGTTAATTCCACAATGTAAATTTCACCGAAGGTGGTTCCCGATGGAGGTATTGGACACCTTACGGCACGGGCCAATACGGAAGTTAGCGCAGTAGACATAGAGACAAATTGTGAGCGGTCCGCGGTCGCGTTGATGAGGCCAATAGAAGCGTAAATAGTGCCGATTGAATCGGTTATCGCCGCGCTGAGGGGCGCTGGGCCGTTATAGTCGCATTGCACGAGGAGAGTGTTTCCTACCGCCTTCGGAGTGATGGATTGAGAACGAACGGAATTTGCAGCCGTTTGAGCGATTTGTGCGTGCGCAGAGCAGATCAAAGCAAAGAATAGAACGATACCCGGCAATAGTCTTTTCATATCACGATCCTTTTGTGTCATATCACCAACGAACGATCGGCACACTTCTGCCCGCACTTCGGAAAAAAGTGAAAGCCGGCGAGACGGTGGTGATCCCGTTTCTTGAAATCGGCGTGTGAGGCGGCGATTTTGTCAGGGCCGTGGTAAAAGATTGGCGCTAGAACCGAGAAGAAAGATGTAGCTGTTCTGGAATGTGGATGTCGAAGCAAGCGTCTTGCGAACATGGCCTGGTTGTCTCCTCTGCGCGTGCGACTTCGACACGTCCGAACCGAGAGGGAACAATCGCGGGCCGCGGTGTCCGGTCAGGATAGCCGGTAGATCGTGTCTGCTGACGGCCTGAGTGGTTCACCAAAAGCCGTGCAGCTGCCGCTTGAATTTCTTGTCACAATTGTGTATAGGCTGGGAGGGCCCGGTCGAGGGAAAGAGCAAAGAGCAGAGAAAGGGTCGAACTTTAAAAATTTAGAGCAGTAATCAACGTGGGTCAACACAATAGCCGTTGTTTTTCCCAGGAGCGTGTCGTACCGGGCACTCTCCCCGCCTTTCCGATCTGAACATCTGCGCCAGTGAAAGCGGATTCTTCCGAGGAAATTCCCTTACATTTCCCGCTATACGGCGGGCAGCAGATCCCAGACGCGCCAGAATTCCTTCATTTGGGGAGGCGTGCCGAAGGAGACGCGGACGAAGGTGTTCATGGAGGGAAAGAGGCGGGCGATTTCGATGTTGTTTTTCCTGAAGTGCGCGATGACGTCGAGAGCAGGGCGACCGGTTTGCACCATGGCGAAATTCGTAAAAGAAGCGATTCCCAGAACTTTTCGGGCTTTGGCCTGGTTGAAAAACTCCTGACGATCGCCGGCATTACGCTTTGCGCTCATTTGGACATGGTCGAGATCGTCGTAGGCTACGAGGGCGGAGTGGGCGCCGACAGCGTTGAGGCCTTCGGGCAGACGGCGGGCGGCGAGAGGTTTGATTTTCTCGGGAGCGCCAACGGCATAGCCGACGCGAATTCCTGCGAGGCCGTAAACTTTTGAGAAAGTGCGGGCGACGATGACCCGGTCGTCGTTGATCGGATTGTCGATGAACGAGGTGTAATCCGGCGTTGCTCCGACGAAGTGATGGTAAGCCTCGTCGATAAGAACCGTAGTGGTGGCGGGAAGCTTGCGAAGGAAGTCTTCGAGGTCCTTGCGAGGGGTCAGGCTGCCGGTGGGATTGTTTGGGTTACAAATGTAGATCAAACCGGTGGTGGCGCCAGCTTTTGCGAGCATGGCCGGCAAATCGTGTGAGTAATTTTTGGCGAGAGGTATTTCGACGACTTCCGCGCCCACGGTTTTGGCACAACGTCCGATGGCTTCGAAGGTGGGTAAACCGGTCATGAGCTGTTTGCCGGGGCCAACAAAGGCGGAAGCCGCAATGCTGAGAATTTCTCCAGAGCCGCAGCCGAGCACTAGTTGTTCTGGTTTGATGGAATGGGATTGAGCGATTCTTTCGTGAAGAGCTTTCACCGCGGGATCGGGGTAGCGATTTGCAAATTGCACGGAGTTTTGCATGGCGGCGATTACTTTTTGCGACGGGCCATAAGCGTTTTCATTGCGGCTTAGAATAATCGGGCCGCCGGGCTCACTTGCACGGGATCCGGGAATGAGTTCACTGAATGCGAAACCAGCTAGCGGGGGGAGAGCCGCAGTGGCGACCGCGCCTGCGGCCACATTGTGAAAGAATTTTCGTCGTGTGATAGGCATAGGCTCCTCGTTGTTAGGCTTTTCGGCTTCCGTTGATAGCAGAGAAAGGTGTGGCGGGTCAATCAAAGGCTGTTCTTCAAGAATGCCGGAGTCGCCAGGCGATCCGGTTTTCATGGCGAAATCATCCACGAGTAGGGAGTGATTTGAGGAACGCTTGGACTCCGAGGACACAGAAGTCTTGTGGCGTTGACTGAGCGCTAGTCCTGGTCGTAAGCCTGCTTCAAGCGTTGGATGTCCATCTTATTCATTTGAAGCATGGCATTCCGGACTCGCGTTGATTTTGCAGGGTCCTTGTCTTGCAACATCTTGCCCAGAATCGAGGGAATGATCTGCCAGGACAGACCGTACTTGTCCTTGAGCCAGCCGCATCTTCCCTTTTCGCCTCCTTCGGAAAGCTTTTCCCACAGTTCATCAACTTCCTCCTGCGTCTCGCAATTGACGAAGAGCGAAATGGCGGGAGTGAAGGTGAAATGCGGCCCGCCGTTGAATGCGAAAAATTCTTGTCCGTCGAGCTGGAAAGCCAACGGGCTGAGAATCTTTGAGTTCTTGAAAATGGAAACATAAAACTTCATGGCTTCTTCAGCTTTGCCGTCAAACCACAAAAATGGCGTGATCTTTTGCACTTTGCTCTCCTTGCTGCATATTTACTAGAGTTCCGCTTCAGCCGTCCGCTCTCGCGCCAACTTGGGCGAGCCGGAGTTTGCCGCCGAGCCAAGCAGTGGGAAGCGCGAGAACAATGAGAGCGACGGGATACCAGTGTGGCCCAAAGGCTGGACCTTTGTTCCAGGTTACGACAGCCCCGAGAATGCTGACGGCGAAACCGAGCGCACCGAGTACTATGGCATGCAGCATGGGCCGATGAGGAGCGAGACGCGCGGCGATGTAACTGCTCAGAACACCGTAGAGCGTGCGGTAGATCGTGGCGAGAAGCAGCGGCCCATCGTAGCCGGTCATGGACGCGCCCAAGGGGGGAAAGACGTGGGCCATGTGCAGGACGAGGTCCGTGCCAAGCGAGAGAACAATGCCCACGATCATGCCGGCGAGTACAGCGACGATGCTTCGACCAATGCGTCGCTGAGGGCCCTCTTCGCTGATGACCCCTTCGCCCATCGCTCGTTCGCTCATGATTTGCCTACTCCTTTTTCGATGCCGGCAGTTCCCGGCGATGCCAACAGTTTTGCCAGACGATCGTAGCTCGCCGCCACGCCGCTCTCCATACCGCTCTTGAGAATCCCATCTCGGGCTTCCCGGGACTGGTAGAGTACCGTCTGCGTGACGGTGGTCTTTCCGCCCCGCTCGGATAGGACGAGCGTGCCCACCGCCTCGCCTGGGTACCAGGCTTTGTCGAAAACCTCCGTGCTGACGATTCGTTCTTGCAGCACGATCTCGCGATAGACACCGCCCATCCCCATTTCGCTTCCGTCGGAGTCCCGCCGCCACACGTAGCGGTAGGCGCCGCCCACCTTCAGATCGATTTCGCAGACCGGCATGGACCAGCCCGGCGGCCCGAGCAGCCACTGTTTTACGAGTTCAGGCTTTGTGAAGGCGTCAAAGACCAGGCGGCGAGGCGCGTTGAAGTCGCGCGTCATCACGATCTCCCGGTCCCCCTTCGTCGTCACTTTCAGAGTTTCGAGATTGGTCATTGGTGATCTCCTTTAACGTAACGTTTTGAAGGCACCCGTTTCTTTTCGTTGGCCTTTGACTCGTTGACCTTGAGCTGATCGAGCAGCGCGTCAAGTCGCTGGAAGTTGCCGGCCCAAATGCGACGGTATTTCTCGAGCCATTCGCTGGCCTCGGAGAATGGTTTGGCTTCGAGCCGGCGCGGGCGACGCTGTGCATCGCGGCCACGCGAGACAAGGCCGGCGCGCTCGAGCACCTTGAGGTGTTTGGAGATGGCGGGCTGGGTCATGGCGAAGGGCTCGGCCAGTTCCAAGACCGAGGCTTCACCGGCAGCGAGGCGTGCGAGGATGGCGCGACGTGTGGGGTCAGCGAGAGCGCCGAAAGTGGCATCGAGGCGATCGGAAGAGGTCATTGCATAACCTACAGGTTGTACAACCATCTGGTTATATACTAGAGAAAACGAAATGTCAAGCCCCAGAATTGGAGGCAGTCCCGTTACCTCGGCAGCGAGACAGCGGTTATTCCTCGCGAGGGCTGAAGTGTCGCGAATGGACTGGTGCTTACGGACATTCCTGGATCCAACTTAAGTTTGGCGGACCTGCGGAAAAAGCGGCAATCGAATTCGTCGCATCCAAACGGCCGGCAGAGAGATTGGCGAGAAATGTTTCGAATAATCCGCGCGGATTCGATCTACGGGTCCGGCCGCTCTGACACCATGGACGACGAAACGGCATTGTGGGTTTCCCGGGAGGAATGGTAATCAGGAGAACATAGAGCCGTCCCAGCCCGGGCCCTTCGAAATCTCGAAGGGTATCGACTCCGTGCTCTCCTTCGACGTCCACGATCAGGGAAAGAGGTTTTCTTGTCTATCCCCTGAATCCCGTAGAAACACATAGAAATTACCATTAGTGGGGAACTGGATGATGGCTCGATTAGACGAGCATAAATAGCGTCCTGGCTGGAGCCGGAACACGGCTACGACTGATCGATTAGGCGGTGGTGGATGGCGTAAAGCGCGAGTTCGAGGCGGTCGGAAACGCCTAGTTTGTCGAAGATGTTGTGCAAGTGATTCTTAACAGTCTGCTCGCTGATGAAAAGTTTTTCGCCGATTTCCTTGTTACGAAAGCCCTGGGCGACGAGCTGAACGATTTCTTTTTCGCGGTCGCTGAGGAGAGGTTTTTCGCGCCGAGGACCGGATTCAGAAGATTTCGAGAACGCCTTCATGACCTCCGCGGTCATGCGGTTATCGAGCCAAATTTCGCCGGCGTGAACGCGGTGAATGCTTTTTACGAGCAGGTCCGTTGCGGACTGCTTAAGAACCACGCCCCGAGCGCCGAGGCGCATGGCGCGGACGACGTCGCGATCGTCTTCTGCGGCAGTGAGAACGATGACGCGGGTGGGCAGCGTATCGAAATTGACTTCCTCGAGGACGGCGAGGCCATCTTTATCGGGCATGCGGAGATCGAGCAAAAGGATTTCCGGCTTGAGCTTGGCGAGGAGTTTAATGCACTCCGCGCCGTTCTGGGCTTCGCCGACGATAGTGATATCTTCGTCGGAATCGAGGAGTTTGCGGAGGCCGTCGCGAAAGATCGCGTGGTCGTCCGCTAGAAGGACACGAATTTGCTGTTTAGTTTTGGCCATGTCAACCGAGCGGGACTTCGATGGTCAGTCGCGCTCCATGGCCGGGGTTTGACTCAACGGTCAAATCGCCTCCCACAGTACGCGTACGCTCCTTGATGGAAATCGGACCCAGCCGCAGGCGATCGAGCTCATCCCCGGTAAACCGGCCTGCAAAGCTAAAACCCTCGCCATTGTCGTCAACCACGAGGACGATGCGGCTGTCATCCTGCGACAGTTTTACCACGACATGGGAAGCCTTCGCATGCTTTTTTATGTTGTTAAGTGCTTCACGGTAAATCTGGAAAATCTCGCGGCAGACGCGGTCGGGAGCGTGCAGGTCGGCGGATTCAATCATGACGTCCAGGGCCAGGGTGGATTCGTTGCGGAAGCGTTCAGCGAATCCGTGCATCAGGTCGACGAGGTCGGCGCTCTGGACGCGCAGTGGGCGCAGGTCGGTGACCATGCGGCGAAGCTCGGCGGACTCGTTTTTTACGGTTTGCTGGAGGTTGCCCAGGCTGGCGACGGCCTGGTCGGGAGCAGCGGCGACCCGGCGCCGGAGGACGTCGAGCTGGATTTCGATACTCAGGAGGGTCTGCAGGATCCCATCGTGGAGATCCCGGGAGATGCGGCTGCGCTCGCCTTCAATGGCCCGGGCGCGAAGATGGCGCAGGAGGAAGACGTTTTCAAGCGAAGGACCGATGTGGCGCGAGATGCGCTCGAGCCAGGCGAGGTCGGGGTGTTCGAAGGGTTTGCGGCCATTGAGAACGAAGAGGCGGCCGGCGGGTTGGCCGCTCTGGTCAAACGCCACGGAGAGCATGGAGCGGAGGTTGAGCTCTTGCTGGGTGGGGCCGGGCAAGCGCGGGAGAGTGTGGAGCCTGCGGCCATCACGGCGGTCCCATCCAAAACCGCTGCCGGCGCCTTCGAGGCTGTTCCAGCAGACGCTGGCGTCCATGTCGTCGAGCAGGAAGCCGTCGGCGCGAGCAATGGAGTAACTCTCAGGGGTGAGGCGCTCACTTTCGCCGGCTCTTAGGCGCCAGATGTAGATGCGCTCGAGATCCGTGTCGCGATAGGCGAGCAGGGCAACTTCGACTTCGAAAGCGCGGGCGAGTTCGTCGAGGAGGAGGCGCAAGGATTCGGCGAGGCCCTGATCGACTTGAAGAGTTGCAGTGACGTGTGAGAAGAAGTCGTTTTGTGAGGCGAAATGGCGGCTGCGGTCGGCCAGGAAAGCCAATGCGGCTCCGCCGGCAAAGGTGCCGCCAACGAGGCCCATCCAGGCGACCACGCGGATCCATCCAATTTCGCCTTTGACGGCGGTGAGCAGAACGAGGATAAGCGCGAGCGCGCCTGCGAGCGGGATTGTGGGGCGGAGTCCCCAGCGCATGCCAGCGACCCAGCAGACAAAAAGATAGGGAAACCAGACGGGGACAGACAGCGGGCTGATGTACATGAAATAGCCGAGAGCCAGCAAATCGCAGGCAATCGGCAGGTGCCAGGCTCGTTTGCGAAGGAAACGCTCGACTGGAATGAGCGCGAGAGAAACAATCAGATAGGCAATCACGAATGAGATGGAGCGCTTGGCGTCCGCGGGTTTCGGCTGCTGAAGCAGCGCCAGCAGAGAAAGCAAAACGATAATTGGGCGCGCGTAGACGATTTGCCGCTCGAGGTGGCGGCGATCCGTTTCGTGGGGGCTCATGCGCGGGGACGCGATTCCTCCCGAATAGTCTAGCAAGTCGCAGAGGGGGAGTGCGGCGGCGTATCGAGCTTGCAACGATTTAGGCAACGCGGACTTGGATAAGGAGGGACGCGCAGCGGGTGCGACTTCGTGATATTGCGCTGCACGGGTTTGGAGCGATTCCCTTCCTGGCAACGGAGGCCGTAGACTTGGAGTGTGATTTTGCGCGGGCGATACTTCGCGTCCGGTTGTAGCGGTACGCCGCATTCACGCATCAAAATTATTGTTATGGGCATCAAGAAGATCGAACCGGAAGTATTTGCATGCACGACGTCGGCGGCGCGGCCGTTTGGGTGCATGGAGCTTTGGGCTGGAAATGAGAGGGCGCATCGTTCGCTTGAACTGGCCGGGCTGGAGGCGGATGTAATTGCTCTGCCGTCTGGCGCGGAGCGGGGCGGCGACCTCTCGGCGGTGTTTTCCTGTACCGACAACGTTGCGCGAGTGGTGTTGGCGGATTGTGTGGGGCATGGGTATGTGGCGAGCGGGGTGGCGCGACACGTCCATCACCTGTTGCACAAGCATCAGGATATTCGCAACACCGCGACGCTATTGTCCGCGCTGAATGACGAATTTACTTTGGATTCCGAAAAGTCCAAAGGAGCGTTGCGTTTGACAACGGTGGTAACGGGAACATTTGACGGCACAACGGGAGAGTTCAATTTTGCGTACGCCGCTCATCCGCGAATGCTCCTCTGGCGGTCGCGCGAAGGCAAGTTTTTTGAGATTGGTGATGGCTTGGAAAACCTGCCCATCGGTTTTGTGACGGGAGAAATGTACAGCGAGCAAAGCGTATGCTTGCAACCGGGAGATATGATTCTGGCGTTTTCGGATGGCGCCACCGAAGTGCAGTCACCTGGGGGCGAGCAACTGACGCCGCGCGGATTCCTGCGATTAGCGGAATCAACGCTGGGAAAATTGCCCGGGCCGGTCCGGCTGCCAGACTTTTCCGCGGCGCTCCTTGAGGGGGTGCAAGCTTACCGGGAAAGCCCGGAGCTTGAAGACGACGTGACGCTGTTGATGCTGCGGCGAACCGGCTGAGAACGCCCCGGCAAGGTCTGGAAATTCCCGTAAGAAGCTAGGGTGCAGTCTGCGAGGGCTGCGCCGGCGGATGGGCCGCAAAGTATTGGTCCAGGCTGGCGCGGCATTCGGCAATGCCCTGCTGGACGTTTTTGTCCAAGGCTGCAACGACAGCGCTGACGTCTTTTCCGCTTGTGGGCTCGTCATGCGTGTAGAACTGGGTCCAGACCGTTGTGCCAGCCTTGATGTTGCGCAGCTCCAATTCCATGGTGACACGGGCTACCATCGAACTCCCCGAAACTTCCTTGAAGTCGTAGAGCCGCCCGTGCAATAGAAAATCCCCGTGGATGTCGCTTCGCAGAGTGTAGACTCCGCGATACTGGCCGGATGCGCGAAGCTGCCGCAACAAAATCTCCGCGATCATTTCCGTGGGCGGTTCAGCCCAGCGGTGATACTCGTAGGTTCCCATGCTCTGGCCGGCAGAGCTAAAGACGATTTGGTCTTCGCGGTAGAGAGCGGGGCCGGTCATGCGGCCAATCAGCAAAGTGATGGGAAGAGGATTTGGATTCGCCGCGGGCGCCAGGTCTCCGGGAACGGTAAGTTGATAGTATTTGCTCGGCCGGGCCGCGCCGCAACCGGCGGCCAAGCCCGCCGCCAGCATCAGCATGCAGAAAACAATTTTCACGGACGTCAGAAAGTCCCGGCTTTTATAGCCGCAGGGAGCCTGTTGCGGGGACAGTCCAGTGCGTCTGGTCAAGAGTTCGTGATTTTCTCGATTCATTGCTGCTCACCCGGTTTGTGTTCGCGCGGATTCGTGGCGCGAATCAGAGTGTAAGGACGCTTTTTGATAGTGTCCGTGAATTCCTTCAGATTTTGCGAGACGCGGCGGAAATTATCGAGAAGCTCGTCGATATTTGCCGTGTTTACGTCGAGCGTTTGATCCAGCCTCCCGGTAATATCAGTTAAGGTTGTCAGGGATTTGCGAAGTTCGACCACCGCTTGCCGTACATCGGCGCGATTTTCCCCGAGAAGCTCGTCGATGTGAGTGAGGGCTTTGTTGGCTTGCTCGGAAGTCCTGTGCAAGTCCTGGATAAGCGGCTCGATCTTCTGACTAACGGCGTTCAAGTGCTGCACGGTAGATTTTATCTCGGGGCGATTTTCCGCAATCATGCCGCGCGTGTCCGCGAGCGTAGCGGAAAGATTCGACCGGTTCTGCGCGTTCAGGAGGTCATTGACGCGGTCGACGGTCACTTTCAGTTCCGTGGCGCGATCGTTCAAGGATTGGATGAGTTGCTTCGCCTGCGGCGCGAGGTCATTCAGCTGGGCAGTAAGCGCGTTGAAATCAACGTAGGTGTCCGATGGCAGCAGAGAGCCCGGGGGAGCGAGGGCCGTCTGCGCTCCACCGGGCAGAATCTCCAGATGGTTGTCTCCCAGGGGGCTCATGCTCATGATCTTGGCATGGCTGTCCATCTTGACGGGAAGGTCGGTTTGCACGCTGAAAACCACGTCGATGCGCGCGGGATTTTGCGGATCGATGGTCAGCTTTTCGACGCGACCCACCCTCGGCCCGCCCGCATAACGAACCGTCGCGCCCCGCTCGAGCCCGCCAGCAAATGGAAAGTACGCATGATAGGTCTTTTCGACGCGGCCAAACGCTCCGGAAATGGCAAAGACCATTCCGATAAGAACCGCCGCGGCGATCAGAACGAACAGCCCCACAAAAACCTGCTCGCGCTTCCCTGCCATCACGTCCTCTTTCCCCTGCTTTGCTCTTTACACACGACGAGTTTGCGTGAGCATCTGCAGATAATCCATTTCGCGAGCTACTTCCGGCTCGGGGACACGATCCAGAAATTGCCGCACGCGCGGCTGCGAACTCGCGCGCATTTCCGCGGTCGTTCCGATTGCCAGGAGATGCCCCTTGTCGATCAGAACCATGCGATCAGCGATCAAGTAAGCACTCGCCAATTCGTGCGTGACCACAATGATGGTCATGCGGAAAGCTTGCTTCAATTCCAGGATCAGCTGGTCGATGCCGGCGGCGATGATTGGATCCAGTCCGGCCGACGGTTCATCGAAGAAAAGAATCTCGGGATCCATGGCCAAAGCGCGGGCGACAGCCGCGCGCTTTTTCATGCCGCCGCTGAGCTGCGAGGGCATGTAATACTCAAACCCCTCGAGGCCGACTTGCTCGAGTTTGAGACGGAGCATGATTTCGATCGTGGAGTCTTCGAGCTTGGTATGCTCGCGCAGCGGCAAAGCCACGTTCTCGCCCACGGTCATTGAGCCAAACAACGCTCCGCCCTGAAACGACATGCCAATCTTCTTGCGAATCTCGTCCATTTCGGAATCGGCAATCGAAGCAATATTCTTGCCTTTAATCCAGATTTCTCCGGAGCTCGCTTTTTCGAGACCCACCAGCGTCCGCAGAAGCGTGCTCTTTCCGGAGCCGGAACCTCCCAGAATTACCAGAGTCTCGCCGCGCTTCACATCAAAGGTTATGCCGTGGAGAATTTCGACCTCGCCATAACTCACCCGCACATCGCGCAGCGAGATCATGGCCTGCGAATCGAGCGAATCCGCGTTTTCCATTTCCCTCGGCAAGGTCACACCGCCCTAACGGTCACTCACGAAAAAGAACAGGCCTGTGAAAACCAAATCCACCACCACAACGAGAAAAATCGACATCACGACGGCGCGGGTGGTCGAGCGGCCCACCTGCTCCGCGCCAGCCCCGGTTGCCAGGCCTTCCTGGCAGCCCACAGCGGTAATCGTAATCCCGAACATCACACTCTTCACCAGGCCAGTCATGATATCTCGAAGAAGGAGCGAATCCAGCGAGGCCTGGATGTAGCGGCCAAAGGTAAAATCCGCCTGGGCCACGCCGAACAGCGACCCGCCGAGAATGCCCATGGCGTTGGCCCAGATCGTCAGGCAAGGCAGCATCACAATCATTGCCAGGAATTTCGGCGTAACCAAGAAACGGATCGGACTGATGGCCATGGTTTCCAGAGCATCGATCTCTTCCGTAACTTTCATGGTGCCGATCTCCGCCGCAAACGCGGAGCCCGAGCGGCCAATCACCACGATGGCCGTGATGAGCGGGCCAAGTTCGCGAGACATGGAAATCGCGACGGCCGTGGCGACGTAGTTCATCGCTCCAAAACGCCGAAGCTCATAGGCGCTCTGGAGCGCGAGAATCAATCCAATAAAAAACGTGATCAAGGAGAGAATCGGCAGAGCGCGGACGCCCACATCCATGGCCTGCGAAATGGCGCGGTGCACGCGAAGCGGTTTGCCCTGGAACGGCCCGACAAAGGTATAGTAGGCCGCGCGGCCTCCTAACGAGGCCAGCGAACCGACGTAGGCCAGGCCGTTTGTCACGCTGCCGCCAATTTGTGACACGAATTGCATCACTGTGCTTTATCGCTCAATTCTTTGTGACTCAGTTCACGGAAACTTGGGACAATTCGCAGCCGTGGAACAAAACGCTTAGCCTGCCAGCGCTTGCTCTTCGTTGTCGTAAACTTCAAAAATCTTGAGCAGACGTGAGAGCTGTAAGACTTCCCGAGCCGTGGTGCTCAACCCAAACAAGATAAATCGCGTTCCGACGTCCCGAGAGGCTTTCAAGCCCTCGACCAAGGAAGCCACGCCGGAGCTATCGATATATCGCACCTTGCTCATGTTCATCACCACCCGGGGTGTGCGTTTGTCGCGCATTTCACGCAAAAGCGCTTTGCGAACCGCTGGTGAATTCGCGAGATCAATGTCTCCCGACACATCGAAAATGGTGGTCTTGTCGAGTTCCCTGCTGGAAATCTGCACTGTAGCACTCCTTTACGCTCTTACGAATTCACACCTTGCTTTGGCGCGTGAACATACTTGACCAAGCGGAGACGGTTGGTCCCGTTCGTACGCTTGTACTCGACAATGTCCATGCTCTTCTGAATGAAATGCAGCCCCAGACCGCCGGGCTTTACCTCTTCCAGCGCGCGCATGCACAGTTGGTCCGGCTTTATAGCTGGACCGCGATCGCAAAGCAGGATTTCCAGACCACTTGCTGCATTCTGATCAGCTCGTCCCTGAATAGCCCGGAAGAACAGTTCAATGGGTCGGTCTGGACGTCCGGAATAGGCGTGCCGGATGATATTTGTAAGCGCTTCGTCGACGGCTCGCGTCACCGCCCTGCATTCCTCGGCGGAAAACCCCAAGGATTCCGTCAAGCGCTCCACAGCCCCGCGCACCGCGCAGAGCAAGCCGGGATCGCTCGGCAGCTCGACCCTCAGGAGTACATCTTTGTTCAGTTCGCCGTTGCGCTCCTTCACGTGTCCTCGCCGCGCTGGATGAAGAGTTTTCATCCGAAATTCCTATCCTCTCCCGGCCGGCCAGTTGCAAATCTCGGCGCGAGCCTGCAAGAACGTCGCGCGCTTCGCGAAGCACGCGACCCAGGGGCTGTCTCGCCGCTCGCTTCGGACAAGTCCGAAGAATCAGGCCAGCGCACCCTCTTGCAGAATGCCGCCCAGGCAGCCATGGAGAACGGATGCAAACAGGAGGTCCTCAGGCCTGGGCCGGCTTTTGCTTAGCGTACTGTAAGCGTTTGGCCCTGTTCCTTGCAATCCCTGTAATTAGAGTTGGATGCGCGGCGCGACCGCGTCGATTCATACGAGAAAATGGCGCTGGTCAGTCTCCTTTGGATTTAAATTGGCCATGGACGTCGCGCACCCTGTATGGTTTTCTGCGCCGCCTTCTGTCCACTTTTCCGTCGCGAGAAAATAGCGTAAACTAGAGTGAATTGCCCGGCGGTGGGAGTAGCTCAGCTGGTAGAGCGTCGGTCTGTGGCACCGAATGTCGCGGGTTCAATCCCCGTCTCCCACCCCAATTCCACAGGCGATTTCAACACTCGATTCAAAACTGTACCCAAAGCGTACTCAAAAGGGCCAAAGCTGGCGGACAGCTTCTCTAACGTGCCTCCACATCTCAGGCAAAGAGAACGATGCCGGACGATTTCGCTTATAACACACGTCGCAGATAGCCGGCTCGTTCCCGGTTGGGGTTCCACACGGTTGTCCATTGGCGTGACCGCACTTTTCAGAAGTGCATCCGCAAGGTGTTGGCATCGGTTCACTCGATTTCTTTTACGCTCTGGCCATCTGCCAGCTTGATTGCAGCCACTTGCTTCTTTGCCTTGTAGATGTAGACGTATTCGTCCTTTTGGTGCATGGTGTCGCCTTCGAAAGTCTGCATCGGCTCCTTCACGTTCCCGCCAAACAATCCGTACTTTGTCATCGCCTTCCTCCTGAGCGCCCATTATACGCTCAGGAACGTGTCGCTGTTGTTTTTCGAACGCGCCCCGGTGT
>Ga0070693_100000390_pt1 | contig 19950 bp, 22 predicted proteins | sample KBSK1103metaG_FD_65472 | JGI IMG/M metagenome (GOLD analysis project Ga0070693, IMG submission 65472) | Corn, switchgrass and miscanthus rhizosphere microbial communities from Kellogg Biological Station, Michigan, USA - KBS K1-10-3 metaG | ecosystem: Host-associated > Plants > Roots >...
GGAACGACGCGACGGAACTGATCTCCGGCGCCCTGCGCCTCGACGACCTGGCGATCTCTATCTCGCTGATCGCGATCCTCACCGCCGCCTTCGCGGTCCTCCTCTCGATCGGCGAGCCGGCCGCCGAGGAAGCCGGCTCTGGCGAGTACCACGCGCTGCTGCTCGGCTCGGTCCTGGGGATGGTCCTGCTGGCGCAGGCGACCAACCTGGTCACCTTCTTCGTCGCGATCGAGACGCTCTCGATCCCGCTCTACATCCTCTGCGCCGCCAACCTGCGCCGTGAGCGCTCGCTCGAGTCCGGCCTCAAGTACCTGATCGTCGGCTCGCTCGGCTCGGCAACCCTGCTCTACGGGATGGCCTTCCTCTACGGCGCCTCGGGCTCGACCGACTTCGCGGGGATCGCCGCCGGCATCGCCAAGACCGGCGTGCTCGGCGACCCGCTCGTCCTCGTCGGCATCGGCATGACCGCCGTCGGGCTCGCCTTCAAGGCCTCGATCGCGCCCTTCCACCAGTGGACGCCCGACGTCTACGAGGGCGCCCCCTCGCCGGTCACCGGCTTCATGGCGGTGGCGACCAAGGCGGCGGCGTTCGCCGTCTTCGTCCGCTTCTTCGACGTCGCCCTGGCGCCGCAGGCGAGCGAATGGCAGCCGGCGCTCGCCGTGCTCGCCGCGATCTCGATCGTCGTCGGCAACGTCGGCGCCCTCGGCCAGGACTCGCTCAAGCGCCTGCTCGGCTACTCCGGCGTCGCCCAGGCCGGCTACATCCTCGGCGGCCTCGTCGTCGCCAGCGAGGCCGGCGTCAACGCGATCGTCTTCTACCTCGCCGCCTACGCCTTCATGAACCTCGCCGCCTTCGCCGTCGTCGTCGCCCGCGAGCGCGAGACCGTCTACGGCGACCACGTCGACAGCGTGCGCGGCCTCGGCAGCGACCGGCCCCACCTCGCCTGGCCGCTGACGATCTCGATGCTCGGGCTCGCCGGCCTGCCGGCGACCGCGGGCTTCATCGGCAAGCTCTACCTGATCGAGGCCCTGGTCGAAGGCGACTACACCTGGCTCGCGGTCTTCATCGCCGTCGGCACGATGATCTCCCTCGCCTACTACCTGCGCGTCGTCGCCGCGATGTGGATGCGCCCCGGCGGCGAGCCGGCCGGCGCTCCCGCGATCGCGGGCGCCTCGCCCGAAGCCGACCCGATCGACCCCTGGGCCGGCCGGCGCTGGTACCTCGTCGCCCCCGCCGTCCTCGCCGCCGCGGCGACGATCTTCTTCGGCGTCATCCCGCAGCCGCTGGTCGAGTTCGCCGAACACGCCGGCGCCTCGCTCTTCTAGACCCGCCTAGTAGGCGGAAAGAAAGCCCGCCAGCGGGTCGCGGCCCTGCCAGCTTCCCGCCGAGGCGTAGGGACGGAAGCGGATGAAGGCCGAGTGCCGGTGGAAGGCGTGGACCCTGTCGCGGGCGACCGCCGCCCGGTGGCTGCCCTCGCGCCTGTACGCGTAGTCGCGCATCTCGGCGGCGCTGCGCCAGACCGAGAAGGTCGAGACGAGCCGCGGCGGACGGCCGAAACCGGTCGAGGCGAGCAGGCCGGGCTCGGCCAGCACCTCCTCTTCGGCGGGGTGCGCCGCCCGCAGGAAGGGGACGAGGCGCCAGGGCATCAGCCGCCCGAGCGTGAGGACGACGACCGGCTCCTCGTCGGCGACGGGCAGCTCCTTCTCCGGCAGCCCAGGCAGTCCCGGCCATGCGCCGAAGACGCGCAGCGGCCTCATCCGCACCTGCCAGCCGTCGCGAAACGCGGCCGCGCGCGAATCGCTGGCGAGGTACGCGTCGAAGCGCTCGTCCTCGTCCCAGGCCGCGATCGTCGCCACTGTGCGCGGGTCCGGCCTCGGCAGCGCGCCGCCGCCGAGCGGGGCGGCGAAGACCGTCTCGGCGTAGCGCAGGCCGGGAATCTCTCCTACCGGTGGGCGACGGCGCAGGATCCCGACTCCCTCCTTCAAGGCGACTTCCGCGATCTGGACCGTGACGATCATCGTCCTCTCCTTACCTAATGACGAATAGGTATGGATGAAGATTACCTAATGAGCGTTAGGTACGCTCTCGCGCGATGGCCCGCGAACGCCTGAGCGCCGACAGGAGGCGGGAGCTGATCGAGGCGAGCGCCGGCGAGCTCTTCGCCGAGCGCGGCTACCGCGGCGGCTCGATTGCCGAGATCGCCCGCCGCGCCGGAGTCAGCGCGCCGGTCGTCTACGACCACTTTCCCTCCAAGGCGGACCTCTACCGGCAGCTGCTCGAGCGCCACTTCGCCGATCTGCGCCAGATCTGGCGGGACAACCTCCCCGGCTCCGAGCCGGCGGGCGAGCGGATCGGCAGGGCGCTCGACGCCTGGTTCGCCTACGCCGAGGGGCATCCGTTCGCCGGCCGCCTGCTCTTCCGCGAGGACGTCGCCGATCCCGAGGTGCGGGCGATCCACGAGGAGGTCGCCAGATCGAGCCGCGAGGAGGTACTGCCTATGTTCGCGGCCGAGCCCGGCGCCGAGCGGCTGACCGGGGCCGCCGCGACCGGCCTGGAAATGGTCTGGGTGGTCCTGCGCGGGGTCCTGCAGGGTCTCGCGATCTGGTGGGCCGATCACCCGGAGGTACCCCGCGAGCAGGTCGTCGCGACGGCGATGAACGCGCTGTGGGTCGGCTTCGAGAGGGCCAGCGAGGGTGAGGGGTACAGCCCCTAGCGCGCGGGTCCTGTCGCAGGGGTGGGGTGTCCGGCTTCGCGCTGGGTTTTTCGCCAGATGAGCATCGTGTTCGCTTGCAGGGTCGGCCGGGCGAAAAACAAGACGCCGCGCTGCGCCGGACACCCCACCCCTGCGCCACCCGCGCGAGACGCGCTGTATGTTCACCCCCTATGGGAGAGCAGCCGAGGGCACTGCAGGCCAGCACCATGTGCGAGGCGTTTCAGCTTACGGCTGAGGACTACGCGGGCAAGCCGGCGCTGCGGTTGAAGGACACGGATTACGAGGCGTCGTGGGACGAGTATGCGGAGAGGGTCCGTAGGCGGGCCGCCGGGCTCGCGGTGCTTGGGGTGAAGCGCGGCGACACGGTGGGGTTCATGCTGGTCAACCGGCCGGCGCTGCACCTGACCGACTGCGCGGCGATGCACCTCGGGGCTACCTGCTTCTCGGTCTACAACACCTCCTCGCCCGAGCAGGTCGAGTACGTGGTGCGGAACGCCGCCAGCCGCGTGCTGGTCACCGAGCAGGCCTTCCTCGACACCGTGCTCGCCGCCCGCGAGAAAGTCGACTCGCTCGAGCACGTGGTCGTGATCGACGGCGAGGCGCCGGAGGGGACGATCCCGGTCGCCGACCTCGAGGCTCTGGGCGACCCCGAGTTCGACTTCGAGGCCGCCTGGCGCGCCGCCGAGCCCGACGACGTGCTCTGCCTGATCTACACCTCGGGCACGACCGGCCCGCCCAAGGGGGTTCAGCTCACCCACGCCAACATGCTCGGCGTCTGGCGTGCCGTCGATCAGATCCGGTCAGTCGAGCCCGGTGGGCGCGGCATCTCCTTCCTCCCCACCGCCCACATCGCCGACCGCTGGGCCGGGCTCTACGCGCAGATGATCTACGGCACGACGATCTACTGCTGCCCCAACCCTCGCGAGATGGTCGCCTACTCGATCGAGGTCAAGCCGACCGCCTGGGGCGGCGTGCCGCGGATCTGGGAGAAGCTGAAGGCGGCGCTCGAGGCCGGCATGGCGGCCGAGCAGGACGCCGGGAAACGCGCCGCGGTCGAGCAGGCGATGGAGGTCGGCCGCCGCTACGCCGACGCCTACATGGACGGCGGCGTGCCCGAGGAGCTGCGAGCCGAATGGGAGCGCGCCGACAGCGAGGTCTTCTCGAAGATCCGCGCGATGCTCGGCCTCGACCAGGTCGAATCGTTCGTCGTCGGCGCCGCGCCGACCCCGCCCGAGGTGCTCGAGTTCTTCCTCGGGATGGGGATCGAGATCTGCGAGACCTGGGGGATGTCGGAGACGAGCGCGATCACGACCTTCAACCCGCCCGGCAGGGTCCGGGTCGGCACCGTCGGCCCGCCGATCCCGGGGACCGAGGTGAAGCTGGCCGAGGACGGCGAGGTGATGGTGCGCGGCCCGCAGGTGATGAAGGGCTACCGCGACATGCCCGAGAAGACGGCCGAGGCGCTGAGCGAGGACGGCTGGCTGCGGACCGGCGACATCGGCGAATTCGACGAGGAGGGCTACCTGCGCATCGTCGACCGCAAGAAGGAGCTGATCATCAACGCCGGCGGCAAGAACATGTCGCCGGCCAACATCGAGGCGAAGCTGAAGGCGGCCTCGACCCTGATCGCCCAGGCCGTCGCGATCGGCGACAACCGCCCCTACAATGTCGCCCTGATCGTCCTCGACCCCGAAACCCTTGCCGCCCGCGGCGCCTCCGCCGCCGACCCGGAGATCGCCGGGGAGATCGCCAAGGCGGTCGAGGAGGGCAACTCCCGCCTCTCCCGGGTCGAGCAGATCAAGCGCTTCGAGGTTCTCGACGGCGAGTGGCTGCCGGGCGGCGACGAGCTGACCCCGACGATGAAGCTCAAGCGCCGCCCGATCGAACGCAAGTACGAGGCCGAGATCGAGGCCCTGTACGGAGCCTAGCGAAGCCTAAGCAATCCTATCTATTTCACCTAGTATTAGATAGGGTCAGGTAGCGAATGGACCCGCTGCTCAACCCCTTCAGGCCTGGCGCCGGCACCCCGCCGCCGATCCTCGCCGGCCGTCAGGCGGAGCTCGACGCCGTCGCCAACCTTCTCGGCAGGCTGGCGGCCGGCCGCGGCGAGCGCAGCATCGTGCTGACCGGCCTTCGCGGCGTCGGCAAGACGGCCCTGCTCTGGGCGGCCGAGGACAGCGCGGAGAAGCAGGGCTGGCTCTCCCAGAGCATCGAGGCTCGCGCCGAGATCGACTTTCCCGCGGCCCTCGCCGAGCGCTCCTGGGTGATCCTCAGGCAGCTCGAGCACAGGGGCGTCGTGCGCAAAGCCCTCACCCCGCTGGCCGCCGCGATCAGGCGCGTGCGGGTGCGGGAGCCCGCGAGCGGGCTGGAGGTGAGCATCGACCTCGAGGGCGCGGAGCCGAGCGAGGCGGCGCTGGAGGCCGACGTGGTCGAGCTCTTCCGCACTCTCGGGACGACGGCCCGCGAAGGCGACACCGGCGTGCTCTTCCTCCTCGACGAGCTGCAGCTCGCCGAGCCCTCCGCCCTCGAGGCTCTCTGCGCCGCGATGCAGGACGTCGGCAGGCGCGAGCTCCCGCTTGCGGTCGTCGCCGCCGGGCTACCGCCCTTGCGGGGCCAGCTGCTCGCCGCCAAGACCTACGCGGAGCGCCTCTTCGGATACCGCGAGCTGGGGTCCCTCACCGAGGAGGCGGCGACGGCGGCCCTGGTCGAGCCGGCCCGCTCCGTCGATCCCGGACTGGAGCTCGACCCGGCGGCGCGCGACCTCCTGCTGGCCGAGTGTCAGGGATACCCGTACTTCATCCAGGTCTATGGCCACGCCGCCTGGCAGGTGGCCAGCGGCCCCGTCCTCGACGTCGACGAGGCAGAGCGGGCCGTGGCGCTCGGCCGCCGCGAACTGGAGAGCGATCTATACGCCGGGCGCTGGGAGCGGGCGAGCGAGCGCGGCCGCTCCTACATGCGTGAGATGGCGCGCCTCGGCGACGGGCCGGTCAGCAGCGGCGAGGTCGCCGCCGCGCTCGGCGGCCACAGCGCGGTCGGCCCGACGCGCGAGCGCCTGATCGACGAGGGGCTTGTCTTCAGCCCCGCCCGGGGGCGGGTCGCGTTCACCGTGCCCGGCTTCGCCAACTACATACGGCAGATTCCGCCATCGGCGTCCTCCTGACAACAGCCGCGATCGTCGTCGCGGTCGCGGTCGGCGTCGGCGCCGAGCGGCGCTGGCCGGCCGGCGCGGCGGAGGCGGCGCGGCGCTCGCTGACGCTGCTGCTCTACGTGCTGCTGCCGCCGGTGATCTTCTTCAACATCGCCGCCAGCTCGATCGACGTCGGCCACGGGGTCGGGCTGGCGCTGGGCATCCTCGCCTCGGCCCTCGGCGCGCTGCTCGCCTGGTGGGTGGCGAGCCGGGTGCTGCGCCTGCCCCGCTTCCAGGTCGGCGCCGTCGTCTGCTGCGTGCTCAGCGTCAACACGGGCTACCTCGGCTACCCGTTGACCGTGGCCCTGCTCGGCCGCGACCAGCTCTCGACCGCGGTCCTCTACGACGTGCTCGTCACCGGCCCCTGCCTGCTGCTCGGCGCCTTCGCGGTCGGCGCCGCGTTCGGGACCAAGGCGGGCGAAGGCCCGCGCCAGCGGGTGCGCGCCTTCTTCACCCGCAACCCGCCGCTCTACGCCGCGATCGCCGGCATCCTCGCGCCCAAGGCCCTGGCGCCCGACGTCCTCGTCGACGTCTCCCAGGCGCTGATCGTCGCCATCCTGCCGATCGGCTTCTTCGCCGTCGGCGCCACCCTGGCCGAGAACGCCGAGCATGGCGAGCTGCCGATGCCGCCGCCGCTGAAGCGGCCCGTGGTCCTCGCCCTCGTCACCCGGCTCGCCGTCGTGCCCGCGCTGCTGATGCTGCTCGCCGCGCCGTTGATCGACCTGCCCGCCGCCTACCGCCTGCTCTCGGCGATGCCCTCCGGCCTCAACTCGCTCGTCGTCGCCCACGCCTACGGCCTCGACATGGAGATCACCGCCGAGGCCGTCACCTGGTCGACCGCGATCGTGGTCGGCGCGTCGCTGCTGTCACTGTTTCTCTGATGCTGCACCACGTCGGGATCGAGGCCGCGCCGGCCGACATCGAGCGGTCGGTCGAGCTCTGGCAGGTGCTCGGCTTCAAGCGGGTCGAGCCTCCGGCCACGCTGAGTGAGTACGTCTGGCTCGAACGCGAAGGGACGCAGATCCACCTGATGCCGACCGAGTCGCCGAGCGTCCCGCCGCGCGGCCACATCGCGGTGGTCGTCGCCGACTTCGAGCGCGCCTGTGAGGCGCTGCGCGAGGCAGGCTTCGAGGTCGAAGGACGCCGCGAACACTGGGGCGCCCCACGCGCCCGGGTCATCGCCCCCGGCGGCCACCGGGTCGAGCTGATGGCGGCGGCGCCCAACGCCTCCGACATCCATTGAAGGGTTGTCCGGCCTATAGCCCGGACAACCCTTCAATGAAGGAACGGGGCCCCGCCGGGCCGGGGACTACGATGCGCCGGTGCGCTACCCGGTCGAGGACTTCAACGCCGAGGAGCGGGCCCTGCTCGCCCCTCACTTCACCAACCTCGACCGGCCCGTGTTCGCGCTGGTCAACCTGCCGGAGACCGTTAAGGGGGCTCTTTTTGCCCGCTATTCGCGGTATTCGGGGACGGTGCGGCGCCTCTATCTGGAGGAGTTCGCGGCCGAGGCCGAGGCGGGGACGCGGCCATTCGACGGGGCCGAGGGGGAGCGCGCCGCCGGTCTCTACGAGCGGGTCTTCGTCGGCTACGGCGACGACTCGATCGCCCAGGTGGGTGGCGCCCACGTCGCCTGCGAGTGGGTCTCCAACGTCCTGACCAAGGTGCTGCAGCGCGGCCGCCTCGCCGCCTACCTCGAGCAGTCGACCCGCTACATCCCCTACGACAAGCCGCTTCCCGAGGACGCCGGCGGCGGCTACCGCTACTACCGCAACGAGGAGCTCGGGCCCGAGTTCGGCGCGGCGATGGACGAGGTCTTCGCGATCTACTCGCGCTCGCTGACGCGGGTCGAGGAGTGGGCCGCCGAACGCTGGCCGCGCGGCGACGGCGAACCGGAGGGGCCCTGGCGGCGCTCGATCCGGGCCAAGGCGCTCGACCTCCTGCGCGGCCTCCTCCCCGCCGCGACGCTCAGCCACGTCGGCATCTACGCCTCCGGCCAGGCCTACGAGCAGCTGTTGCTGCGGCTGATGGCCTCGCCGCTGCCTGAGGCGCGCGGGTACGGCGGCATGATCCTGCGCGAGCTGAAGCAGGTGATGCCGAGCTTCGTCTCCCGCGTCGAGCGCCCCGACCGCGGTGGCGAGTGGGTCTCCTACCTCGAGCGGCGCCGCGAGCGCACCGAGGAGTGGGTCTCGCGACTGGGGCTCGACCGGCGCGGAGCCGGCGATGCCGCCCCCTCGGTCGAACTGCTGCACGTCGACGGCACGGAAGAGGACCTGCTCGCCGCCTGCCTCTTCGAGTCGGCCGCGGTGCCGGAGACCGAGGTCCTCGCCCGCATCGACGTGCTCGACGGCGAGGAGCGGGCCGAGCTTCTCGGCGCGATGGTCGGCGAGCGCGCCAACCGCCGCCACCGCCCCGGCCGGGGCTTCGAGGCGCTGCGCTACCGCTTCGAGATCGTCTCCGACTACGGCGCCTTCCGCGACCTGCAGCGCCACCGGATGCTGACCTGCCAGTGGCAGCGGCTCGGGCCCGACCTCGGCGCCGGCATCCCCGAGGAGGTACGCGAGGCCGGTGCCGGCGGAGAGTTCGAGCGCGCCCTGGAGATCTCGCGCGCCGAGTACGAGCGGCTCGCGGCCGCCGGCCTGCGCGAGCAGGCGCCCTACGCGCTCAGCCTCGCCTACCGGCTCCGCTACACGCTCGACCTCAACGCGCGCGAGGCGATGCACCTGATCGAGCTGCGCTCGGGCCGCGAGGGCCATCCCACCTACCGCGCCGTCGCCCAGGCGATGCACGAGCGGATCGCCGCGATCCACCCGGGGGTCGCCGGGGCGATGCGCTTCGTCGATACCTCACGCGAGCCGCGGCTGGAGCGGATCCTGAGCGAGATCCGCACCCACCGCAAGAAAGCGGGGGCGGGACAGGCGCGTTAGCGGGTGTCGTCGTCCTCGTCGTCCGGGCCCTCGACGCCGGCCATCCTCTCTCCAGGCGAGGGCCAGGGCACGGCTTCGCCGGCCGCCCAAGCGGGTGGGCGACCGCCGGGCACCCAACCGGCGACGAGCAGGCCGAAGTAGGCGAACCAGAGCAGGGCGATCTGGAACAGGCCGATCACCGAGGCGACGCCGAGGGCGATGCCCAGCGAGCCCCAGAATCTGCTCAGCAGGCCGACCCGCATCGCGTTCAGCGAGCAGTAGACGAAGGCGAAGGCGAGCGCCAGGACCCCCGCCAGCTGAAGGATCTGGGCGGGCTCTCGCAGAGACGCGTCTTCGATCGCGCGGGACGCGGCGTCGTTTTCGCGTTCTTCGTCGATGCAGTGAGAGAGGGCTTCCTTGCCCTCGCCGAATTCTTCGCGGAAGGCCTCGCCGTCGTCCTTGCGTTCGGAGCGGCATTCCTCGGAGGCCTCGCTGAGGCTGAGCGTCGCCCGCGACCTGCCGGCGACGAAGTCCGAGGCCGCGTCGCTCGCCGACACGCCGTTGAGCACGGCGGCGAGCGCCAGCGCCAGCGGGGCGGCCACGACCAGGGCCCGGAACTGCGAGCGCATGCGGTCGCCGCGCAGCAGGGCCGCCTGGAAGAGGTAGAGGAAGGGAAAGACGAGCAGCGCGAACCCGAGCGCCTGGACGGCGCCGGCGAGGACGAGGGTGCCGCCGTTCTCGTGTATTTCGCGCAGGCTGTCGGCTTCGCCGTCTCCGCCCAGCGATGAGCCGACGACGAAGGAGGCGATCAGCAGCGCGACGGCGGCGAAGCTCGCGATCGCCGTCGGCAGGGCCCAGCGCGCCTCCCGGGCCAGAGCCCCTTGCCGGTCGCTCACTCAGCCCCGCTCGCGAAAGTAGAACTGCGGCAGGGCGCCTTCGATGACGTCGGCGGTCATCTTCCGCGCGACCTCGAGGTCGCCGGTGCGCACGGCGATGTCGTCGAGGGTGACGATGCCGGCGAGCCTATCGCCGTCGACGACCGGCAGGCGCCGCACCCGGTGGCTGACCATCAGCGCCGCCGCCTCCTCCAGCTGCATCGCCGGCTCGCCGCAGACCAGCGGCCGCGAGGCGTGCTCGCCGACCGCAGACTCCGGATCGACGCCCTCGGCGAAGACGCGCAGCGCCAGGTCGCGGTCGGTGATCATCGCCACCGGAGCGCCGGCCGGGTCGACGATCACGACCGAGCCGACCCGGTTGTCGCGCATCTGGCGAGCCACCGAGATCGCGCTCGCCCCGGGCGTGGCGGTGACGACCCCGGCGGTCATGATCTCGCTCAGCCGCATGCCGCGTACCGTACCTTTGTTCTCCTGTCAGCTCACTGCCTGTCAGGCTCGGCCGCCATGTAACGACTTCCCCGCCGTTGCCCGACCCGGACCAAGCGGCCTTCAGCAACCAACTCGTTGAGCAGACCAAGCGCATCGAGCCGATCCAAGCCTGTTCTACCCCTTACGTCGGCATTCTGGACTGCCCCCTCCTCAGCGATCGAGCAGACCAGATCCTTGAGTTCATCCCATTCGAGCCGAAGTCCGGCTGGGGGCTCAAGGGTTCCCTCCAGCTCGTAGACCGCGCCCCCACGCTCACCACGCTGGACGAGGAATCCGGCGTCGCGCAGGCGCCGGAGTGCTTGAGTCGCAACGAAGCGATCAACATGAGCAAGCTCCCTGACACGAGCGTTTGTGAGCTCCTCGCCACGGGCCGCATGGACCAGGAGAATTCGATCCATTGGCTCGATCTCGCCACGGTCCTCGATCTCGCGCACCCAGGCCCTCTCCTGCGTAGTCACACCACCCCGAACCGGCAATGTGACCTCGACCGAGTGCCCCGTGTCGGCAAAGGTTGGGGGATTGAGCAGCTCAGCCATCATCGAGTCCTGCATGATGTCGACGCCTCGTCCCGCGTCCTCTGCGAGGCGAAAGCGACGCATTAGCGCGATCAGCTTCGGATTACGAGCCGATTGGGCGTCTCGAATATTGTCGACGGTGACGGGCGCCGGCAATGAGCCCGGCGAAGAGATTGTCACAGCACCAGGTCGCAGCTCGATCCGTATGCAACTGCCGCTTGCCTCGTAAGAACGATGCACAACCGCGTTCGCCACCGCCTCCCGGACCACAACCATCGGGAGTCGCGGAAGTTCGTGCCGGCGCAGCCCGAGGACCACAACCTCGGAGCCAAGCTCCTGCATTACTTGCTCGACGGCATGGACGACCTGGTGATGGATTGGCCCTTTCACCTCAACCCGCTTGTCTGGGTCAACCGCGTCCGCATCTGAGTAGCGGCGCACCTCGATATATGCCTTAGCGAGAAACTCCTCTGGGCTGGGCAGCAGATAGAGAGCCCCGGCCACCGTAAGGCGATCGCTCTTCGGCAGCAACAGGCCCTGCTCCCTGAGTCGCTCTTGGATATCCGATTTCTCGGCCCACCCGGAAGCCTCTGCCACCTCGGCGACCAGGTCGCTGCTGGCCGACGCCCAATCGACATTCGTAGCACTGAGCTCAAAGCGCTCCAGAGACCGGTTCGAGATGAATTCGAACAACTCCGCATCGAAAAGGGGGGCGTTCATCGCGCCGCGGCGAACAAGCACCCGTCCGCTCGAGGTCTGGGCGAATCCCTGGACGCGTCGCTCCACAGAGAGGATGACGATCGGCACGTCATCGACCAAGAGCTGTTGCACGGTATAGCGGCCGGGATTCCTGATCGATGCGATCGCCTGGTGGATCGACTCTTCGATGCCCTGCGTCAACTGCTTTCCGAGCACCTTGCCGGCATCGTCGACACCAATGAGCACCAGCCCACCGTCGGTGTTGGAGAACGCCACCACTGCCTCCTGAAGCGCTCGGCTGCCAAAGCCGCTCTTGCGCTCGACATACTGGTCCTCCCTGGGAAATGCGCTCTGAAATTCCCCGCGCGACATCGACAGAGGCTGCGCATCGGAGCTCTGGGGATGAAAGAGGGGAAATGGCATAATTGCGAATGGCGAATTACGAATCGCAATTATAGCGTGATTTGAGATTTGAAATTTGGTGCTATCAAGTTTGTCAAAAGCCGGGGCAGCAAATCAAAGAAACGTCGTGCCGCTCGAGGCCGGGGCCGGTCCGGAGAATCCGCCCTGCCCCGCCTGCGGAGAGCCGCTCTTCGGTTGGCTCGACGCGCAGCCGGGGCTCGCCGGCCCGGTCAGGCGCTGCGAGAGCTGTGGCCTGGGCGCGGTCGGCGGCGCGGGCGACGCCGAGGACGCCCTCCTCGCGCTCGACGACGCCCGCGACGGCGACGCGATCCGGATCGCGAGCCGGGCCGGCTTCGCCGCCTGGATCGGCGGCGCCGGCTGGGCCGGGCTGGGGCCGGGCAGCCGCTACGTCTTCACGCCCGAGTCGGTGCGCCGCCTGGTCGCCAACCGCGACCAGGTCGTGACCCGCGCGCGTTGGGCCGCCGGACGGGGCATCGCGACGATGTGGCAGACCATCCTCAACGGCGTCACCTTCGGCCGCAACGTCGCCCTCGGCGCCCTCGGCCGCGCCGAAACGGTCCCCGCCGAACGCCCTTGGCAACGCCGCCTCGATGCCGTGATCAGCGTCGTCGCCGCGATCCCCGCGATGATCGCCGCCCTCCCCCTAGAGCTGCTCGCGGCCGCCGCCAGACGCGGCTCCGCCCTAAAGCTGCGCGTCGGACTGTTCTAGGCCAGCCCTTCGCGCGCCTCGCGCACGAGGGTGACGGCCTCGGGGAAGAGGACGCGGATGGCGTCGCGAACCTGCATCGCCTGCTGATCCGCCTCTCCGGAGAGGTCGAGGCGGCCGATCGAGGCGACGGTCATCTCGACCGCGAGCTTGATCGCGTTGTCGGCCCAGGCGACGCGCTGGGAGGACTGCATCTGCTCCGAGAGCTCCTCCATGCGGGCGCGGAACTCGTCGGGATCGCCGAAGAGGTTGAAGGGGCTGCCCTCCACTCGCCACATGAAAGCAGAGTGCGCTCGGCGGCATCGTTCTGTCACGTTCAGCGCGCCACGTGCGCGTCGGGTCGCTCTAGCGTCGCCGAGATGCGCGGAGAGATCGAGACGCAACGCGGCGCGGCGAGTGTCGAGCACGTAGCCCTCTCGGCCCTGATCGCGCTGCTCCTGATCGCCGCCGTCGCGGCGATCGCGGCCGACGGCGAAGTCGAGGCCGGCCGCGACCTGGCGGGCGCGATCGGCCGCCGGATCGCCTGTGGCCCCCGTCTTCCCGACGCCTGCCGCCACCACCCGCTGGTAACAGCCTACGGCTGGCCGCTGGCTCGGCTGGCTCGGGCGCTGGCGCCGGCGCCCGTCGCGAAGCCGGGCCCCTCGGGCCTGCCGCTGGCCCCGGTCGACTTCCGCCGCTGTCGCCAGGAAAGCTGCGCCGTCGCCGACGGCCCGCACCTGACCGCCTCGGGTCGCCGCACCACCGCCTTCGTCTCCGTCCGTGACCTGCGCCGCTCGCTCGGCTGGATCGAGCTCACCTACTGGCTCTACCGTCCCGGCCTCGGCTGGGAGCGGGTCGTCCGCCGCGCCGGCCAGGCCCAGATCGAAGCCGCCGCCGATACCCCCGTGCTGCTGAGGGATGACCCCGCCCTGGTTCCACTGGAGACCCTCCCCGGCCACGACCACTACGACTTCCCGCCAAGCGAAGAGCCGCCGTGGCGATGGCACGTCGACGGCTACTATCCCGGCTGGTCGAGCTGATGAAGCATCATGACAGCATGGAAGTTGATGCTATGATGCTTCGCATGCGCACGACGGTAACCCTCGACCCCGATGTCGCAGCCAAGTTGAAGGAGGAGACCCGCAAGCGAGGGATCTCCTTCAAGGAGGCGCTCAATTCGAGTGTGCGTCGAGGCCTCGAGCGTGGCGACGCCAAGCCGCGGCCGTACCGCCTTCCTCCCCCACAGCGAATGGGAGCCAGGCCTGGCGTCAATCTCGACAAGGCCCTGCAGCTGGCCGGTGAACTCGAAGACGCCGAGATCATTCGCAAGCTCCAGCTCGGCAAGTGAAGCTGCCCGACGTCAACCTGCTGATCTACTCGGTCGACGACTCGTCCCGCCATTACGCGCGAGCAAGGCCGTGGCTCGAGCAGACACTCTCGGGAACCGAGGAGGTGGGCTTCGCCTGGCTGGCCCTGCTCGGCTTCGTCCGGATCGCGACCAACCCGGTCGCGTTCGGCAATGCTCTCTCTCCCGCCCGAGCCTTCGAGTTCGTCAATAGCTGGCTCGACGCGCCCGTGGCGACCGTTGTCCACCCGAGAGAGCGGCATGCCCAGCTCCTAAACGACCTTCTTGGCCCAGTCGGCACCGCCGGCAACTTGACCAGCGACGCGCACCTCGCCGCGCTCGCCGTCGAACACGGAGCTGAGCTCTGTTCCGCCGACAACGACTTCTCGCGCTTCGAGGGAGTGCGCTGGGTCAACCCTTTGGCGGGCTGAGGCGGCTTAACCCGCCCCCGCCGGCGCCGCCGCCTTCTTCTCTTCCTCCGCGTCCTCCTGCGCCTGTTTGATCAGGCCCTTCCAGTCGGTCGTGCGGAAGACGAGCAGGGTCGCGGCGAAGCCGAGGACGACCGACCAGGCGGCCATCGCGATCTGCGTGCCGACCGAGAAGGAGAGGACGGCGGCGCGGGAGGGGCCGTGGAGGGTCGCGACGAGAAGCGCCTGCTGGGCGCCGGCGCCTCCGGGGGTGAAGGGCACGATCGTCGAGATCGCCTGCACGCTCATCACCAGAATCACGTTGCCGACCGAGCCACCGATCCCGAAGGCCTCGAGGAAGAACCAGAAGGCGGCGAAGCGACAGAGCCAGCCCACGCCCTGCCAGGCCGCCACCTCACGCAGGTAGCGCCGCGGCCTGGTGAGGATGACGACCCCCTGCCGGACCCGCTCCCAGAAGCGGCGCACGTGGTGGCCGAGGTAATAGACCCCGATCGCCAGCGCCAGCAGCAGCGCGCCGGTGACGATCAGCAGCGTGCGCGGGTGCTCGGCCCAGAAGGCGATCTCAAAGGCTGGCAGGCGCGGCAGGTCCGGGGGCTCGGGCAGCAGCCCCTGGGTGATCGCGTAGAGGAGGACGAGCAGGCCGGCGGTCGTGTCGAACACGGTCTGGACGAGGAAGGAGGAGGTCACCGCCGGGTAGGAGGAGCCGGGGATCTGGCGCTTGACGAGGAAGACCTTGGTCACGTCGCCGGCGCGGGCGGGGACGATCGCGTTGATGCCGGCGCCGGCGAGGCAGGCCGCGGCCACCCGCGGAAAGGGGATCCCGACCCCCGGATAGGCGGCGCGCAGTACGTTGCGCCAGGCCCAGGCGCGGCAGAGCTGCATCGCCAGCAGGAAGCCGAGCGCGATCGCGAACGGCGTCCAGCGCACGTCGGAGAGATGCCTGAAAAAGGACGTCGTCGCGTCGAAGAACGCTTCGAAGCTCGATGCGAGATCGGCCGCGGGCATCACGGCTACACTAGCCCGCTCGTGTCCGAGGCCTCCCAGCAGATGCCAGCCTCAGCGGCGCTCGCGCCCGACCCCGCCGACGAGGCGATGTGCGCCCGCGCCCGCGAGCGCTACACGGCCGATCGCAAGAGCCGCTGGCGCCGCCGCCGCAAGCGCCACGCGACGATGCCGAACCTGATCATCGTCGGCGGGCTCAAGTGCGGGACGACCAGCATCCACCACTACCTCGGCCTGCATCCCGAGATCCAGATGTCGAAGCCGAAGGAGCTCAATTTCTTCGTCTCCGAGCTCAACTGGGACCTCGGCCTCGACTGGTACGCGAGCCGCTTCGACGACCGCTTCGAGGTCCGCGGCGAGTCGTCCCCCCACTACACGAACCTGCCCCGCTTCGAGGGCGTGCCGGCGCGGATCGAGGAGCACTGTCCCGACGTCCGCCTCCTCTACATGGTGCGCGACCCGATCAAGCGCATCCTCTCGCACTGGGTGCACGCGACCGGCGCCGGCTATGAGACCGGCGACCTCGTCGAGACCCTCTCAGACCCGGACTCCTCCTACATGAGCCGTTCGAAGTACTGGATGCAGCTGCAGCCCTACCTGGAGCTCTTCGACCGCGAGCGGATCGAGGTCGTCACCCAGGAGGAGCTGCAGTCCGAACGCGAGGAGACGATGCGCCGCGCCTTCCGCTTCGCCGGCGTCGACGAGGGGTTCATCTCAGAGCAGTTCGACCGCGAGTGGGAGAAGTCGAGCGCCAAGCAGGGCGACAAATACCAGCTGATGGAGAAGCTGATCAAGCTGCCGGGGTTCCGCTCCTTCGACCGCAACTTCGACCGCCTGCCCGAGTCGATGCGCTGGATCGTCGAGAGGGTCGTCCACGATCCCGAGAAGCCGGCGGCGCCGAAGCCGAAGCTTCCCGACGACCTCTTCGAGACGGTCCGCGGCAGCTTCGGCGACGACGTCGCCGAACTGCAGCGCTTCGCCGGCCGCGAGTTCGCCGGCTGGCACGACTACAGCTGAGTAGGCTGGGGCGCGATGCGGCGCCTGTTCCCGGACCCCGGCGAGACGACCGTCTCCAAGCAGCTCGACTCCTACCGGCCCTGGGAGGAGGAGCACGAGGGACGGTCCTTCGTGGCGATGAACTTCGCCGCCACCGTCGACGGCCGGGCGACGATCGAAGGGGTCTCCGGCCCGATCGGCTCCGACGTCGACACCGAGATGCTGGTCGGCCTGCGCGAGCGCTCCGACGCGGTGATGATCGGGGCCGGCACGATGCGGGCCGAGCGCTACGCCGGCCTCGAGAAGCGACTGGTGGTGGTGGAAAGCGGCGGCGGCGAGTGGGTCGACCTCGCCGAACTCCTGCGCTCGCTGCGCGAGGAGGGCGTGCGGGCGGTGATCTGCGAGGGCGGCCCGACGCTCTACGGCTCGCTGCAGGCCGCCGGCCTCGTCGACGAGCTCTTCCTGACGATCGCCCCGAAGCTGATCGGCGGCGGCGCCCCGCACATCCTCGAGGGCGCCCTGGCCGACGTCGCGCCGCTCGAGCTCGTCTGGCTGCTCGAGCACGAGGGCGAGCTCTTCGCGCGCTACCGGCAGGCCGGCCGCTAGCGTTCGGGCGACCAGCCACGAGGAGAGGACCCCCAGTCATGGACTTCAGCCCCAGCCCCCAGGTCGAGACGCTGCGCGAGCGCATCCTCGACTTCATGGACGAGCACATCTACCCGCGGGAGCGCGAGATCATGGAAGCGCTCGACGCCGAGGTGAAGCCCGGCGTGCCCTACCCGGCGATCCTGGTCGAGATCCGCGAGCGGGCCAGGAGCGAGGGGCTCTGGAACCTCTTCATGCCCGACGAGCGCTTCGGGCCTGGGCTGACCAACTGGGAGTACGGCCTGCTCTGCGAGGAGATGGGGCGCAGCCCGGCGGCGGCGCCGATGGCCTTCAACTGCGCCGCCCCCGACACCGGCAACATGGAGATCCTCGCCGAGCACGGCAGCGACGAGCAGAAGGAGCGCTGGCTGGAGCCGCTGCTCGAGGGTCGCATCCGCTCCTGCTTCTCGATGACCGAGCCCGAGGTGTCGGGCTCCGACCCGACCCTGCTGCAGGCGCGCGCGGTGCGCGACGGCGACGAGTGGGTGATCGACGGCCACAAGTGGTTCACCTCGGGCGCGATGGGCGCCGAGCTGGCGATCGCGATGGTCGTCACCGACCCCGAGGCCAACCCCTACGCCCGCGCCTCGATGATCTGCGTGCCGACCGACAACCCGGGCTTCAACCTGGTGCGGCCGATCCCGGTGATGGGCCACGACGGCGGCCCCGGCCACTGCGAGATCCGCTACGAGGAATGCCGCGTGCCGGCCGCCAACCTGCTCGGCGGCCAGGGCATGGGCTTCGTCGTCGCCCAGGACCGGCTCGGCCCCGGCCGCATCCACCACTGCATGCGGGCGATCGGCACCGCCGAGCGGGCGCTGGAGATGATGTGCAACCGCGCCAACGAACGCGAGGCCTTCGGCGGCCCGCTGGGCGAGAAGCAGTTCGTTCAGGAGGCGATCGCCGCCTCGCGGATGGAGATCGACCAGGCCCGCCTGCTCACCCTCTACGCCGCCTGGAAGATGGACACCGAGGGGAAGCGCGCCGCCCGCCAGGCGATCTCGGCGATCAAGATCGTCGCGGCCAACATCGTCATGGACGTCCTCGACCGCGCGATCCAGGTCCACGGCTCGCTCGGTATGACCGACGACACGCCGCTCGCGGCCCTCTGGCGCTTCAGCCGCATGCTGCGCCTCGCCGACGGCCCCGACGAGGTGCACAAGATGGTCCTCGCCCGCCGCGAGCTCAACCGCTGGGCCAAACGCGCCGAGGCCGCCTCGGCGGGGGAGCTGGACCCCAAGCACGCGCGCCGGGCTATCTAGGAATCTGTGCATACATGTGTAGGTTAACCTGCTAAGATATGCGCATGTTGAACCGTCGGCTTCAGGTGCTCGTCGACGACGAGCGGTATGAGCTGCTCGCGCGCGAATCCGAGCGCAGCGGCACGCCAGTTGGCGCGCTCGTCCGCCGGGCGATCGACCACGAGTACGCCCGACCGGCCAGCGAGACCGAGCGCGAACGGGCCGGCCGAGCGTTGCTGGCAATGCCGATGCCCGAGGGCCCGGAGCCCGACTGGGAGGACCAGAAGCGCGAAATGCTCGACGAACGGATGCGCCGGCTGGAAGCGTCGTGAGGCGCTTCCTCTACGACACCGCGATATTCAGCTACGCCTTCGGAGGCGAGCATAAATACAGGGAACCGTGCCGCGCGGTCGTCAGGCAGGCGACGAGCGGGGCGCTACGCGGCGAGGCCAGCGCCGATTTGATTCAAGAGTTCGCCAACCAGCGTTTACGGCGCACTGGGGACAGGGACGCCGCTGCGGTGGCGGCCAGAGACGTCGCCAAGCTCGTCCGACTTCATCCGCTCGAACCGGATGACGCGCTGCTCGGTATCGACCTGTTCGAAACGAATCCTCGCCTGGACGCCCGCGACGCGGTCTTCGCCGCGGTCGCCCTCAACCGTGGCATCGATGCCATCCTCGCCACCGACCGCGCCTTCGACGCAGTCCGCGGCCTCGAGCGCATCGACCCAGCCGACGAGCGGGGGGTGGCGGGGCTGGTCGGTTAGAGCCCGCATGCGAAGCGATTTGGAAAAAGAGAAGGGCGGCACCTGGCCGCCCTTCTCCATGAAAACAGCGGCCGTCGCTCAGCTGGTGGCGAACCCGCTGAAGAGACAGGCGTCACCCGGCCCGTATACACCGTCCCCACCAGGGAGGGCGCCGTTCTTGGCGTAGAGCGCGACCTCTCCCGCAAGAGAGGCGCCGGACGGAGCGGACATTTGGAAGATCGTCCGCCAGCCGCTGGCGCTGTTCGCGCCCGTGCTGTTGGTGTAGATCTGCCTCGCGTCCTCGGCAGTGCCCGGATCGAGGAAGGGATTGCCGTACAGGGAGTCGGAATTGCCGACGAGCACGGATCCGGCTTCGGTGGTGCCGGCGAAGACCTCAGCGTAGGTCGTCGGCCCCGTCGTGTCCGTGAAGCACTTCGCGTAGACAGACAGAGGGCCGTTGGCGAGCAGCTGCACCGGGGAGGCCGCCGCGCGGGCAGCTTCGGCAGTGGCGCCAGAGGCCGCGGATACCTTGACGAGACCCTTCACCGTCACGTCGGACAACTTCGCCGTGGTGAGTCCGCCATTGGGAATCTTGGCGGCTGTCACCGCGCCATCGGCGATCTTCGGAGTGGTCACGGCGCCGTCGGCAAGCTTCTCGGTGCCAACCGCACCGTCCTTGATCTTTGCCGAGACGATCGCGTTCTTCTTGATCTTCTTCGTCGTTACGGCGTTCTTCTTGATCTTGGCGGTCGTGACCGAGTTGGCCTTCAGGTCATGGCTGCCGATCTTCTTCGCGGCATAGGCGCTGGCGCCGCCGAGGACGAGGAAGACGGCGAGGGACGACATCACGTTCGAGTACGTGAGTCGCCTGCGGATCTTGCTCAAGGGGAATCTCCTTGTCGTTTCGAGGGACATTCAGGCGGTGCTTCTCGGCGCCGCCTTCGACTCCTGCCCCGCTCGACTGTCAGCCGCGGTACTTGCGCGACGGCACAAGATGGCCCCGGCTGAGGCTGAGCCGAAGTGCTGCCCTGAGCG
>Ga0070693_100000398_pt1 | contig 19763 bp, 17 predicted proteins | sample KBSK1103metaG_FD_65472 | JGI IMG/M metagenome (GOLD analysis project Ga0070693, IMG submission 65472) | Corn, switchgrass and miscanthus rhizosphere microbial communities from Kellogg Biological Station, Michigan, USA - KBS K1-10-3 metaG | ecosystem: Host-associated > Plants > Roots >...
GGCGGGATCAACCTCGGTCTGGCGCTGATGTGCGGCTCGCTCGCCTACGGCTACCAGAGCGCCCGCCTCACGCGGCCGCTGGCGGCGACCGGGCGCCTCGCGCGGATGGCGCCGAAGCGGCTGCGCGAGACCGGCCGCTGGGTCTCGGCGGCGACGAAGCCGGGCGCGCTGCGTCCCGGCGCCGACGGGCTGCGGGCGACCGTGCGGCTGCGCATGGTCCACGCCCTCGTCCGCGCTCACCTGCTCGATTCGCCCAGCTGGGACCTGAGCGAGTGGGGCGTGCCGATCAGCGCCAGCGACGCCCTGGTCACCGCGATCGGCGGCTTCCTCGTCGTGCCGCTGCGGGCGCTGGAGGATCTCGGCGTCCGGCTTTCGCCGGCCGAGCTGGAGGCGATGACTCACCAGTGGACCTGGATCGGAGCGCTGATGGGGACGCCCGAGGAGCTGCTGCCCGGTTCCTACGCGGAGGCCCGGGAAACGCTCGCCGCCGCGCTCGCCCTCGACGAGGGCCCCAACGAAGACTCGCCGAAGCTGATGCACGCGCTGCTCCATCACGGGACGGAACTTCCCTTCGAGCGCCGGCTGCCGCGCCTGGCGCGCCGCCCCGGCCGGGCGGCGAAGGCGATGCTGCTGGGCGCCTTCGTCCGTCGCTGGATGGACGCCGAGATGGCCGACCGCCTCGGCGTGCCGAGTACCAGCCTGACCCGGTTGACGCCGATGCTGCGGCCGCTGGCCCTGGCTCGTGAGATCGCCCGTGCCAGCCACCTGCTCGGCTCCGACGAGCGCATCGCCGCTCTCGAGCTCGCCTTCATCGAGCGGATCGCGGCGATGCGGACCGAACCGGACGAGACGATCGAGCCGCGCGAGGCCGAGCGCCAGCCAGTCCTCTCGGTCGCCTAGGCGACGCCCCCTATCGCGCTTTTCGGCTCCTCGACGATCGGCGCCACCATCCGTTCGGCTATCTCACGCAGGCGCCCCTCGTCGTCGAGCGGCAGCAGGCTGTCGGGGAGGAGGACGAAGCTGACCGCGAGGCGGACGAGCAGCTCGGAGGCCTCCTGGACGTTCACCGCCTCGCTGAGCACGCCGGCCCGCTGCGCCTCCGCCATGCGCTCCGCCGCGTAGGTGCGAGCGACGGCGAAGAGCGAGCCGCCGTCCTTGGTCAGCGAGGCGAGGACCATCTCGGGCTCGAACTGGACGAGGCGGCGCAGCAGCGGGTGGGCGCGGGTGAGCCGGATGCTGATCACGAAGCCGAGCGCCACCTGTTCGGTCATCGGCGCGTCGGGGGGCGCGACGGCGTCGAGCTCGGCGATGCAGCGGCGCGCCTCACGGGCGCTGAGCGCGGTCAGCATCGCCACCTTGCCGCCGAAGCGGCGGTAGACGGTCATCCGGCCGACTCCGGCGCGCTGGGCGACCGCTCCCATCGTCAGGCTCCGCACGCCCGACGCGGCGGCCAGCTCGAGGGCCGCGTCGAGGATGCGTTCGCTCACCCCGTCGTCGGGCGGCTCGGCACTTGGATCGATCAAGAGGGCCAGCAGGGTTCCCCGAATCTTAATGTCCGCTGCCGGAAATCGATTCCCGTTTAACGGGAAAGGCTCATACCGCGATCGGGGGCGAGGCTGGGGAGGCGGCGTCGCCGCGGGCGATCGCCTCCCGCCGCCAGCGCAGGTAGCTCGGGCCGAAGTTGCGCAGCGTGGCCGGCATCAGCGGCGTCGCCCGGCGCGAGGCGGCGGCGAGCAGCTGGAGGCGGCGCTCTTGACCGCGCCCCCACCGCACCCCATAGAGCTCGCGCAGCTGAGGCGAGAGCAGCCCGCCCGTGATCAGGCCTATCTGGTGCGCGGCGGGGACGCGGGCGATGCGCCAGGCCGCCTCCGGCAGGAAGGGCAGATCGGGTCGGGTCGGCTCGGACAGCGACTCGAGGACTTCGTCGACCGCGGCCGTCCGCTCGAGCCGCTCACCCACCATGCGCTCGAAATACCCGCCGAACTCCTCCCAGGTCTCCGGCAGGTCTCTCTCGCGCACGCCGATCAGCCGCCCGCCACGTCGCCATTCGGCGTAGAAGCACTCGATCTCGCCGGCGGGGATCGGGGTGCCGAGCAGCTCGTGAGCGCGCACGATCGAGTGGGCGAGGGTGGCGTGGACCCAGGCGTAGGCCTCCGGCTCCAGCGCGCTGTAACGCTCGCCGTCGGACCTGACCCCCTTGATCCGCTTGTGCATCTCGCGGATGCGCCGGCCCATCTCCGCGGCGAGCTCGGGGCCGCCGTAGGTCATCACGTAGGAGTAGTCGAGGGTGCGCAGCAGCCGGCCCCAGGGGTCGGCGCGGAAGTCGGAGTGCTGGCTGACGCCGGCGCCGACGGTGGGGTGCCCGACCTGGAGCAGGATCGCGTAGGCGCCCGCCCCGATCAGGCGCACGTCGCCGGCATAGCGCCACAGGGTCGAGCCGGGCTTGGCGACGAGCGCCGGAACCTCCTCCGCGGTGGGCATCACGCTCGGCACGAATCATCGATGGTACAAGAAGCTACAAATCGTCCCAACAGGCCCGAGCCGGCGGCGGCTCCTGGCAAGATCGGCGTGTGGAGCGATTGTTCGAACAGGGGGACGCCCGTGACCGCGATGCCGCGCTCGGGCCAGGCGCGCCGCTGGCCGTGCGGATGCGACCGCGGCGGCTCGACGAGCTGGTCGGCCAAGAGCACGTGCTCGGTTCGGGCTCGGCGCTGCGCACGGCGATCGAGAGCGGGCGCCCGCACAGCGCGATCCTCTACGGGCCGCCCGGCTCGGGCAAGACGACCCTGGCGCGGATCGCGGCGGCGGGCGCCGAGGGCGCCTTCGAGGAGGAGTCGGCCGTCAACGCCGGCCGGGCCGAGATCCGGGCGGCGATCGAGCGGGCGCGTGAGCGGCGCCAGGCCAGCGGTCGCCCGACCGTCCTCTTCCTCGACGAGATCCATCGCTTCAACAAGGCCCAACAGGACGCCCTGCTGCCCGCGGTCGAGGACGGCCTGCTGACCCTGATCGGCGCCACCACGGAGAACCCCTACTTCGAGGTCAACTCGGCCCTGCTCTCGCGCTGCCAGGTCTACGAGCTGCGCTCGCTGGCGCCGGACCAGGTCGAGGCCCTGCTGCGCCGGGCGCTCGCCGACGGCGAGCGGGGTTTGCCGGATCCGCCGCCGGTCGGGGACGCGGCGCTGGCGATGCTCGCGCAGCGCAGCGGCGGCGACGCCCGGGTCGCGCTTTCGGCGCTGGAGCGGGCGGTCGAGCGCGCCGGCGGCGAGCCCATCGACGTCGCCGCCGCCGAGGACGCGCTGCAGCGCAAGGCGCTCGAATACGACCGCGAGGGCGACCGTCACTACGACTTCGTCTCGGCCTGGATCAAGGCGACCCGCGGCTCCGACGTCGACGCCTCGCTCTACTACCTGGCCGTGATGCTCGAGGGCGGCGAGGACCCGCGCTTCATCGCCCGCCGCATGGTCATCCTCGCTTCCGAGGACGTCGGCAACGCCGACCCGCAAGCGCTGCTCGTCGCCGACGCGGCGGCGCGCGCCGTCGACCGCGTCGGCCTTCCCGAGTGCGCGCACAACCTCGCCCAGGCGACCGTCTACCTCGCCCTGGCGCCGAAGTCGAACGCCTCCTACAGGGCGCTCGGCGCCGCCCGCGCCGAGGTGCGCGAGAGCGGTGCGCGGACGCCGCCGGACTACCTGCGCGACGCCCACTACCCGGGGGCCAGGAAGCTGGGTCGGGGCGAGGGCTACCGCTACGCGCACGACGAGCCCGGCGGCGTCAGCGACCAGCAGCTGATCCCCGACGGTCTGGAGGAGGCCGACTTCTACACGCCCACCGACCGCGGCTTCGAGGCCGAGCTCGGCCGCAGGCTCGACTCACTGCGAAGGAAATTTCGCGACCGTTAATACGCGCGCAACTTCCCAGAGGCCGTCGTGTTTAAAAGTGCGGCTTTCCAAGCTAGAGCCAGGGAGAGCCGACACACCGACCGGAGGCCTGGACTGGGGGCCTCCGGTCGGGACCCAAAAGGGACACTCAGGGGGGAACGGTGACCGCGCCACGCTCGATGGCGCCGTCACCGCGTCCGGACCTCGCGGCTCCTCTATCTTGGATGGATGTCCGAGGAGAAGCTGCGGCTCGGTGGCATGGCGCTGCGCAACGGCCTGCTGATCCACGGGCCGACGCACTGGGCCGCGGCGGTCCGTGGCCCGGGCGGGACCGTGGAGGTCGCCTCTGAGCGCAAGCCGGAGCTGGCGCCGGGCCTGGCGACGCGACTGCCGGGCCTGCGCGGCCCGCTGCGCCTGGCGGAGGCGATGGCGGTGCTGCCGCTGGTCCGCCGCCGCCTGCCGGCCGCGCGGCTCCCCTTCGAGGACGTCCGGGTCCTGGCGGCGATCGGGGCGACCCTGCTGGCGACGACGGTCCTGCGCAAGCGCCTGCGCAGCTCGGCGCTGCGCGAGACGGCGGCGCAGGCGATCGGCACGCTCCCCGCCGTCGTGGCGCTGCTCGACCGCGACCTCGCCGCCTACCACGGGGTCGAGCACAAGGCGATCGCCGCCTACGAGCGGGGGATCGACGACCCGACCGGCGTGCCGAAGGAGCATGACCGTTGCGGCTCCAACCTGATCGCGCCGATGATGCTGCTCTCCGTCGGCGGCACCGTCCTGCTCGAGAGCCTGCTCGATCGGCCCGGCCCGGTCGCTCGCGGCGCCGTCGGCCTCGCCGGCGCCTCGATCGCGGTCGAGATGTTCGCCTGGAGCGACCGCCACCACGGTGACCCGCTGGCCGAGGCGTTCCACGCGCCGGGGCGGGAGATCCAGCGCCTGATCGCGACCAAGGAGCCGACCCCCGACCAGCTCCAGGTCGGCGTCGCGGCGCTGGCCGAGATCCTCCGCGCCGAGGCCGCCGAATAGACTGCCGCGCGTGTTCGGAAGGATCGACCACATCGGCGTCGCCGTCGAGGATCTCGAGGCCGGCATCGGGCTCTACGAGAAGAGCTTCGCGATGGAGCTGGCGCACCGCGAGACGGTCGAGTCGCAGGGGGTCGAGGCGGTGCTGCTCGACGTCGGCGACGGCCACGTCGAGCTGCTGGCGCCGCTCGGGCCCGACACGCCGGTCGGCAAGTACCTGGAGCGAAAGGGCCCGGGGCTGCACCACGTCGCCTACGCGGTCGACGACATCGACAGCGCGCTGGAGCGGCTGAGCGCGGCCGGGATCGAGCTGATCGACCGCGAGCCGCGGGTCGGCATCCGCGACAGCCGCGTCGCCTTCCTGCACCCGAAGTCGACCGGCGGCGTGCTGACCGAGATCGTCGAACCCGCCGAAGGGGGGCACTGAATGGCCTCTGACGCGCAACGGGTCGAGATCGGCTTCGAGGGCGGCCAGGTGGTCTCGGCCCGGCTCAGCGACGAGGAGCTGAAGAGCCTGCGCAAGCAGGTCGAGAAGGGCGGCTGGCACGACGTCAGGACGGAGGACGGCGTGCTCGCCCTCTACCTCGGCAGGGTCGCCTTCCTCCGCATCGACTCGGGAGAGCACAAGGTCGGTTTCTCCCTCGGCAAGCCAGGCTGATGCGCGGGCGCCGGCTGCTTGGCGCTACCGCCCTGGCGACGCTCGGCGCCGCGCTCTGGTGGCGCAAGAACCCCTCGGCCTGTCCCTACGGCCAGCGCTTCTGGGTCCAGGCTCCGCACCCGATCATCAGCCGCGATCGGCTGCGCTCGGTGTTGCGGCCCGAGCCGGGCGAGCGGGTGCTCGAGATCGGCGTTGGCACCGGCTACTACAGCCTCGACCTCGCCGAGTGGATCGGTCCCGAGGGCACGCTGGAGCTCTTCGACATCCAGCGCGAGTTCCTCGACCACGTCGGCAGGCGCGCCGCCGCGCGCGGCCTCGCCAACCTCGTGCCCACCGAGGGCGACGCCACCGCCCTCCCCTACGACGAGGCGTCGATGGACGCCGTCGTCCTCACCACCGTCCTCGGCGAGATCCCCGATCCCGTCGCCGCCCTGCGCGAGATCCGCCGCGTGCTCGAGCCCAGCGGCCGCCTCGTCGTCGGCGAGCTCTTCGGCGACCCCCACTTCACCACCCGGTCCACCCTGCGCCGCCAGTCCGCCGAAGCCGGCCTCGCCTGGCGGGAGCACTCCGGCAACTGGTTCGGCTACTTCGCTCGACTCTCTCCGGCCGGAAGTCGTGGCTGAGTCTTATCCGAGCTGGAAGTACTACCCCACTCGGGATCGACCACCGGCGTGGGCGCGCGCATTTGTGGACGTCGTTCGGACGAATAGAGACGAGACCGACTCCGCTGTTGTTTCGAACCTCAACAGCGATCGGGTTCTCAGCCACCTGCGTCCGGGCCTTGAGGAACTCGGCTACCGAGTCGAGACAGGCAAGAAGAAAGACGAACGGATTGGCTTGCCCGTTCTCTTTGGGGACGATGGCAAAGAGCTGGTGCGCTACGAGGTAGACGCGGTCCACGACGAGCTGAAAGTGCTCGTTGAGATAGAGGCAGGACGAGGTGCTCGCGGGAATGCCGTGTATCGAGATCTAGTGCGTGCCTCTCTCATCGTCGATGCTCGGTTTCTGGTCCTAGGCGTGATGGGCGAGTACCGCCACAAGAGTGGCGGGAAGCCAATTGCGGTCAAGAGTTACCGAGATGCTCGGGACCAACTGGACGCGATCTACGCTAGCCAGCGACTGCGTTTGCCATTTGAGGGAGTACTTCTTTTTGGTTACTGACGATCCCAAGATCATTTTCCGAGACGGCCCAACTGGGCTGCGGGCGGCTCTGGACCGGGGACCAGATGTATGGGAGCTGGTCGCCACTCTCGGTCAGTTCGAGAATCAAGATGCAGAAGCGATCTGGAAGACGGCGGAACTGCTTCACCTGACGGTGCCTCAGGTCAACGGCGCCATTCGCTACTACAGCGAATACCCCGACGAGATCGACGAGCGCATCAGACGCAACGCCGAGGATCCCCCTCAGTAGCGCGGCGGCGGCGGGGCGCGGCGTTCTTCGGCGGCGGCCGCGGCTTCCTGGCGTTCTGTCGCGGCGGCTTCGCGGCGACGGGCGCGATCGGTCCAGATCGCGTCCTGGAAGAAGCCGAGGATGAGGCCGGCGGCGCCGGCGATCATCAGGATCACGCCGACGGTGTCGAGGCTGACGCCCTGGACGTGGACGTTGGTCGCGAACTTGAGGATCGCGCCGATGGCGATCAGGAGAATCCCTCCAGCGATGGTCATGGGGCCAGGACTACCCGGTGGCGGGGGACTGGCAAACAGGGCACCAGTAGGTGGTGCGGTTGGCGTCGCCCTGACCGCGCGAGCGGATCGGCGTTCCACAGCGTGGGCAGGGGCGACCGGCGCGCTTGTAGACCGCGGTCTCGGCGCGACCGCTATCGACCGCGCCGCTCATCAGCTCGTGGGCGGCGCGAACGGTGGCATCGAGCCCTTCGCGACCGACCTCGCCGACCGGCTGCCAGGGATCGACCCGCGCCCGGAAGCAGGCCTCGCTCTTGAAGATGTTGCCGATGCCGGTGACCAGGCGCTGGTCGATCAGCGCGTCGCCGATCGCCCGCTCGGGGGCGCTGAGCAGCGAGGCGACGATGCCCACGGCGTCGAGATCCGCGGCGAGGACGTCCGGCCCGAGGCGCGCGAGGAGCGGGTCGTGGCGCAGAGCGCTCGCGGCGAGCACCCGCAGCGTCGGGCCGCCGAACTCGACCGCTTCGGCCCGCTCGCCGCGCAGGACCGCCCAGGCGGCGCCGCGCGGCTTGCGCCAGGGAGCGTCCGGCGCGTAGACGTGCCAGGCGCCGCTCATGCCGAGGTGGCTGTGCAGGACCAGCTCGCCGCAGTGCAGGAGCAGGTGCTTGCCGCGCGCCTCGGCGCGGTCCAGCGTGAGGCCGTCCAGCCGCTCCACGCCGGCGGCGCGCCCGCGCGGGTTCGGCGCCCCGGCCGCGAGCCGGCCGCCGCCCAGGGCCACCTCGATCCTCCGGGCCGCACGCAGGATCGTGTCGCCCTCGGCCACCGCTTTAGGCGAGCGCGTTCCAGAGCCGGTGCTCGGCCTCGGCGACCCGCTTCGCGGCAGCGTCGATCCCGGCCCAGAGCGCCGGGTCCGGCGCCTCCTGGTCGCTGGCGGCGCGGAAGTCCTCGGCCAGCTCGGTCCAGCGCGCGGCGGCCTCGGCCGCCAGGGGCGCCTCGGCCCGGCCTGCCTCCTCGAGGAAGCGCGAATACATGAGCCGGAAGGCGCCGCCGCCGGTGCCGCGGCGCTCGATCACCTGGTAGCCGAAGCGGGCGCACCACCGCCAGTCCTCGGTTACCTCCGGCCAGCTGCCGGCCTCCTCGGCGAGGCGGTCGACCGCGCCGAGGCCGGAGAACTCGCGGAACTCGGGTTCGACCATCGCCGTCGCGGCGCGCTCGATCGCGGCCGGGATCGCGGCGCGCAGCCGCTCCTGGCTGACCGCTCCGGAGGCGGTGAACATGTGGCCGGCGAGCGGGTAGGCGGGGTGCTGGCTGTGGCGCGCCTTGTCGAGGTCCTCGAGCCGGGTCGTTGTCTGCAGCTCCTCGAAGCCGGTGTCGGAGAGGTGGACGAACTCCTCGTCGTAGCCGGCGAGGACGACCGCGTGGCCGGGAAAGTGGGCCGAGTTGCCGTAGTGGTCGAGGTAGTAGAGGTCGGTTAGCAGCAGCACCGGGTTGCCGGCCTCCACCTCCGCCCGCGCCGCCTCCCAGGCGCCGTCGTCGCCGTGCTCGAAGGTGCGCAGTTCGAGCGCCGCCCCGGTCAGCTCGTCGAAGGTCTCCTCGAGCCGGGCGGTGCGGCCGTTGAACCAGCGGGTCGGCGAGGCGTCCTCGATCGTCACGTAGTAGAAGCAGGCGCCGGCGCCGAGCCCGAAGGCCATCTCCTCGCTGATCTCAGCGCCGTGGAAGGCCAGCAGGTTGCGCAGGGCGGTACTGCCGCAGTGGTTGCCAGGGGTGTGGGTGTAGCCCGGGACGGTGACGGTTGGCATCGGACGGGATTTTGCCTGATGGGTGTCGGCGGGCGGGTCCTGTCGTGGGTGAGGGGGGCCTGCGGGCAGTCCACGGGCTGTCCTCGGCCCCCCTCGCCCACGCCACCCGCCCGAGACACCTATCCTGCGGCCCGCCAATGCAGCAGGCGGATCTCAAGCTTCTTCACCTCATGCGGACTCGCGGGCACACGCCTGGCTTGGAGAGAGCTATGCGGGCTCTCGGGAAGGTGGGGAACAACGGCGGGGTCTGGTTCGGGCTCGGCGTGGTGCTGGCGATCTTCGATTCCTCGAACAGGGAAGCGTGGTTGATCTGCGCCTTCCTCGGACCGGTGGCGATCGCGCTCAACTACCTGGTCAAGACGACCGTCAGACGGCCGCGGCCGGTGCTGGAGGGGCTGCCGCCGCTCGGCGGAGCGCCGAGCTCGCTGAGCTTCCCCTCGGCGCACGCGACCTCCTCGTTCGCGGTGGCGACGGCGATGACGCGGGTCGAGCCGCTCGGAGCACTCGCCTTCCTGCTCGCCCTCGCCCTCTCGCTCGGTCGGCCCTACCTCGGTATGCACTATCCCTCCGACGTCCTCGCCGGGGCCGTGCTGGGCGTCGCCCTCGGATTGCTGGTACCCCTCTCGCTATGAAGGTCGGAATCGTGGGGCTGCCCAACGCGGGCAAGTCGACTCTTTTCAACGCGCTGACCCAGGGCGGCGCCCAGACGGGGGACTATCCCTTCACGACGATCGAGCCCAACGTGGCGATCGCCCAGGTGCCCGACGAGCGCCTCGAGAAGGTCGCCGCGACGGTCGGAGCCTCGAAGCTCGAACCGGCGACGATCGCCTTCCACGACATCGCCGGCCTGGTCAAGGGCGCCTCGGAGGGGGAGGGACTCGGCAACCAGTTCCTCGCCTCGATCCGCGAAACCGACGCGATCTGCCACGTCGTCCGCTGCCACGCCGACTCCGGGGTGCCGCATCCCGACGGCCGCGTCGACCCGCTCGCCGACATCGAGACGATCGAGACCGAGCTGATCCTCTCCGACTACGAGCAGGCCGAGCGCCGGCTCGACCGCGTGCGCAAGGGCGCCAAGTCCGGTGACCCCGAGGCGGTGGCTGAGCGCGACTGGCTCGAGCGGGTCGTCGCGGCGCTGGCGGAAGGCAAGACCGCTCGCTCGATCCCGGTGCCCGAGGCCGCGGTCCACGGGCCGCGCAACCTGCAGGCGCTGACCTCCAAGCCGATCCTCTACGTCGCCAACGTCGACGAGGGCGACGCCGACGCGCCCGACGCCGTCGTCGGCCACGCGGCCGCCGTCGGCGCCGGCGTCGTCGCGGTCAGCGCCAGGATCGAGGGCGAGCTGGCCGAGCTCGACCCCGCCGAAGCGGAGGAGATGCGCGAGTCCTACGGGGTCGAGGGCTCCGGCCTCGACCGCCTCGTGCGCGCCGCCTACGACCTGCTCGAGCTGATCGTCTTCTTCACCGCCGGCGAGGGCAAGGAGGCCGTCGCCCGGCCGCTCGGTCGGGGCTCGAGCGCCTGGGAGGCGGCGGGGACGATCCACACCGAGATCCAGGACGCCTTCGTCAAGGCCGAGGCGATCGGCTGGCAGGAGCTGGTCGAGTGCGGCGGCTACGCCGTGGCCCGCGAAAAGGGCCTGCTGCGGATCGAGGGCCGCGACTACCTCGTCCGGGACGGCGACGTGATCACGATCAAGGTTTAGCAGCCAAGGCCCCATTGCGCGGCGCCGATCACTAACGCGGCGTCGCAGTCCAGGAGAGCGACTGCCTCCTTGCGGATTGGGATTTCTTTGCCCAGTCGTCTCCCGCGGAGGTGTTGCCTCAAATTAATGTCCGCTTAATCATTATAGAAGCACGCGAGTCCACCTCCTCTCTAAACATCATTTTTTTGGCCTATATCACCAAATAGGAACTGAGCTGAAACTCACCAATCTAAGTAATCCATTCAAAATCTAAAAGAGTTGTTCGGTCAGCCGTTTGCGTCCCCGACGCCCTGCTGATTAGGGTGAGTTACCGAGCGGTACCGAGGCGATCTCGTTCTGAGCCTCATTCGGTACCAGCCCATGTTTTGGCTCTAGAGCCTCACTGAAAAGGGAGAACGGGGATATGCATCCAGGGCGATCAAGCGGGATGGAGGACGAGGCTGACCATGAGACGAGACATTCCGCATATGGCCGTGTCCGCTACGTAGTCCTCTTCGCGCTGCTTCTACTGGCCGCCACCGCAGCCCCAGTTCTGGCGCTACCGAGCGAATCACCCGAAAAGGCCCAAGGAACGGAAGTGCGAGAACGGGTCGATCCCGCAGTTATGGCTCAAGCGATCGAGCAGGTCGAACGCGATGCCAGGCAGCGCGAAGAGACGAGAAGAGCGGCACGTGCGACCCCTGCGGCACAAGCAAACCGCTCAAAGTCTCGAAGTGCATATATCGATATCTCGGCACCGGCAGCCAAGAACCTTCTTGTCGAAGCCTTTCCCCAACAACTCGACGAACTAAACGAGGATCCAGGCCGCGTGATCAGCGATCTCACGGTCAAGGAATCTCTTGGGCCTAATAGCGCGATAGTCGAAGGAAACGACGGTCACACCGCCATTTTTGAATCTTCGGTTCCACTAGAAGGCCGCGCTCCTGAGGGAGGGGGATCGTCGATCGATCTGTCGCTCGAACGAACTGGCAATTACTTTGCCCCCAAGAACCCACTTTCCGAGGTTCAGCTTCCTGCCTCCACCGGAAATCCAATCTTGCTCGAAAGCCAAGTGAGCATTGCCGACTTGCCGGGAACGGCAGATGTTCCCGGGACTTTTCTGGGCAACGAAAACCTCTTCTTCGCCGAAACCGATCCCTCAACAGACACGCTTCTCGCGCCAATCGCAAGAGGCGTCGAGCTTTTCGAGCAGCTCCGATCCCCTGCCAGCCCCGAGGAATTCCGCTACACGCTGTCATTTCCAGACGGCGATCAGTTGCGCGAAGACGGCGAAGGAGGCGCTGGAATCGTCGATAGCTCCGGCGAGCCCATGGTGACCATTCCAGCGCCGAGCGCTGTAGACGCCGAAGGTCAGGAAATTCCAACGACCATGAGGGTCGATGGGGATGGTCTCGTCGTCCAACTCGCGCATAGAAACCTCGATGTCGCTTATCCCATCCTGCTGGATCCCGAAGCGGTTCTTGAGAATTGGGAAAACTGGTATTCCAGCTGGAACCTGGGTGGGCTTGATCACTGGAGTTGGGAAGAATATGCGGCAGGCGGTGCAAGCTACGAACATTCGAAGCCGGGATGCATCGCCTCCTGCTTCGGCATGGGACTTTATCTACGGTCCCGCGGCGAAAAAGTCACGTATCAAGCAAACAGCTACGGCCAGTTCGTCTACTGGGCTCCAAATTATTCCGCCTACATCTCACGTGCGATTCTCCAAAAAGTCTACGGAGACGTGCACAATTGTCCTGTTAACGACCCGCACGGATATGCGGGCCTGTGGGATATCAATAGTAAATCCTTTACCGCCTTTGGGTTGTTTCAGCCGTTGAGTTTTTCAAACGGCTCCTACGATACGGGTTGGAAAGGAAAATCTGGCGATCGTTCAATGAACATCTCGATTGGAACTTCGAGCAAATCGAGCTTGACCTGCGGCCACGACTTCTATGTCGGTGGCGTTCAGCTATGGCTCGAGGACCAGGACCAGCCTGATCTGCACTCCGCTGGAAGTTCGCAGTGGATGGACGGGAGTTCTGTGCGGCTGAACGTCTGGGCTCACGACCCGGGGACCGGCCTTAAGAGCTTCATGGCTGAAGCGACAAATAAATCGGGCGGAACCGAAAAATGGGAAACGGGGCCTCGATGCGTTGGGACCGCCGAGTCGCCTTGCAGCGAAACGTGGGACCTCTCGCAGGGCTCCCAGGCTTTGAACTACAACCCATCCGTCATGTCGGAAGGCATTGACAACCTGAAAATTACCGCCTATGACGCGATCGGCGAGCCATCCCAGTATTCCGATACCGTCACGGTGCGAGTCGATCATTCGGCACCAAAACTGACCGTCTCGGGGACGGTGACCGAACAAGCCAGTCTCGGCACCTCCAGGCCGAGCTACACGATCAAAGCCATCGCCGAAGACGGCGTACCGGGCAGCAAAGAACCCTCTGATGCTCGAGCGGGCGTCAAAAACTTGCGGCTCTTCGAAGACGGGACGGAGATCGAATCCGAACATGCTCAGCCGGAATGCACCGGAACGCAGAGCTGCAAAGCGTCGCGTGAATACGAAATCCCGACCCTGAGCCGCTCCGTCGGCGAACATAAAATCACGGTCACGTCCGAAGATACGCTCGGGCACGTCGCCAAAAAAGAAATTACCTACACGATCACCCGCGATACCACCGCGCCGACGCTGTCGGTTACCGGGTTGCCGGTATCAGGGTCCCCCGTGGGGGCTCACCTGGCCGAAGTCGAAGCGAGCGCAACGGATGGCGGAAGCGGAGTCACGGCACTGAAGATGCTGGTTGATGGCGAAGTGATGGAAGAAGAAACGCAATCTTGCAAAATCGGCGGTTGCGGTTTCAAAGCCAGCCTTGGCGCGGACCTGACGGAAATCTCGGCAGCGGAGCACACGATCGAAATATGGGCAGTCGATGGACAGGGAAATGTCTCCAAAGAAAGTCGTGACGTCGTGGTGGACCCGACTCCTCCGCAGATCAGGCTGGGCGGCCTTGTGGCTGAACGCGACAGGGAACCCCTCGGGGCGAAAACCGGTCAGCTGTCGATCGAAGCCGGAGAAGAATCTGAAGCCGAAGGAGGAAACGAAGGACCCCCTGGCTTGGTAGCCGCCTACTCCTTCGAGGAGGGCTCCGGCGAAATCGCCCACGACTCCGCCGGCACCCACGACGGCACCCTGCACGGCGTCGAATGGACCAAAGCGGGCAAGTACGGCGGCGCCCTGCACTTCAACCCCGCAAGCAGCGCCCGCCTGACGATCCCCAACTCCAAAGACTTCGACTTCGCCAAAGGCTTCACCCTGGAGGCCTGGGTTAGACCCGACGAAGCACGCAAAGAATCGCCCCTCTTCGCCAAGGTCGGCTCGAGCGGAGCCTTCAGCTACAACCTCTACGCCCGCAACGGAGCGGGCGTCACCAAGGGCGAACTCTCCGACGGCAAAGGCGGCTGGAAAGGCGTCGAAGGCTCCAAAGCGCTGCCGATCGAAGCCTGGTCCTACGTCGCGATGACCTCCGACGGAGAAAAACTCCGCCTCTACGTCGACGGCAAACTGGCCGGCAGCGCCAACGCGCTGACCCCCCTGGTCACCGAAGGCGAACTGCGGATCGGCGGCAACGAGAAATGGGGCGAATACTTCAAAGGCACGATCGACAACGTGCGCATCTACGGCGCGGCGCTGGGGGAAGAAGAAGTGGCCAAAGATCTAGCTGTGCCTGTAGAAGACGAAGAAGTCACGGCGGGCATCGCGTCAATTCATGTTGAACTCGACGAAAAAGAAGTCGCCGGTTTCCCGGCGAAATGCACCAGTCAATGCCCCAATTTCACGACCTCTTACACCTACAATGCAGAAGCCGCGGGGCCGGGGCCGCACACGCTCTATGTCGAAGCCGTTGATGAGCTCGGCAACGCCAGCAGCGAAACTCTCACGGTAGATGTTCCTCAAGGCGAAGCCAGCACTCCCACGTGCAGCACTGAAACCGACGAAGTCCCTGTTGGAACCGCTGTCAGTGCCAAAGAAGCTGCCGAATCCCTCGAAGAAACCCTGCCCGAGGCAATCGCGCCCACCGAACCTGGCCTCGACGAAATGGAAGAAGAAGAAATAAGTCCCACATTCAGCAAACCAAACCCCAATCTTCAGGCCGAAGACAGTCTGGCCGAATCGGAAACGGCGGTCGACCTCGAAGGAGGGATAGCACTAAATGGAGTCGCCTGCCTCAGTCCAGGAGAGACGACCAGCACAGCCACGGCCGCCAGCGTGGTCAACTCCGACTCGGCAGTCTTCGCCAATACGAGCACCGAAGCGAGCACGGTGGTCAGGCCCACTGCAATGGGGGTGACGACGATCACGTCGGTAGCAAGTCCTAAAGCAGCGAGCACCTATACATGGAATGTAAAGGTGCAAGAAGGCAATGAAGTGGTTGAGCTCCCCTCCGGAGCGGTTGCCATCGTCGAACCAACGGAAACAGAAGACGAAACGGCGGAAGTGCAAGACAAACCCGAAACCATCGAAGATCCAGCGGCTCTCGCTGATGCCGAAGCACAGCGAATCAACGGCGAATACGAACTTTCGCAGGCTACCTTTGAAGCTTCCGGCAATGTACTTGCGGTTGTCGCAGAGCCCTGGATACTTCTGGCCGACGAAACGATTATTCCTGCTGCGATAGAAGTCGCACCGGTCGTCTCGGAACCAAACGAATTCATCGTCATCATCCACATGCCTAGCGACGCTATGGCCGCTGCTGTTTACCCGGCAGAGGTCATTGCAACCGCGAGTACCTCTTCATCCGCTTATCGTTGCCTTCCCGGCGGAAGCCCATGTGGTATTCCCGATCTAACAAGAGCATCGCAATACGCCGTTTATTGGGGTAATCCGCATCACGTTGTTGCCGGAATACCTGCCCGCAACCCGTTCTACTGGGATTGGGGGGCTAATAATTGCACCAACTTCATAAGCCAGATCATTCGGGCCGGTGGCGCAAAATTCATGCGGTATGAAGTCTATGGTTCGTACAATGGCACATGGTGGTACAAGCGTCTTCGACCATGGCTTGATGGAGATGGATATCCATTCAGCAATGGAGATAAGTCGGACTCATGGATTGCGGCCGACATTCTTCCTCGTCATCTGTGGCAGTATGGACTCGTTCACATCGACCCGGACCAGGAACCTGCCGGCTGGACAAGGGGAGATATCCTTGCGGAGGACTGGTTTGGGACTGATGGAGAAGGCGCCTTCGACCATTTGCAATATGTGGTCGGGACGGAAGTAGTTCAAGGGAAACGCGAACCGCTAATTGCTAATGAGTCATCGGAGGGAAGTAATTACGCTCATATGCCATGGAGGCAAGTCCGAGAACGAATTCAGCTTGCGGAGGGGGATGAAGGTTGGCAGCGAGCGGCCCTTGCCTGGAAGCATACGATCGCTAATCCATACGAGAAGAAACACACACCGGCTAATCTCTATGGACCTAATGGACTCTTCAATGGTTAAGATAAGGACAAGGGTCTCTTTCACGCTAATATGTGCGTGCGCACTTTTCATAGTTGTAGGATGCGCGGGAACTCAAGATGAAAAACTAGAAGTCCAAGATATTCGCTCTGCACTGCGCCACCTACCCTTTCCCCATGAGTTGAAGACGGTGACGCCTCCAGCTCGTGATGATGCCGCCTTCTTGGGAGTGGCTCACGATGAGAATGGAGCAGTACTGCACTTCTCGATTGGTCTTGGAGATGTTCCCGATACAGTTCCGATCCCTGGTGTTACCCGACCAAATCCTGTAGGGAATACTGCACTGGGATTCGTGTTTAATGATGATGTGGTGGAAGGGCAAAGATTTTCTAGTGCTGCGCAATGGCATGCCGCGATGCACATTGCGACTGAAATAGAAGAGCGGCTTTGCGTGGAGGTAACCGGTCAGCCGTGTCCGGTATGAGATCGAGGCGGCCTCGTAGGTCGATGCTACGGTCCGGTAGGACGCCCCTAGATCTGAGTAGGTGGGCCGGAGTAGCGATGCTGGTGGTTGCAGTCGTCTCCATATTGATCGCACTGGTCTCGGGTGGGGCGTCAGCTTGCGTGTGTGGCGAGTTTCATGGACGGGTCGTTGCCCATGGAAGCGCCCCCAATGGTCTGCCTTGGCGGATCAAGGCTGTGGGACCGATTGAAACTAGCGTCCATCGGCCTGCCGTGGAAATAGACGTGTCTACTGGTCAAATCGCCGAAGGAGACGGTTACCGCATCGGTTTGTTGACGGAGACGATTGACCACGTGCGTCTCCGAGCACTTAGCGGTACAGCGGTGAGCTCCGATACCGAAAATGTGCTCGGCGGTATAGCGACGCGAAAAGCTACCAAGCTTGAAATATGGATGAGCAAGGGGGAACCGCTGATCGTTCGGCCCGAGCTCGCCCCAGCCGCGCTTCGTGAACGATTCAAATGGTTGGGCGAGTTGCGGTTCTTCGAGGCGTTTTTCCCGGTCGATGCCCATGCTCTCTCGGCGAGGATCTTCGATCATGAAGATAGGGCCATCGGTGAGGGAGAAGCCGTGCGTGGCGGCTTCGATTTGTGGAAGGGCGCTGATGTCACCCGTTCTTCTCGGCTGTCTTGGACGCTGAGGTCGCGCTCGCCGTCCGGGCTCTAGGGTTCCCGCATGGATCAGGGGGCGCGGTTTCCGCGCGTGGCTGCCAGGGCGGGCCACTACGAGAGCTTCTACATCAAGGCCTGCCAGCCGGGCGGCGGGCGCGGCATCTGGATTCGGCACACGGTCCACAAGCGACCGGGGGCGGAGCCGAACGCCTCGATCTGGTTCGTCCTCTTCGACCGCGAGACGGAGGGGCCGCGGGCGACGAAGGTCACCGTCCCCGCCGCCGACCTCTCGGCGCCGGTCGGTTCCTGGATCCGTGTCAGCAAGGCCGAGATCGGTCCCGAAAGGGCGAGCGGCTCGATCTCGACCGAGGCTCTGAGCGCCTCTTGGGACCTGACCTTCGCCAGCGACGCCGAGCCCTGCAAGTACCTGCCGGCCGACTGGCTCTATAGCGCGCCGCTGCCGCGCACCAAGTTCGTCGCCCCGTACCCGATCGCCCGCTTCGGCGGCCGTCTGGAGATCGACGGCGAGTCGGTCGAGCTCAGCGAGTGGCCGGGGATGATCGGCCACAACTGGGGCAGCGAGCACGCCGAGCGCTGGGTCTGGCTGGAGGGGACCGGCTTCGGCGACGACCCGGAGGCCTACTTCGACGCCGGCGCCGCCCGGGTCGGGTTCGGCCGTCGCACCACTCCCTGGCTGCCCTCCGGGATGCTCTCCCTCGAAGGCGAGACCCACCGCCTCGGCGGCCTCGGCAAGATCGGCGCGGCCTCGATCGAGGAGTCGCCGACCGCCTGCGAGTTCGTCCTCCCCGGCAAGGATCTGACCGTCCGCGGCCGTGTCTCCGCCCCCAGGAAGGACTTCGTCGGCTGGCTCTACGCCGACCCCAAGGGGCCCGAGCACCACACCGTCAACTGCTCGGTCGCCGACCTGGAGCTGACCGTGGAGCGCCCCGGCCGTCCCCCGCGCGAGCTCTCGCTCGCGGCCGGCGCCGCCTACGAGTTCGGCATGCGCGAGGCCGACCACGGCATCCCGATCCAGCCCTACCGGGACGGGTGAACCCCGCGAGTCGCAGCGGCTGGAGCCGGTACTGGCCGATCTGGGCGGCGGTGGTTCCGGTCGTTTTGTGGGCTGTTGTTCGCGCCTTCGGGCTGGAGAGCGGCGGGTGGTTGACATCGCTGATGTGGTTCACCCCTTATGCGGCGATTGGCGCGTTGCTTGTCGCGGGTGTCGCCGTCGCGTTGCGCAACTGGGCCGCGACGGGGGTTGTCGGGGTCGCGACGGTCTACCTCGCGACTGCCGTCCTGCCACGCGCTATCGAGACCGAAACGGAGTCGGCGGCCGGGCATGAGACGCTCACCGTGCTCTCGGCCAACGTCGAGCTCGGCGGCGCCGACCCGAGCGCCCTGGTCGCCCTGGTCGATCGCTACCACCCAGATCTCCTCAGCGTCGAGGAGCTGACCCCGTCATTTGCCAGGAAGCTGCACCGCGCCGGGATTGACCGCCGACTCCCGCGCTCGGTGCTGATGGCGCGACCCAAGGGCCACGGCGGCGGCCTCTATGCCCGCTTTTCCTTGACAGCCCTCCCACGCCAAACGCACTTCCTCTTTCGAATGCCGCGCGCGCTGATCGAGCTGCCAGACGGCAGGAGGCTGCGAGTCCTCGCAGTCCACCCCCAGCCGCCCAGCATGAGCGTGGACCGCTGGGAAGAAGCGCTTGAGAGCCTGCCTCGATCCGGGTACGGAATTCCCTGGGTCTTGGCCGGAGACTTCAATGCGACCCTCGACCAAGCCAAGCTCCGCGACATAGTCGATGGCGGCTACCGAGATGCGGGCGCGGCGACCGGAAAGGGTCTCGAGCCGACTTGGCCGAGCGGCGAGGTGTTCCCTTGGGGACTGATGACGATCGATCACGTCCTTGCCGACCGCCGCCTCGGGATCGCCGGCTACGGCGTCGACGACCTGCCCGGCAGCGATCACCGGGCCGTCTACGCGCAGCTGGTCCTGCCCTAGCCGACCAGCTTGACGAAGGTCATCCAGCGGTCGTAGGCGCCGAGCGCCGAGGCGAGCTGGTCGCCGCGGATCTTGCTGACGCCGCCGGTGCCGACGAGGCGCGCCCAGACGATGCGGGGGGAGGCGCCGCGCTCGGTGACGACGATCCGCTCGAGGCGCCCGCGAAGGTACGGCGCGAGGCGTTCGCTGATCTCCGGTCCGCTGAAGGTCAGCTTCCAGCTGTGCAGCGGGCAGAGGTAGTCGTAGGGGTCGGGGACGCCGACCAGGTAGGGAATCGGCGGCCCGAAGAAGACGTTCTGGACGCTCTCGGTGTGCCCTCCGGAGCAGGCGGAGAAGAAGGTCTCGGCCACCTGGCCGCCGTAGGTGACGACCTCGCCGCGGGTGTCGTCGACCGCGGCGTTGGTCGCCGCCGTCTCGGTTGAGAGGCCGCCGTAGACCTGGCTGCGGGTGTCGTCGTAGAGGTCGAAGCCGTTGCCGCCGACATCGCCGGTGAG
>Ga0070693_100000399_pt1 | contig 19738 bp, 16 predicted proteins | sample KBSK1103metaG_FD_65472 | JGI IMG/M metagenome (GOLD analysis project Ga0070693, IMG submission 65472) | Corn, switchgrass and miscanthus rhizosphere microbial communities from Kellogg Biological Station, Michigan, USA - KBS K1-10-3 metaG | ecosystem: Host-associated > Plants > Roots >...
CGGTACAGCAACTGTACATGTGGTCGGCGTTGCCCTTCCTGCTCGGGGCGGTGGTTTGCTACGCGATCTACCGGCTGAATGACGCGCGCCTGCGCCGGGCAAGTGAAGCCGTCGGACTCCGCCAGGCAGCCTGAACGACCGATCAGTAGGCATATCCCATCTTGAGAATGACGCCGTAGTTGCCGGCCTTGCCGGCGGCGTATTCGAGGTTCAGGACGATGCCTTCCTTTGGCTTGAGGATGTATTGCACGCCGGCGCCGCCGGCTGGGTACAGGTTTGCGCTTTCCGAGCAGTCCTTGCCATCTCCGTAGAGGCATGCCACGCCGGCAAACAGCGTCGCGGTCCATTTCTCGCCGAGCCTGAACCTCTCCTCGCCTTCGATCGAGGACATGTACTTGCCGGTGTACTGTCCGATCTTGTAGCCGCGAAGCTGAACCGGCGCGCGAGCCGCGGCGGGTGCGTCACTGGTCAAGTGGTTGAGCTGGCGCAGCGCGAACACATTGCGGTTGCCGTGCGGGATGTAGTACCTGAGTTCGGCTCGGTACACTTCGTAGTCAAAGTCCCCGCCCAGGGACTCGCGAAAGGCCATGTTGTTGAGGTTGAGCAGCCAGCCCCGGGTCGGCATGTTCTCGTTGTCGCGGGAATCGTTCTGGGCCACGAGGCCCGCGCCCGCGGACTTGTAGGGCTGGATGCCCACGACATCGAGCACCAGGTTATCGAATTCCGTCAGGCCGGCGATGGCGAAGTTCTGATAAATCCCCTGCGCTCCGAGGAACCAGTTGCCCGTAACGCGATAGGTGTAGCGCGCGATGAGCGAGCGCAGCTCGGCGTTGTTCCGCAGCGGCACTCCGGTCCCGAGGTAATCGTCGTAGTCGTTCTTGATGTTGCCGTACATCAGCCCGCTGATCAGCCGCTGGTGGTCCTGATCCCAGGAAGCCCTGGCCATCGCGCCGGCTACGATCGATTCGGTGCTCGTGTATTGACCGGTGAGCGCGAATATGGAGGGACGCGATTTGTCGTCGAAAGAATGGAGGTAGCCAACGAGCGCGCCGACCGCGGTTCCGAGCTTGGGATTGGAGCTGAACACCGGCGCGAGCAGCCATGGGGATTTCTCGAGTTTCGTCAGGGCATCGTCTTCCTTCGACGCTGCCTCCGCGCTCGCGCCGGGCTGCTGCGCGAGCGCCAGGGAGCAACCGATCGCGAAAGCTGCCAAGGCGAGCGTCCCGCGAAAGAGCCTCATTTTGCTGCTCCCCTTGGCCGCAGGTTCACGGCCGACACGATGCCGAATAGGGGTGGCGCGCGCTATGGGACCTTGGACCTATACTGTGAGCATGAATGAGGACTGGAGCGGGCTCGCGGCGGCGAAGGCGGTGTGGGATTTCACGACCGGCGACGCGCGGCGTTTCCTCGACCGGCTCGACCTCGTGATCGACGCAGCCGAGGACTTCGGCAAGCGCGGCATCGAGGTCGACTTCGTGATTCTGCTGCACGCGCACGCCACGCAGTTCGCGGCGCGCACGCTGTCCGGCACGAAGTTCGAGTCACGCGAGGCTCCCGACCTGGGGCCGATCCACGCGAGGCTGGAGAAATTCACCAAGGTCGGCGGGCGCATCGAGGTGTGCCGCATCGCGATGGACCGCAGTGCGATCGCGGAGGAGAACGTCATCGCCTGCGCGAAGGTGGAGCGCAACCTGTTCGTGAACTCGGTGGCGCTGCAGAACCGCGGCTACGCCTACATGCCGATCACCTGATCGAGCCGCGGCGGCCGACGGCCTCGACGAGGTCGTACGCGCTCGTGGCGCCGGCGGTGAACGCCTTCAACGCCTCTTCATGCAGCAGCTCGAGCGCCTCCTGCTTGAGCTCCAGGAAGCGCCTTGAGCCGAGCATGGAGATCTCGCGCGGCCGGGGCAGGTCGATCTCGATGATTTTCTTGACCCGAGTGGGGCGGTTGGTCAGGACGATCAGCCGGTCGGCCAGGAAGACGGCCTCGTCGAGCTCGGAGGTGACGAAGAGGTTGGTGCGGCCGTCCTCTTCAAATAGCCGAAGGTAATGCTCCTGCATGAGCTTGCGCGTCATCGCGTCGAGCCCGCGGAAGGGCTCGTCCATCAGCATCACCTTGGGCTTGTTGATCATGGCGCGCACCAGCTCGGCGCGCCGCTGCATCCCGCCGGAGAGCTGCATCGGATGCTTGTCGGCGAAGTCCTTCAGGCCCACCATCTCGAGAAGGGCGCGCGCTTCGCGCTCCACCTCGGCTCGCTTCGCCGTCCCCCGTACGACAGGGCCGAACATGACGTTGTCGAGCACGTTCAGCCAAGGGAAGAGCGCGGTTTCCTGGAACACGACGAGCCGGCTCGATCCGGGTCCGGTGACGGGCTCTCCGTCGAGCAGGATCTCTCCGCCGGTGGGCCGTTCGTAACCGGCGAGAAGGTTCACGACGGTCGTCTTGCCGCATCCGGAGGGACCGATGAGGACGTTGAGCTTGCCCCGGGTAACAGTGAACGAGCAGTCGTCGAGCACGACCTTCGTCTGGTCGGCGCCGTAGGCCATGCGCACCGAGCGCATGGCCATCTCGCTGAAGCCCTCGTGGTCAGGCAAGCTCGCGCTCACCGGTCTCGAAGGCCTTGAGCGCCTCCTCGTGGATCGCCTCGAGCGCTTCCTCCTCGAGCTCGCCGTAGCGGGCGCTGGTGAGGATGCGGTGGTCGCGGGGCCGGGGCAGGTCGACCTCGATCACTTTCTTGACCCTTCCCGGGCGGGTGGTCATGACCACGACCCGGTCGGCGAGGAAGATCGCCTCCTCCAGGTCGTGGGTGATGAAGAACACGGTCTTCCTCGCGAGGTCGTAGAGCTCGAGAAGATGCTCGTGCATGACGCTTCGGGTCAGCGCGTCGAGCGCGCGGAACGGCTCGTCGAGGAGCAGCACCTTCGGGTCGTTCATCAGCGCCCGCACGAGCTCGACGCGGCGGCGCATGCCCGAGGAGAGCTCGCCCGGATACTGGCCCTCGATCCCGGAGAGGCCCGTGCGGGCGAGCAAGTGCCGGGCTTGCGCTTCGGCCTGCGCCCGGGGCAAGCGGCCTTGCAGCACCGGGCCGCAGGTCACGTTCCAGAGCACCGTCTTCCACGGAAAGAGGGCGCCGTGCTGGAAGACCACCATCCGGTCCGCGCCCGGCGACAGGCGCTTGCCGGGCGCGGTCAGGGTGCTTCCGTCCATGACGATCTCGCCCGAGGTCAGGGTGTCGAAGCCCGCGATGATGTTGAGCAGCGTCGTTTTCCCGCAGCCCGACGGACCGACGACGACGCAGAACTCGCCCGGGGAAATGTCGAACGAGATCTGCTGCAGGGCGACGACGTGGATGCCCTCCGGGTCATACACCTTGCCGACCTCCTTGATGCGCAGGCCCCCGTGCGGACTCATCACAGCACTCGCCGCCAGCGCGTGGCAAAGCCGCCGATCTGCCAGATGAGCGCGCTGAAGAGGAGCCCTGCCAGGCCGATGCTGACCATCGCGGTGATGATGAGCGGAATCACGCCGCCCACATAGGCCTGCCACATCATGGCGCCCAGGCCCGTCTGGCCCGAGCCGATGCTGCTCACCATCTCGGCGGCGACCACGATTTCCCAGGTCAGCCCCATGGCGATGGCCATTCCCGTGAAGATCGAGGGCGAAGTCGCGGGCAGCACCACTCTCCAGAACACCTGCCAGCGGGTCGCTCCCATCGAGAGCGCGGCGCGCACGTAGCGGAGGTCGACGGTCTCGACCCCGCCGAGGACGTTGATCACCACGGTGAAGAACGACCCGAGGAAAATGACCGAGATCACCGTCTGCTCCATGGTCGGCCAGAGGAGGATCGAGAGCGGAACCCACGCCAGGGGCGGAATCGGCCGGAGCGTCTCGAAGACCGGGAAGAAGACGTTCTTGAATACGCGGCTCACGCCGAAGGCGAGGCCGAGCGGCACGCCGAGGGCGACGCCGATGAGGTATCCGATCGTGACCCGCCTCGCGCTGATGGACACCGCCGACCAGTAGGCGGGGGTCTGGATCGTTTCGAGCACGCTCGCGAACAGGAGGTGCGGCGCGGGCACGAAGCGCAGGAACGGAAGCTTCAGAAGGCTCGCGGCTTCCCAGAGCGCGATGAAGATGGCGATGCCGCCAACGCCTCGCCACAACGCGGTGGAAAAAACGACGCGAAACATCAGTACGAGCGCCAGGCCATGAGCCTGCGGCCCAGGTAGCGCACCATCGCGCTGCTGAAGAAGCCGAGGAACCCGAGAGTCAGCATGCCCATGATGATGGTTGGAATCTGCACCATGGAGTAGGCATCGTAGATCATGTAGCCGAGTCCGCGCTTGCCGGCGATCATCTCGCCCGCCACGAGCGCCACCCACGACAGTCCCATGGCGATCTGAAGGCCGATGAACACGTGCGGCATGGCGCCGGGGATGACGACGTGGAAAAGAGTGTCCTTGCGGCTGAAGCCCAGGCACTGCGCCGCGCGGAAATAGCTCCGGTCGATGGACTGGACCCCCAGCAGGGTGTTGAGGACCGTCGCGAAGAACGCCGCGATGAAGGTGACGAAGATGACCGGCGGCTCGGTGCCCGGCAGCATGAGGATCGCGAGCGGCACCCAGGACAGCGGCGGGATGGGCCGGAAGGTCTCCACCAGCGGGAAAGCGAATTCCTTGAACGTGCGGTTCCAGCCGATGAGGATGCCGAGCGGCACGCCGAGGAGCACCGCGAGGGCGAATGCCGTGTACGCCCGATACACGCTGTACCCGATGTGCGAGTAGTAAAGGGACGTGTATACGGATACGCCGAAGAACGGTTCCGGGTTGAACCATTCCCGCAAGACCACCGCCGGAGGCGGGATCTTGCGGAAAACCGGAACTTCGAGGACCGCCGTGGCGAGATGCCAGAACGCGAGGAAGATCGCGAAGCCCAGCAGCAGCTGATAAGGGCGCGGGCTCCGGACCCAGCGCAGCGCGCCTCCGTATTTTTTTTCGGACTGGGCTACTTCGCCGTCCCCTTTTGCGCGCCGGTTCCCTTGATGACGCCCACCGGCAGCTTCATTCCGAGCTCCGCGGCCGCTTCTTCCAGGAGCTTCGTGTAAATCGCGCCTTCCGGGATGTCCGGCGAGGGAATCGCCTTCACGCTATGCCAGAACCGGTAGGCCTCCCTGAAGTAGTCCATCATCGCCTTGTCGAAGGGAGCGCCGAGGACCTCGTTCACGTCTTTCGCGCCGGCGTGCGCCGGGAAACGCCCGTCGAGCGCGGTGCGCACCATGCCTGGCGTCCAGCCCGGCAGCTCCTCGGCCACCATTTTCGCCACTTCGTCGGGATGGTCGACGACGTACTTCAGCCCCTCGAGGTCGGCCTTCACCCACCCCTTGGCCGCCTCGTAATGCTTGTCGATGAAATCCTTGCGCATGATGAGCGCCGAGCCTTCGGTCCAGTTCCAGTTGTTCCCGGTAAAGGCGATCTTGGCGATCCCGCTCGCCACGATCTGCGAGACGTTCGGCTCGAACTGCTGTGCCGCGTCGATCGTGCCCGCCTGGAGCTGGGTGCGGATCACCTCAGGCCCGAGGTAAGCCTTGTCGCCGAATTTCACACCGAGCCGCGTCTCGAGGAACGAGGTGAAGCGATCGCCGCACGAGGCGCGCCCGGCGACGCCGAAGCGCTTCCCGTTCAGCCACTTCAGCCATTCGTCGGGGCTCTTGAGGTCGGGCGCGTCGGGGCGCACCAGGATGATCGCGCAGATGTTCCCTGGCGACTGGTGGTGCAGCGACACGATCCGGATATCGGCCACGTCGCGCTTCGTGGTCGCGACCATGGCCGGCGCATCGCCGATGTAGCCGACCTGAAGCCGGTTCGCCAGCATGGCGTTGAAGACCGGGAAGCCGACGAGCGTCACCTCCCAGCGAACCGTGCTCCCGGCCGGCAGGTATTTCTTCCAGAGCTCCTTCTTCTTGATTACGGTGCCCGACCAGCCGCCGTTCCAGGACGGGAAGTAGCCCACGCCGATCTCGACGGGCGCTCCCTTGGCCTGCTGCGCCCAGGCCGGCACGGCTCCAAGCAGCATGGTCAAGGCCATGCTCAGCAGGCCTAAAGCGGGCCGCTTCATCGCTTCCTCCTCCTTATTGTTACCGAACGCGGCAGTCTGGCAGCCAGTGTCCCGGTTCGCAACCGGAGAAGACCCTAAAGGAAGCGGGCTATTGGCTCACTTTCACTATGCGTCCGTTGAGCGGCTGCACCGGCCGGGCGTTCGCGCTGTAGATCTTCCCGAAACGGGCGACCTGCGCCTCGGAGACCTGCATCGGGCTGACCAGCACGAACCAGGTCACGCCTTCGCTGCAAGGCGGCGTGGTAAGCGATCCGGCAAACGTGTAATAGGCGTGATTCTTCGGTAGGAGCCGCGCGGCATCGATGCTGACCTTCTCCACGACCTTCTCAGTCTCCTTTTCCGGCGGAAGGTTGGCCCATAGTGTCTTGACGAGCGCGTTCTGGTTGCCCTGCTTGAGCAGCACGGCGACGACCGCAAGGGCGCCGTCGGCGTTCTTGTGCACGAGGTGGGCGACCATGGGGTAGCGCTTGCCGTTGATCTTCTCCTCGCTCGGCTTGTGAAAATGAAACTGCGTCAGCTCGTAGCGCTGATCCCCGACCGAGATGGAGCTGCCGGGCGCGTAGTTCACCTGGATCGTGTGGCCGTTGTCGATGATGTGGAGCGGCGTCGGTTGGTAGTCGAAGCGGATGGGCTCGAGCTTGCTCGGAACAGGTCTGCGGATATCGATCGGCGACTGCGCCTTGCCCAGCGCGCACGACTCGAACTCGGGCTTCTCGCCCCAGTGCCCGGGCCCGTGCTGCTTGCTGTAGTCCCACTCGTGGTGGGCTCCCTCGGAATGAGCGGCAATTGGAAGAAGTGCAAGAGCGCATGCCAACGTCGTCGAACGCGCCGCATTCAGAGATTTCATGGCCACCCCCGGGGAATTGGTGCCATGTTGGGCGCGAGGGCGCTCGCCGGTAATTGGACCTTGGGCCTACGGGCAGGCCGAATGCGCTGAGAATCCAAGGCTTTGAAAGGTCCTTGCAAGCCGGTCGCCACTCACCTTTCTACCCGCTCCCTCTGGATTCCACGCGCGATCGGAGTAGATTCTCGCGGCAGAGGAGGTCCCATGCCCGCTTCGCTCGGACGTCGCAGGTTCCTGACGCAGGCCGGAATGGCGCTCGCCGCAGTCGAAACGATCGATCACTTCGGGCCGTGCTGCGCGCTTGCCGCAGACGCCGCCACGGCAGAGAAGGATCTCTTCGAGCTGAAGAAGGTCGGCGACGGGGTTTACGCCGCGATCGCGGCGCCGCGCTTCAAGACGAACTGCAACGCCGCGGTGATCCTCACCAACGACGGCGTGATCGTGGTCGATTCGCACTCCAAGCCCTCGGCGGCGGCCGCGCTGCAGCGCGAGATCCAGTCGATCACCAAGATGCCGGTGCGCAAGATCATCAACACCCACTTCCACTGGGACCACACGCAGGGCAACCAGGCTTACACGCAGGTGAATCCCAAGGTCGAGATCATCGCTTCCGAGCGCACGCGCGAGAACCTCAAGAGCGCCGACGCCGGGGCCGGCGGCTACGGCTATATCGAGAAGCAGCTCGCGGCGGTGCCGAAGGAGATCGAGAAGCTGAAGGACGACGTGATGCGCGCCACGGATCCCGCGCAGAAGAAGCGGCTCGAGGCCAACCTGCAGCAGGCCGAGGCCTACTACGTGGAGCTGAAGAACATCAAGCCGCCGCTCCCCACGCGCACGCTGACGAAATCGGTGACGATCAAGGAGGGCGGCCGCGAGATCCAGCTCCTGCTCCTCGGCCGCGCGCACACCGACGGCGACGTGTTCATCTACCTGCCGAAAGAAAAGGTGGTGGCTACCGGCGACGCGCTCATCGACTGGATGCCGTTCCTGAACGACGGCTATCCCGAGGACTGGGTGAAGACGCTCGACGCGCTGGAGCGCTTCGACTTCCGGCACGTCATCCCCGGCCACGGCGGCGTCGTGCCCAAGGAGCAGCTCAGCTTCTTCCGCGGCTATCTCAGCGACCTCATCGCCGGGGTGAAGGGCGCCGCCAAGGACGGCGCGAGCCTGGACGAGATGAAGAAGACTCTCCCCGACCGGCTCGCGGCCAGGTACGAGCAGAGGATGTCGAAGCACCCGGTCGGCCAATACCGCGAGCGCGTCGGCACCAACATCGAGATGGTGTACCGCAAGGTGGTGCAGAAGGCCTAGACCTCGATCTCGCTCCTCTTGAGCAAGTAGTCCAGCCCGCCGACGCGGTACCAGCGGTAGCCGTAGGGCTCGAGCAGCACGTCATGGCGCCCGCGCCCGTTCGCGCGGCTGTGGTCGTCGGTCAGAAGGTTCACCAGCAGCTTCCCCTGCTCCCGCGGCAGCCCGGCGGAAAACGAGATCTCGCGCGGCCGGGCATCGAGGTTGTGCAGGAACAGCACCGAGTTGTTGCGCCAGTCGTAGCGCATGCCGAGGACCGTGTGGGTGCCGGTGTTCAGCACCTCGAAATCGCCCCAGCCCACTTCCGGCACCTCCTTCCTCATGCGGATGATGCGCTCGGTCCAGTTCAGCATCGAGTTGGCGTCGCGCCGCTGCTCGGCGGCGTTGACGTGCTCGTAGCCGTAGGGCCCCTTGGCGATGACCGGAAGAATCGGCTTCGCGCTCTTGGTAAAGCCGGCGTGCGGCTCGGTGGACCACTGCATCGGCGTGCGCGCGCAGTTCCGCTCGGGCAATGAGAGGTCGTCGCCCATGCCGAGCTCGTCGCCGTAGCGCAGCACCGGGGTACCCGGCAGCGTGAACATCAGGCTGTAGGCGAGCTCGATCCGGCGCCGGTCGCCCGCGAGCATCGGCGCGAGGCGGCGGCGGATCCCGCGGTCGTAGAGCTGCATGTTCTTCTCCGGCCCGAACGCGCCGAACACCGTCTTGCGCTGCTCTTCGGTGAGGCGGCCGAGGTCGAGCTCGTCGTGGTTGCGCAGGAACGTGCCCCATTGCGCGGTCGACGGCCGGGGCTTGGTCTTCTCCATCGCCTTGGCGAGCGGGCGCCAGTCGGCCGCGGCGAGCGCGTAGAAGAGATGCTGGTTGACCTGGAAGTTGAACATCATCTGCATGCGCTCGCCCTCGTCGCCGAAGTAGTCGAGGTCGGTCTTCGGCAGCACGTTGGCCTCGGCGAGGATGATCGAGTCGCCCTGGCGCCACTGCAGGAACTCGCGCAGGTTGCGCAGCATGTCGAACTGCTCGACCGGCTTCCTCACGTCCGGACCCTTCGTGCCGATGACGAAGGGCACCGCGTCCATGCGGAACCCCGACACGCCGAGCTGGATCCAGAACCCCATGATCTTCAGGATCTCCGCGAGGACGTGCGGATTCGAGGTGTTGAGGTCGGGCTGGAAATCGTAGAACCGGTGGAAGTAGTAGAGCCGCGCCTCCTTGTCGAAGCTCCAGGTGGTCTTCTGCACGCCGGGAAACACCATCCCCTGGTCGGCGTGCGGCGGCTTTTTCTTCGACCAGACGTACCAGTCGCGGTACTTCGAGCGCGGGTCGCGGCGCGCCTCCTGGAACCACCCGTGCTCGTTCGAGGTATGGTTGACCACGAGGTCGATCAGCACCCGCATGCCGCGCTGCTTCGCGCCGTGGGTGAACTCGACGAAGTCGCCGAGGGTGCCGTAGCGCGGGTCGACGGCGTAGTAGTCCGAGATGTCGTAGCCGTCGTCGCGGCAGGGCGACTTCTGGAACGGCATGAGCCACACGGCGGTGACGCCGAGCCCGTGCAGGTAATCCAGCCGGCGCATCAACCCCTGGAAGTCGCCGATGCCGTCGCCGTTCGAGTCCATGTACGTGCCGACGTTCAGGCAGTAGACGACGGCGTTCTTGTACCAGAGATCGTTGATCATGCGAAAACTCTTGCACAACGGGCGTAGCGCTTGCTACCGCAGCCGGCATGAGCCTCTGGTGGCAGCGCGGCATCATCTACCAGGTGTACCCGCGCTCGTTCATGGACGCGAACGGCGACGGCGTCGGCGATCTCGCCGGCGTGCTGTCGCGGCTCGACTACCTGCGCTGGCTCGGCGTGGACGCGCTCTGGCTCTCGCCGATCTATCCCTCGCCGATGAAGGATTTCGGCTACGACGTGGCGGACTACACCGGGGTCGATCCGCTCTTCGGCACGCTGTCGGATTTCGACCGCCTGGTGCAGGCGGCCCACGCTCGCGGCCTCAAGGTGATCCTTGACTTCGTCCCGAACCACACCTCGGACGAGCACGCGTGGTTCAAGTCTTCACGCCGCTCGAGGGACGATCCGAAGCGCAACTGGTATCTCTGGCGCGATCCGGCGCCTGGCGGCGGTCCGCCGAACAACTGGCTGTCGTGCTTCGGCGGCAGCGCCTGGCAGTACGACGAGCGCACGGGCCAGTACTACTATCACGCGTTCCTCCCCGAGCAGCCCGATCTCAACTGGCGCAATCCGCGCGTCGTCGAGGCGATGCTCGGCGTGCTGCGCTTCTGGCTCGAGCGCGGCGTCGACGGCTTTCGCGTCGACGTGCTGTGGCATCTCATGAAGCACGCCGATTTTCCCGACAACCCGGTGAATCCCGCCTGGCGCGCCGGCATGGACCCTTACCAGGCGCTCGTGCCGTTGTACACGACCGATCTCCCGGAAGTCCACGGCATCGTGGCGCGCATGCGCCGGCTCCTCGACGAATATCGCGAGCGGGCGCTGATCGGCGAGATCTACCTGCCGGTCGAGCGGCTGGTGAAGTACTACGGCGCCGGCCTTCAGGGCGCGCACCTGCCGTTCAACTTTCAGCTCGTCCAGGCGCCATGGGACGCCGCGCACCTCGCGCGGCTCGTCGAGGAATACGAGCGGGCGCTGCCCGAGTGCGCGTGGCCGAACTGGGTCCTCGGCAACCACGACCAGCATCGCATCGCTTCGCGGGTGGGCCCGGCGCAGGCGCGCGTCGCGGCGATGCTTCTGCTCACGCTGCGCGGGACGCCGACGCTCTATTACGGCGACGAGATCGGGATGCGCGACGTTGCGATCCCGCCGCATCTCGTACGCGATCCGTTCGAGCGCAACGTGCCGGGCCGCGGACTGGGACGCGATCCCGAGCGCACGCCGATGCAGTGGAGTTCAGGCACGCAGGCCGGCTTCACGGCTGCAGAGCCGTGGCTTCCGCTCGCTGCGGACTATCGCGACGTCAACGTGGAGAGGCAGCGCGCCGATCCCCGCTCGATGCTTGCGCTCTACCGAAGCCTCATCGCGCTGCGACGATCCGAGCCGGCGCTCGAGACCGGCACTTTCGCCCTCGTCGACGCGCCGCCCGAGGTCCTCGCCTACGTGCGACGCTCGCAGAACGGCGAAAGCGGCTTTCTGATCGCGCTGAATCTAGGTGCGCAGCCTCGGCACGTGTTGTTGCTCAATGAAATGAAGAGCGGGGTCGTCGCGCTCTCCACGCATCTCGACCGCGCGGACGAGCCCCTCGACGGCTCGCTCGAGCTGCGTGGCGACGAGGGCGCGATCATTCGCTCGCGGTGATCCCGGCCTCCTTGATCACTCGCGCCCACTTGCCGATGTCCGCCTTGACGATGGCGGCGAGCTCGGCGGGCGAGCTGCCGACGGTGTCGAGCCCGAGCTGGGCGAACCTCGCCTGCATGGCGGGTTGCGCGAGCGCCTTCAGCGATTCCTGGTGGAGCTTGTGGATGACCGGCGCGGGCGTTGCGGCCGGCGCGACGAGCGCGAACCACGAGGTCGCCTCGAAGCCGGGAAACCCCGATTCGGCCACGGTCGGGAGCTCCGGCATGTTCGGCGAGCGCTCGAGCGACGTGACCGCGAGCGCGCGCAGCTTGCCGTCGCGAATCGAAGGGAGCACTGCGGCCGCGTTCTGGAGCGTGAGCGCGACGCGCCCCGAGATCACGTCGGTGAACTGGGCGCCGCGGTAGGGGACGTGCACGATGTCGACGCCGGCGAGGCTCTTGAGCAGCTCTCCGCCGACGTGCTGCGGCGTGCCGTTGCCCGGACTGGCATACGAGAGCTTTCCGGGCTGCGCTTTGGCCAGCGCGATCAATTCCTGCAGGCTCTTCGCCGGCACGTCGTTGTTGACCGCCACGATGCTCGGCATCCTCAGCACCAGCGAGATCGGGCTCAGGTCGCGCGCCGGATCGTAGGGCAGGTTGGCCTGCAGGCCTGGCGCGATCGTCATCGCGCCGTTGGCGGCGTAGGCCAGGGTGTAGCCGTCGGCAGGCGCCTTGGCGACCCGGGCGAGCGCGACGCTGCCGCCGGCGCCGGGGATGTTCTCGACCGTCACCGGAACAGCCCACGCCTCGCTGAATTTCTGGGCGAAGATCCGCGCGGTGATGTCGGTCGCGCTGCCCGGCGTGAAGCCGACGAGCATCCGGACCGGCTTGCTCGGATACGAACGGCTGGAATCCGCTTGTGGGTGGGCTGCGAGGGAAGCCGCAGCCAGAACCAAGCCCGCAACTAGCGAAGCGCGCACGTTGGCTGCATCTTAAGCCTTCTGTCAGAAACCGCGGCGTCGATTGACCGCGGTGAACGCGTTGGTGCAACATGCCGCCCTTCAAATTCCCCCGGAGGAGTCATGCTCGAACGTCTCTCATTTCTTTTTCTGGCCGCCGCCGCGGCCGGGGCCCCCGCCTGGGCCCAGGCGCCGGCCGAAGTCACGCTCACGCGCCTCGATTGCGGCACCGGTTTCAACGACTCGCGCCGATTCAGCGACACCTTCGCCTACACCGACCAGAAGAAGCCCTTCACGTTCAGCTGCTACGTCATCAAGCACGGCGAGGACTACATGGTCTGGGACACGGGCTACCTGCCGGGCTCGAATCCCAACGCCGCCAAGGTGACGCTAGGCGAGCAGCTCGCGCAGCTCAAGATCAAGCCCGAGCAGGTGAAGTTCGTCGGCATCAGCCATTTCCACGCCGATCACACCGGCCAGCTCGACACGGTGCCGAACGCGACGCTCCTCATCGGCCAGAAGGAATGGGACGCGATCACCGCGCCGAAGCCGATGCAGGGCGCGAACGTCGCGGGCTTCAAGCACTGGATCAGCGGCGGCGGCAAGGTCGAGCCCCAGCCGGTGGACAAGGACGTGTTCGGCGACGGGACCGTGGTGATCCTGCGCACCCCGGGCCACACGCCAGGCCACCAGTCGTTGCTCGTGCGGCTGAAGGAAAAGGGGCCCGTGATCCTGATCGGCGACGCGGTGCACTTCCACGAGAACTACGAATCGGACGGCGTGCCGGGATTCAACTACGACCGAGCCGAGACCATCGCCTCGATCGAGCGCATCAAGCAGATCCAGAAAAACCTCAAGGCGACGGTGATCATCCAGCACGACCCGCGCGACATCGACAAGCTGCCGAAGTTTCCGGCTGCGGCGAAGTAGCGACGCGCTGTCGCATTCATTGCTATAGCTGCAGCGGGAGTGTGTTCTCTACGCCACAACTGGCGTGTGCGCGCGGAAAAATCCGGCTGAAAACGGCGCTCGGCCGGCGCCGCGACGTAGGCTGGAAGCGCGAGGCAAGCATGGACAGAGAGCACTACTCCAGCACGATCTCGAGCGCGGTCGAGTTTTTCGAAGGCTACGGAACGCTGGCGGTGATCCTCAACGTCAGCGTCGACGACCTGCGCCGCTGGGTCGAGGGGAAGTCCTATCCGCCGGCGGAAGTCCTGCGTCGCATCGACAACCTGAGGCGACCCGACCGGCTCCGCAGCGTCGTTTGAGCTGATTCCCGGGTTCTTCAGCGCGAAGCCGCGGCGGTGGTCACGTCGCAGCTTCGAAGATCGGCCTGTCCGCCGGCGGCGATGCCCTGGTACAGCGTCCACAGGCGCTCGTCGACGCGCTGCTCGCGCGGGTGCTTCTTCTCCTTGTCGAAGCGGCCGACCGCCCGCGGACCCGCGTTATACACCGCGTACGCGGCGCGCGGGACCTGGTTGGGATCGCCGCTCTTCTCGGCGTACGGAATGGCGTAGTCCTTCACGTAGCGCATCAGGATCTGCGCACCGGCACGCGCGTTGTACGCCGTGTCCCAACGCAGGCGCTCGAGCTGGTAGAAGCCGCGCCACACGATCTGGTTGATCTGCATGATGCCGATGCTGCCGCTGCCCGAGCGCAGGTAGCTCAGCTTGCCGCCGCGCAGCGCGTACTGGCGCCAGCAGCTCTCGATCAGCGCCGTCGTCGGCACCATGCTGCGATAGATGCTGTCGTAAGGCGCGGCGAGGTTCGCGCGCTGCAGCTCGGCGGCGGCGGTCTTCTTCAGGAGCTGGCCGACGCGCGCTTCGTAGGCATCGAGCTCGTCGCGCCTGGGAAGCCATCGATCGAGCGCCTTTTCCGGCGGCGGCTCGGCGGCGTAGGCGCGGGCGACGAAAATATCGAGCCAGCTGCGGGGCGAGGGCGGCGGCTCCGAGTCGGGAATGTCCTCCACGCCGAAGAGGCGCCTCAACTGCGGATCGGCGGCCCAGTCGTAGGCGAGCGGGTCGCCGGCCGCCCCCGGGCGCAGGCTCCGCGCGATCTGCCGCAGGCCCTCTGCCGAGAGCGTCATGCCGAGGCCCGGCGCGGCGCGGTCGAGCGCGAGCAGCGCGTCGCCGGCATCGACGAAGGCGGCATAGCGCAGGAGCGATGCGTCGAGCGCGCCGTCGCGCTGGCCCTCCGCGAGGATCGCGCGCAGCTCCTCCCATGTGTCGACGAAGAGCTCGCGCAGCGGATCGCCGGCCGCGGGCGCGTCGCCCGAGAGGATCTCGGTCAGCCGGTAGCGGCTCTCGAGGAGCAGGGTGAACAAGCGCTTGCGGAGCACCGTGTTCTCGCTGTCGAGCGCGACCTGCTTGACGCTGTAGAGGAGAAACGCATCCCAGGGTTCGAGCGCCTTCTCTAGCGCCTCGAGCTCGGCGTCGGTCAGCGGCGCCGCCGGCGCCGCATTCGTCGCCACGGCGGGCGCGGCGAGCCAGGCATCGGGCAACTCGAGCGCGATCGGCACGACCACGGCCTTTGCCTCGACGCGCGGCCCGAGCACCTGCAACTGCTTCACCGCCGCCTCGAGCTCGGCGGCGTGCTGCGGCGGCGCCGCGCCGCGCACGATGGACGCGAGCGCCTCGCGCGAGGCGCCGAGGTCGTAGCTGAAGCGCTCCAGGCGCGGATGCACGTAGCGCCTCGAGAGCTCCCAGATGAAGCCGAGCGCCGCGCCGCCGCCGGCATCGGTGAGCTTGGAATCGACGATGCGCAGGCGCAGGCGCCCGGCGCTGTCGAGCTGCGGCACGAAGGTGAATTCCATCGAGCCCTTCCAGCTCGCCGCGTTCTGGCAGGCGCCGAAGAGCTCCACCCCGAGCGCCGCCGAGCCGGGGCCGACAAGGCGCAGGCGGCCGTCGACGGCCTCGAGGCTGGGCTTCTCCAGGTTGAGATAGCGGCAGGGACCTTCGCGGTAGATCGCGTTGGGCGCGGTCCGCGAGGCGGCGAGCTGCGCCGCGAGTGCCTGGCGCAGCGGCTCGAGCGGCACGCGCAGCGGGATCTCGAGGCGGCCCGCCATTACGTTGTGTGAAAGACCGATTAGCAAAACTGCAAGCAGTCGCAGGCGCGTCATGGTCGGGAATGTCCAATCCATTCCGCGACTTGTCTACCTTCGGGCATAGTCCTGCGTCTCCGCTCGGCGACACGCGCCGCGGGCCGCCCAGGGCGCAGGTCACAGGGCTGCCGCCTAAGCTCGCTTCCGGACTGACGGATAAATCCTAGTAGTACTTGTGCGACTTCACGGCGCTGCGCTTCGGCAGCTCGATGTCGGGGTCGTTGACGGGTTCTTCGGCCTGGCCGCCGAGGAAGGGCTCTTTGCGGCTCTCGAAGCGCTCGTCCCGGTGTTCGGTCCGCGCGCCTGCGGTGGAATCGAACGGCTCCACACGCTCCTCGAGCGGTCCCTTGCGGTATTGCTCGACGCGTCGCATGCGATCCACCTTGTAGCGCCTCGCCGCTGCCACCCCGCGCACCTGCCGCAGCAGGAGCTTGCCTCCGCCCAGGACGAGCGGCAGGCCCAGGAGCGCGGGCACGAGGCCGATGTGCACCTTGTCGACGAGCCAGACCGCGAACGCATGCGTCGCCGAAGTGTCCTCGCGGTTGGCGAGCCAGCTCCATTCGACCTGCGGAAGGTACTGGAGATAGGGGGCGAGCGCGCTCGTCGCGAGCTTGCCGTGATCCGCGAAGAGCAGCCCGATCGGCAGCCGCGGCCACGAGGGTTTTTGCAGCGCGACTCCATACTGCCAAAGGAGCAGCGCCGCGAGCTGCAGCACGAGCGCGAGCCCGGCGAGCGCCACGGCCATGCCCAGCAGAGCGGCGATGCAACGCTTTAGCTGAAACCCGAGGTGCATGGATCCTGCAATCCTCCGCGCGGCGCGCGAGCGCGGCAATGCCTCTTTGGATTCATGCGGCGAAAACTCCGTGTCACACACCCCCGCTACAGACACTAGAATGAGGGCCAGGGGGAACAGGGGTCTGGACTTCACGCGCACCGCGTTGGAGCAGGACCAGGCGCTCAAGCCGTCGCTTCTCGGCCGCGTCTGGTTTCCGCTGGTGGTCCTCGCACTGGGCGTCGCGCTCACGGCGACGCTGAGCCAGTTCCTGCTGAGGAACATCCGCCAGGAGGCGGCCGAGCGCTTCGAGCGGCAGGCCGAGCAGGCGAAGAACGCGCTTGCGGCGCGCATCCAGGCGTACACCGACGCTCTCTACGCCGTGCGGGCGCTGTTCCAGACCTCCGCGCACGTCACGCAGCAAGACTTCCGCCAGTTCGTCGCGACGCTGGAGCTCGGCACGCGCTACCCCGCGTTGCGTATCCTGAACTACGCGGCGTACCTGCGGGACAGCGAGCGCCCGGCGCTGGTGGCGCAGATCCGTGCCGACACGAGCGGCGAGCCGCGGGCGCAAGGCTTCACGATCCAGCCGCCGCAGGCGCGGCCGGTCTACTACGTCATCACCCACATCGCGCCGTTCGACGGCAACGAGCGCTCCTTCGGCCTGGACATCGGCGCGCCGCCGTTCAAGCCCGATGCCCTCGAACACGGCCGCGACACCGGCAAGCTCGTGTCCTCCGGACGGATCATCCGGTTCGAGGACGGCGTCGACAACCTGGCGATGCGAATCGCCGTCTATCGGTCCGGCTATCCGACTGAAACGCTCGAGCAGCGTCGCGCGGCCTACATCGGATCGGTCGGCGCCGGATTCCGCATCGCGCAGCTCATGCGCGGCGTGCTCGAGGCCCATGACCTGCAACATATCCACCTTACGGTGCTGGACGTCGAACGCTCCGACGGCAAGCGTGCGGAGCAGAAAGCGCTGATTTTCGATAACGGCGTCGTGGCAACGGAGGGCCCGGGGCGCGTGTACGCGACCCGCCGCGACATCGAGATGGGCGGGCGCCAGTGGGAGCTCGACTTCGGCGCGCCCGAGAGCCGGCTCGTGTCGGACCACGACCTGCAGCTGCCCTGGGTCGTGTTCGCCGGTGGCGTGCTGACCAGCCTGCTGCTCGCCTCGGTCCTCTTCCTGATCACGTCCTCGCGCCACCGCGCGCTCGCGCTCGCCCGGCGGATCAACCAGGACCTCCACCTGCAGGAAGGCCGGCTCGCCGATGCGCAGCGCATAGCGCACCTGGGGAGCTGGGAGATCTCGGGACAGACGCGCCACATGCTCTGGTCCGAGGAGCTCTACCGGATGCTGGGCGTGGAGCGCGGCAGCCGGGTGGCGCTGGACGATTTTCTCGCCGCGGTCCATCCACGCGACCGGCAGAAGGTGCGCGACATGCTGCGCCTGAGCTCCGACCCGGGCTCGGTGCTGGAGCTCGAGCATCGCCTGCGCCTGCCCGACGGCACCGAGCGCTGGGCGCTCACCAAGGCGAAGCTCGAAGAGCCGCTCGGCGAGGGCGGCGTGTGGCGCGGCACCACGATGGACATCACCGATCGCAAGCGCGCCGAGGCGACCCTGCAGACCGAGCATCAGGTCACGCGCATCCTCGCAGCGGGCGGAGAAGATGAAGGCGTGCTGCCTGCGCTGCTCAAGGTGCTGTGCACGCGGCTCGGCATGATGTGCGCGGTGCACTGGCGGGCGGACGGCGCGCATGCGCTGCGCTGCGAGCGCGTTTGGTGCGGCGACAAGGTGGACCGCAGCGAGCGCGTCCACATGCTGCTGCAGGCCTCCGGCAGCCAGCTCGCGCGCGCCGCGCTTCAGAAGCGCGAGCTCGTGCCCGCGGCCCTGCAAACGGAACGCAAGCCGCTGCACGTCGGCGGCGTCGGCGGCGAACCCGTGGCGCTGTACAGCGCGGTCGCGTTTCCGATCGTCGCGGCGAACAGCGTCCTCGGTGTGATCGAGCTCTTCAGCGAGGCGCCGACGCGCGTCGATGCCTCGGTGGCCGATCTCCTCGCCTCGATCGGCGCCCAGCTCGGACAGCACCATCAGAGGATGCTGGCGGAGGACGCCCTCAAGTTCGTCGCGGCGCACGATGCGCTCACCGGGCTGCCCAACCGGCTGGAATTCCAGGACCAGCTCGAGGGCGCGCTGAAGCGCGCCCGGCGCGATCGCGCCCCGCTCGCCATCGTGTTCATCGATCTGGACCGCTTCAAGCTGTTGAACGACAGCATCGGCCATGGCGCCGGCGACCGCTTCCTGCAGGATTGCGCCCGGCGCATCAAGGACGCGTTGCGCCAGAGCGATACCGTGGGGCGCATCGGCGGCGACGAGTTCGTGGTGATGCTCGAGGGCATGGACAAGCCCCAGGACATCATCGCAGTGGTGCAGAAGCTCCTCGACCGGCTCAAGGAGCCCTTCCTCGCCGAGGGCCGCGAGTTCGCCGCGTCGGCGAGCATTGGCATCAGCCTGTATCCGGCCGACGGCATCGACGCCGCCAGCCTGATCAAGCACGCCGACATGGCCATGTACCGGGCGAAGCAGCAGGCGCGGGGGAGCTATCGCTTCTTCGCCGCCTCGATGAACGAGGAAATGGAGCGGCGCTTCGCCCTGGAGGCGGATCTGCGGCGCGCCCTGGCGCGGGAAGAGCTCCTCGTCTACTACCAGCCGCGGGTCGACGCGCGGAGCGGCCGCATCACCGGCGCCGAGGCGCTGCTGCGCTGGCAGCACCCGCAGCGCGGGATTGTGACGCCGGGGGAGTTCATTCCGCTCGCCGAGGAAACCGGCCTCATCGTGCCGATCGGCGAATGGGTGCTGAAGGCCGCCTGCGCCCGCGCCAGGCAATGGAAGGAGGAAGGCTTCGAGCTGCGCGTGAGCGTCAACCTGTCGGCGCGCCAGTTCGCCGAGAAGACCCTGGTGGAGGACGTGGCACGGGCGCTGCACGCCTCGGGGCTCGCGCCGGAAGCGCTCGAGCTCGAGATCACCGAGACCGTGGTGATGCAGAACCCGGCGCAGGCGGCGCAGACGCTGGAGGAGCTGAAAGGCCTGCGGATCGGGCTTTCGCTGGACGATTTCGGCATCGGCTACTCGTCGCTCTCGTACCTCAAGATGTTCCCGTTCGACGCGCTGAAGATCGACCGCGCGTTCGTCGCCGGGATCCCCGCGGACCGCGAGGACGTGGCGATTGCCGAGGCGGTGATCTACCTCGCCCACGCGCTCAAGATGCGCGCGGTAGCCGAAGGGGTGGAAACCGAGGAGCAGGCGCAGTGGCTCTCCAAGTTCGGCTGCGAGGAGCTGCAGGGCGAG
>Ga0070693_100000402_pt1 | contig 19643 bp, 13 predicted proteins | sample KBSK1103metaG_FD_65472 | JGI IMG/M metagenome (GOLD analysis project Ga0070693, IMG submission 65472) | Corn, switchgrass and miscanthus rhizosphere microbial communities from Kellogg Biological Station, Michigan, USA - KBS K1-10-3 metaG | ecosystem: Host-associated > Plants > Roots >...
CAGTCTGGGCGAGTGGACAAACTACGCCCCCGGGGAGCATACGCGGAAAAGTGGTCCAGCAGGATGGTAATCCTCTCAACAGCGCTGTGCTGGTCAGGCTGGAAAACATTCGCGGCACTAAAACAACGGCGTTCACTGATAATCTGGGACAGTTCGATTTCCTTAATGTCATGCCCGGCATTTATTACGTCGTCGTGGATGGCGATAATCATCAGGACGGCGGAAACCTGACTGTCGAAGTATTTCCCAATTCTCCGTCAATCGTGACACTCATGGTGCGATTGAGAACTCCCGAACCTGCGAAGAAGGCAACCAGCATCAGCGCCGGAGAATTGAGTCAGAAGGTTCCACCCGCTGCACAAAAGGAATTTGACCGCGCTTCAGCCGCTTCGAAGGAAGGAAAAATCGAGCTCTCAATAACTCACTATCGAAAAGCAATTGCGATCTACCCCAACTTCCTGATGGCGAGAAATGATCTTGGAGCGCAATTGATGACGTTGGGAAAGTTGGACGAGGCCGCTGAAGAGCTACGCGCGGCGATAGCGATCGAGCCCAAAGCGTTCAATCCTCGATTGAACCTCGGCATGGTGCTCGTCAAGCAACACAACTTTGCGGAAGGCGCCGATGAGTTGAGGAGGGCTCTATCGTCGGATTCCACTTCCGCCTCAGCTCACTTCTATCTCGGTCTCGCGCTGGTGGGCACGGAAGATTCCATCAATGCCGAAAAAGAATTTAAGACCGCTTACAACATCGGCGGCGCAAAATATGCGCTCGCGCTGTTTCATCTCGGCGAGCTTTATTTCAATCGTGGGGAACGCCAGGCAGCGCTCAACGCATTCCAACAGTATCTAAAGGAATCTCCCGATGCCTCCAACGCCGCTCACGTCAGACAGATGATCGCGATGCTCAAGTAACCTTCAATCCTCACGCTGCAACCGGCTTTGCACAAAAAATCGAGTTGGGATGGAAGTCTTTCCTCTGCGGCCCTCTGCGTATCTCTGTGTTCTCTGCGTTAATAGGCCTTTCAACGCAGAGGGCCGCAGAGACACGCAGAGGCCGCAGAGAAACAAATCAGATTTTGCCACTTTTTGTGCAAAGCCGCTGCAACCGCTCTTCGTACGAATAATCCCCGATTTCTACAAAAATTCGTATCCATCCGCATTCACGGATTTGTACAAGAATCCAAAATTTACAATGTCTTGAGCTGTCCGCGTTCGCGCTTTCCACTTTTTAGTGAGGATTATTGGCATGTACGATTTTTTGGATCACTGGCATGTTTGTTGCCGCTCCAGACCGACGGATTAGACCCCACCCGGGAGAACACGAGCCTGGACAGTCTTAAGTACAAATAAATTCGGTCAGCAAAAGCGACTCCCGCTTAGCCGAGTTGCTGACCCGAATAGCGTAGGAACAGGTTCCAATCCAGCTGGTCAGAACAAACTCAGATTCAGAAATACACCAGGAGAACCATTTTATGACGAATAAATCTCCAGAAGTGAGACCGCTGTTCAAGGCTATTTGCTTTGCGTTGACGGTCTCTTCCCTCTTGCTTGTCTTTAGTGCTTCCGTATTTGGACAAGCTACCACAGGTAATGTACGCGGTGTTGTTACTGACCCGAATGGTCAGGCCATTTCAGGTGCGACAGTGACAGCAAAGAACCAGGGGACAGGTATTGAAAGCACGGCGACCACGAGCGACTCTGGTCTTTACGGTATCTCAAACCTGATTCCTGGTGTTTACACCGTGACAGCCGAGTCTACTGGTTTCAGCAAGAAGGCTGTTAAGGACGTGACCGTCACGATCGGAACGACGATCGATATGCCGATTCAACTGGCAGTCGGTGCTCCTACCGAAACCGTCACCGTCACGAGCTCAGGTGAAGAAGTAATCTCTCGAGATCAATCTCAAATCTCTACCACAATCGATTCTCGTAGAGTTCAGGATCTGCCATCGAATGGTGCTGGCAATGGTCTTGATACTCTCGCCCTGCTCGCACCTGGAGTCATCGCGAATAGAGGCGGTGGTACCAACACTAATGGTACCGGATTGTCGGTAAATGGTAATCGTGGGCGGTCGAATAATTTTCAGATCGACGGTGCTGATAACAACGACCTGAGCGTCGGTGGGCCAGCGTTGTTCGTGGACTTCCAAGACTCCGTACAGGAGTATCAAGTCATTACGAATAACTTCTCCGCCGAATATGGTCGGAATCAGGGCGCGGTCGTAAATATCGTAGGCAAGTCAGGCACAAACGATTTTCATGGCAGCGGCTTCTTGTACCACCAGGATGCGGCTGTTCTCAACAGTCTCAGTAATATTGACCGGGCTTCCGGCCTCGAACGAAACCCAGCCAGCCTTTATAACGTGTTCGGAGGCACCATTGGTGGACAGTTCCCGCTGCCACGTTTCGGTGAGGGTGGCCCGGCACTGTACAGCGGCAAAGACCGCTTCTTCTTCTTCTTCGGTTATCAGGGAATTCGAAATCCAGCGAGCTTCCTCTCGCGGTCGACTAGCCTGGGTATCCTTCCGGGCGAGTTCGCTCGGCTGCAAAGCACCTTCCCGGGTAACAATGTAATCAACACCATTGTTAACTTTAGCCCGTGGGCCATTCCTGGGGCAGAGCTCAATAACAGCATTACTGGCACCCCAGTTCCGACCAAGTTCAACCTGGTGCCTCCATCAGGCTGCCCGCGCGCACTCAATGTGGCTGCCGCGGTTCCTGCCGGATGTGGCACGTACACTACATTTATCAACCCGTCGACTGGTCAGCCATTCATGACTGGTGGTCCATTCGATACAATCAACCTCGGCACTGCCGGTGCTCCACAACTGTTCCAGACGGCGCAGTATCAACGTACTCGACCGATCGGCTTCAATGAAGACTACTGGACGATTCGGTTAGATTTACGGGTTACGGATAATGACAATATCACGCTGCGTCATATCCGCCAGGAAAGTGCCTCCCAGAATTTCATTGGGAGTATTGCCAGCGGTTTTACCGGCGACATTCCTGCTAACAGTAAGCACTATCATGCTACCTGGACGCATACAATGTCGTCGCTGGTTAACGAATTCCGCTCCAATTACCAGCGAATCGGCGTTGAGTTCGGCGGAGGTTGCGATCCGTCGACGCCCGGCTGCATTCCCGGACCAGATCAAATTGACGTCGCTTTTGCAAACATCGCTTTCACGGCACAGGTCGGGCTTACGAAGAGCAACACGCTTCCGACAATCGGCCCGGCCACCAATCTTCCTCAGGGACGCATTGGTAAGGTCTATCAGTTTGCGGATACAGTCCGTTGGGCCAGGGGCACTCATTCCTGGATCTTCGGTGCGGAGTACAAGTACCTCGATACGCTCGTTCCGTTTCTTCCAAACTTCAACGGCAGCTTCACGTATAACTCGGCCACCCGCATCGTGAACAACGCGCCGTCGGCAGAGTCGATTACGTTGGGTGATCCGTTGTTGGCGTTCAAAGAGCATGACTGGTACTTCTTTGCTCAGGACGATTTCAAGATCCGTCCCAATCTAACCTTGAACCTCGGCGTCCGTTATGAGTATACGGGCCAGCCGATCAACCAACTGCACGATGTAACCGTGGCGCGTGAAAGTGGGCCCCACCCGTTCTTCAATCCAAACCTGCCCTTGGACATTCGCACTGTCCCGAAGGTAGCAATTGACAAGAACAATTTTGCGCCACGTCTCGGATTTGCCTACACGCCACACTTCTGGAAGAGCTTCTTTGGCGAAGATGCGACCGTCATTCGTGGCGGATTCTCACTCGCCTACGACCCCGCTTTCTACAATATTCTTCTGAATGTTCAGAATGCGGCGCCGTTCTCGGTTGCCCTTACTATTCCAGTATCGTCGTTGCCGGCTACGAACTCGCCAGCTCCGTTGCCTCCTAACCCGTTCGGTAACGTAGTTCGCGCTGCGGCTCAGGCTTCGGGCATTCTGCCAGTTGGCGTACTGAATCCGCTGTTCCTGGCACAAACGAGAGTGTCTCCAGACTTTCACTCTCCATTCTCGCGGCAGTTCTCATTTGGTCTGCAGCGTCAGTTTGGTCGAAACCACGTTGCCGAAGCTCGTTATGTGGGAACCCAAGGTCGCGACCTGTTCCAGAACGTTAACAGTAACTTCTTTATCAAACCGTTAGTTACTGGAATAACGAACTGGTTTGGCACCGGCATCAACATGCCGTCATTCGCAAACCTGCTACCGCCGGGAACCACGTTCCAAACCTGTACTGATAACCCGGCTACACTGGATCGCGAAGATGCATGTAATCAACGTCAATTTAAGCAGGCCGGCATCACTGACCGAAAAAACACGGCGTCTTCCGACTACCACGCATTACAGACGCGCTATAACGGTCGCTTCATGAGCAACCGGCTGACGGTCCAGGCTGCTTATACGTGGAGTAAGACTATCGACACAGCGAGTGAAATCTTTGCGTTCGCGGACATCATTTCTCCGAACGCTCAGAATCCATTCTGTATCGATAATTGCGAACGTTCGCTTTCGGCGCTTGATCGTCCACACGCTTTCGCTGCGAGCTTCATCTACGAACTGCCGTGGATGTCTGAGCAGCGTGGCTGGGCCGGACATATCGTGGGTGGATGGCAGATCAACGGTCAGTATGTCCTGACCAGCGGTGCCACCTATACTCCAGGTCAAACGTTCAACGGAGCCTTTGGTCTTGGTAATACGTACCTGACTTCCGGCGACCGTCCGTTCATTGGCAACATCCATGCCGATGAGCGTCTGGTGGCCATCAGCCAGCCTGATGCAGCGGTGTTGTTTGGGTGTGATTTAACCAACATCAACGGTTTCTACTCGATGAACCAAATCAATAGTGCCGGCGAGTGCGTTTCGGTAAATCCCAACGATGTTCGGTTCATCTTCAACGGTCCGGGGGCCGCAAGGATCTTCGGTACGCCGTTTGGTGATTCACCTCGCAACTACCTGCGTGCTCCAAGGTTGAACCAGCTCAACATGAGCTTGTTCAAGAATATCAAGATTTGGGAGAACTGGACGTTGCAGCTCCGAGCCGAGGCTTTCAACGTGTTGAATCATCCGAACCCGGGATTCGGCGTCCCTGCGACGAACTCTGATTACCTGCCCAACATCAATGTCGGAAATGCAGGAAATCCGGGCGTAGGGTTTGCCGAACATGGTGACATGGTAATGGCGAATCGCGTCATCCAGGTTGGATTTAAACTTCAGTTCTAACTTAACCGAAACCGTTCGTCAGGACAGTTTCTTTCGGGGAGAGTTCTTTTGAACTCTCCCCTTTTTCCAACAATCTCCCTTGATTTATACTGGCGCAAAGTTTTTTCGGGTTGCAGGACCTTGCCATATAATCTCCCCGCAACCCAAGTCGATACTCGCAGCAAACTGAAGGGATCCGAGTCATGAAATATTTGATCAGAACTCCGCTCATGGTGATTCTCTGCGCTATGCTTGCCCTGTCTCAGACACAGCAGCCTCAGAAGCCCCAGGAAGAGGTTGGCGCAGATGACGTTGTCAGAATCACTACTCAGTTAGTGCAAACGGACGTCGTCGTAGTCGATAGCAAGGATCGCGTCGTTAAAGACCTTACGCTGGCCGATTTCGAACTTTATGACAACGGTAAGAAACAGGATTTGAAGTTCCTCGAGTTCGTCAGCGTAGCGGGCGAGCGGCGTCGTGAAGGTAACCGTCCGGCTTCGGACGTTCCGGCCTCGGCAATCGAAAACGAAAACATCAAAGGCGTATCTGCGAAAGAAGTGAAGCGAGTGATTGCTTTCGTCATCGACGACTTGACGATTCCAATTCAAGACCTGCCCAGTATTCGCAATCTGCTGCTCGATTTCGTGAACAATAAAATGCAGGACGGCGATCTCGTCACTGTGGTGCGTGTGGTGGGTGGCAAAGGACTGCTACAACAGTTCACCAGCGACCGGACGCTTTTGAAAAAGGCGATTGCTGCAATCAAGCCGATCTCCCATCCTTTGTCGACGGTGGGTGGGCCCGAACCCAAACCACTCGGGAATGCGAGGGCCGTTACTACGGGTGCAGAAGATTTATCGGAGCAATTCGGCGAACTGGACGACAAACCGGAGTTTTTCAGTCCCAATGATGAGGCAAACCGCTACGCTCGTGGCCTCTCGACCCTGAGTACAGCCGTATATGTAATCGATAGTCTCAAGGAGATTCCCGGCCATAAGAATATGGTGATTATTTCGGGTGGCATTCCGATTTTTACTGCGAATAACACCGATACCGGCGAGACGGTATACTCAAATGTGACGTATCTGCTACAGCGTCTGAGCGACGTAGCTCTCAGAGCTGGCGTTACCATTAATGCTTTGGATCCGCGGGGACTCAGCGCCACCCCAGGGGCAGTCAGCTTTACCGAAACCGAAGGTCGCTCAAACTATCAAGCGGAAATTATGGGCACCCGCACCGGCTTCGGACGCGGGGGCATAGCAGACCAGGCTACGCTCAGTCCGTTGCTAGCGGGAGCGGGAGAGCGTTTAGGCTTGAACACCGTCGCAAAACTCACCGGCGGCGTTTCGGTGGCAAACACCAACGATTTTGGTTCAGGACTCGATAAGATCTTGTCGCGCAGTGAGGGATACTACATGTTGGCTTACACGCCGCGCGAGAAGTTCGACCGCAAGTACCATAAGCTCGAGGTAAAAGTAAAAAGACCGGATCTTCGTGTGTTTCATCACGAAGGTTACGCGGCCAGAGAAGACCGCCCAAAATCAGAGCGCACGAAAGAAGAGCTGATAGTGGCAGCCGCACGCTCGCCGCTCGCAAAACGAGACATCGAGATAGCTCCAACCATCGCCTTAAAACTCTCACCGGAAACTAACAAGGCCGCGGTGGAGGTTCACGTCCTGATCGACCCGAAGAAATTGAACTTCACCCAGGCGAATGGCCATTACACCACCTCGTTGGATGTCGTCGGCTTTGTTTTGGACGAACTCGGAAAGCAACGCGGTGGGTTTAGTGAGACCTTGAACCTGAATTTGACGCAGGCGAGTTACGACCAGGCTCAGAGTGGGATCATTTACACGGCCGCAATCGATTTACCACCGGGCTACTTCCAGCTTCGGACTGTAGTGCGCGAGGCTTCTTCGGGCGGGCTTGGTACTTTCGCAAAGTATCTGGAGATTCCCGATCTCTCAAAGAAAGACGCGTTGGCGTTGAGCAGTCTTTTCCTGTTCGCTGTCGATAAGAACAATCAGCCGGCGCCATTGACTGCTATCAGAAATGTTTCGCAAACACAGGACGTGCGCTATGCGGTCCTGATCTACAACCCGAAACTGAAAGACGGTCAACCCAAACTCACGTCTCAGTTGATCATCACCCAGGCCGGGAAAGTTCTGTTGCGCGAACCCGAACAACCAGTGGAATCGATTGCGAGCAACCAGCACGCGAAGATCGGGCAGTTCGGAGTCTCAAAAATGCAACCCGGTCGTTACACCTTGACCGTGGTGATCACCGACACGTTGGCTGACAAGAAGAAACAAACACTCTCGCGCAGTCTCGACTTCACAGTCGTTCCTTAACTTTGTGCCCTTTTGCGGCCCTATTCAAACACCGGAGGAGGTGGTGGTAAGTTCGACACCACCTCGTTCGGGTTGTGCAAACCAAACACCTGCTCGTACGCCGAAGCTATTGCTGCATAACTGATCGGAAACACCAAAAACACGCCGACGTAGCAAAGCAGAACCCCCGCGATATTCAGCAACATACTAAGCATCATCATTCCCAAAATACGCCAGAAGTTTGCCATCGCCGCTTTGAAACTCAGTTTCACCGCATCGAAGCCCTGCATCTTTCGATCGGTGATGAGAGGGTAAGAAAAGGTGAAGCCGACGGAGATGATGACGACGATTGCCAGAAAGACCACCCAGAAGATGCCGAACATGACGAACACGCTAAGCATCGCCGCCGGGTTAGGTTCGTTCGTTGCGGTCTGTGCCGCCATCGACAGTATGAGACTCACGTAGAAGAGGAAGTAAGCAGGAATCGCGATCGCGATTATCGGCACCATGTGAAGCAGCGTCGCGATGACACTTGGACCAAAGTAATCGAAGCCTTTGAACAACGTGCCGAATTCAATCGGCTCGCCGCGTCTTCTTTTGAAGAACGCCAAATACAATCCACACATCATTGGTCCCATCAGAATTCCCATCGGGACTGCTGATCCGATCAACGTACCCACGAGGGCCATACCGACAAACAACCAGTACTGGTCCTTCACCAGCGCCCATCCATCCTTGATGCATTGCACAGGTTCGACGGCGTTTCGTTTAAAGGGGATCTGAGGTGTCATTTTCTTTTCCTGAAGACTGAGATGTTACGAGCTTCGAATTTGAAACTAATACGCCGAAGGCGTTCGCTAATTTCAGCCCAGGGTTGGAGCTTGCGACAACCCTGGGATCTAAACCAAAAAATCAAAAACAACGCTGAAAGCGTTAGGCCTGTGCGATACCAACCCTTTCAGGGTTAACGGAGGTGTCTTGCGTTTACCCAGGGTTGTCGCTTCGCTCCAACCCTGGGATCTAAACCAAAAAATCAAAAACAACGCTGAAAGCGTTAGGCCTGTGCGATACCAACCCTCCTAAGGAACTACCGCATCGAGAGTTTGATAGCTGACGAGTTGGTAGCCCAGTAACTTAGCCTTACGTTGCAGTGATTTGAGCATCGTGGCCTTGTATTTAGCTTCATAAAGGTCGCAGCCTGCGTCTACATACGCTTGCCCGTATTTCAATGTGCGGTAGATCAGTCGCGCCAACTTGTGAGCGGTAGCGGTAATGGCCACAGGCGTATCTTTTCTGCTGCGCATCCGGCGCGCATAAGCACCTAGTGCACTCTTGCTCTTTAATAAACTCTGCGCGCACATGCGCAAGGCGTTGGCCACTCGATTCACAACTTTGCGCGTGCCTCTCTTCAGCAGCTTACCACCACTGATTTCATTGTTGGGACAAAGCCCCAACCAGGAAGTGAATTGCGCCTCAGTGGGCCATTTTTGGCAAATGTCCAGCCCCAACTCCGATACTATTAACTGCGCCGTACTTTCATTAACTCCATCGATGTTCGTAAGATCGACTCCCAGCACTCGATAAAGTTCGGCCTGACTGTCAAAGCCGACCGCATGGCGAGAACGCGGTTTACGTTTTAGCACCGCGCTAGCGCTGCCGCGGGTCTCCAACCTTTGCATCTCCTGGCGGATTTCAGCATCGCACTCCGCGATCTTTTGTTGGTAGTAGTCGTAGAGTTCGAGTCCCTGTTTGAGCGCAAACAAATGTTCCGCGCGATAGTCTCCCTCCAAGGCCTTGGCAATGGTCGAAACATCGCTCTTAACGCGTCGATCTTTCAACGCCGCCAGCTTCAGCCCATCGCGTTCGCCCGCCACAATGGCCCGCACAATCCGCAACCCCGTCTGTCCGCTCAGGTCACTAATCACGTGCTGCAACTTGAGGTTCATCTGCGTCAGTGCCTTTTGCATCTGCTGGATATAGCGACCAGCAGCGCGGATCAGCATTTCCCGTTGTCGCATATAGCTGCGCAAAACGCAGATCTTTGCTTCCGGTCGGAAAGAACCAGACAACAAGCCGAAGCTTTCTAGTTGTTGTAACCATTGACAGTCCTGCACATCAGTCTTACGTCCGGGCACGTGCTTTACATGTCTGGCATTCACTAACTTCACCTGCAAACCATAGCTTTCCAGTATTTGATATAACGGAATCCAGTAAACTCCAGTGGACTCCAGCGCTACCGTTTTTATCCCACACTGCAACAGCCACTGCGCCAGTCTATGCAGCTCTTGCGTGAAGGCGCCAAAACATCTGACCGGTTGCGGATCGCGATCGACGGGCACGGCCACATAGTGTTCCCGTGCTCCCACATCGATTCCGGCCGCATCAGCCGTGATTATTGGTAAGCCACTTTTTTCCGTTCGTTTCACCACTCGCGATTGCTTCTGAGCCGGTTTCCGCATAGCATCCTCTCCACGTTGAAGTTGGTCGCGTTGCGGCTCGGGAGCGATTGTTGGGAAATCTCCTAAACGGGATAGACTCGATAATCAGGTCTTCACCAATGTGATGATCGCCAATCCCGAAACCATGCTTTCAGACGGGTTTCTCAAACACCATTGGGTCGCCGGTCTTAGCTTGCCGCAACGCGCCCTTCTTTTTACAACTATCGCGGCCTCCGCGCCTAAGTTCCTCAGACCGATGACGTGACCTGCGCGCGTCGGATGCTTTCAGGGTTCAAAATATATGTCAATCATCTTCCCAGGGTTGTCGCTGCGCTCCAACCCTGGGCTGGAATTAGCCAACGCCTTCGGCGTTATTACGCGGGGCTGGAATTAGCCAACACCTTCGGCGTTATTAAGCTAACTATCACTGATAACGCACGGAAAGCAAGGTTAATCCATGTGCGGGCGCTGTGACCGCCGCCAATGGTCTGTTTCCACTCTCAATAGCTTCGCCAATCGCGTCGCGGTCCAACTCTCCGCGCCCGAGCGCCATCAACGTCCCCGCAATCGCCCGCACCATGTAACGCAAAAAACCATCGGCGCTGACGCGTATCTCGATCAACGACCCGCGCAAACGTTCGTCAACACGCGGCAGTATTTCGAGTCGCGTGACGGTGCGAACGCGATCTTCGACGTCCGACTGTGCAGCTGAAAACGCGGTCCAATCGTGCTTGCCAGGAAACAACTCCGCGCATTGCTTCATGCTCTCGAGGTCGAGTCGACGCGCGTCGTGATAAGCATAACGCGACCAAAACGGCGATATCACTGGACCACTCACTATCCGATAAATGTATGTCTTTTCGAGCGCGGAATAGCGAGCATGAAAATCGTCGGCAACCGTGTCGATAGTCAACACTCGCACGTCGCGACCGACGTTCCCATTGATCGCGGAGCGAAGCTTTTCCGGCGATATTTCACGTTGAATGTCGATACTTGCGACCTGTCCTTCGGCATGAACGCCGGCATCTGTCCGGCCCGATCCATGAACGCTAACGCTGCGCCCGTCAATCAAAGATAGTGCACTGGTCAACTCACCCTGAACAGTCCGAAGACCTTCTTGAACCTGCCACCCGTGAAAGTCAGTGCCATCGTACTGGAGGACGAGTTTGTAGTTCACGGCGCTGTCTTTCGACTACCGGGCTTGACCGCGCGATCACCTAGTTTGCACGCGTCACAATCTGAAGGATCGACAGACACGACTCGGAGCGTCGCCAGCGCCGTTCGCGGAACGCTTACATCCACGCTGCCGCCCGAGCGATCGATTATCGAGGCCGCCGCCACAACATCAGCGCCAGCTTCTCTGAGCGCTGCGACCGTCTCGCGAGTCGAACCTCCCGTTGTAATCACATCTTCGACAACCAACGTTTTCTCATTCGGCGTGACAGTGAAACCTCGTCGCAACGTCATCTGACCTGACTCTCTCTCGGTCCATACAAACCTCGCACCCAATGCTCGCGCAACCTCGTGGCCAATCACGATTCCTCCGATTGCAGGCGACGCCACCAACTGAATCCCCTCGCCTCGATACGTCTCAGCGATCGCGCGTCCGAACGCTTCCGCTTTCTCGGGGAACTGAAGCACGAGCGCGCATTGCAAATAGACCGTGCTGTGCAAGCCACTGGTGAGTTGAAAATGACCTTCCAGCAGAGCTCCAGTTGTTCTGAATTCAGCGATGACTTGTTCAGCGTTCATGCTACAATCCAAGGCGAATGCCGCCTTATCCTAATTTAGTTTCAGACTCCATCCTCGTTCAGGACACAATCGATCTTCTAGCGGGTTCAGGTGGTCGTGCGGCTGCGTCTGAGATCGTCGACGCGGTATTCAAACTCTCTCACATCGACGACGAACTCGCCGGTTTACTCGTCGCCGATCTGATCAGAAACGATCGTCGCTTCAAGTTTGTCGAAAACAATACCGTCGAACTGCTTGCGGATGATAGTAACTCGCGTCTGCTCAAGGATCTCGATTTCGTCGTCGTCGACGTCGAAGCCACAGGCGCCAAGACGCCGCCCAATCGACTCATCGAACTCGGCGCTTATCGAATCCGCGGCGGCCGTATCGTCGACAAGTTTGTTTCACTCGTCAATCCGGAGATTCCGATTCCACGTTTCGTCGCAGCACTCACGGGAATTTCGAACGAGATGGTCAAGCGCGCGCCACTGTTTGCAGACGTCGCGCCGAAGTGGCTCGATTTCGTCAGCGATTCGGTGCTGGTGGCCCATAACGCGCCGTTCGATACGAGTTTTCTGAACCACGAAATCTCTCGGGTCTATCCGGGGCATCGCATGGTCAACCCGCATCTCTGCACGGTCAGACTCGCGAGACGCACGCTACCGGATCTCTTAAATCATCGTCTCGACACGATCGCGAGCCACTTCTCGATTCCGATCATCAGTCGCCATCGCGCGGGCAGCGACGCACTCGCCACCGCCGAGATCTTTATTCGAATACTCACAGCCCTGGAAGAAACGCACGGCATTAGAGATCTCGCAGCCGCGAGAACTTTTCAGTTCCCCGAACTGGCGTCTGCCTAAGCCTCTGGCGGCTGCCTAAGCTTCCAGCGTCTCCTCGATCGTGTCCGCAGTTCGCTTCACCCAACGCTTCACAAACACAAAAAGCACAATCGCAGCGACCAGCCCGAGTCCGATCCACGGATAGTATTTCGCCAAAATCGCCTTCGCTTCCGCGCCATAACGCACGGCAAAGTAACCTTCGAGCAGAAACCGGAACGCTCGTCCCGCGATGATCGCGATCATGAACCTCACCAAACTGAACCGAAAAACACCCGCTGTAACCACGAACAATTTGAACGGAAACGGTGGCGGCAGCAGAGTCGCGACCAACACTGCCATCATGTCGTAACGCTCGATGAGGTTCTTAACACGCGCCTGTTTCTTCTCGGAAAACCTGTTCAACGCGCGTGCGCCGGCGCGCCGCGACACCAGGTACAAAATCCAGCAGCCAATGGCCGAGCCGGCCGTCGCCATAAAGGCGTAAAGCAACATCCAGCTCGGGTAAGTCGTCGTGAGCAGCAGCATCAACGCGTCCGCGCTGCTCGGTAGGGGAACAAATGTCGAGTCGAGTAGCGCAACAGCGAACAGACCGAAGGAGCCAAACGTGATCAGGTATTCAGAAACACGTGTGAGCCACTTCGTGACGGGGTGCAAAAAAGATTTCAATCAACAGTCCTTTCAGCAGTAGGTGGTTCTTCTTTAACTTCAGCTTCCGGTGCCCCGGTCATGCGCCACCTGATTATGTATATGATTACGACGATCAGCACTAACGCACCAACAATACTGAGTATCATAAGGCCGTTGTCCTTCATAAAAAGCAGGACTCGCCGGCCATAAAAAACCGCCAGAATACCCTCAACGTAATACCGGAAAGAGCGCGCAATCATCACGGTCAGCAAAAACTTCCAACGCGGATACTCCAGCGCTCCGGCAGTGGCGACGAAGATCTTGAAAGGCAACGGCGGAGGCAGTATCGCGGGGATGCCAATCGCGAGAAAACCAAACCGTTCGTAGGCGCGTTCGACGCGTTTGATGCTCTGCAAGGGGAAACGCCTGCGCAAAACTGCCTGTCCGCCACGTCGCACAATTGAATAAAGAAGATTGCACCCAATCACGCTGCCGATGGCCGCGAAGAGCGGGAAATAAAACGCCGCGGGTGGATATTTAAAACAGCGTCCGACGACGAGATAATCGTTGATTTCCGGTAATGAAAGAAGCGACGAATCGAGAGCGCCGATCACGATCATCGCGGGCGCCGCGATATATATCGGCAGGCCAATGACGTTCTGCTCCAACCACTTTGCAATCGTTAATAACCAGTCAGGCATTAGCGCTAATAAAAACACAGGTGACGTGCGAACTCATAATCCGCGTATTCTATGGGCAATCTGCGTGCTATTTAATGGGAGCAAAAACGGAAGGAGTGTCGTAGGTGACTCCGACGGTGAAGCCGGAGTTTGGGCTGAAGCTGGTCAAACCCTTGATTCCCGCAAAATCGAAGCGCAATCCTGAAGCCCTGATCTGCATGCCGAGTCGTGCTTCTGACTGTGATTCAGTGCCGAGCGGACCGTTGCCGGGGCGCGTGTTTGCGCGTCCGTTGACCTCGCCCGCGAGGCTGAATTGTTTGTTGATACGAAAGATTCCGGCTAGTCCGTATGTAAAGACGTCATTTTGGGTGAACGGTTCTGTCGGCGCAGCGAGAATCGCCAATCCGAGGTTGCCGAAAGTGTTGAAGCGACCATCCGATCCAAACTTTTTGCCAAACAGGATCGAGCCAAATGCGTTTGTTTGGTTCAGCCCGATGCCGCGTGCTTCATTTGAGTTTGGAAGCTGCACGCCAAAACGGAATCCTAACGATGGACCACGCCGGGTTTCGTTACGCAGTTTGAATTTGGCGGCGAGAGTGAAGTCGCCGGTGTCGTTCGTCGAGTTGACACCGGGCGCGAGTTCGAGCGGGATTGCTGAAACGCCGCGCGAATTTATGCTGACGTAGTTCTGGGCCACGCCTTCAATCTGAAACTCGACATTCGGACCCATCCCGAAGCTAATTCCGATAACGCCGACTCGCGTGAGATCGCCGTTGATGCCGGACAGCGGAAACTTCGCACCCTGCATGAAATCGATCCCGGCTTCGATCCGGATCGTTCCTGGCGGGATGATGTCGACGTCTTCGGTGATGAGCGGTCGCTGCTGCGCTTGAACAGCAACAGTTAGCGTCAGCAGCAACAATAAAACGAAGGTGATTCGCGACATCGCGCTCGGATTCTAAGACAGGATTATAGGATTCGACAAGATTTACATGATTGAATCTTGTCAATCCTATCGAATCCTGTTAATCCTGTCCCACAATTCTTCCGCGGAAAGGTAAAACCGACCTATGCGACGCCTTCCAGCCTTGTTGCTGGTACTCGTTTGTTTCGTGAGCTATTCCAACTCCGGAAACACCGCCCCTCAACAGCAGGCAATTCAAATCCAGGGCATCAAGGCTCGCATCACGATTCGTCGCGACGAGCGTGGCATTCCGTACGTCGAAGCGCAGAACGACGAAGATCTCTACTTCGGTCAAGGTTACGCAATTGCCTCGGATCGACTGTGGCAAATGGATCTGTTCCGCCGCACGGCGCGAGGCGAATTGGCTGAAGTCCTGACCGCCGGTCCAAACAACATCGCATTGGACCAGGACAAGTTGCATCGCACGTACGGTTTTACCCAGGCTGCTGAAGCCGATTGGGCAAAAGCATCTCCGCAAACGCGGGCCGTCTTTGAAGCGTATGCTCGCGGCGTCAATGCTTACGCCGCCTCGCTCGACCCCAAGTCGATGCCGCCCGAGTTTCAATTACTGCAATACAGTTTTCGTCCATGGACTCCGATCGATTCACTCGCCATCGGCAATATATTTTTCGAGGCACTTTCAGACACGTGGCGCCTCGACGTAATGCGCCAGGTGCTTTCCGTTTTGCCCGCGGAAAAACGTGCCGGGTTGTTGCCTGAAACCTCACCGCTCGATGTGCTCGTCTACGGCAAAGATTCTCAGTCAAGAGCGAAATCGGCACAGACAAAACCCGAACCAGTCTCACCTGAAACACTCGCTAGACTCGCGCATAATCAGGCTATCGCCAACGCCGCTCTCGATCGCATCGGCTTTTACGCCGAAGAGCTCGCTGCGAGCAATAATTGGGTGGTGAGTGGAAAGCGAACTGTCTCGGGTAAACCGTTGCTCTCCAACGACCCGCATCTTCGTTCGACGGCGCCGTCGATCTGGTACATGGTCCACTTGAGTGCCCCCGGCGTGCGTGTCGCGGGTGTTGGTTCGGCTGGACTGCCGGGCGTGATCATCGGTCACAACGACCACATCGCCTGGGGTTGTACGAATGTCAACCCGGACGTTCAGGATCTCTACATCGAAAAGTTTGACCCCGATAATCCGAAACGTTACCAGACGCCAACAGGCTGGCAGGATGCGGTGATCCGTCGTGAAGAGATCAAAGTCAGGAAAGGCTTTGCGAGCGCGGAACACGACGTCGTTACGCATGAGGTCACGGTTACGCGGCATGGACCAATCATCTTTGAGGGCGAGGGCAAACGCTATGCGTTACGCTGGACAGCCCTGGAGCCGTCAAAAAACAACCGCGATGTGCAGCAATATTCACTGAATCGCGCACGCAACTGGAAAGAGTTCAGTCAGGCGCTGGAATCGTTTCCCGGTCCGACGCAGAACATTGTCTACGCTGATGTCGAGGGGCACATCGGCTATCACGCGGCGGGCGTGATTCCGATCCGCAAGTCTGGCGATGGCAGCGTACCTTACGACGGTTCGACCGACGCCGGTGAATGGACCAGCTACATTCCGACTTCAAAGTTGCCGGCTGTTTTGGATCCGCCCTCGGGAATGATCGTGACTGCGAACCAGCGGATTGTCGGTACTGACTACCCGTACTTCCTCACGCATGAGTGGGCGCCGCCGTATCGCGCCCGACGCATCTGGGACCTGTTGAACGAAAAGCCAAAACTCTCCACGGATGACTTTCGGCGGATTCTCGGGGACGTTTACGCCATCGCCGGAGTTTCGTTTGCGCAAGAAGCAATCAAAGCGCTCCGGCCCACGCTGAAGCCGGAAGACGAGAAGTTGCGCGCCACGCTGGATGCGTTTGAGAAATGGGACGGACGCGTGAACGCCGAATCGACGGTCGCGCCGATCGTCTCGCAGATGCGACTTGCGTTTCGCTCCAGGATTTTGACGGCGGCGCTGGGTCCGGATCTGGTCAGGAATTATGGGTGGCCCAATTTCGACGTGACGATCGATCGCGTCCTCAAGGATCAACCGGCTGCGTGGCTGCCGAAAGAATTCTCGAGTTATGCCGATCTGCTTCGCGCCAGTTACGACGACGCGATCCGCAACCTCACAAACAGGCTTGGACCAGACCAGACGAAGTGGACCTGGGGCGGCCTCGTGAAGTCTCGCTTTCCACATCCACTCGGAGCCGCACCGCTGATCGGATCGCAATTTGTGATTCCTCCGTTTCCGCTGAGCGGGAGTCCGGGATTAATCGGCGCAACCGTAAACGTCGGCGCCGACGTGTCGATGCGCTTGATTGCCGATACAAGCGATTGGGATCGGACGCAGCAGGGGATCACGCTTGGTGAATCAGGGTTGCCGAAGAGTCCGCACTGGAGCGATCAGCTTGCGGATTGGCGCGCGGTCACGCCGAGGGAGTTTCCGTTTACGAAGGCGGCGGTCGCGGGAGCGGCGAGGGAAACGCTGGTCCTCGAACCAGGAAAATGAGCCACGAAAAGGCACATAAAAGGAACACAAAAAAGTAAGTGAGGGATGAATGGCGGATATTCTGCGCGGTTGAGCTTCCGGATGCGGTGCGTGCGCGGCTGCAGAGTCATATTGCGCAGTTGCGGGAAGCGGTTCCGGAGGTGGCGGCAAGCTGGACGCGTGTTGAGAATATTCACTTGACGCTGAAGTTCTTTGGGAACGTCGCGACCGAGCGAATCCCGAAGATCTCGGCGGCCGTTGAGCGCGCGATCAAGAAATCACTTCCTTTTACGATTGGCGTTGGAAAAACAGGCGTGTTTCCGAACCCGAGGCGTGCGCAGGTGCTGTGGATCCGTGTAAACGATCCGGCCGGCAAGTTGTCAGAACTGCAAGGGCAGTTGGAAAACGAGTGTGCGAAGGAGGGATTTGAGAGGGAGAATCGCGCCTACCACCCTCACTTGACGATCGCCCGTCTCAGAAAACCTGAAGGCGCCAGACTCCTCGCCGATGCTCACCTGAACACGGATTTCGAGCCTGTCGAAATACCCTTAAGTGAGTTGATAGTCTTTCGCAGCGAATTGAGCAGCAAAGGGTCGAAGTACACCGCAATCTCGCAGCATATTTTGACAGGATTACAGGGATTTCAGCAGGATTTACAGGATTGAATCCTGTCAATCATGAAAAATCGTGTAAATCCTGTCGAAGGTTTTAACGCGGTAACTCGCGCGGACGCGGCGGCGATGGTGGCGGCTGGTCCTTATCATCTTTCTCGCCCGTCTGCGATAACACTTCCTTTATCGCTCCAACACTCGAAAGCATTGCCGATGTTTCAACCGGCATGAAGATGACTTTCGAATTGTTCGTGCGCGTCATGTCGCGCAAGCTCTCGATGTAGCGCATCGTGATCAGGTATTGACCGGGATCACCACTCGGAATCGCGTTGGCGATGCGTCCGAGCGCTTCGGACTCGGCTTCAGCATTCCGCAGACGCGCTTGCGCCGCACCTTCAGCCGCGAGTATCGCCGACTGTTTTTCGCCCTCGGCGCGCGTCACCGCCGCCTGCTTCTCGCCTTCCGCACGCGTGATCGCAGCCTGCCGATCGCCTTCCGCCTGCAACACGAGCGCACGTCGATTGCGCTCGGCTGTCATCTGCTTCTCCATCGTGATGCGAACATCCTCCGGCGGATTGATGTTCTTCACGTCCACGCGTGTAACCTTCACGCCCCACTTGTCGGTCGCCTCGTCAAGGATAATACGAAGCTTCGAGTTGATCTGATCGCGCTGTGAGAGTGTGTGGTCCAGGTCCATGTCGCCCATTACGGCGCGCATGCCGGTGATCGTTAACTGCACAATGCCGCCAACGAGGTCGTTCATTTCGTAAACTGCTTTCACAGGATCGGTTATCTGCCAGTAAACAACTGAATCAACGTGAATCGTCACGTTGTCGCGCGTAATCACCGGTTGGGGCGGCAGGTCGATGTACTGCTCCCGCAGGTCGATGGACGTCAGCCCAGGTCGTGTGTTGGTCCAGTAAACGGCGCGTGGCTTATCGAGGAACGGCACCAGAATGTTGAGCCCGCTGGAGGCCACCTTGTCGAACCTCCCCAGACGCTCCACCAGCATCACTGTCGCTTGCGGCACGATTTTGATCGTCTTAACCGCAATCACCAGCAGCACGATGAACAGAAATCCGAAGAACAGAAAACCAAGAGCCGAAGTAACTGGATCCATAATCGTCTCCCGTACGCAGAATTAGCAGATTATATAGCGGAATCGCCGCCAAGTGCGCTTTCGACAATTTCCGCCGCCGCCAGGACCATTTCTTCGGCAAAAGGAGGGCCCACAATCTGCACGCCGATCGGCAGAGGACCGTCCTTTTTGGCCGGGACCGTCACGACAGGCAGGTCAAAGACGTTGAATGCCTGTGCATAGCTGAAGGCGCGGAATGTTCCGAACGTTGAACCGCGCACCGTGACTTTTAGTGTGTCGTGCTCATAGGCCGGAGTTGCTCCGACCGGTGCGACGATGATGGGCGTTGTCTCCATCCAGCGAAGCAGTTCCTCGCGAAGCCGGTCGCGCTCCATCCAACTCGCAATGTATTCATCCAATGTTGGCGGCGCGGTGTCGTCGGCAGTTGCGAGTCGCCAACTGACAAACGAGCCTCCTTCGTTTTCACGGCCTGCATACGCTTTTCGGAGTTGGACCACCGAAGCACGCGAGAACAACTTGAGCCACATCTGGTTGCCGCGCTCAACGTGCGGCGGTACTTGTTCTTCGCCCACGAGTCCCGCTGCTTTGAGAGCATCAACCGCGTTCTTGACTGCGGAT
>Ga0070693_100000406_pt1 | contig 19495 bp, 21 predicted proteins | sample KBSK1103metaG_FD_65472 | JGI IMG/M metagenome (GOLD analysis project Ga0070693, IMG submission 65472) | Corn, switchgrass and miscanthus rhizosphere microbial communities from Kellogg Biological Station, Michigan, USA - KBS K1-10-3 metaG | ecosystem: Host-associated > Plants > Roots >...
CGCCGGCTTCGGGTCGGCCGCCGGCGACAGCTCGTCCGCGGCTGGCGAAGCAGGCGCCGGCTTCAGCCTCGACCGCGGCGGAGGGGGAGACCTCGTCGTCGACGTGACCGGGGCCGTCGCCCGGCCCGGCGTCTACCGCCTGCCGGCCGGAGCGCGGGTCACCGACGCCGTCGAGCGGGCGGGAGGAGCGACCGGCGGTGCCGTGCTGGAAGCGATCAACCTCGCCGCCCGGCTCGCCGACGGGCAGCAGGTCGTCGTGCCCCGCGGCGGGCCGGCCGGCGTCGCGCTTGCGACCGCCGGCACGGTCTCCGAAGAAGGGCCGATCAGCCTCGGCGCCGCCACGGTCGAGCAGCTGGAAACGATCGACGGCATCGGGCCGGTGACGGCACAGGACATCGTCCAGTTCCGCGACGAACGGGGCGGCCTCTCCTCCGTCGATCAGCTCGATCAGGTGAGCGGCATTGGCCCGGCGACGATGGAGTCCCTGCGCGCCAGGCTCCAGCCCTAGGCGCGTGCGCGAACGGAGACCCTCCCGCGCCGTCCTCGTCGCGGTCATGCTCACGGTGGCACTGGGCCTCGCCCGTCGCGACGAGATCCGCGGCCGTGCCGAGGTCGCCCTGGGCCACTCGATGCCGGCGCGCGAGGCGGCGCTCGCGCGCGGCTTCGTCCTCGGCGAGGACGAGGAGGTCGACGCGGTCACGGTCGAAGACTTCCGGCGCGCCGGCCTCTCGCACCTGCTCGCGGTCTCGGGCCAGAACGTCGGGCTGCTCGCTTTGCTCGTAATGCCGCCGCTCGCCGCGCTCGGGATGCCGCTGCGCGTTCGCCTCGCCTGGGTCCTCGGAGCGATCGTCGTCTACGTGCCGCTGGCCGGCGCGGGGCCGTCGATCGTGCGGGCCGGCGTGATGGGCGGCCTCACGGTGCTGGCCACCCTTGCCGGGCGGCGCTCCTCGCGGCTGTTCGGCCTTGCCGCCGCCGCCATCGTCACCCTCGCGATCGATCCGCGGGTCGCCGCCGACGTCGGCTGGCAGCTCAGCTTCGCCGCCGTGGTCGGGATCGTCGCCCTGGCCACACCGCTCCGCCGAGCGCTCGGCGGTCGCGGCTGGCGAGGGGCGCTCGCCGACGGCGCCGCCCTGACCGTCGCCGCGACGCTGGCGACGGCGCCCCTGATCGCCTTCCACTTCGAAGCGGTCTCGACGATGACGCTGGTCGCCAACCTGCTCGCCCTCCCCGCGGTGGCGCCGGCGATGTGGCTGGGGATGCTGGCGGCGCTCGGCGGTCAGGTCCCAGGCTTCCCGGTCGCCGCCCTCAACGCGATCGCCGCGCCGCTCCTGGCCTACATCGCCCAGGTGGCGGAATGGTGTGGACACCCGAGCTGGGCTTACCTGCGTGTGCGGCTTGGGATCGGCGGTCTGGTCGGTTCCTACGCCGCACTCGCCGGGGCCGCCGTCGCCATCCCAACCCTGCGACGCCGCCGCCGCCTCGCCACCCTCCGCGCGAAAGTCGACGGAACGCCCGGGGCCGATGGGCCGAAATTGGAAGCTGACTTGCCGATTTCGGCCCATCGGCACCCACGGCGTTGGGTCGCGCTTGCGCTCGCTGCCCTGACGCTCGTCTTGGTTTCGGCGGGAGGAGGGGGAGCGGGGTCGGCTCCGGTGTCTGGCCTGCGCGTCTCCGTCCTCGACGTCGGCCAGGGCGACGCGATCCTGCTGCAGCCGGCGCACGCGGCGGCGGTCCTCGTCGACGGCGGCCCTCCTGGCGGCGGGCTCGCCTCGAAGCTGCGAGAGGCCGGCGTGAGGCGCCTCGGCCTCGCGATAGTCACCCACGAACAGTCCGACCACGCCGCTGGAGTCGAGGAGCTGCTCGGCTCCCTCCCCGTCGATCGCCTCCTCTACGGGCGCCTCAGCCGGCGGCTGCGAGGGGAGGCCGCTGCCGCCGGCGCCGTTCCGACTCGCGTCGCCGAAGGCGACGCGGCGCGCTCCGGCGCGCTTCTCCTCGAAGTCCTCTGGCCGCCGCCCGAGCTGCTCGCGGAACCGCCTGCCGGAGCCGACCCGAACGCACAGGCCCTCGTCCTCCTCACGCGCTGGCATCGCTTCTCGATGCTGTTGACCGCCGACGCCGAGGCCGAAGCGGTGCCGATCGACCCCGGCCCCCTCGACGTGCTCAAGGTTGCCCACCACGGCAGCGACGACGCCGGCCTGGGCGCGCTGATCGAGCGGACGAGCCCCCGCCTCGCCGTGATCTCGGTCGGCGAGGACAACCCCTTCGGCCATCCGACCCCCGCCACCCTCGCGACGCTCGCCGCGCACCATGTGCCCACCCTGCGCACCGACCGCGACGGCACCATCACGCTCGAAGCGCGGGACGGCAAGGTGGAGGTCTCCACGGCCCGCTGAGCTTCCTGTGCGCTTTATGTGCAAATGGATGGCATAAAGCGCACCGGAACCGCCCTTCGGGCCTCAACGAATCTACGAGGCAATAGTGGGTTTTCCCGCCCGGCGGGTGGCGAGCGGCGCCGCGGAGCGCCGATGACCGTAAAGGTGCTTCCCGACCCCCGACACGCGTTGAGAGGATCTGCCCGGCTGAGCGCGGGCCTCGCCGGGGATGGCCTGCTGGTGAGGATGCGCAGCATCGTGATCGCCATGCTGGGCGTCGTCACGGCTGTCGGTCTCGCCCTCGTAGCCGTCGTCTCGCAGGTGGGGTGGCCATCCGTGCTCAGCGGGCCGCTGCCGCAGGCACCGGGACCGAGCTTCGTCCGGAACGCGACAATAGTCGCGCCCCCGTCGCCTTCTCCGCGTCGCGGCTCGCCGGGCCAGCCACGCCGGCGCCTGGGTCGCGCGGCGCCACCCTCCGCGGCCGGCACCGCGAACCTGGCGTCCGAGCTGACCGCGGCGAGTCCAGTCGAGTCGCCCGCTCCCAGCACGCCGCCTGGACCTCGTCACCCGTCGGCTCCCGATTCGAATGACCAAGGCGCCCCGTCCGCCCCGAGCCCGGCGCCGACTCCGGGAGCGTCGCCGACGAGCCCCAGCGACGAAGCGGATCAGGGTGACGCCGACCCGCCGACCGGCAAAACCCCCAACCCCCCGGTCGCGGCCGCCCCCGAAAGCCCGGAGAGCTCGCCGGGCCATTCTGGCGAAAGCCATGGCGGCGGCCCCCCGCCCTGGGCGGGTCGCGACGACTCGGGCGAGTCGCATGGCAAGGACTCCTGGGATCACGGCCACGACGACCACGGTGGGGGCTGGGGCCACGACTAGACTCGGTCGCGTGGCCGAGGAATTGGCAGCGCTCTACCTGATCGCCGGCACCGACGGCGCCAAGATCGACGCGACCCGCGCTCGCCTGCGCGCCCGTGCTGAAGGCGAGGGCGGCGCCGGCGCGATCGAGATCTTCGAGCCGAGCGAGGGGCGAGGGGCTCCCGACCACGAGGCGCTGCTGGCGGCGATCCCGGCGATGTCGCTGACCGAGACCCGCCGCTACCTGCTCGCCGACGGCGTCGAGCGCTGGCGCGAGAGGCAACTCGATGCCGTTGCCGGGGCGCTGGCCGGGCTGCCTCCAGACCTGACCGTCGTCCTGGTCGCCCGCGCCAAGGCTCCGGCGAAGCTCGCCAAGGCGGTCAAGGCGGCCGGCGGCGAGCTGCACGAGTTCGAAGCGCCGAAGCCACGGGAGATGCCACGCGTGCTCGTCGGCGAGGCGACGCGCCTCGGCTTCGCCCTCGACCCCGCGGCTGCTCGCATGCTCGTCGACCGCATGGGCGCCAATCCGGTGCGCCTGCGCAACGAGCTCGAGCGTCTGGCGCTCTGGGCGGGAGAGGGCGGCGAGGTGACCGCCGCCGACCTCGAGGCGATGGTCTCCGATACCTCCGAGGCCGCGGTCTGGGCGCTCTCCGACGCTTTGCTGGAGCGCGACCCCGCCAAGGCGGGCGCGCTGGCGGAGCGTCTCCTCTCCCAGGGCGAGAGCGTCACCGGACTCGTCTACGGCCTTGCCTCGCGCCTGCGCAAGGCGTGTGACGCCGCCGCGCGGCTGGAGGACGGGATGCCGGCGAAGCAGGTCGAAGCCAGCCTCGGCATGCATCCCTACGCGGCCAAGCAGCTCGTCGCGCGGGTCAGCCGGACGAGCGTCGAGCACCTGCGTGGCGCGACCGCGACCCTCGCCGACCTCGAGGTCTGGTGCCGGGGCGGGGCCGACTACGGTGACGAGCTGGCGCTCACACTTGCGCTGCGCCGCGCGAGCGTCGGTGCATAGCAAGGACGCAGGGAGCGTGGCGTGCTCTGCACGCGAGCGACCGAGGACACCGCTAGGCGCCGACGATTCGCGCGGCGCGGGACTTCTTGCGAGCGCCGGTGTTGCGGTGCAGGGCGCCCTTCTGGACGGCCTTGTCGATCTTCGAGACGAGCTCCTTGTGCTCGGCCCCGACCTTGCCCGCGTCACCCTCGGTGACGGCGCTTTCAAGGCGGCGAAAATGGGTCTTCACCGTGCTCGTGAGCAGGCGGTTCTCTTTGCGCTCGCGCTCGCTGCGCAGTATCCGCTTCTTCTGTGAGGCTATGTTGGCCATGTTTCGGGCGGCCGACTATAGCGAGTGAGTTAGCGATTGGAGACGCCCGAGAGGCAGGATGGTCCGCGCATCGACGCCGATGCCGCCCTGCGCGCCGCCGAGGCCTTCGACCCGGCGGAGGAACCGGTGCCTGAGGCCCGGCCCGGGCGGATCGCCCGCTCGACCGCGTTCTTCTCGATCGCGACCGCGGCATCGCGCATCGCGGGACTGGTCCGCGAGATCGTCGCCGCCTCCTACTACGGCGTCTACGGGCCGATGTCGGCCTTCACGATCGCCTTCCAGGTCCCCAACCTGGTGCGCGCGCTGTTCGCCGACGCGGCGCTGCAACCCGCCTTCGTCCCGGTCTTCACCGAGCAGCTCGAGCGCAAGAACTACCGCGAGGCGTTCCGCCTCGCCTCGACCCTGCTGCTGCTCGTCACCCTCGTCCTCGGCGCGATCACCGCCTTCTTCGTCCTCCTCGCGCCGCTGATCATGCCGCTCTTCGCGCCCGGCTTCGAAGGGGCACTGCTCGACCTCACGGTCACCCTCTCCCAGGTCCTCTTCCCGATCCTGATCCTGCTCGGTCTGAGCGGCGTCGTCGTCGGCATCCTCAACAGCTACGACCGCTTCGGGGCATTCGCGATCTCGCCCTTCTTCTGGAACGTGACGATCATCCTCCTCGTCGTCGTCCTCGCCCCGTCCTTCCACGGGCAGGACCGCATCTACGCCTACGCGATCGGGATCCTCGCCGGCACCCTCGTCCAGCTGCTGATTCCGACCTTCGACCTGCGCAACACGCCGTTCAAGTTCGAGTGGAGCTTCGAGTGGCGCAACCCGGACGTGCGCCGCGTCCTGCTGCTGATGCTGCCGGTGACGATCAGTCTCGGGCTGATCAACTTCAACATGCTGATCAACAGCCTCTTCGGCAGCCTCGTCAGCCACGAGTCGCCCGCCGCAATCGACAAGGCCTTCCGCGTCTACCAGCTGCCGCAGGGGATCTTCTCGGTGGCGATCGCCACGGTGCTCTTCCCGACCCTGGCGCGCTTCGCGGCCCGCGGCGAGATGGAGAACCTGCGGGCGACGATGGCCAACGGGATGCGCCAGATCCTCTTCGTTCTCGTCCCCGCCGCCGCCGCGGTGCTGGTGCTCTCGGTGCCGATGATTCGCCTCATCTTCCAGCGTGGCGAATTCACTCCCGAGCAGACGACGCTCGTCGCCACGGCGCTCTTCTGGTTCGCTTTCTCGCTGCCGACCAACGGGCTCTACCTGCTGCAGACGCGGACCTTCTTCAGCCTGCAGCGGCCCTGGATGGCGACCGGCCTGGCCGGCTTCGACCTCGCCGTCTCCGTCCTCGGCGCTGCCGTCCTCTACAAGCCGTTCGGCACCGGCGGCATCGTCGCCGGCACCGGCATCGGCACGACAGCCGCCGTGGTCGCCCAGGCGGTTGTCCTCCGTCGCGAGTTCGACGGCCTCGAGCTGCGCCGCCTCTTCGCGACGACGGCCAAGATCACGCTCGCCGCCGCCGCCCTCGCCGCCGTCGCCTTCGGCGTCTGGGACGTCCTCGACGGCGCCCTCGGCCGCGGCCTCTTCGGCCAAGTCGTCTCGTTGGGAGCGGGACTTGGCCTGGGGCTGCTGACGTACCTGGGACTGGCGCGACTTTTGCGGATCGCCGAGCTCGACCAGATCATGCGCCTCGTGCGCCGCCGCTAGATGCTCGGACCAGGTCGATACCTGCTCGGGATCGCCGAGATCCTCGTCCTCGTCGGGTTCGCCTGGGTGGGTGCTGCTTCTATCCGCCGCCGGTTCGTCGCTGGGCTCGGGGGAATCGTCGCCCACCTTGCGACCTCCGTGATCGCTCTGGCGCTGCTCCTCTGGGTGGCAGAGCTGCTGGGGAGCCTCGGGGCGTTTGAGGCGGGTCCTTATGTCGCTGTCGTCGTTGGGGTCGGGGTGGGAGTTCAGCTGGTGGTGGGGGGAGGGTGGGGGCGCCCCTCCGCCTTGCTGGGTTTTTCGCCTGGGGAGGAGGTCGCCGGCAGTGGGCGGATGCAGGGCGAAAAACGAGACGCCGCTGCGCCGGAGGGGCGCCCCCACCCTCCCTCACCGGCCGTACTGATTGCCCTCCTGATTGCGGCCGTTGCGGTTGTGCGCTTCGCGGCCGGTGTGAAGGTGCGGTTGTCGACCGGGATGACCGGGTTCGACTCGACCTGGTACCACGGTCCGTTCGCGGCGGGGTTCTACCAGTCCGGAGATACGTGGAGTCTGCACTTCATCGCGCCGCAGTTCCTGGCGTGGTTTTACCCGGCGAACTCGGAAGTCGTCCACGCGGTCGGAATGCTGACGTTTGGGAGAGACATCCTGTCGCCGTTGCTGAACCTCGGCTGGTTCGTCGGATGCTTGGTGGCTGCGTGGTGCGTCGGGAGGCCGTACAGGGTCGCGTCCTGGTCGATGGCTCTCGCCGCCGTCGCGTTGAGCGTGCCGGCTCTGCACGACCAGGCCGGGGAGGCTCGGAACGACGTCGTCGGGATCTTCTTCCTGCTGGCGGCGGTGGCGTTCGCCCTGGCCCAGCGCGAGCGCGGTCCCACTCACCAGGCAGGGACCGCGCTCGCGCTGGGCCAGGGCGCTGTGGTCGGCCTGGCGGCGGGCATGGCAGCGGGGACGAAGCTCAATTTCCTGCTGCCGGCCGCTGTGCTCGTCGTGGGCGTCGGCTTGATCGCGCCTCGCGGATATCGCTGGCGCGCGTTCGGGGCATCTCTTCTCGCCGCCCTGGCCGGCGGCGGCTACTGGTATCTGCGCAACCTCGCTCACGCGGGCAATCCGCTGCCCTGGGTCAAGCATCTCGGGCCGATCACGCTGCCGGCTCCCGAGCAGGCGCTGGGCGGGAGGGAAGGCCACAGCGTCTTCGGCTACCTGACCGACGGCACGGTCTGGTCGGACTGGTTCCTGCCCGGCCTCCACCACGGCCTCACGGTTCTCTGGCCACTACTCGCCGTCCTGGCGCTCACGGGTCTGCTGCTTGCCCTCGGCCGCCGCTCCGACCCTGCCCTGCGAGTAGCCGCCGCCGTCGGGTTTGCCGCTGCGCTGGCGTGGCTGATTGCCCCAACCTCCGCCTCCGGTCCCGACGGCCTTCCCCACGGCTTCGAGTCCGGCCTCCGATATCTAGCTCCCGCTCTAGTCCTGGGCCTTGCGCTGTTCCCGGTCGTTCTGCGTGGGTGGCTTCGAGAGCCAAGCCAGGGGAGCCACCCGAACGGGCGGATACTCAAAGCGCCGAGCCAATTGGCTCGGCGCTTGTCCGGGCGGGGGGCTCCCCTGGCTTGGCTCGCCCTCGCGATCCTGACGATCGCGATCGGGTATCCGGTCCAGAGGCACTACCTGAAGAGCCGCTACGCCGCCCCGGCCTTCACCGCCCCGGGCCTCAACGCCGCCTTCGCCTGGGCCCAGGACGTCTCCGGCGCCCGCATCGCCACGACCAGCACCCGCCAGTACCCCCTCTCCGGCCGCGACCTCTCCAACGAAGTCACCTTCCTCGGCGACGAGCAGCCCCACGGCGGCTTCACCGCCCCCACCGCCTGCCCCCGCTGGCGCCAGCTCCTCAACGCCGGCCACTACGACTACGTAGTCGCCACCCGCGACCGCATCGAACCAGGCAAGCCGACGTACCCTCCCGCGGCCCGCTGGACCCAAGCTCCTGGAGTCAGGGTGGTCTTGCAGGAGCCGCCGACGATTGTTTTCAAGCTGGGGATGCCACTGGATCCCTCGGCGTGCCGGTGAAAGACGTGTCTCGCGCGGGTGGCATGGGGTGAGGGGGTCGAGGACAGCCCGTGGACTGCCCGCAGGCCCCCTCACCCCATGACAGGACCCGTGCGCCGACACGCCATACTCCGGCACCCCGATGGACCGCATCCGCAACTTCTCCATCATCGCCCACATCGACCACGGCAAGTCCACCCTGGCCGACCGCATCCTCGAGATCACCGGCGCCGTCGACCCGAAGAAAATGCGGGCCCAGGTGCTCGACTCGATGGAGCTCGAGCGCGAGCGCGGGATCACGATCAAGGCCCAGGCGGTGCGTGTCGAGTACGGGGCCGCCGACGGCGAGACGTACCACCTGCACCTGATCGACACGCCCGGCCACGTCGACTTCTCCTACGAGGTCTCGCGCAGCCTCGCCGCCTGCGAGGGCGCCCTGCTCGTCGTCGACGCCGCCCAGGGGGTCGAGGCGCAGACCGTCGCCAACACCTACCTGGCGATCGAGAACGGGCTGGAGCTGATCCCGGTGATGAACAAGGTCGACCTGCCGGGCGCCGAACCCGACCGCGTCGGCGCCGAAATCGCCGACCTGCTCGGCGGCGAACCCGGCGACGCGATCCCGATCTCGGCCAAGACCGGCGAGGGCGTCGTCGACGTGCTGGAGGCGATCGTCGCCCGCGTGCCGCCACCCGAGGGCGACCCGGCGGCGCCGCCCCGCGCCCTGATCTTCGATTCGGAGTTCGACCAGTACCGCGGCGTGATCGCCTACGTGCGGATGGTCGACGGCGCCTTCCGCAAGAACGGCCGCATCCTCGCGATGCAGAACGGGACCGAGGCCGACATCGACGACATCGGCTTCTTCCGCCCCGAGATGACCGGCGTCGCCGGGCTGGAGGCGGGTGACGTCGGCTACCTGATCACCGGGATCAAGGACGTCGCCAAGCTGCGCGTCGGCGACACCCTCACGGCCCTCGACCGCCCGGCCAGCGAGCCGCTCGAGGGCTACCGGGAGGTGCGGCCGATGGTCTTCTGCGGCCTCTTCCCGATCGACACCGACCGCTTCGAAGACCTGCGCGACGCGCTCGAGAAGCTCGCCCTCAACGACGCCGCCCTCTCCTGGGAGCCGGAGACCTCCGAGGCGCTCGGCTTCGGCTTCCGCTGCGGGTTCCTCGGCCTGCTCCACATGGAGATCGTGCGCGAGCGGCTGGAGCGCGAGTACGGGCTCGACCTGCTGGCGACGACGCCCAACGTGCGCTACGAGGTGCATCTGACCAACGGCGAGCGGGTCGAGGTGCGCAGCCCGACCGAGCTGCCCGACCCGGGCACGATCGAGACGATCGAAGAGCCCTACATCCGTGCCACGGTCATCTGCCCGACCGAGCAGGTCGGGGCCGTGATGGAGCTCTGCCAGCAGCGCCGCGGCGCCCACGTCGACATGCACTACCTGAGCCCGGTGCGGGTCCAGATCCGCTACGACATGCCGCTCGCCGAGATCGTCCTCGACTTCTTCGACCTGCTCAAGTCCTCGACCAAGGGCTACGCCTCGCTCGACTACGAGCCGATCGGCAACCGCGCCTCGGACCTGGTCAAGGTCGACATCCTGCTCGCCGGCGACCGGGTCGACGCGCTCTCGATCATCGTCCACCGCGAATTCGCCTACGAGCAGGGCAAGAAGCTGGTCGGGCGGCTGCGCAAGACGATCCCGCGCCAGCTCTTCGACGTGCCGGTGCAGGCGGCGATCGGCTCCAACATCCTTGCCCGCGAGACGGTCAAGGCGCTGCGCAAGGACGTCACCGCGAAGCTCTATGGCGGAGACGTCACCCGCAAGCAGAAGCTGCTGAAGAAGCAGAAGGCGGGGAAGAAGCGGATGAAGTCGGTCGGGCGGGTGGAAGTGCCCCAGGAGGCGTTCTTGGCGGTGCTGGAGATAGACGAGTAGGTGGCGGTCGGGTACCCCTGCCAAAACGCTCGGCGGGAGCCTCGCTGGAGTGTTTTGGCAGGGGTACCCGACCGCCTTTGCTTAGCCCCCTCTAGACTGCCGCGCCATGACCGTGAAGACAGAAGCTGTTGGCAAGGAATGGCCTGCCACCACCTATGAGGTGGGCAAGGAGAAGATCGGGGAGTACGCGCGGGTCGTGGGGCTCGACAACCCGGTGCACTTCGATCGTGAGGCGGCTGAGGCGGCCGGCTACCGCGACGTCGTGGCGCCGCCGATGTTCTGCGTCGTCTACAGCGCGCCGGCGCTGGGGCCGGCGATGTTCGACCCGGAGGTGGGCATGAACTTCGCCGCGATGGTGCACGGCGGCCAGGAGTTCGAGTGGGGCGAGCCGGCCTGCTCGGGCGACGAGATCACGACCACCGCCAAGTGCCTGGAGATCTTCGAGAAGGACGGCAAGGGCTTCTACGTGTTCGAGACGCGCTCGGTCAACCAGGACGGGGCCGAGGTCGTCAAGGGCACCTGGACCAACATCGTGAGGGGGGTCTGAAGTGAGCGATCTGAACGTGGGCGACGCGATCCCCGAGCTGAAGGTGACGCCCGACAAGTACCTGCCGCACCGCTACGCGGGCGCCTCGGGCGACTTCAACCCGATCCACATCGATCCCGAGTTCGCCAAGGCGGTCGGCCTGCCGAACACGATCCTGCACGGCCTCTACATGATGGGCCTGGTCGCCCGCTCGGCCACGGACGTCGCTGGCGGCGACCCGAAGGCACTGAAACGACTCTCGGTTCAGTTTCGCGGCATGGGCGCCCCCGAGACTGAGATTGTGGTCTCGGGAACCGTGAAATCTGTCGAAGGCGATCGGGCTGTCATCGACACGGTGGCAGCCCAGGGCGACAACCAGACAATTCGCAACGCCGAGGCTGAAATCCAGCTGTAGCTGCGGCTTGGCGGAGGAAAGAGCGCCGGGCGCCCCTCCCAAAACACTCAAGCGAGGCTCCTGCCGAGCGTTTTGGGAGGGGCGCCCGGCGCTCTCTTACACTCCAGGCATGCTTTCCGCTCGGCAGGAGCTCATCCTCAAGCTTGTGGTCGACGCGTATCTCGCGTCCGGCAAGCCCGTGCCTTCGAAAGAGCTTGCGGGGCTGTCGGAGGTCGAGTGGGGCCCGTCGACCGTTAGGGCGGAGCTGGCCGCTCTCGAGGCCGCCGGGTACCTGACGCATCCGCATACTTCGGCCGGCCGGGTGCCCACGGAGCGTGGCTATCGGCGGCACGTCGATCTGTTGATGGAGGCGGGCGGGCCGCCGGCGGAGACGGCGGTCGAGCTGGAGCTTTCGCGGCTGCGCCGGGAGATCGACGCGGCGATGCGCGAGACGACCGTGGCGCTGGCGCGGATGACCGATTTGATGGCGGTGGCGATGGCGCCGCCGGAGACGCTGGCGGCGACGATCCACCGGGTCGAGGTGCTGAGCCTGCGTTCGGAGCGTGTCATGGTGGTCGCGATCGCGACCAACGGAGCCGTCGCCAAGCGCGTCTTCGACTTCCCCGAGCCGGTCGACCCCGGCCTCGTCGAGTGGGCCTCCAGCTACCTCAACGAGTCCCTCGCCGGCCTCGGCCTCGGCGCCCGCATGATCGCCGGCCGCCTCGCCGACCCGGCGCTGGGACCGCTCGAGGCCGAGTTCGTCACCGCGCTTGGCGCCGCCTTCACCGAGCTCGAGCACGAGGACGTGGCCGACACTCTCTATACGGAGGGGGCCTCGCGGCTGCTCTCCGACGCGCACTCGGCCGACCTGCCCCGGGCCGACAGTCTGATGACGGCGCTGGAGGAGCGCGCCAGCCTGCTCGAGATGCTGCGCTCCACGCTCGACCGGCGCTCGGTGTTCCTCTGGATCGGCGACGAGAACCCGAGGCCCGAGATGCGCTCGGTCAGCGTCGTCGGCGCCAACTACGGGTTGGCCCACCGTAACCTGGGTTCCGTCGGCGTCGTCGGGCCGCTGCGGATGGACTACGCGACGGCGATCGCCTCCGTGCGCGCCGCCGCCCGCGAGCTCTCCCGCTACTGCGAGATGGTCTACGACGGCTGAGCCATGCCGCGCGACTACTACGACGTGCTGGGCGTGCAACGCGGCGCCTCCGAGGCGGAGGTGAAGAAGGCGTTCCGCGGGCTCGCCCGCGAGCTGCACCCGGACGTCAACGCCCACGACCCCGAAGCGGAGGAGAAGTTCAAGGCCGCCGCCGAGGCCTATGAGGTCCTCTCCGATGCGGAGCGACGCCAGGCCTACGACCGCTTCGGTCACGAGGGGCTGCGCGGTGGCGGCTTCCAGCCCGGTGCCGGCTTCGGCACGATCGAGGATCTGCTGGGAGCGGTCTTCGGCGGCGCCTTCGGCTTCGAGGTGCGCCGCGGCCCGATGCGGGGGCAGGACCTCGTGCACGCGGTCGAGATCTCCGCCGTGCAGGCCATGCTGGGGGCGATCATCCAGATTCCGAGCCACGAGGGGGAGAGGGAGGTCGAGTTGCCCCCCGGCGTCCAGCACGGCTCGCAGTTCGGCCTGCGCGGTCACGGGCTGCCCGGCGCCAACGGCGGCCCGCCTGGCGACCTGCGCGTCGTCGTTCACGTCCTCGTCCCCACCGACCTCTCCGGGGAGCAGCGCGAGCTGGCCGAGAAGCTGGAGGAGTCGCTGGAGCCGCGCAACCTGCGCTCGCGGCAGGACGACGACGGCTTCTTCTCGCGCGTGCGCCGCGCCTTCCATTGATCCGGCTCGCCGTCCGCTGCGCTCCCGAGCAGGCCGAGGTCGTCCTCGCCGAGCTCACGGTCTTGGCCCCGAACGGGGTCGAGGAGGAGGCGGGGCCGGGCTACGTCGAGTACGCGATCTACGGCGGCGAGGGTGAGCTGCCGGAGCTGGGCGAGATCGAGGTCGCCGCGGGCGACGGCCTCGTCGAGGTGGTCGCCACCGAGGTGCCCGACGACTGGGCCGACCGCTGGCAGGACTTCCACAAGCCGCTGCTGGTGGGCGGTCGCCTCTGGCTGCGACCCTCCTGGGAGGAGCCGCGCGCGGAGACGATCGACCTCGTCGTCGACCCCGGTCGCGCCTTCGGCACCGGTGCCCACCCGACCACGAGGCTCTGCCTCGAGTACCTGCTGGAGCTGGCCGAGGCGGGAGAAGCTCACGGTCCCCTTGCGGACCTAGGCACCGGCTCCGGCGTCCTGGCGATTGCGGCTTCGAAGCTCGGCTGGTCTCCGGTAAGCGGCTACGACCACGAGGCCCCCGCGATCGAGGCCGCGGCGGCGAACGCCGAGATCAACGGTGTCGAGCTTCAACTGCAGCGCATGAACCTCCGCGAAGCCCTACCGGAGCTTTCCCCAATCGTCGTCGCCAACATGACCGCGCCCATCCTCAGGGAGATAGCCGGCCAGTTGGACCGGGAAAGAAGCGGAGGGAGGGGTCCCCAAAACACTCCAGCGAGGCTCCTGCCGAGCGTTTTGGGGACCCCTCCCTCCGCTCCCTCCACGCTCGTGCTCTCCGGCCTCCTCCCCTCCGAGCTCGACGAGATCGCCACCGTCTTCGCTCCGGTGGGACTCGCCGAGGTCGACCGCCGAGTCGACGGCGACTGGGCCGCGCTGCTCCTGCGTCGGGCGTGAGCCCGCGCAGGTTTTCGAGGCCGAGGGTCGAATAGGGTTCGTGCCTCATGCTCGCGACGATCACCGCTTACGGCGTCGGTCTCTTCATCCACGTCCTCGCCGTGGTCCTGGCGTTCGGTCCGACCTTCGGCTACGGCTTCTTCGTCGCCGCCGCGGAGCGCGACGATCCGCGCGGCGTCCCGACCGTCCTGCGCGGCATCCAGAAGGTCGATCGCTACCTCGTGCAGCCCGGCCTGCTCGTCGTCCTGATCGCCGGCGTCTACCTGCTCTCGAAGGGCGACATTTCGGCAGGTGAGTCGTGGGTCAGCGTCGGCTTCCTCGCGATCGTCGTCCTCTTCGGCCTCTCGTACGGGCTGTTCCGGCCCCAGACCGCGAAAGCGTTGGCTGTGGCCGAACGCGACCTGAAGGCCGGCGACGCCCTGGGCGCGGAATACGAGACGATCTCCAAGCGGCTGGAGAACGCGGGCAAGCTGGCGGGGCTGATCGTCGCGGTCACGATCTTCTTCATGGTCGTCAAGCCCTGACGGACCTGGCCCCCAGCGCAGGCGCGCTCGAGCCCTCGCTCCCGATCGCGATGTTCGACTCGGGGGTGGGCGGGCTCACCGTCCTGCACGAGTGCCTCGTCTCGCTGCCCGAGGAGGACTTCGTCTACCTCGGCGACACCGAGTGGTTCCCCTATGGGACGAAGGACACGGCCGCGCTGCGCGACCGCATCCGGTCGATCGCCGAGCGGCTGCTCGGCGGGCGGGCGAAGCTGCTGGTGATCGCCTGCAACACGGCGACCTCGATCGGCGAGGACGTCGCGCGCGAGGTCGCGACCGCGCACGGGGTGGAGGTCGTGCCCGTGGTCGAGCCGCAGGCCGAGATCGCCGCCGCGATCACCGACAGCGGCCGGGTCGGGGTCCTGGCGACGCCGAACACGGTCGAGAGCGGCGCCTACCGCCGCGCGCTTGAGGGCCAGGGCCGCGCCCTCGAGGTGACCGAGGTCGAGGCTCCCGACCTCGCGCCCTTCATCCAGGACGGCTCTCCGTTCGACGATGGCGTGGTCGAGATGGCCCGTGCCTACTGCGCGCCCTTGAAGACGGCCGACGTCGACACCCTGATCCTCGGCTGCACCCACTACCCGCTGGTGGCGTCGATGCTGCAGCGCATCCTCGGCCGCGACGTGCGACTCGTCAGCGGCGGCCACGCCGTCGCGGCGGCAGCTCAGCGCTCGCTCGGGCGCGACGGCCTCGCTCGTGGACGGGAGGGAGAGGGCGCCTATCGCTTTCTCTGCACGGGCGACGTCGATTCCTTCCGCGACCTCGGAACCCGCTTCCTGCAGATGCCCCTTGGCGAGGTCGAGCGGGTCCAGATCTCGCCCGCGACCTGATCGACGCGCAGGGCGCCCCAGTTTCGGCGCATTCGTCCAGCCACACGCGCGTCGAGATCTGGAACGGTCGTCTGATGACGACGAACACAGCAGCATTTCCATCCGGCAATACCGTATATACTCATCCCGTGGCAAAGGTGATGATCTCCATTCCCGACAACCTGCTCGACCGGCTCGACGCACAGGCGCGGGCCAACCGCGAGACTCGCAGCGGCTTCCTGCGGCGCCTCGCCGAGCGGGAGCTGGACATCGCGGATCGCCACAGGCGCGACGAGGTGGAGCGGCTGTTGGCTGAGATCGGGCCAGTCGATCTCGGCGGGGTCAGCGCCGCGCGGCTGATTCGCGAAGATCGTGAATCGCACTGACGTGCTCCTGCTGGACGCCAGCGTCTGGGTTTTGCTCGTCGATCCCGCGGATCGCCACCACCCGGGCGCGGTGGAGCTCATCCGTCGCCAGGCGCACTCTCTGGCGGCGCTGGACCTGACCCTCCACGAGATCGGCAACGCGATCGGCGTGAAGCGCTCGAACCCCAAAGAGGCAATGAACGTGATCGACCTGCTGTCCACATGCTGCGGCGATCGCGTGGCCTCGGCCGATGCGGGGCTGGCCCGCATGGCCCTCGAGATCGCCGCCGAGCATGGGCTCACCGCCTACGACGCCGCCTACGTCGCCGCCGCCCGGCATCACGGCTGGACCCTGGTCAGCGCCGACGTCGCCGACCTCGTCTCCAAAAGTCTCGCGGTGACGCCCGACGCCGCCGTCTACCCTTAAGCCGGATGAGCGCCCTCGAGCAGGCACAAGCTGACGTGCGGACCGCGATGAAGGCGGGTGACCGCGAGCGTGCGGGCGCGCTGCGGATGATCGTCGACGCCCTGCAGAAGGAGGCCAAGCTGGGCGACGGCGACGAGGTCGCGGTCCTCCAGCGCGAGCGCAAGAAGCGGCTCGAGGCCGCCGACGCCTACGCGGAGGCGGGCCGGGAGGAGCGGGCGGCGTCCGAGCGCCTGGAGGCGGAGCTGATCGAGGCCTACCTGCCGCGGCAGCTCTCCGACGAGGAGCTGGCCGGGCTGGTCGACGCCGCGGTGCTGGAGACCGGCGCCAGCGAGCAGAAGCAGATGGGCCAGGTGATGTCGGCCCTGATGCCGAAGGTCGGCGGGCGCGCCGACGGCAAGCGGGTCAGCGCGGCGGTGCGTGAGCGGCTTGGCGCGTAGGCAGCTGACGCTCGACAACACGGTCGCCGCCGAGCTGGCGGGCTCCGAGGATGCGGTCCTGCGCGAGCTGCGTGGCCATCTCGACTGCGAGCTGCACCTGCGAGGCAACGTGCTGACCCTCGACGGCGAACCGGCGGACGTGCAGATGGCGGCGACCGTCGTCGACGAGCTGGTCGAGCTGATCGAGCAGGGTCACGAGGTGGCGCCGGGGACGATCGAAGCCGTGACCGGCGCCCTCGACGCGTCCGAGAGCCCGGCCGAGATCCTCGAGGACGTGGTCTGGCGTCATCGCAACACGAAGGTCGCGCCGAAGACGCTCAACCAGAAGCGCTACGTCGACTCGATCCGCAAACACACCGTCACGTTCGGCATCGGCCCGGCGGGCACCGGCAAGACCTTCCTCGCCGTCGCGATGGCGGCGGCGGCGCTCGCCGAACGCGAGGTGCAGCGGATCATCCTCACCCGGCCGGCGGTCGAGGCCGGCGAGCGGCTGGGCTTCCTGCCCGGCGACATCCAGGCCAAGGTCGATCCCTATCTGCGGCCGCTGTTCGACGCGCTCTTCGACATGCTCGACCCCGACCGCGTCAACGGCTACTTCGAGCGCGGCGTGATCGAGGTCGCGCCGCTGGCGTTCATGCGCGGCCGCACGCTGAACGACTCCTTCGTCATCCTCGACGAGGCCCAGAACACCAGCCCCGAGCAGATGAAGATGTTCCTCACCCGCCTCGGCTTCAACTCGCGCATGGTGGTGACGGGGGACGTGACCCAGATCGACCTGCCGACGGACCAGCGCTCCGGCCTGATCGCCGTGCGCGAGATCCTCGACCAGGTCAAGGACATCTCGTTCATCGAGTTCGGCGGCGCGGACGTCGTCCGCCACAAGCTGGTGCAGAGGATCGTCGCCGCCTACGACGAGCACGGCAACCGCGAACGGGCCGGGCGCGAACACGGCCCGACGCCGGGCTCTTGAGCGTCGATCTGGGCGACGTGCCGGTGCGGCTGCGCGACTCGGTCGCCGCCGCGCTCGCGGCCTGTGAGGTCGGCGACGGACATCTTGCCGTTGAGCTGGTGGAGGAGGACCGCATCCGCGAGCTGAATCGCGAGCACCGCGGCAAGGACGCGCCGACCGACGTGCTCGCCTTTCCCGTGGACGGCGCCGGCCCCGTCACCGGCCCGCGTGAGCTCGGCGACGTCGCGATCTGCCCCGAGCATTGCGTCGACGTGGCCGAGGCGGCGGTCCACGGCGTCCTTCACCTCTGCGGCTACGACCACGAGACCGACCACGGCGAGATGCTCGCGCTGCAGGCCGAGGTCATCGCGGGCCTGACGTGACCCGCGCCGGCTTCATCGGCCTTGCCGGCCGACCAAACGTCGGCAAGTCGACCCTGGTCAACGCGATCGTCGGCAGCCGCGTCGCGATCGTCTCCGGCCGGCCGCAGACGACGCGCCGCGCGATCCGCGGCATCCGCACCGACGCCGAGGCCGGCCGCCAGCTCGTCCTCGTCGACCTGCCCGGGGTGCAGCGCCCCCGCGACGTGCTCACCGAGCGCATGCAGAAACGGGTCGAGCGGGAGCTGGCCGATTCCGACGTCGCCCTGATCGTGATCAACGGCGAGGAGGGGGTCGGTCCCGGCGACCGCTTCATCGCCCGCTCCCTTGCCGAGGCCGGCGGCCGGCTGCCGACGGTCTGCGCGGTCAACAAGGTCGACCGAACGGGCCCGAACGAGCTTGTCCCGGTGCTCGCCGAGGCCGCCGAGCTGGAGGGAGTGGACGAGGTCTTCCCGATCAGCGCCCGCGGCGGTGAGGGCCTGGACGAGCTGGTGGCCCGTCTCTGCGAGCTGGTCCCCGAGGGCCCCTACATGTACCCGCCCGAGGAGCACAGCGACCAGTCGAGCGAGCTGCTGCTCGCCGAGCTGATCCGCGAGCAGGTCCTCAACCGCACTCGTCAGGAGATTCCGCACTCCGTGGAGGTCGCGGTGAGGTCGGTCGAGCGCCGCGAGGACGACCTGGTCACGGTCAGCGCCGAAATCTGGGCGGAGACCGAGTCGCAGAAGGGCATCCTGATCGGCAAGGGGGGGAGCAAGATCAGCGAGATCGGCACCGCCGCCCGCCGCTCCCTGGAGGCCGAGCTCGGCGCGAAGGTCCACCTGGATCTCCAGGTGCGCGTCCGCGACCGCTGGCGCCGCGACGAGGGCCTCCTCGATCGGCTGGGGATCGAGTAACTACGATGGCTCGATGTTCTCCGAGGTGAAATTCGACGAGCGCGGACTCGTGCCCGTGGTCGCCCAGGACCACGCCAGCGGCGAGATCCTCACCCTGGCCTACGCCAACGAGGAGTCGCTGAAGCTCACGGTCGAGACCGGGGAGCTGCACTTCTACAGCCGTTCGCGGGAGGAGATCTGGCGCAAGGGGGAAACCTCGGGGAACGTGCTGAAGCTGCGACAGCTGCGCCTCGACTGCGACGGCGACGCGGTCGTCGCCCTCGTCGAGCCGACCGGCCCCGCCTGCCACACGGGAGAGCGGAGCTGTTTTCATCGTCATATCGATGGCGAATACGGAAATGACCCCGCCCTGCACGAAACGCTCGCATCGCTCGAGCGCACGCTCGGCGCCCGGGCCGCCGAGCGGCCGGCGGGCAGCTACACCGTGAAGCTGCTCGACGACCCGGCGCTGATCGGCGAGAAGGTCGAGGAGGAGGCCGAGGAGGTCGTGCGCGCCGCCCGCGAGGAGTCCGACGAGCGGGTCGCCGAGGAGGCCGCCGACGTCCTCTACCACCTGGCCGTGCTGCTCGCCTCGCGCGAGGTGCCGCAGGCCGCCGTGATGGAAGTGCTCGATGGCCGTCGCCGCTGAGTCCGAGCTGCGGCTCGAGCCGTCGCTGGAGGAGGCTCGCGCCCTGGCGCAACAGGGCAACGTCGTGCCCGTCTGCGCTCGCTTCCTCGACGACTGCGAGACGCCCGTCTCCGCCTTCCTCAAGCTGCGCGCGGGAGAGCCCGAGGGCGCTCCCTGCTTCCTGCTCGAGTCGGCCGAGAAGGGTCAGGTCGGTCGCTACTCGTTCCTCGGCTTCAGCCC
>Ga0070693_100000408_pt1 | contig 19475 bp, 20 predicted proteins | sample KBSK1103metaG_FD_65472 | JGI IMG/M metagenome (GOLD analysis project Ga0070693, IMG submission 65472) | Corn, switchgrass and miscanthus rhizosphere microbial communities from Kellogg Biological Station, Michigan, USA - KBS K1-10-3 metaG | ecosystem: Host-associated > Plants > Roots >...
GCGGCTCCGAGAGCGCTTGCCGGGCGGCATCGCCACCCAGGCGCACCGCCGCCGACAGCTCGGCCGGCCCGACCGCCATGCGGTCGCCGACGCCGTCGGCCACCCCGCTCAGGAACTGCGCCAGGATCGCGCCCGAATTGCCGCGGGCCCCGTCGATCGCCTCCTCGCCCACCTGGCGCAGCAGGGGTCCCGCGCCGGCCGTCCGGCGGCTCAGGGCGCCGGTCAGCACGCTGCCGAGGGTGAAAGCCAAATTGCTGCCCGTATCGCCGTCAGGCACCGGGAAGACATTGATTCGATTGAGGACGTCGCGGTCGGCGATCACCCGCAGGGCGCCCGCGATCAGGGCCCGGCGGAGCGCGGGACCGCGTATGCGCAGGGGGCGGCGGTCCGGAGCGGCGACATTCATCGGGGCCGAGTCTGACCGATGCGCCCCGGCCCGGCCATGCTGCGGCGCAATAAAACAGTCGGTGGCACATGCGCCCGGGGGGTGTACGTGGCTACACTGCGGATCCGGTCGCGGCGTCCGGGCATCCCAGCCAATGCAACCTTTCGCCCTGTGGCCGCATCACAACTGCGTATCGACCCGACGAGCCTGACCATGTCCCGTCCCCTGCTGGCCCTCTGCCTGTTCCTGTTCGCCGCGTCGGCGCTCGCCATCGAGCCGGCCGCGCCGGACGACGACGCCGTGGCCACCAAGCCGGGCAAGAGCACGGAGGTGACGACGACGCCCGACCCGGACGCGCCGGTGACCCATCCGGTCGCCACGCCCGCCCGCACCGCCACGCGCCATCCGCCGCGCTGGCACTCGCTGCTGCCGGGGATGATCCGCTAACAGCCGCTGGGCTGCGGTCCCAAATGCCGGCTGCTAGAACACCGGCGGGAAATGCACGACGAAGCGGGCGCCGCCCAGCTCCTGTGAGCGATCGACCTTCAGGTCGCCACGATACGCGCGCGCGATGTCCTGCACGATTGCCAAGCCGATGCCATGCCCGTGCACGCGCTCGTCGCCGCGCACGCCGCGCTGGATGACCTTCTCGACATTCTCGGCCGCCACGCCCGGGCCGTCGTCCTCGACTGCAATCAGCACGCCGGGGCGGCGGTTGCCGATCGCGGGCTCTACCTTCACCGTCAGCAGCACGCGCTGCTTGCCCCACTTGAACGCGTTCTCGAGCAGGTTGCCGAGCAATTCCTGCAGGTCGCCCAGCTCGCCGTAGAACGACGCATCCGCGTCCACGTCGAACTCGCAGAACACGCCCTTGTTGAGGTAGACCTTTTCCAGGCTGGCGACGATTTCCTCGGCGCGCGGCTCGATCGCGATCGGCGCGGAAAACAAGGCGTGGCCGCTGCGCGCGGCGCGCGAGAGCTGGTAGGACACGATCTCGCTCATGCGCTGCACCTGCGCGGCGACCTCGCGGCGCAGCTGCTCCTCGGGCGCGCCCGAATCCAGCCGCGAGCGCAGCACCGCCAGCGGCGTCTTGAGGCTGTGCGCAAGGTCGGACAGCGTGTTGCGGCTCTGCGCCAGGTGGCCGTGCTCGCTCTCGATCAGGCCGTTGATGCTGTCGGTGATCTGCTGCAGTTCGGTCGGATGCTCGCCGGAGAGGCGTTCGGCGACGCCGCGGCGCACGCGCGACAACTCGGTCTCGAGCTTGCGCAGCGGCTGCAGGCTCCAGCGCAGCACGGCCATCTGCACCAGCAGCAGCAGCACCGCGGCCAGGCCCAGCCAGCCCCACAGCGAACGGCGGAACACGCCGACCTGGCGCTCGAGCTGCTCGGCATCCTCGTACACGGCAATGGTGAAGCGCGTGACCGTGCTTTCCTGCCCGGTCTCGCCCTGCTCCCAGGCCAGGCCATTGCTGAAGCGATACACGTCGTGGGCGATGCCGTCGGTATCGACGAAGCGCAGCGGCTTGCCCTCGAAGCGGCGCTCGTTCTGCTTGAGCAATTCGGGTTCTGGCAGGTCGCGGCCCAGTGCGGACGGCGAGGCCCAGCGGAAATTGCGGCCGCGCACGATCGCGTAAAGGCCACTGCCGGGCTGGCGAAAGCGCGAATCGGGCGCCTGGTTGGCGGGCGGCTCGATCAGCTCGCCGTTGCGGGTGAACTCGAGCTGCCCGAGGTAAGCGTACGCGTGATTTTGCAGCCTCTCTTCAAGATTGCTCACCGCGGTATCGCGGAAGGCCTGGTCGAGCGCAATCCCGGTCAAGCCGAGGAAGGCCGCGAGCGCAAGGCTCGCAGCCAGCAGCTGGCGCGCGTGCAACGACAGTGCACGGCGCGCCGCTGGGAGGGCGGGATTACTCGCTGCGCGGGATAGCGAACCGATAACCGCGGCCACGGACCGTCTCGATGGGTTTCAGCTCGCCTTCGGGGTCGAGCTTCTTCCGGAGGCGACCGATGAAGACTTCCAGGACGTTGGAATCGCGGTCGAAATCCTGCTGGTAGATGTGCTCGGTGAGGTCGGCCTTCGAGACGAGCTCGCCGGCATGCAGCATCAGGTACTCGAGCACCTTGTACTCGTAGCTCGTCAGGTCCACGCCCGAGCCGTTGACGCTGACCGTCTGCGCGGACAGGTCCAGGCTGACCGGACCACAGTCCAGCGCCGGCTTGCTCCAGCCCGCGGCGCGGCGCAGCAGCGCGTTGATGCGCGCCAGCAGTTCCTCGACGTGGAAGGGCTTGACCAGGTAGTCGTCGGCACCGGCCTTCAGGCCCTCGACCTTGTCCTGCCAGGACGAGCGCGCGGTGAGGATCAGGATCGGGAACTTCTTGCCTTCCGAGCGCAGGTTGCGGACCAGGTCCATGCCCGACATCTTGGGCAGGCCGAGGTCGATCACGGCGACGTCGAACGGCAGTTCGCGGCCGTGGTACAGGCCTTCCTCGCCGTCGGCGGCGGAATCGACCGCGAAGCCTTCGCGCTTCAGGCGGGCGGTGAGGGTTTCGCGCAGCGGGGCTTCATCTTCGACCAGCAGAATACGCATGACATCTCCTTAAAGCGGACCGGGGGTGCCGGATCAGAACTGTTGCGGTTCTCCGTCCGGATCCCTGGACGGTCGTTTTTCCTTGCCCTTGCCACTTCCGTTCCCGTTGCCGTCGCGATTGGACGCCGGGTTGGCGCCATCGTCGCCGCCGCGATCGTGGCGGCGGTCGTCACGACGCGTGTTCGGGTCGTCCTGCATCACCCGCACACGTCCGTCGGTCGTCAGCACCTTGAAGCGGTACACCTCGTGGCCATCCCGCTGCATCGGCTCGGCCCGCAGGACCTCGCCTCCGGTCTCCCGCTCGACCCGGCGCACGGAGTCGGGAAGCTCCTCGCGCTGCTCCTTGCGACCGCGCTCGGTCGGGGCCGAGGGCGGCGGCGACTGGGCAAGCGCGCCCTCGGACCCTGCGAGGAGCAGGGCCAGCAGCACGGCCTGGCGCAGGGCGCGGGAGCGGGTCATTTCGATTCGGATCCGGAAAAACAGGGGTGGTGCAACCACTTACGCCGCACAGTCTGCTGTCGGTGCGGTGAAATGAACCTGAACGGATTCAGGGGGCGGTCAATCTTGCCAGCGAGGTTTGCTGAAATGTGACAGCGGCCCGCACTGGCGCCTAGTACAACTCGGCTACACAGCAGCGCAGCGAGCCACCGGCCTTCTCGAGTTCGTCGAGGGGGACTGCGCGGATGCCGAAGCCCGCGCCGGCGAGTACTGCGCGCTGGTGGTCGGTCAGCGCGGCGGCGGCCGCCGAACTCATCCAGACCGTGTCGCCGGTGAGCGCGATGCAATTGCCGGCGAAGGCCTGCTTCTGGGGGGACGTAAGTTCGACCGCGTGCGGCGCGTACAGTTCGGCGATCGCGCGCGGCACCGCGGGGTCGGCGAAACCGTCGGGCGCGACCACGCAGGCACGCCCGGCCAGCACCGCGAGCACGACATTGGTGTGGTATTCGCCGGCGGCGAGGTCGAACAGCAGGGTCGCGCGCAGGCCGAAGGCCGCGTGCATGGCGCGCGCGCCGGACTCGTCGCAGCGCTCGCCAAGTCCGCAGAAGCCGATCCGGCGCGCTTGGTCGATCACCAGCGAGCCGGTCAGCTCGCAAACGCCCGGCTGCGCGCCGAGGTCGCGCTCGATGTAACCGAATCGCGCCGCAAGCGCGGCGCGGATGTCGGGCCGCTCGCGCTCGGCCTGCCGCACCGGATGGCGCATGTGCCCGAGCACCAGCACCGCCGGTTCGCCGTCGCGCGCGGCGACGGTGGCGAAGACGTTGTTGGGGAAGATCGCGTCTGGCGTGCGCGGGTCGCCGGGGAAGCACAGCGTCGGCAGCGCGGCGGCCAGCGCATCGCGCAGGCCGCGGTGCTGTTCGAGCGCGCGCACCGGGTCCACTCGGACACCAAGGTCCATGTAGCGGTTGTCGCTGGCCGACTGCTCGGCGAGCTGGAAGGCCTCCGGCGCGACCAGGAACACCGCCTTCGCAGTGGCTTGTGCCGGATCCGGTGTCAGCGTGCATGCATAGGCGACGAACGCGGCGATGTCGCGCGTCGCGCCCGGGCTCGCGCTCACGCCGCTTCCCGCCCGGCGCGCGTCGGCGCCAGCGCCTGCTCGAGCAACGCCAGGCCGGCGCCCGCCTTCGGCGCGCCTTCGCTCAGTACCTGCCGGAACGCGCGCCCGCCAGGCTGCGCATGGAACAAGCCGAGCACGTGCCGCGTGATGTGCTTGATCGCCACGCCGGCATCGAGCTGCGCCTCGACGTACGGCAGGTAGTCGCGCAACAGCGCCTCGCGAGGCCGCGGCGCGCGGCCCGACAGCGCGCAATCGAGCAGGTGCAGGCGGTAAGGCTCGTGGTAGGCGAGCCGGCCGAGCATCACCGCGTCGACGCGTTCGAGTTGCGCCAGCGCATCCTCCACGGTCGACAGGCCGCCGTTGAGGCTGATGCGCAGCGCCGGGCGCTCGCGCTTGAGCGCATGCACCCAGTCGTAGCGCAGCGGCGGGATGTCGCGGTTTTCCTTCGGCGACAGGCCGCTGAGCCAGGCCTTGCGCGCGTGCACCACGAACTGCGTGCAGCCAGTGGCGGCGACCGTGTCGACGAAGGCGACGAAGGCGTCGTAGTCCTCCTGCTCGTCCACGCCGAGCCGGCATTTGACCGTCACTGGGATGCGCACCGCGGCCTGCATGGCGGCGATGCACTCGGCGACCAGCGCCGGCTCCTTCATCAGGCAGGCGCCGAAGCGCCCGGCCTGCACGCGGTCGCTCGGGCAGCCGACGTTGAGGTTGACCGCGTCGTAGCCCCAGTCCTCGCCGATGCGCGTGGCCTCCGCGAGCTGCGCCGGCTCACTGCCGCCTAGCTGCAGCACCACCGGGTGCTCGCTCGCGTCGAAGCCGAGCAGCCGTTCGCGATCGCCCAGGCGCACCGCCTGCGCATGCACCATCTCGGTGTACAGCTCGGCATCGGGCGCGAGGATGCGGTGGAATGCGCGGCAGTGGCGGTCGGTCCAGTCCATCATCGGCGCGACACTTAATCGCGGACGTGAAAAACCCTCTGTAGATTGATTCTTTTCAGTACCCATCGGACGGACAACCTGCAATGGAGTCGTATGCGGCGAGAAACGCCTGGCGCGAGCTCGAGTCAAGCGGGGTCTGATCATTTTCCCAGAGTCGGCGCCCCATGGGCTGTAGTTCCCATCCCGTGCGAGCAAGCGCCGAAGCCCATGCTACGCTGCCTCCAGCCGCGTTCCCTCGCACTACGCCGGAGGAAGATGCAGCGTTGCCTACGATTTCGCCACGCGTCTATCCCCGCGTTGTGTTGCGTGTCGCTTGCCCTGTTGGTACCCGCGCCGGCGTTGGCGGCGCTCAACCGCCAGGAAGCGGTACAGGCGGCGCGCGAGGGGCGGCTTGATGTGGCGATCACCGAACTGGCCGCTCTCGAGGCGGCTGGCGACCCGTTGGCGCGCCAGGACCTGGTCGTTGTCCTGGGCTGGGCGGGCCGCTGGCGCGATGCCATCGCCACCTACGAGCGGGTCAACAGGGGGGGTCGCGTTGCCGACTACGTGCAACGGGCTGCGGCATCGGCCTACCGACGCCAGCGCCGCTTTGCCGAGGCCGAGGCCTTGGCTCGCGCGGTGCTGGTGGCGAATCCGCTCGACGCTGAGGCCGCGATGCTGCTCGCCGGCGTGCTGACCGACAGCGGTCGCGCGGCGGAGGCGGTAGCACTGATGGAAGGCCAGGTACAGCGCCAGGGCGGTGATGCACAGCAGTGGATCGCGCTGGGCAATGCCGCGCGCGCGCTTCCCGACCACTTTGGCGCGCTGCGCGCCTTCGGCCACGCCCGCATGATCGATCCGGGCAACGCTGAGGCGACGGCATCGATCTCGGCCGTGCTGCGCGATCTCGACGCGCCGTTCGGTGCTGCGCAGCAACCCATGCCCGCCTCGCTTGCACTGCGCGCGGCACAGGCCGGCCGCCTGGTGCGCTGGGCCGGCCAGTTCGAGCCGTCGAGTCCCGCACGTCGCTTCGAAGCGGCCGACAACGCGCTGGCCGAGATTGATCGCCTGCTGGCCGAATCGCACGCCATGGCTGATGCTGACCTGGCAGTTCGTACCACGCTGCGACTGGATCGCCTGGTCGCCCTGAGGCTTCGCGAACGCTGGGCCGACACCGCGGACGGCGCGGCAGCACTCCGGGCCGAAGGCGTGGTGTTGCCGGCCTATGCGCGCCAGGCCGAGGCCGACGCACTGCTAGCGTTGCGCCGGCCGGACCAGGCACTGATCGCGTACCTGGAGGTGCTCGCGGCCGAGCCGGGCAACCGCGAGGCTCGCATAGGTCGCTTCTACGCCGAAGTCGAGGTGGAAGACTTTCCGGCCGCCTTCGCCACCGCCGAGGCCCTGGGCGCAGGCGAACGCGAGGCGCGGAGCCGCCCGCTGGACCCGGTACCGCGCCCGAATCCCGACTGGCTCGACGCCCGCATGCTTGCAGCAAATGCGCGCGGCTGGACCGACATGCACGCCGACGCCTGGCGCGTGATGAACCCGCTGGTCGACGGCGCGCCTTCGCTGGCTTGGGCAAGATCATCGAGAGCGACGCTGGCTGCGACGCGAGGGTGGCCGCGCTGGGCCGACGAGGAGATACGAATTGTCGCCACCATGGCCCCGGACGATCGCGGCGTGCAGCTCGGCCTGGCTGACTCCGCGATGCGGCGGGCACGCTGGGAGGAAGCGCGCCGTGCATTGGCCTCGCTGCAGGCGGCCTACCCGCAGGACGCTGCCGTGCAACGCTCGGCACGGGATCTGGCGGCACACGACATGGCCGAGGTCGACGCCGGCGTCACGCTGCGCAAGGAAAACGGGAACTCGCCCAATGCGCCCGGCAACGGCATCGACGCCTACCTTCATTTCTACACACCGCCGATCGCCGAGCTGTGGCGCGGCGTGGCCGCCGCTGAGCGGCAGACCGCCACGCCCTTGGAGGGCAGCGCATTGCGAATTCGTCACGGCGCGGGACTCGAATACCGCGGCGCCGACCTGCGGTTCGACGTGATGGCCTGGAGCAACCAGGGCACGTTGGACAAGTCCGGCATCGGCGTGCGTGCTGCGTGGTTGCGCGGCGACCACCTGCGCCTGGACGTCGACGCCGAGTCGTTCGCCGCCGACACTCCGTTGCGCGCGTTGATATACGGCGTCACCGCCGATGCCGCGGGTGCCGCTGCCAGCTACACCTGGAACGAATCGGCTTCGGTCTCGGTCGGCTGGCGAGGCATGGACTTCAGCGATGGCAACCGTCGTTACGCCTTGTCCCTGGGTGGCAGGCTGCGCCTGCTGGCGCGGCCGCGCGTGGAGGTCGACCTGATGCCGGCCTTCTATCGCTCGACCAACTCGCTGGAAGGAGTGCCTTATTTCAACCCGGCGCGCGACCGTTCGATGGCACTGTCGCTGCGGACCGAACAGCTGCTCTGGCGCAGGTACGAGCGCAGCTTCGGCCACGAATTGACGCTGACCGGGGGCAGCTACTGGCAGCAGGACTATGGCTCCGGCAGCATCGGCAGCCTGCGCTACCAGCAGGGTTGGCGCAATGATCCGCGCACTTCGCTGAATTGGGGAATCGAGATCAGGCGCGCGATCTATGACGGCGTGCCCGAAAGGAGTGCCAACGTGTTCTTCAATCTCAACCACCGCTTCTGATGATGTCGCGCGGCTGGCTCGCATGGTTTCTCGCGGTGCTGATGCTGTTCGCCGGGCATGCGCGTGCGGCGGACGCGATCAAGCCCGGCCAGCGTTTCGTTGCAGTGGCTTTCCACGATGTCGTCGACGATCCGGCACAACTGGATAGCGACGCGGTCACCACCGCCCGCCTTGTGGAGTTCTTCGACTACCTGCGCGGCACCGGCTGGAAGCCGGTCACGCTCGATGAGGTCGATGCCGCGCGTCGCGGCGAGCGGCCGCTGCCCGACAAGGCGATCCTGGTGACGTTCGACGACGGGTACAGCAGCCTGTACACACGCGTTTTTCCGCTGGTTCTGGCCTATCGCGTTCCGATCGTCGCAGCCTTGCAAGGCTCCTGGCTCGCCCCACCACCCGGCAGCCAGGTCGCTCACGGCAGCGCCAGCGTGCCGCGCGAGAAATTCATCACCAGCGAGCAGGCGCGCGAGATGGCACGCTCCGGGCTCGTCGAGTTTGCTTCGCACAGCTACGACCTTCAGCACGGCGTGCCAGGTAACCCGCAGGGCAACGAGATGCCTGCCGCGGTGACCCGGCTGTATGCCAAAAATGCCTACGAAAGCGAGACCGCCTATCGCACTCGCCTGGCGGATGACCTGCGAAAGTCGCGTGAGTTCGTCGCCGACTTCACCGGTCGGCCACCGCGCGCGATGGTCTGGCCCTTCGGTCGCTACTCGGCGGTCGCCACCGAGGTCGCGCAATCCGTTGGATTCAGCTTCGCCTTGACGCTCGATCCAGAGCCGGCCAACGCGGCGTTGCCGATGAGGCTCCCGCGCTATCTGCCTACCGGGAACCCGGTGCTGGCCGAGATCGACGCCAATCTGCGCTTCAGGCCCCGATTGCCTTCGGCGCAGCGCGTGGTCTGCGTCGACCCGGGGCAAGTATGGACCGGCGATGCAACCGGCACGAACGAGCGGTTGGGCCGCCTGATCGAGCGTCTGCGTCGACTAGGCAGTACCGCCGTGGTTATCGATGTGGTGGCACGCGACGCCAGCGGCAGCATCGCCGCGGCCTGGTTCCCCAACAGCGAACTGCCCGTGCGCGCCGACGTGTTGTCGCGCTTGGTATGGCAGTTGCAGACGCGAGCCGGTGTCGAAGCCTGGCTGCGCGTGCCGTCGACGACCGCGCTGGCGGCGATGGGCGACACCGCTCGCGTGCGCAGGCTCTTCGGGGAACTGGGCGCCCAGGTGCCCGCCAGCGGGGTGGTCATCGAAGGAGCACCGGGGCTGGCAGGTCAGCGCGCCGAGCCAGGCGAGGGCGGTGCCATGCCTTGGCAGGTGCGGCAGCTTCGCGCACTGCCGAATGCCGCCACGCTTGCCGCGCCCGACGCACTTGCATTGCAGGTTTTCGGCGAGGTCGAGCGCTGGCGAACGCCCTTGAAGCTGGTGCTTTTGGCCGAGGCCGGGGCATCGGTTGAGCCCAGTGCGCTGGCCGATTTCACGCTGTTCCCTGTCACGGTCGATTCTGCACCCCGATTCACCGAGCGCTTTGCCGCCGATCGGCCGTCGGGAATCAACCCCGGCCGCCGCATCGGGCTCTGGCTGACGGGCAGCGCGGCACCAACGGCCAAGGAACTGGTTGCCACGACGCGGCGCTTCCAGCTCGCCGGTGGCACCGCCTTTGGCTGGTGTCCGGACGATGCGCCGGGCGATATGCCACCGGCGGACCAGGTTGCCCCCGATGTGTCGGCATCGACCTTCCCGGTGCGCTTCTGATGGACACATTGCACCGGGTCTCGCTTGCGCTGTCGGTGTTCTGCTTCGGCTACCCGTTCGTGGCGGCTTGGTACTGGATGACCGGTGGATTCCTGCACTGGCTGGTACGCGAGCGCCATGAGCCTCTGCCTGACTGTCCACCGCCGCTGGCTGCTTACCCGATGGTCTCGATCCTTTTGCCCTGTTTCAACGAAGCCGACCAGGCTGCTGAAACCTTCGCCGCGCTGGTCGGGATCGACTACCCGAACTGGGAGGTCATCGCCATCAACGACGGGTCGAGCGACCGCACCGCCGAAATCCTGGACGAACTGGCGCAACGCATTCCGCAGCTGCGCGTCGTCCACCTGGCGCGAAACCTGGGGAAGAGCACGGCATTGAATGCAGGTGCGCAGGCTGCGCGCGGCGAGTTGCTGGTCGGCATCGATGGCGATGCCCTGCTCGACCGCCACGCGCTGACCTGGTTCGTGCGTCGCTTCCTGGCCGACCCTCGACTCGGCGCACTCACGGGCAATCCACGCATCCGCAACCGCGCGACGCTGCTTGGTCGGCTGCAGGTGGGGGAGTTTTCATCGATCATCGGCCTGATCAAGCGCGCGCAGTCGGTTTACGGAACGTTTTTCACCGTCTCGGGGGTGATCTGTGCATTCCGCAAAGGCGCGCTGGCTGACGCGGGATGGTGGTCGCCGGCTGCACTGACCGATGACGTCGAGGTCACCTGGCGCTTGCAGCTTGCGGGCTGGCGAGTCGACTTCGAACCCAAGGCGCTGTGCTGGATCCTGATGCCGGAGACGCTTCGGGGCCTGTGGCGCCAGCGGCTGCGCTGGGCCGAGGGTGGCATGCAATCTGTGCAGGCCGCGACCAGCCCGATGCTGCGGCGCCAAGTCTGGCGACTGCTGCCGATCTGGTGCAACTTCGTGGTCAGTACGCTGTGGGCATACTGCATGCTGCTCGGCCTCGCGGCGTGGGCGGTGTCGAGCCTGTTCCCCGAGCTGACCGGTGGACCGTTGGGATTCGGCCCGGGGCCGCGCTGGTGGGGCATCGTGCTGGCAATGACCTACATCCTGCAATCTGCGGTCAGCGTCGCGCTCGATAGCCGCTTCGAACGTGGGCTGCTGCGCTCGCTGTTCTGGGTCATCTGGTACCCGCTGGTGTTCTGGCTTCTGCACGCAGTGACTGCCGCGGCGGGCGTGCCACGCGCGCTGTGGCGGACGAAGTCGACGCACGGCACATGGGTCAGTCCGGACCGCGGGGTGCGCTCATGACGGAGCTGCCGAAGCTGGAATGGCCGCCGCTGATTGCCGGCACAAGCGTTCCAGCCTGGGTGCGTGTGCGTGATGTCTTGCTGACCTTGGCCGCCTGGCTGTTCCTGCTCTGGGCGATGCGCTACGGGCTAGCCTTGGCAATCGACTACCTGCGCCGTCCGATGTTCGAGTTCAGCGGAATGGAGCCGCCGGACTGGTCCGAACTGGGGCATCGACTGGAACCCTTCCTTGGTTTCATCGCCGTGCTGGTCCTCTGGTTGTTGGGCTGGGCGCTGGCTCACGGCCGTGCGATGCGCGTGACCGGCGGGCCGGCACCATCGCCGCCGCATCCGCTACCACCGCCGCCGCGTGAACATGTGGCGAGCTTCGGGATGACCGCCCAGGACGTTGAAGCGTGGCGCGACGCACGTATCATCGTTGTGCAGTTGGCGGAAGACGGACATGGCTTTCGCGGCGACGTCCGACAACGGATTTTTCCAGATGCGTGATGAAGGACGTCGAGTGCGGCGAGAGACTGCAATTCCTCTGGTTCTGGTGGTCGGAATCGTCGCGGTGCTGGCGTATTTCGTGGCGACGCGCGCGCCGCGGCCGTCGGCACGCGATTCGGAATCCGCCGAACGCGTGCGCGCGATTGCCCCTGACGCGGGACGCCTCGCCGCCGCGGCGCAGGGCATCCGGGTGTGGCCGCGGGACGCGGCGGCGCGCGCCGCGCTCACGCCGAGCGACACGGACAAGGCGCAACTGGACGGTTCGGTGCTGGCCGACCAGTTCGACGCGTTGCTGGCGCGGGCGCGCAGGGAGCCCGCGTTCGCTTTCTCGCTGGCGTCAGCCTTGTCCACGTGCAGCTATGAGGACAAGGCGACGGAGTGGCTGGATATCGAGGTGCGCGTGGGCAACGACGAGCGCGACGCGCGTGCAATCGAGCGCTTCGACGCTGAATTCGCCAAATGCCGGGGCCTGAGTGCCGGTCAGATCGCGCTGCGCGTCCCGCTCGCCGAACAGGCGGCGCGCGCCGGCGTGCTGGCGGCGCAACTCGCCTACGGAAATTACGCTTCGAACGAGATTGGCGATGACGGCGGGATGCTCACCGCCGATACCATCGACCGCTACCGGAACAACGCCGTGGCATTCGTGCTCGCCGCCGCGCGCTCGGACGACCCGGACGCACTGTACGACGCGCACATCATGTACACGGCCGGCTACTGGGTCCCGGTCGACCTCGTCAACGCGTACCGGTACGCCGAGCGATGGTCGCGCCTGACGTCGTACCCGCACTCTCAGGAAACGCTCGACAGGCTGCTGCGACGCATGACGCCCGACGAACGTCGCCGCGCCCGCTCCAACTGATCCGCAGGCCTAGCTCGCCAGCTGCACCAGGATCGCCAGCGCATACCCCGCGAAGTACACGCAGGCGGGCACTTTGTAGCTCGCGTCCCAGTCCGAGCGGTACCAGGCGAACAGGCCGACCAGCGGCATCGGGATCACCAGCACGGCCAGGCCGAGCAGCATGTCGCCATCGCGCAGCAGCAGGCCCGCGAACCACAGGTGGCCGACCACCAGCGCGATCGTCGCCAGGATGAGCATCAGGTACACGAGCGACCCCGCGGATGTGGTGGAGCACCAGGATGTCGGACGGCCGCGCGGCCGTCCATCGGAGGACGCCGCCGCTACTTCGCCGGCGTCGCCGGCGCCGGCGCCTTGTTGCCTTCCAGCGGCCCGACCTTGACGCGGCCCTTCGGCAATTCCTTCCAGTCATCTTCCTGCCAGGCCCAGTACTCGTCGGGCTTCCAGAAGCGGTCCTCGAAGAACTGGCTGCCGTCCACGGTCACGTCGCCATGCGGGCTGGGCAGGATGATGCGCAGGTTGCCGGTGAAACCGGTGCGGCTGCCGGTCGAGCTGTTGCGCACCTGGCGCATCTTGCGTTCCACGCGCGGCTTGGCGGCGGCGTCGCCGTATTCCGCGGCGATGGCCGGTGCCAGCGCGAGCGCGCGCTGGCGCTCGGCCGCATCCATCTCGGACCAGTAACGGTCGCGGTTGATCACCATCACCTTGTACTCGCGCTCGGCGGCGACCTGCATCCACGCATGCGCCAACGGGCGGTCTACGGGCGTGCCCTGCCCGTTCCACAGCATTTCCGCGACCATGCCCTGCGAAGGCTTGTCGGCGTAGCGCGCACCGCGGCGGAAGTGCGCCATCGCGGTGTCGTAGTCGCCGGCCTCCCAGGCATGCAACCCGAGCATCCGGAAGCGCAGGTCGGGGTGCGCCGACATGAACGTCGACGTGGACATGATCTCGCGGTCGACGGAGTTCTGGCGCGGCGACTGCGCCTGCGCGCCGCCGGCGGCGACCGACAGCAGGCTGGCGAGCGCAAGGCACAGGCGGATTCGGGAGCTCGTGGGCACGCGGCGCATCCGTTCGTGGGGTGCGCACAGTGTCGCGATCGCCGCAGGGGCGGCAATCCCCCAGAAGTCCTGCCCCCGGACGGGACTAGGCCGGGTGCAGGTATTCGCGGACGCGGTCGGGGTCGTCGCCGACCAGGCGCACCGCTTCGCGCAGGGCCTCGACGGTGCTGCCCAGGAGCAGGGACCAGGCCTGCGCTTCGGCCGGATCGTCCAGGCGGACGTTGCGCAGCTCGTCGAGCTCGGGTGACGCGATGACTTCTGCGACCAGTTCGACCACCACCAACTCCCCCGCCGGACACGGGGTCGTCGGCGTTGGCGCAGCCTAGCCGGGCGGCGGCACAGCGTCGTGATCCGGTTGCACTAGTGCGTCTGCGCCATGGCTGCGACGGCGTGCGCCGCCGCACGCCCGCGGACACCGCTTTTTTTGCACGCATACCCGCGACGCGCGTCGCGGAACGCGGCACGCGTCGAAGCCGCGAGCCGATTCCGTGACGTGGAGCGCGTGTGCTTGGTGGGGTCGGCTCACGACAAGGCGAGCAGGCGAGCGTAGCGTCCGCCCGACCAGCCCCCGGAGTCCGGACCGATGAGTTCCCACGCACAGCGCCAGCCCACCGCCCACAGCCGCGTCAACATGGACGATCCGGAAGAGCGGGCGTTCTGGTGCGGCTTCTTCGGCATCGAGGAAGGCGAGTTGGAAGCGGCGGTCGCGCTGGTCGGCAACTACATCGCCTCGCTCGACCACTACTTCGAGTCGCGCCAGGAACCGATCCCGCACTGACGCGGTGGAAAACCGGGGTCAGAGTCGACTTTTCCCCGCCGGCACCGGCGGACCGCTGCGACGCTGCAGGGGAAAAGTCGACTCTGACCCCGGTTTTGCTGGTTAAGGCGGGCGCCATGGAGCGGGGCCTATGCTCGACTGCCCCAGCCGAGGCATGCCCCCATCGCCGCGAAGCTCCCCACGCCTGCCAAGGTCGTCGCCAACGCTGCGAGCCAGCTGGGCTATGGCGCCCGCTTCCTGCGCTGGAACGGGTGGCGGGTGCTGCTTGGCTTCGTCGCGATCCTGCTGCCGCTGGTGGCCTTCGGCGGACTGGCTGGTGAGCTGCGCGAGGGCGACGGCTTCTTCTTCGACATGCCGTTACTGCTCGCCCTGCACCGCATGGCCGGACCTGGCGTGGACGCCTTCTTCAGCACCGTCTCGCAGTTCGGCTACCTCTGGGGCGTCCTGCCGGCGGACGTCGCCATCCTTGCCTACCTGATCTGGCGGCGGAGCTATCGCGACGGCCTGTTCTTCGGGCTGTCGGTGGTCGGCTCGCTGCTGATCAACCTCGCGGCCAAGAACCACTTCGCCCGCGACCGTCCCTCCCTGTGGACCTCGATCACGCCAGAGATGACCTACAGTTTCCCGAGCGGCCATGCCATGGGCTCGATGACGCTGGCCGCCGCCCTCGTACTGCTGCTGTGGAATACGCGCTGGCGCTGGCCCGCGCTGGGCGGCGCGGTGGTGTTCGTGGTGCTGGTGGGCCTGTCGCGCATCTACCTCGGCGTGCATTACCCCTCGGACATCCTGGCCGGCTGGTCGGCCGCCGCCGCCTGGGTCTTCGCGATGCATTGGGCGGTGGCAGGCCACGCACCAACGCCGCCCAGGACCGGTCCGGTCGCCGCGCGTCCGGACCTGATCGCGCGATCGGAGACGGCCAAGGCCGCGAAGGCGGCGGGCGCGGCCTGATTGCCGCGCCATCGACAGGACCGCCACGCCATCGCAAATGGGTTTCCTGCGGAATTAAATCGTGATTTAATATTGCGATGGCGACCCGCGCTCCGAGCAAGGCCCCGTCCGCGTCACGGCCGGCGCGCAAGCGCCCCGCGCCACGCGGACCCGGCCGGCCGGCGCCCGGTGATGCTGACCTGCGCGAACGCCTGCTCGACGCCGCACTGCAGGTGTTCTGCGCCGAGGGCATCCGCGCCGCGTCGCTGAAGTCAATCGCCGCGCAGGCCGGGGTCACCCCCGCGCTGGTGCACTACTACTTCGGCAGCAAGGATGCACTGCAGGCCGCGGTAGTCGACGAGCGCTTCCTGCCGGTCGCGGCGAGCCTGCGGGACGTCGTCGCCGACGTCGACCAGCCGGCGCAGGCGCTGGTGGCCGCCTTCGTCGACGGCGTGCACGCGCTGGTCGCGCGCCATCCCTGGCTGCCGGTGATCTGGGTGCGCGAGATCCTCACCGAGGGCGGCGCGCTGCGCGAGGCGATGCTGTCGCGGGTCGCGCGGGCCGTGCCGCAAGTGCTGGCGCAACGCTTCGCGCAGGCGCAACGCGAGGGCGCGATCAATGCGGCGCTGGATCCGCGCTTCCTGGTGGTATCGCTGATCGGCCTGACCCTGTTCCCGCTCGCCGCCGAAGGCATCTGGCGACGCATCTTTCCCGACGGCGCGCTCGACAACGCGCGCCTGCGCGTGCACACGCGCGCCCTGCTCGCCGCTGCACTGGAGGTACGCGATGGCTCGTCCTGAACTGCACGCAGTCCGACATGCGCGGCGCGCGCGCGCCGCCCTGGTCGCGCTCGTGCTCCTGCTGCCCGCCGCCTGCGGCAAGGCCGACCCCGCCGACGCGCCCCTGCTGGGCACGCTCGAGTGGGATCGCATTGGCGTGCCGGCCGAGGCCAGCGAGCCGATCGTGCGCATCGCGGTGCGCGAGGGCCAGTTGGTGAAGGCCGGCCAGCTGCTGCTGGTGCTCGACGACCGCCGCATGCAGGCGCGCACCGCGCAGGCCGATGCGGACGTCGCGCAGGCGCGCTCGCGGGTCGAGGAACTCGAGAATGGCAGCCGCAGCGAGCAGGTCGACGCCGCGCGCGCGACCCTGGCGAGCGCGGAGGCCAGCCAGGTCGAGGCGCAGAAGCAGTACGCGCGTTTCGAAGCCCTCGGCCGCGCCCAGGTGGTGGCACGCGCCGCGGTGGATGCGACGCGCGCGACGCGCGACCGCGCGGTGGCGCAAGTTGCGGAGGCGCAGGCGCGGCTGCGCGAACTGATGGTGGGTACGCGCCCCGAGCAGGTCACGCAGGCGGAGGCGGCGCTGGCCAATGCCGAGGCCGCGCGCAAGGCGCTCGACGTCGACCGCGCGCGCCTGTCCGTGCATGCACCGCGCGCTGGCCGCGTGGACGCACTGCCGTTCAAGCTCGGCGACCAGCCGCCGGCCGGCGCCACGCTGGCCAGCCTGCTGGTCGGCGACGCGCCCTATGCGCGCGTGTTCGTGCCGGAATCGCGGCGCGTTGCCTTGCGCGAGGGACAGCGCTTCACCGTGCAGGTGCAGGGCACCGGCGCCTTGCGCCACGCGACCTTGCGCAGCATCGCGCACGACCCGGCATTCACGCCCTACTACGCCCTCACCGGCGACGACGCGAGCCGGCTGGTGTATCGCGCCGAGCTGGTGCTCACCGACGCCGATGCCGCGAGCTTGCCGGGCGGCGTGCCAGTGCAGGCGCGCCTGGCGCGCTGAGCGCGCACGCCCGCCATGACGCCAACCAAGTCCCCGAGCGGCGCCCAGGACACGGGCGACGCGGCGATCGCCATCACCGCGCGCGGACTGACCAAGCGTTTTGGCGCGCTGGTGGCGGTCGACCACGTCAACCTGTCGATCCCGCGCGCGCAGGTGTACGGGTTCCTCGGGCCCAATGGCTCGGGCAAGTCCACCACCTTGCGCATGCTCTGCGGCCTGCTGACGCCGAGCGAAGGCCAGGTGGACGTGCTCGGCCTGCGCATTCCCGAGCAGGCCGAGGCGCTCAAGCGGCGCATCGGGTACATGACGCAGAAGTTCTCGCTGTACGAGGACCTGACGGTGCTCGAGAACCTGCAGTTCCTGGCCGCCGTGCACGACCTGTCGCGCGCGCAGGCCAAGGCGCGGGTCGCGCAGGCGATCGAGCGCTTCCACTTTGGCGACCGTCTTGGTCAACTCGCCGGCACCCTTTCCGGCGGCCAGAAGCAGCGGCTCGCGCTGGCCGGCTCGATCCTGCACGAACCCGAGCTGCTGCTGCTCGACGAGCCCACCAGTGCGGTGGATCCGGAATCGCGCCGCGATTTCTGGGCGTCGCTGTTCGAACTGGCCGACGCCGGCACCACCCTGCTCGTCTCCACGCACTACATGGACGAAGCCGAGCGCTGCCACCGCCTGGCGATCCTCGAGAGCGGGCGGCTGGTCGCAGATGGCACGCCGGCCGAACTCACCGCGGCGCTGCCGGGCAAGGTCTGGCGGCTGCGCGCGGCGCAGACGCGCGCGGCCGAGCGCGCGCTGCGGGCCACGCCGGGCGTGCTCGGCGTGGCGCAGATCGGCACCGACTTGCGCGTCCTCGCCACGCATGCCCTGGATGAGGCCGCCCTGCGGGCGCCGGTCGATGGCCTCGGCCTCGAGGCGATCGAGCCAGTGGCACCGAACCTGGAAGACGTGTTCGTCGCCGCGACACGCGATCGCGCGCGCGCGGCGGGCGCGGCGGGCACGACCACGAGCGGCACGCCGGCATGAACCTCACCCGCCTGCTCGCCATCGTGGTCAAGGAACTGCGGCAATTGCGTCGCGACCGCCTGACCTTCGCCATGATCCTCGGCATCCCGACCATGCAGCTGCTGCTGTTCGGTTTCGCGATCAACCTGGACATCCGCCACATCGACGCGGCGATCGTCGACCAGGCGCAGACCGCGCGCTCGCGCGAGGTGGCCGCGGATCTCGAGGCCACCGGCCTGCTCGCGCTGCAGGACGTGCCCGCGGAGACGCCCGCCCAGCTGATCGAGGCGCTGCGCCAGGGGCGCATCAGCGTCGGCATCGTGCTGCCGCCCGACCTCGACCGCCGGCTGGAATTGCGCGACCGCCCCGCCGTGCAGGTGATGGTGGACGGTTCCGACCAGACCGTGCAGGCGGCGGCGCGCCAGCTCGCGGCGCTGCCGATGCCGGGCGCAAAGCCGGCCTACCAGGGCGTGGAAGTCGTCAACTTCTACAACCCGGAACGCCGCGCCCCGGTCAATACGGTGCCCGGCCTGATTGGTCTCATCCTGACGATGACGCTGGTGATGTTCACCGGCATGGCGCTGGTGCGCGAGCGCGAGCGCGGCAACCTCGAGATGCTGATCGCCACGCCGGTATCGCCCTGGGAGCTGACGCTGGGCAAGGTGCTGCCCTTCGTCGCGATCGGGCTGGTGCAGGTGACCGTGGTGCTGCTGCTCGGCAAGCTGGTGTTCGCGGTGCCGATCCGCGGGCACCTGCTGGAGGTCTATGCGGCGGCGCTGCTCTTCATCATCGCCAACCTGTCGCTCGGCATCCTGATCTCGACCCTGGCCCGCAGCCAGTTCCAGGCCATGCAGCTGGCCTTCTTCGTGTTCCTGCCGCAGATCCTGCTGTCGGGCTTCATGTTCCCGTTCGCCGGCATGCCGCGCGCGGCGCAGTGGCTGGCCGAGGTCTTGCCGATGACGCATTTCATCCGGCTGATCCGCGGCATCATGGTGCGCGGCGCCGGCCTGGCCGACCTGCCCGGCGACATGCTGGCGCTGGCGGCGATCGCGGCGGTGCTGCTGACGGTGTCGACGCGGCGGATGCCGAAGTCGCTGGACTGAAAAGCGGAAACCGGAAACCGGGGTCAGAGTCGAATTGATTCGCCTTGGGCACAGCGGGATGGAGTGCGCGCTCGAATCAATTCGACTCTGACCCCACACGCGCAGGGTCGGCGCGAATCAATTCGCGTCTGACCCCTGCGTGAGGTGCGCGAGGGTGCTGGCGTTCGCCTCCCAGTTCGCGCCGTCGAATGGCTCGACCAGCAGCGAGGCCACCGTGCCCGCATCGAGGCAGCGCGCATTGACGTCCACGCCGTCGGGATTCGAGCGCGGGATGTAGAAGCTCTTGATGCCGCACACGCGGCAGAAGCGGTGTTTGGCCACGCCGGTGTTGAAGGT
>Ga0070693_100000409_pt1 | contig 19458 bp, 13 predicted proteins | sample KBSK1103metaG_FD_65472 | JGI IMG/M metagenome (GOLD analysis project Ga0070693, IMG submission 65472) | Corn, switchgrass and miscanthus rhizosphere microbial communities from Kellogg Biological Station, Michigan, USA - KBS K1-10-3 metaG | ecosystem: Host-associated > Plants > Roots >...
CGCAGCGGCCTCATTCCCATCGACTGTGATGAGGTTCCTGGACATGATTTACCTCCGATTTGCCGTACACACAACAGGTAGGGAGCCAGCTTAACTCCCACCGATTCAGACCAATACTGTCAGAATTGCCAGTGTAAAGACCGTGAAGCGGCAGCTACGATTTGGCCTTCTCGGTGAGGGTGCGGCGGCTTGTGGCGCTTTGATTCATATGGGCTCACGGGCCAAAGCGACGCCAAGCCGTCGCACTCTGATAAGTCGGCATGTTTGAGAGACTGCGATGAAGACAGCATTCAGACTGGTGCTGATGGTGGTTTCACTCTTGCTCGTCTTGTGGGCTGTTTCCGGTTATTACTCCATCCGAACCACAGCCAACGACGATCAATACGTCGGCAGCGAGGCGTGCAAAGACTGCCATGAGGAGCAATTCAAGAATTTTGTTCCAACCTCACATGCGAAGCTTGGTAACTTGAGCAGTTGGAAAAACAAGGTAACCGGATGTGAAGCATGTCATGGACCAGGCAAGGCGCACATAGAGGAAGGCGATCCCGCGAAGATCATCTCCTTCAAAAACAAGCCCGCAAAGCAGATCTCAGAAACTTGCCTGACTTGTCATGCGGGAAGAGAGGAACACAACAACTTCCGCCGAGGCGAACACTGGCGCAACGACGTTGGTTGCACCGATTGTCATTCTTCACATGGCACGATCACAGGCAAGAATCTCGCGAGCTCTAACACTTTTATCACTCCGGCAAACGCGGAGAAGCCCGACTTCTCGACGATCAAGTTATTAAAAATCAGCGAACCCAAGCTTTGCCTGAGTTGTCACACTGAAGTCAAACATCAGTTCACCATGCCCTTTCATCACAAGGTTCTCGAAGGAGCCATGCGATGCAGTGACTGCCACAATCCTCACGGCGGTTTCGAATTAAAACAGACAAGGTTGGCAGTTGGCGCTGATGCTGCATGTATCAAGTGTCACGCCGATAAGCAAGGTCCATTTACGTTCGAACACGCTCCGGTGAAGACCGACGGATGCGTGGCCTGTCACACACCGCATGGATCCGCTAACCCGAGAATGTTGAAGTTCAGTGCGGTGAACCATCTGTGCCTGACGTGCCACAGCGTGGACCATGGTGTGGGCGCGGACGAGCCGGCTGGTCCAACGCACAACCAGAATGCGCAATACGCCAGTTGCACTAACTGTCACATCAAGATTCATGGCTCGCGTACGAGTCCGGTGTTTTTCAGATGATGAATCGTAATCTGTGTAATCTGTGGTTCATTTTTGTGATCTGTGTGATCGTGGTCCACGCGCAGCAGCCGGCCCCAAGTCCAACTCCGACCAATGGAAACGGCGACGCGCTGGGCGATTATGCCGTTATTTCCAGCATTGAATTTGGTTATCGCGGTCTCAGCGTCGATGGAGATCACAACAAGTATCGCAGCGATCTGAACTACAGCGCCGGTCCGCGTTTATTCGACACGAGTTTTCTTTTGAAAGCTCAAAACGGCCACGACGGAGGGTTCTTCGACAGTTTCCTGGTTACCTCAACCGGCTGGGGTGCAGATCCTTTCGGGCGACTGCGGGTCAGTGCCGAGAATCCGAAATGGTATCGATTCGACGGTTCTTACCGCCGGTTCAAATACTTCCGGTTCCTAAACACGTTAGCGAACCCAAACTGGGTTTTCAGTCCACCGGAGTTCAGCGTGCCGCCCAAGCTGACTACAGGTGAGCATGGATTCGATACCAGGCAGCAGTTGGGCGACTTTGATCTCACGATCCTACCTAAGAACGAACTGATCAGATTCAACGTGGGCTACTCGCCCGAACGTTACAACGGACCTGCATTTACGAACTATCACATCGGCGGAAATGAGTTCATGTTGCTCTCGGAGTTGCGGTCGCGGGCGGACGACTATCGCTTTGGAGCAGATGGCAGGCTTGGACCAGTCGATTATTCGTTCCTGCAAGGGTTCCGCCGTTTCCGAGACGACAGCTTTATCGATCTGGGCCGCACTCCGGGCATCAATGTCAATCCAACAACAGCAGCGCTGAACAATATCCATCGCGATGAGCCCACGCGCGGTAAGGTCAATTACACGCGTTTGAGTTTGCACAGCCTGGTGGCTAAACGACTCGATCTGACGGCGAGGGTGGTTTACAGCAAAGCAACATCTAACTCGCTTTTCAGCGAAGGTTATACGGGTGTCAACTGGAACACACGAGTCTCAGGCTTTCCCCCAAGCCCGCCGAACTCGACACCCAACACCCTGAATATCGGCACATACAACATCACTCAGGACGTTGAACGACCAAACACCATCGGCGACTTCGGCGTAACCTGGCTCGCAACCGACAAGCTAAGAATCTCCAACACCTTCCGCGTGGAAGATTTTGAGATCAACGGATTAGGCTCATTTAGCGACTTCTTCTCCCTGACTCGACCGATAACAGGTGGCACCAGAACCGATACTGTCGGATTCAACAATCTGCCCGCCAGTGTGATTACGAGTTATCGCAAATACCAAAACACGATCGAAGGCGATTACGCTTTTAACTCCCGGCACTCAATACACCTTGGTTACCGTTATGGAAACCGTCACAGCGAGGAGTTTTTCAGTGGTTTCAATTTCGGATCGAACGGTGCGTTGCCGGCGCCGTCTCCAGCGGCGACTACCCACTCAGAACAGGAGAATAATACTCACGCGATTTTGGGAGGATTCAAGTCACGCCCGGCCAATAATTGGACCATCTATTTCGATGCCGAGCATGGTACCGCCGACAACGTCTTCTCACGACTCGGCAATTACGATTACACATACATTCGCGCGAAGAGCAGGTACGCATTAAACAATAAGCTGGCCCTCAATGTTGCTGTAATTACCAGAGACAATGCGAACCCTTCAGAGATCGCCGGAGTGTCGCTGGAGGATTTTGGCGTCAGTATCAAGTCGAGAGTGTTCACTTCGGCGGTTGATTGGACGGTCAGTCCCAGGTTATCGCTCAACACGGGCTACAACTACAACTGGGTCAACAGCAACGCCGTCATTAGTTACTTCTTCAACGGTGTCAACCATCCGGAAGGTCGCAGCCTCTATTTCATGAGGAACAACTTCTTTTATATCGACACCGTAAGCCAACTTACTCCTCGCGCAACGCTGTTCATCGGTTATCGAATAAATAAGGACAACGGTCAGGGCACGCGCGTGTCTGATCCTACCGGCAACCCCGGATTTCTTGTCACTTCATACCCGATGAGTTTTCAGTCTCCGGAAGGCCGGTTGGCAATAAGGCTGCACCGTCGATTGGATTGGAACGTTGGTTATCAATACTACAACTACAACGAGAGCGTGCTCGTTGGTCCAAGACCGCAAAATTACCACGCGCACCAGCCGTATACGTCGTTGCGTTTTTACTTCGGGCGTCAGGAATGAGGGGCCACAAAAAAGCACAAAAGGTGCATGTGATTCTGCAAAGCCATTTGTGCTTTCTGTGTCTTTTTGCGGCGTTTCAGGCAGTAGCACAAAAACGAATCGACTATTCGCGTTTTTCACATGTTACTGAGAAACACAAACTCGAATGTCAGACGTGTCATAAGTTTCCTTCGCCGAACTGGAAAGTCGTTCGCAAAGAGAGTAACGCGTTTCCTGATATTTCTGAGTTTCCCGATCACCAGTCGTGCATCGGCTGTCATCGTACGCAATTCTTCGCTCGCGAACGGCCGGCGCCGAAGATTTGTTCCAATTGCCACGTCAACACGAGTCCACGAGATACGTCACGCTGGCCATTCCCCAGTCTTGGCGAACCGTTCCTGACGTCAGCAAGAGGGAAAGGCTTTGTTTCAGATTTCAAAGTCTTGTTCCCAAAGGACAAGCATGAGGTGGAGGAGGGTTCGCCGGTAGAAATGAAACACAGCAATTGTTTCACCTGTCACAACCAGGAAAGCGAACTTGCGCCGTTGCCGCAGAGCTGTGGCAGTTGTCACAAGCCGGCAGCGCTTTTAACCAGTTGAAATGAGGAAGTACGGAATATTGGGAGCTGCTTTGATTGCCGTCACCTGGATCGCCACCGCTTCGAGTTCGAGCGGTCCGGTCGAGCCTGACTTTTCAAAGTTCCAACACGGCAATCCGAATCACTCGCGACTGCCTTGCTTGTTGTGTCACCGTCGCGAAAAGAATTCTGCCCAACCAACTCTACCAGGAAAAGATAATCACGCGCCTTGCACCGGCTGTCATGCGCCTCAGTTTGCTAGTGGCGCCGGACCGATTTGCACGATCTGTCATGAAGATCCTCAGAAGGGAACTGTAAAAGCGTTTCCGGCACTGCGCAGTTTTGGTAACGGGTTCGATCATGCGAAGCATGTCGCGATCGGCGCGAAGTGCAGCAGTTGTCATCGCCCCGCGAATCGTCGTGTGGCCTACACGGTTCCGAGCGGGACTAATGCGCACAACGCTTGTTTTAGCTGCCATGCGCCGCAAGCAAAGGTAGACGGAAGAGATATTTCCTCATGCGGAGTTTGCCACAAGCCGGAACCATTGGTGAGGAACTCACAGCGCGCGGTCGCTTATCGAAGAGGTTTTAGTCATGCCAATCATGACAGCTCAGAGTCTTTGGGATGCCGTGATTGCCATAAGGTCCAATCTCAAGGAAACGACGTGACTGCACCCATCGCTCTGAACCATCACGCACCGGCTCGTGGCTTAAGTTGCATGACTTGCCACAATGGCAAGAGGGCGTTTGGTGGTGACGACTTTTCGGTGTGTACACGTTGTCACAAAGGTTCGATGTGGCGGTTTTGAAGATAAGAATAAGGAGTGATTCGTGATGATGAAAATAAGAACGATAACAGGCGCGGCGTTGACTGCGCTCGCGCTTGGAATGCTCGTTGTAGTGTCTGCTCGAACTGACGTCCAACCGTCAGACACGGCCGCCTACTACAAAGGTAAATGCGTAATGTGCCACGGGAAAAAAGCGGAGAAGAAGTTCGATACGTCTCTCACCGACGACCAGCTCGTCGAAGTCATCTTGAAAGGTAAGAAGGTTGAGAAACCACCGCACATGCCTGCCTACTCAGAAAAAGGTGTGACGGCCGAGCAAGCCAAGGCCCTGGTCGATCACATGAAACATTTAAAAGCGACGCCGTAGGTCAGGTCTGATGAGTGAGGAACTGAGGCCAGTGCAAAAGGTTTCCGGCCTGGTGCGAAACTATGTGAGTTTCGTCGGGTCGGTAATCATGTTTACCAGTCTGGCCTGCATCCTGCTGCTGGTCCTGATCGATTTCACTCAACGAAGTGAGAATCCTTACTTCGGCATCGTCACATACATACTGCTTCCCGCGGTGCTGATCTTCGGCATGGTAATCATCATCGTGGGAGCGATTCTTGAGCGCCGCCGCCGTCGTCACTCGCCCGGATCTGAGATCAGTGCTTACCCGAAGATCGATTTGAACGACACGCGCCAGCGGCGCATCGCAACGGTTCTTCTTGTGGCTACTTTCTTATTTGTGTCCATCAGCGCGTTTGGCAGCTACAAGGCATATCATTACACCGAGTCTGTAGCGTTCTGCGGCCAAACCTGTCATAGCGTCATGAACCCGGAATTCGTCACCTTTCAGGTGACGCCGCATGCGCAGATCAGATGCGTCGATTGTCATGTCGGTTCCGGCGCACAGTGGTATGCACGATCGAAGCTGGCCGGCACACGTCAACTCTTTGCACTGATCCGTGGTAGTTACTCGCGGCCGATTCCGACTCCGGTTCACAATCTGCGCCCGGCCGATGAGACGTGTGGGCACTGTCATTGGGCCGAGAAGTTTCACGGCTCAAAGCTCAAGACCTTCAATCACTACGCCTACGACGAGCAGAACTCTCTTCGTCAATTGCGCATGCTCATCAACGTGGGTGGTGGAAGTCCCAAGACGGGGATCGTCGCAGGTATTCACTGGCACATGAATGTCGCCAACGAGGTCACGTTCATTTCCGATGACCCGCAGCGCCAGGTTATTCCGTGGATTCGCGTCAAGGATCGCAACGGAAACATCACTGAGTACGTCGACCGAACTCGTCCGCCAACAAAAGCTCAAATTGATAATGCAACCAAGCGGCGGATGGATTGCGTTGACTGTCACAATCGACCTGCGCACAACTACTTGCCGCCTGATGTGACCGTGGACCAGGCCTTTGTATCGGGTAAGCTCGATCCGTCGCTACCGTACCTGAAGCGAGTCGCAGTCGAAGCACTCAGCAAACCATATAACACAACGGCGGAAGCCGTGAGCGCGATTTCGTCGCACCTGGACCAGTTTTACCGGACGAACTATGCAGAGGTGTACGCGAGTAAGAATGCGGCGATCAACTCTTCGATTGCCGAGTTACAGCGAATCTTCCAAACGTACACTTTCCCTGAGATGAAGACGGATTGGCAGACACACCCAAACAATATCGGTCACTTTTACTTCACCGGTTGTTTCCGCTGTCACGATGGCGAGCACGTAAGTAACACCGGAAAGGTGATACGCAACGACTGTAATATCTGTCACACCGTTTTGGCTGATTCAGCTAATCCTTCGGGCTCCGTCAAGACGCAATCATTTCAACACCCTGTCGATCTTGGAGTGCTCGCCGATCGGAAGTGTGAGACGTGCCACAAGGCTAATGAACCATTCAAACACCCGATAAATCTGGGGGATATTTCTCAATTTCAATGCGTCGAATGCCATCCCCGGAATGAGCCGCAAAGAGGCAAAAAGTGACAATTGCCGCGTGGACCACATTGGGACTTCTGGTTGTAATGCTTGCTCTTCTGGTGTGGAACAAGCTTCCCATCTGGTTAGTTTTTATCGGCACGTTAACGGTGGCGATGACATTGCAACTCGCCTCTCCCGCCGCATTGCTCAAAGGCTACAGCAACACCGGAGTAATCACAGTTGCAGCACTCTATCCAGTGGCCGCCGGCATGTATTCAACCGGCGCCATTTCACTTCTGTCTGAGCGGATGATCGGGTTGCCGAGATCGCTCAGGATGGCCCAACTAAGGATTTTCGGTCCTGTCTCAATCGTTAGCGCGCTTCTCTACAACACTCCTTTAGTGGCGATGATGATCCCAGCTATTCGAGACGTTACTCGCCGAACCGGTCTGAGTGGTTCAAAACTGTTCATGGGTCTCAGTTACATCGCGCTCCTTGGCGGCACGATCACGCTGATTGGAACCTCTGTGAATCTGATCGTCGCCGGATTGGTGTCAGATGCAGTGGCCAAGAATCAACTCGCTGTTGTCAAACCGATTGGGTTGTTCGATCCGGCATGGATTGGGGTGCCGGCGACGATTGCGGGTCTCGTATACATGATTTTGATCGGCTCGCGTTTGCTGAAGGATCGAACTGGAAACCAGGCAGGTGTTGAAAAACGAACGTATCGAAGTGAGTTCCGGATCGAAGACTCCAAACTCAACGGAAAGACACTCGAGCAGGTGGGTTTGGCCAACCCGACGGGCTTCACTCTTGAATCCGTTGCCCGCAACGGCACGACGCTGAAACCGGTTCCTGCGGCGGTGCTCAATACGGGAGACCTGCTGACTTTCTCTGCGCCGGCCGACGTCCTGCCTGGTTTATGGACCACAATCGGACTTGTCCCTGCTTATGCGGCCAAGATGGTAACTCAGCGACACGAGCATCAACTTGTCGAAGTAGTGTTGTCATCGCGCTCTCCTGCTGTCGGACACAGAGTCGGCGATCTGCCGCTTCCCGATAGTCCCTATCAATTGATGCTCGTCGGCGTTTCGCGCAATGGTCAAGCTCCACGTGAGCCGCTCGCAGATTTACGTCTCGAGGTTGGCGATGCAGGCGTCGTCGAAGTTGACGATGCATTCTTTTATGAGAACCGGCGTGAGTTGGATTTCATTCTGACAAAAAGACTCGAGGGATTCCGCGTGCAGCGAATCGATCGTGCCACCGTCGCCATTGTGATCACAGTTGGGATGGTCATCCTGGCGGCGACCGGGATCACAAGCATGCTCAACGCGGCACTCTTGGCAGCGATGGCTATGTTGTTGAGTGGATGTTTGACGATCGACCGTTTATGGCAGAGCGTCGACTGGCAGACGGTCGTCGTCCTTGGCGCCGCAGTCGGATTGGAGTCGGCGATCACGGAAACTGGCTTGGCGCGAGAGACTGCAAATCTATTTGCAATGATCGGCGGTCGAAGCCCGATGGTGGCGTTGGCGGCTGTCTACGTCGGAACAGTTCTCCTGACGAACCTGATCACGAATGTGGCGGCGGCGGTGCTGATGTTCTCCGTTGCCGTGTCGTTATCGACGGGTCTCGGCGTCAGTTTTCTTCCATTTGCGATGGTCCTGATGAGCGGAGCATCGCACGCATTCCTGAATCCGGCTGGATTTCAAACAAACCTGATGGTCCAAAAACCCGGCGGCTATGTTTTTTCTGATTACTCAAAGGTTGGAATTCCACTGACGTTAATCGTCGGACTCGTGGTGCTGTTGCTGGCGCCCATTGTCTACGGTTTTTAGTTGAAGGAGACGGATATGTCTACAGTAGGCGAGGCAATTTCACACGTAACCGAAGTCGGATCACCCAAGACACCTCTCAATACCTTCCTGCGAAGTCCGATGAACTGGCTACTGCTGTTCATCCCAATTACTGTCGGTCTCGAACATTTGGCCCACGTTTCCGCCCCCGTGCTGTTTTTCATGGCGGCGTTGGCGATTGTTCCGATTGCCGCGCAGATCGTGAGTGCCACAGAGCAACTCTCGACTCGCACCGGTGATGCTGTCGGAGGTTTGCTGAATGCCACTTTCGGCAACGCTCCGGAATTGATCATTGCATTCGTGGCTTTGAAAGCGGGTCTTCTCGAGATGGTGCGAGCGTCACTCGTCGGCGCAATACTCGCCAACCTGATGCTCGCCCTCGGCGTTTCATTCCTGCTCGGCGGTCTTCGCTTTCATCAGCAGCGTTTTAATGCAACGGCCGCGCGGGCGTACAGCACGATGATGTTTCTGGCTGCTGTCAGCATGACAGTACCGAGTGCGTTTAGTCGCGTCTTCGGACCAAACGAGGTGATACGTCAGGAACGATTGCTCAATGTCGGAATCGCAGTGCTGTTATTGATCGCGTACGGGCTTTACATCCTGTTTTCACTGCGAACACATACGGCTGCTTTTGCAAGCGTCGATTCTGGACACGAAGCCCATCACGAAGAACAGTGGTCGGTGGCGCGTGCTGTGATCACTTTGCTTGCAGCGTCAGTGCTGGCGGCGTGGATGAGTGAGATTCTTGTCGGCGCCGCCGAGGAAACCGGCAAGGCGCTGGGGATGTCGCAGTTGTTCATCGGTATTGTGTTCGTTGCCATCGTCGGAGGCGCAGCGGAAAGTGGTTCGGCAATCGCGATGGCCCGAAAGAACAAAATGGATTTATCAGTCGGGATTGCTGCGGGAAGCTGTATACAGATCGCTCTGTTTGTTGCACCGCTGCTCGTGCTCGCGAGTTACTTCGTTGCCCCTCAACCATTGGAATTGGCGTTTGGTCGCGCGGAACTCGGTTCGTTATTCATCGCCGTCATGATCGGAGCGATGGTGAGCGGCGATGGGGAATCGAACTGGTACAAGGGCGTCCAATTGATCACGGTCTACGCGATCATTGCAATGATGTTCTATTTAATGCCGCAACTGACCGGTTGAAGCCACAAAAAAGCACCAAAGGAAAACATACTTCTGTGGTCCACACTCAACCTGTCAATACTGACAGTTATTCATTAGTGGGGCCGCCAATACACTGAAAATCGCCCCCGAAAGTTACCCGGAGGAAAGGAAGTTTTATGAAGCGATTGGTGACGTTGGCGGTTCTGATTTTGGTTTCAACGGCAACTGCTTTAGCGCAGGACGACTACAAGAAGTTCGAGTTTTTTGGAGGCTATTCGGCCCTCTTTGTTGACAATCTCGCAGGCGATACGGGAAGTCCCGCAGTCGACGACGTGCTGGGCGAAAAGCAAACCCTGCGCGGATTCAATTTGGCGGCGGGTTACAACTTTCATAAATACGTCGGAGCTAAGTTTGACTACTCGCTCCATCTGCGTGAAGACAATTTCTCGCGTCCGCTTGGAAGTGGCACAGTCGATACGACACTGCAAAACTTCCTCGGTGGCATTCAAATAAAAAACAACGCTGAAGATGGACCAACATTCAAGCCGTTTGGACATGCTCTCTTCGGTGTCGCGGTCCAGAAAGTCGACGTCGATAGTCCAAATCTGCCGGCGGTCTTCGGCATTAGCGACTTTCACACGAATGAGACGAGCTTCTCGATGGCTTTTGGCGGCGGGCTCGACATCAAGCTGAATGACAGGTTCGATGTGCGAGTTGTTCAAATAGACTGGAACATCATCAATCGCGGAGATCAGCAGACTGGGATCGTGCTGGCGCCAACTCCGGTTCAAACAGTCGGGACACCCTTTGTCATACAGGGCACGCGTCAGGATAACTTACGTTTGAGTATCGGTATCGTGATCCATTAACGATCTTTCAATGCAGGGCCTCACCCCCTGTGCCGCTTTTTAATCATGAGGTCATAATGATCGCAAGCAGATCGGCGATGAATGAACTCAGTGCTTTTGGCGTTGCACGAGCAACGGTTGGAGGTGCTCCGCTTAACGAGGCTGAGGCACGCAGGACTCACGCGTTCTGGCGTGCCTGCAACTATCTCGCTTTAGGAATGATCTACCTGCACGGTAATCCACTCCTTCGAGAACCTTTAAAGCCGGAACACCTTAAGAATCGAATGCTGGGACATTGGGGGGCCAGCCCGGCCCTGTCCTTCATCTATACCCATCTCAACCGGGTGATTAAGTCGTTTGACCTGGACATGATTTATATGGCCGGGCCGGGCCACGGAGCGCCGGGGGTTCTGGCGCCTGTTTATCTCGAGGGTTCGTATTCGGAAGTTTATCCGGAAAAGAGTTTGGACGAAGAAGGCCTGCTTCGCTTCTTCAAAGAATTCTCGTTCCCCGGTGGAATCGGCAGCCATTGCACACCCGAGACTCCGGGATCGATTCATGAGGGCGGGGAACTGGGCTACGTCCTGTCACACGCATGCGGCGCGGCTTTCGACAATCCGGAGCTAATCATCGCCGCAGTAGTGGGCGATGGTGAGGCGGAAACTGGTCCATTAGCCACCTCGTGGCATATCAATAAGTTTCTGAATCCAATTCGAGACGGTGCGGTCCTGCCGATTCTTAATCTGAACGGTTACAAGATCAACAATCCCACGCTGCTTGCGCGTATCTCTCATCAGGAGTTGGAAGATCTATTTAAGGGTTACGGTTACACGCCGCTCTTTGTCGAAGGTTCTGATGCGACGACGATGCACCAGGGAATGGCCGCCACGCTGGATCATTGCATCAATAGTATTCGTACCGCGCAACAGGAGGCGCGAAATTCGGGTATAGCCACGCGTCCGCGTTGGCCCATGATCGTGCTGCGTTCACCAAAGGGTTGGACCGCGCCTTCCGAAGTCGACGGCCACAAGGTAGAAGGTTTGTGGCGCTCACACCAGGTTCCACTCTCCGCTGTTAAGAAGAACCCGGCACATTTGCAACTGCTCGAGCAGTGGATGCGTAGTTACAAGCCCGAAGAATTGTTTGATGCCAACGGCTGCCTTGTTCAGGAACTTCGCGAGCTGGCGCCAACCGGCAATCGTCGAATGGGTTCGAACCCGCATGCCAACGGTGGGCAATTAAAAAAGAATCTTCGTCTACCGGACTTCAAGACTTACGGCGCCAAGTTTGATCGCCCGGGCCAGACTGAAGCAGAAAACACCAAGCCTCTAGGCAAGTTTCTGCGCGACGTGATGAAGCTCAACATGGACTCGTTCCGAGTCTTTGGTCCGGATGAAAACACATCGAACAAGCTCGACGCGATTTACGAAGCCAGTAAGAAGTTTTGGATAGCAGAGTACTTTCCTGAGGATAGCGATGGCGGGGAATTGTCACCGGATGGCCGTGTCATTGAAATGCTCAGCGAACACACTCTCGAAGGCATGCTGGAGGGTTACCTGTTGACCGGACGCCACGGGTTCTTTTCGACTTACGAAGCATTCGCGCATGTGATCGATTCGATGTTCAATCAACATGCGAAGTGGTTGTCGATCTGCAATGAACTCCCCTGGCGCCGCAACATCGCTTCACTGAATCTTCTGATTACGTCAACGGTGTGGCGCCAGGACCACAACGGTTTTACTCATCAGGATCCGGGGTTTTTGGATGTCGTCGTAAACAAACGCGCCGAAGTCACGCGCATCTACCTGCCTCCTGACGTCAACAGCTTACTCTCGGTCGCAGATCACTGCCTGCGTAGCGAAAACTACATCAACGTGATCGTTAGCGATAAGCAGATGCATTTGCAGTATCTCGATATGAATACTGCGATCACGCATTGCACCAAAGGCATCAGCATCTGGGCTCAGGCCAGCAACGATCAGGGACATGAGCCTGACGTCGTGATCGCCTGTGCCGGCGATATCCCAACGCAGGAAGCATTGGCCGCTACTGCGTTGCTGCGCACGGAGTTTCCGGAACTGAAGATTCGCTTTATCAATGTGATCGATCTGTTCAAGATGCAACCCTGTCGTGACCATCCACACGGCTTGTCTGATCGTGATTTCGACAGCCTGTTTACTGTAGACAAGCCCGTCGTTTTCAACTTCCACGGTTATCCCTGGCTGATTCACAGGCTCGCTTATAACAGGACCAATCACAAGAACCTTCACGTGCGTGGCTACAAGGAGCGCGGCAACATCAACACACCGATGGAGTTGGCGATCGACAATGAAATTGATCGTTACACGCTGGCCATCGACGTCATCGATCGCGTGCCGAAACTTCAGTCAATCGGTGCGCATGCGAAGGAAAAGTTCAGGAACATGCAGATCTCCTGTCGCCAGTACGCCCATGCGTATGGAGTCGACAGGCCGGACGTAGTTGAGTGGCGGTGGCAGTTCTAAAAATGCCGGAGGGATTATGAGGATTCGTTTTCTTGGAGCTGCCGGTGACGTGACCGGATCCGCGTATCAGGTAATCACGAAAGACGCGAGCATTCTTGTCGACTGTGGTTTCTTCCAGGGTCGCAAAGAGGTGAGTGCGAAGAACCGCCGCACACGACAGATCGAAGGTGGCAATCTGGATGCGGTTGTAGTTACTCATGGGCACCTGGATCACATTGGCCGTTTACCATTGCTCACTCGCAATGGGTACAAAGGTCCAGTCTACGCTACGAAGCCGACTCTGGATTTGGCCACACTCATTCTTAGAGACTCGCTCTCTATTCAGAAGCAGGATCTAAAGCGTCAAAACCAAAAACGCGCGCGTCAAAAATTACCGCCGCTCGAACCATTATTCGAAGAAGCGGACGTTCGGAAGCTCAAACCGTTAGTCGCATCGGTCAAATACAACCAGCGTTTCACCGTTGCTCGCGGTATTGAGGCCCGTCTGGTAGATGCCGGACACGTGATTGGATCCTCCAGTGTGGAATTAACTGTCAGCGAGAACGGTCACAAGAAGGTCGTTGTGTTTTCCGGCGACCTGGGACCACGTGGCGCGCCTCTGCTTAACGATCCGGTGCCGTTTCATGAGGCGGATGCAGTGATCATGGAATCGACCTACGGTGATCGTAAACACCGCTCGCTGCACGACACCGCGACCGAAGGAAGAGAAATAATTGCAAAGGCGATTCAAAACAAGGCGAAGATCATCGTGCCCATCTTTGCCATCGGACGGACTCAGTTACTCCTCTACCTGTTAGGCGGGGCGTTCAAGAAGAAGACCCTACCCCCGTTTCCGATTTACCTCGACAGTCCGATGGCAATTGAAGCTACCAGCATTTACCGGAGGAACAACGAGCTATTCGATGCCGAAGGATTAGCGATGGTCCAATCGGGCGATCTGAGACGAAGTCTGGCCTCTGCTCGAGCGTGTTCGAAACCTGGAGAATCCAGAGCACTGAACAGCGTCAAAGGACCTTGTCTGATCATGGCAGGCAGCGGAATGTGCACTGGTGGAAGGATCATGCATCACCTGCGGCATAACCTTCCGATCCCCGAGACGGCAGTGCTGATTGTTGGCTTTCAATCCCCGGGCACGCTCGGGCGGAAATTGGTGGACGGCGCGAAGTCGCTGATGATGTTTGGCGAAGAAGTTCCTGTGCGTGCGTCGATTCACACGATGGGTGGTTTTAGTGCGCACGCCGATCAAGATGGTCTGCTCGACTGGTACGGTGTGATGGCGCCATCGCGCCCGCGTACGATCGTCACGCACGGTGAGGACCGCGCGCGAAAAGCTTTCAGTGAACAGCTTGAGAAACGGTTTGGCGTGAAAGCCGAGTGCCCCACGCTTGACGATGTGATCGAGATTTGATGTGGCTTTGCTAAAGTCAGATGGATCTCACTTGGAGGAGGTCAGTACCGTAACGCGGTAGCGTCGGGTCGCACGCAATGGCACTAGTATCCTAAGAACTTCGTGCACACAACGGACCCGACGCTACCGCGTTACGGTACCGACTGGGTCCAAGAATAACGCAAGATCGGAAAGCAGATATGACAACGGAAACAACAAGTAGAACGAATGCCGTAAGTCTTAACGACGAAGAGGCGGTAAAGAAAGTCCTCGTCGATTCTGTGCTTGGGCTTTGGGACGTCGTTAACAACCTCACGCGCTTGAAGCCATCGCGACGAGATCGCTATCGGGTGACGATTTTCGGTTCGGCGAGAGCGAAGCCTGGAACGGTTGCTTACGAGGAAACGAAACGCGCTGCGCACGCGTTGGCGGAAATGGGTTGCGACATCATCACCGGTGGCGGGCCCGGATTGATGCAGGCCGCAAACGCTGGTGTCGATCTCGCCGGTGAATCCAAATCGATGGGTATCCGCGTGGATCTTCCATTCGAGCAGGAGGTAAACCCATTCGTCGAACTCGCATTCGAGCATCGCACGTTTTTTACACGCCTACATCACTTCGTGCTCGCCTCAGACTCATTCATCGTTGCCCCGGGTGGTATCGGCACAGTGCTGGAGACGATGATGATCTGGCAGTTACTCCAAGTCCATCATCTCGAGCGGACGCCGTTGATCATGGTGGGAAAGATGTGGCCGGGTCTCGTCGAGTGGGTGCGCGATGCGATGCTTTCGTTCGAGACGCCACTCATCAACCCCGAGGACGTCGACATCCCTGTTTGTGTGGCAAACGCCGATGAAGCAATAGCGATCATTCGACGCCACAAAGAGGCACAAAAAGCAGCAACTGCTTGATCAGACTTCTTTTGTGCTTTTTGTGGCTGTATATCGCGGCCGCTCGATTCCTAGTTTTCGCATCTTTGATCGAAGCGTGCTGGGGTGAAGGTTCAGCAACTCGGCTGCGCCGCCCGGCCCTTCCACTCTCCAGTAAACATCCTTGAGCGTACGTTGTATCAGGTTGTATTCATTCTGTTCGAGTGTCTCGCGGCCATGCGCCGAGTCAGCGAGTGCTCCGTGCATTCCGCTTTGTTCGTTAAGGTCCAGCTCCAGAGCCTGCGAATCAAGATCGTCGATGAGACGAAGTTTCGATCCCTGGGTAATGATCACCGCGCGCTCTAGCACGTTTCTCAGTTCGCGCACATTCCCCGGCCACGGATAATCCCGCAACTTCGTCATCGTTTCTTGCGGGATAGCGTCAATCGTTTTGCCGAGCTTCTGGCTCAACTGCTTCACCATGTGTGTCACGAGTATCGGTATGTCTTCTTTCCGCTCGCGCAGTGGCGGCAGAGTAATCGGAAAGATGCTGAGCCGGTAATACAGATCCGAGCGAAAGATTCCTTTCCGCACCGCCTCCTCGAGATTGCGATTGGTAGCGGCGATGACACGGACATCCACTTTTACCGTGTGACTTGCTCCGACTCTTTCAAACTCACCTTCTTCGAGCACGCGCAATAGCTTGGCCTGTAGATCGAGAGGAAGCTCGCCAACCTCGTCGAGAAAGATGGTCCCGCCGTTGGCAATCTCAAATCGTCCTGTGCGTCGAGCATCGGCCCCGGTGAAGGCCCCTTTCTCGTGTCCAAACAACTCGCTCTCGATGAGAGTGCCGGGCAGCGCAGCGCAATTCACTTTGACTAACGTATGATTTTTCCGGCCGCTGAGATTGTGGATCGCATGGGCCAGGAGCTCTTTTCCCGTACCAGTCTCGCCGAGAATTGAAACAGTGGTGTCGAGCGGAGCGACTTGTTCGGCCTGGCGCAAAACACGTCGCAGTGCCTCGCTGTTGCCGATGATCTCGCCGAAGTTGCTGGCGACGCGGATCTCCTCCTGCAAATAAATATTTTCTTCATGCAGTTGATTTTTCAATCGCTGAACTTCATCGAGCGCGTTTGTTAACGACTCCTCCGCGACCTTCCGTTCCGTGATGTCGCGCACAATCGCCAGAATCTTGTCGCCATCGCATCTCACCATCGACGCTTCATAAGTGTGTAAACGATCAGCCATCGGAAGGGAATATTCCAAAAGCACCGGCTGATCTGATTTGAACACTTCGTCGAAACTCTGAAAAAACCGGGATGCGAGTTCCGGCGGCAACACCTCCGTCTGGTTTTTCCCGAGAAACTCACTCGGAAGCCTCAACAACGACGCTTCATCACTAGTATGAAAGTCCAAATATGTTCCTTCGCGATCGAGTACGAACATCATATCGGGGATGGCATTCAGGATTGCACGGCTGCGTTCTTCGCTCGCGTGCAGCGCCGCTTCACGACGCTGTAATTCAGCTCGCGCGTGTGCCTGCTCCAGTTCCCACGGTAGTTGATAGAGATAACCAGCTCGCTTTACGAGACAGCTCGAAGCGCCGAGTTTAAGGGCTTGTCGAGCAAACTCTTCTTCGTGTTCGTTACAAACCAGGACAACCGGAGCGCCTTGATTTGAGTTCACACTAGTCTCTTTCAGAATATGCAGCGCATTGAGACCGGCGAACTTAAAGTCGACGAGAACCACATCGTGGGTAGCTGCCTTCTCACGCAGATTTGAAAATACTTCTGGCGCAGCGGTTATGACGTCAATGCGAATATGATCTGCGTTTACGGCTAAATGGCGGCGCGTAGTTTCGATGGCGCGGGAGTCAGGTTCCAGGTAAAGAACTCTGAGTGGATTTGCGCGGCGCGCGGCGTCGGCAGAGTAGTGATTAAAAGCACCCTCGAGTACTACCGCCAGCCTGTCGAGATATCCTTTACGTTTGACCACGTAATCATCGGCGCGAGCTTTCAGTGCGGCCACGGCAGTCTCTTCATCGCCGACGCCAGTGACGATCACTACCGCGACTGGGATGGAGTTTTCGCGTATACGATCGAGCAGAAAAAGGCCGTCGCCGTCGTGCAACTGCATATCGGAGAGCACGAGATCGAGCGGTTCTGAATCGATGCGTTGCAAACGCGCAAGTGCACCTTCGATGCTGGCGACAATTTCGAGAGAGATATGAGGACTCGTTCTGGCTAGTGTTCGTAATGTAAGGTCCGCATCCCTCGGATCGTCTTCTACGTAAAGAACTTTCATTTTGGAATCTCGAGATAGAAAGTCGCTCCCTGACCGGGCTCACTTTCTGCCCACGCTCGTCCACCCATACGCTCCATCGCCTTTCGCACGATCGCCAGACCGATACCGGTGCCCGGGTATTGTTCCGAAACGCTTAGGCGTTGGAAGATGTTGAAGATCTGATCGTGGTATTTCATGTCAAAGCCGATGCCGTTGTCTCGAACCCACAGCAGGCATTTCCCTGGGCCATTTTTCGAACCGATTTCGATCCGCGGACTGGCAACCTGCGTCGTGAATTTGATCGCGTTGTCGAGATAGTTTCTGATCGACTGAGCGAGACCACTGGCGTCGGCCAGAACGATCGAGCCATTGACGTCGATCACAATCTCAACGGGACGCTCTGTTGCTTCACGTCTTGCTTCCACTACCGAATTCACGATCGGGGCCAATTCAATTCTGTCGCGTGTCAACTCCCGGCGCTCGAGCCGTGAATAGGCCAGGAGATCGTCGATCAACTGGTTCATCTCGTCGGTCGAGTTCTGAATTGTCTGGAGGAATGACTGTCCATCGTGATCCAAACGCTCACGATAGTCTTCGAGCAGGAGACGGCTGTATCCGTCAATTCCACGGAGCGGCGCTTTGAGGTCATGAGCGACTGTATAGGTGAAACTCTCCAACTCCTGAGTCTTGGCGTTGAGAGCACTCGTGCGTGCCTCGATGCGTGTTTCAAGCTCCGCGTTGAGTCGGTCGAGAGCTTCCTTCGCGCGACGACGCCTGCGACGTTCGGCCAGCAGTATCGCAATAAAGGCGGCTTGCAGGATCACGAGTGTGATCAAGCCGGCTATTCGCCACTTGTATAACTCCCAAAACGTGAATTCCTTGAAGCGCACTACGCTGGCAGGTGGAAGACTGCTCTCGAGGACGCCCCAGCGTTTTAACTCACGCCAATCAAACATCGGTACTCTCTGCGATTGTTCAACCGGTATTGCGCGAGCTCGAGCACCGTTCAGGATCCGGTCCACGAGCTCGGCGACCTTTGCGCCGTTCATCTCAGGTCCTTGAAGATAACCTCCGACGATTCCCGAACCGAGCATCACGGTGCCGAATCCGTAAATCGGAGCCGACGACCCGGGTGCAATGCGACTCAGCACTTCATAGCTTTCTAAAAGTTTTCCAAGCTCATTCACCGACTGCTGCCACGCGTAGAGGATCACTGAATCGGGTGGCAAGTTCCTCGTTCTGGCGATCAGTTCGGTTAAAGGCAGATCAGTGAGATAAGTAATCTCGACTTTTTTGACACCGGAGAGCTCCTGCTGTACCACCTTCTCAAATCGACGATCCTGCTGTGGCGAGCCGCTTACGACAAAAACGCGCTTCGTCGCAGGGTGTAACCGTAGTGCTAAATCCAGTGTTTCGCGGTAAGCGTTCTTGTAATGAATTCCAGTCGCGCCTGGTCCAGAGGTAAGAGCGGCAGATGAAGGCAGATCGTTCGCGACAAACACGATCGGAGAATCTGAAAAAAGATCGTTTCGGAAATCGAGCAGAAACTTCAAAGGGGCATCAGCCGACGCCACGACGACGTCGACGGGGTGATCGCCATATTTCGACTGTAAGTATTTGCGAAACGATAATCGGTGGTGTTCCTCTGGAAAGCGACTGACTTCAAAGTATTCGGGAAAGTACTCGACGTCTTGCCGTCGATCCAATTGCAACTGTGTCTTGAAACTCTCCTCAAACCGGGCGTTGCCGGGAAACTCCTTGTTATCCCAATAGAGTACGACCACTCGCTTCGGTGCGACTGCCTGCGCCCGAACATCTTGAGCCAGCAGCGTGAGTGCAGACACGACAAGCAGCAACGTTGAACTAACTATGAGCCCTACTTGGACGAGGTCAGTACCGTAACGCGGTAGCGTCG
>Ga0070693_100000419_pt1 | contig 19247 bp, 10 predicted proteins | sample KBSK1103metaG_FD_65472 | JGI IMG/M metagenome (GOLD analysis project Ga0070693, IMG submission 65472) | Corn, switchgrass and miscanthus rhizosphere microbial communities from Kellogg Biological Station, Michigan, USA - KBS K1-10-3 metaG | ecosystem: Host-associated > Plants > Roots >...
GCCCCGTACGGCCGGATCTCCTCGGCGGGCGTCAGGTAGTCGACCTCGACGACCGGCGGCTTCATCCACCTGGGCACGAGTCCCAGCTCGTACTTGGTGCCGTCCCGGTAGTGGATGATCGCCAGCTCGGCGGTAAAGTAGTTGACCTCCTTGATCTCGTTGTCGATGTAGGTGGGCTGCTCCTGGAGGAACTTCAGCCGACTCGTCGGCACGTCGAGCTGCTTCGTCGGCCCGCCCGCGTCGGCGGGGGGATCGCCCTCCATCTCGATTTCCTCCTGTGTGGCCTCGACCAGCGCCGGGCGGATCGTGTCGCTGTAGGCCGTCCAGGCGTCGCCTTCGAAGAAGCGCAGCTTCGCCCGCACCAACTGGCGCTCCTCGGTCGAGAAGGTGCCGGCCTTCCTGATCCGTGCTGCGTCCTTCCGCCCCTGGTCGCGGGCGAAACGCACATCGGTCTTCTTCGCGTCCTCGGCGACGAAAATCGTGAACAGCGACTCGGGCTCGGCCTGGCCCCCGGGCGCGGGCTGGCGCTGGAGCGCCGTCCGGCCGGTCGAGCCAGGTGGACCGCCTCCACCCCGCTCCGCCGCCTGCTCGAGGCTCGTGCCCGGCGGCTCGACGCGAACTGCCTCGCCGTCGACCCGACCCTTAGGCTGTTGGAGCGTGTGCACGAGCTCGTGCGCGAGCAAGGAGGGCTCGAACGCACCGTCCGCGAAGACGACGTCCTGCCCCACGGTGTACGCGCGCGCGTTCACAGCACGCGCCGAGGCGTCGGCGTCGGCCCCCGTGTGCAGGCGCACGCGGCTGAGGTCATGGCCCAGCTGACGCTCCATCGACGAACGCAGGAGCCCCTCGAGCGGCAGCCCGCCGCCTGCCAGCGTGCGGCGGATCACCGTGTCTGCACCCGCATCGCGCGCCTGCTGCGCCTCGCCGCCGCTTCCCGCCGACCGCTGCAAGAGCCGGTCGACCGCACGCGCCACAGCGGTGTTGCCCGCGAGGCCCTGCATCGCGAGCGTCGGATGAGGCTCGACGCGCTGCGTCTCGTGCTCAGCCGGCTCTCCACCGCTGTCGATGCGCTCGCGGTCAGCTCCGGACATCGCGACCACGCGACTCCTCACGGCGTCATTCTGACGGACGTTTCGCCGATTGCGCGTTGACGCGGCTAGCCGGCGACGCGCAGCGCGGCGCACGCTTCGGAGAACGAGCCGGCCATCCCGTACAGATTCCCGTGCCCGGTCGGATTGGCAACGCGGTCGGGGAACATCTGCTCCCACAGCAGCAGCAACTGGTCGATGTCGAGCTGTTGGACGTCGATGTCCGCGCCCCGCAGGTCCTCGATCCGGCGGTCGAGCTCCCCGTCGGCGAGCTCGCGGTGCTCGTGATCCCAGGCGTAGACGCCAGCCCGGTCCTGCGCGCCCAGCAAGACGAGATTGCCGCCCGGGTCGGTGCCGATCGGAAGGAGGCCGGGAGGCAGCCGGTCGAGGTACGTATCGCCCGCCAGCGCCAGCGGGTCCCAGTCCTCGCCGGCCCCGACGGCGTAGACGATGTCCAGCCTGAACTCCGGCCCGAGTCGGCAACCCGGAGGCAACGGCAGCATGGCGTGCTGGTCGAAGGCGCCCGCGCCTTGCGTGCTGCAGAACCAGGCGTAGTCGTCTGGCAGCGCGAATCCCATCGCAGTGGCCTCGGCCGCCGCGGCGTCGCGGGCCGGCAGCGGCGCGTCGGGCTCCAGCCGGTAGAAGGCGAGTCGCCGGAGCGTTGCCTCGATCTCGGGATAGTCGTCGGCCATCAGGGTCCAGCCGCACGGGCGGCCGAGGCGCCGCCCGTATGCGGCACATTGGCATGCAGCTTCGTGGGGACGAGGTACAGCACCGTGCCTCCCTGGTGATGGTGCCACGTGAGACCCGCCGCCCGGCGGTAGCGCTCGGTGCCGGCGGCGATCGCGTCGCCGTTCCTGGCGACGAAGTCGGCTCTGGTGTACCCCGCCGGCACCGGCTCGGTCCCGGCGGCGATGCGCTCCGAATAGCGCAGGTCGGCCGCGGCGAAATCGTCGGCGAACCCGGACTGGTTGATGCGGACCTCGCCACCCACCTGCCAGGGACGGAAGTCGGGATAGTGGTTCTTGAAGCGCACGCCGTTCGGAGCGAGCGCCTTCACCTGCGGGCGGGTGGACATCCAGATCGAATTTCCCTCGGCGCCGCTCCAAGTGCCGCGGCTGCGCGGGAGCCGCGGGCCGCCGAAGAGGTAGGTCGGGGCGCGCTCGGGGTCGAACCAGCCGGGACGGGCCGATCCGCCCTCGGTGATCGCCCGGTCGACGTCGCGCATCTGGACCGAGATGTCTTCCATCTCGGAGAAGAGATCCTCCATCGCCTCGATGTCGCCGGCCTGCTGCGCCCGCGCGAGCAGGCGCTCCTGGCTGTCGAGCTCGAGCTCGAGCACCGTGTGCATCGTCTGCAGCCTCGCCGTGCTCGTCATGCGCGCCCAGTCGGCGACCGAGAGTGTGGAGAGCTGGCGGAGCTTGCCCGCGAACAGCGGGTCGGCGGCTTGCAGGATGTGCTGGGCCTCGTGCTGCATCGCGAAGACGTTGCCCTGGGCGCGGAACACGACCTCGCTCGGATAAAGCTCGCCCGATGCACGCGTGGCGAAGCTCGTTGCCGCGTGCTCGGCGGAGTTCGCGCCGAAGCGCGCAGCCCATTGCTCTTCGTTGAGCACGGTGATCGGAAGCTGGGCGTAGCGTTGCCGCAGCGGCGCGGGCAGGCCGGCGAGGAGCAACTCGCGCAGCGCGCCGGGGTCGGGATTCGGGATGCCGCGCCACGTGCGTCTGAGCGCGAGCGCCGCAGTCTCGCTCGAGACACCCGCACGCTTCGCGATGCGGCCGATGAGCCCCGCTTCCTCCTCGGCTGCGCGCATGAGCCGGCTCGCCGAGCGCACGAGGCCGACCATGCCGAGGAAGGTGAGCGCGGCGCTGAAGATCGCCCACTTCCGCGCGCTCGCGGCAGCCTCTTCGGACGCCATCTCGAAGCCACCAGGGACGTCGAGCTGCGACATCGCGGCGAGCATGCTGGCCTCGCGGATCTGTGCGTTGAGCTGGTAGAGGCCCAGGCCCGTGCCCGCCGCCTCGAAGGCGAGGGCCGCCCACGTTGCGCCTCCGGTGAAGAAGCCCCCGATCAGAAGGCCGAGGTCGACCACGGCCAGTCCGATCGTCTTGGCGGTCTTCTCGAAGCTGCGGAACGTGAGCGACGCGCGGATCAGCAGCCGGTCGCTCGTGGAGAAATGGGCGAGCACCGCCTCGTGCAGCGGCTCGAAGCCGAGCACGATGTCCGGATCGTCGAAGAGCGCGCGGCGGACCTTGGCGATGTTCTCGAGGCGATCTTTCGCCTCGTCCATCGCCGCCACCGCGGCGTCGCCGCCGAGGATCCCCTCGAGCGCGTCCTTGACGACCGGCTTCGGCGCCACTCCGGCCGCGGAGGCCACCGCTGCCGCCACTGGGGCAGCCGCGGTCATCCCCTTTGCCCACCAGGGGCTTTCCTTCGTCACGAAGAAGGCAGCGGCGGGGTTGTCCCGGACGAGCTCCCCCATCTCCAGGAGCAGGTCGTCCCGCTCGCTTTCCTGTCCCTCGTCCGGCTCCGCATCGCCGATCTCCTCGGCGAGCCGATCGGCCTGCATCGTCAGCTCCCGGAGCCGCGCCGTCTCGCGCTGCAAGGCCTCGCCGCGGTTCGGGTCCATCATGCCCTGCGGCGCCATCTGGCCGACGATGCCGCGCATGTGCTGCTCGGCCTCGGCGAGATTCACGAGGACGAGGTTGCGCACCATGCTGAGGAAGAGCGCGGTCGGGCTCAGCCCGTAGCGAGCCGCGTCCCCTGAGTCGACGAGCTTCGTGTCGGCCTCGAGATGCGTCATCGCGGCTTCGCCGCGCACCTGGGCGCCGCCGAAGTAGCGGCCGCTGGCGTAGTCGCGCGTGACGAGGAAGCCGTCGCTGGTCGAGATCACGCGCGCCGGTGGGCCGTCGCCGGCCTCGACGAGCTCGCTGGCCTGGTCCCAGTCGCTCGACAGGAAGATGTCCGTCCGGTCGTAGTCCTGGGACAGCGTGTACGTGTAGTAGCGACCGCTGATGAGCACGACCGCGGTTGTGTGCCCCGCGAGGCGCGCAATCGCGATCATCTGGGTCTCGTCGGTGCTGCCGTAGGTCGGCTCGAGCAGGGTCTCGAGCGCGAGCGAGTCGTCGAAGATGATGCCTTCGCGCTTGGCGACCTGGTTGCCGACGAGCGCGGCGCCGGCTGCCGTCCAGCGCTCGCGCTGCTCGCGCGCCGCCTTTGCGTCGGCGGCGGCCTGGAAGGCCTGCGCCCCCACGCCCTGAACGAGCTCCTCGACGTCGCCGGCCATGATCTGCTGGTACAGGCGCAGGTCGAAATGGATGTCGTTCGAGTACTGCTCGGCGAAGTACGAGAACGACACCTCGTAGACCCCGCGCACGTCGTCGCTCCAGACATAGGAGATGCCGCGGTAGAAATCGACCACGGCCTGCGCCGTCTCGGCCTCCGGGCCCAGTCCCGCCCAGTAATCCCGCTGCTCGAGCAGCCGGGTCTGCACCGCCTCGGACTTGCTGACGAGCGCCTGTACGTCGACGTCATGCGATTCGAGCCAGGCAATGGCCTGCTCGCCGTATTGCACGACCGCGCGTCGGCGCATCTCGGGGTAGGAGAGGGGCAGACGGGCGCGCCAGCCGGCCAGCCCGCCCCACCGGACCGCGTTGTTCAGCGTGAGGATCCCGGGCTGCGCGACGTGCAGCGCCACCATCTGCCGGTCGGCCTCCGCGTCGGCATCCGCCGGCACGACCGGAGGGTTCGGTTGACGCTGAATCGCCGCGGCGCCGGACCGCGCCTGCTGAGCCACGTGCGTCAGCTCATGGGCGATGAGCTGTCGGCCCTCGGTGCGATCGGGCGCGAACTTCCCCTCGGCGAACACGATGTCGGAACCGACGGCAAAGGCGTCTGCCTCGACGGAGCCCGCCGCCGCGTCCGCCTCCCGGCCGGTATGAACCCGGACCGCGCCGAAGTCGGCGCCGAAGCGGGGCTCTAGCTGGGAGCGCAACCCCGGATCGAGGGGCCGCCCGGACGTCGCGAGCACGCGGTCGACCGCCGGCGTCGAGGCGACCGCGCCTTCGGCCTCGACCTCGGCCGGGTCGACCGGCACCGCGCGCCGTGCCCGCCGCTGGAGCGCCCGCCGCACCGCCCGGTTGCCGGCGGTTCTCTGGAGGTCGTGGACGGGGTACTGCGGCACGCGACACCGCGGTGCCTCCTGCGCGCGGTCCGGCTCCTCGCGGGTGCGTTCCGCGACGGCCCGCACCTAGGTCGCCTCTCTCAGCTTTCTCGTCAGAGCCGTCGCCGTCTCGTTGTGCGGCGCCGCCGCCAGCACGTGGAGCACGTCATCCGCCCTGCCCGAGGCTGACACCCCGCTCGACCACTCCGAGAGGAGCTCGTCGTACTCCTCGGCGTCGACTCCAGCCAGTGTCTCCACGGCGGCGGTCTGCTCGCCGACGCGCAGCAACGAAAGCCCCTTCGCGAGCAAGGCGTACGGTCGAGCGAGATCCCAGTCGAGTCCGCGCTCGGCTTCGAGTAGGGCCTCCTCGAACCGGCCCTCCTCGATCAGGACACGAAGGTACAGGGCGTACGCCGACAGGTCCTTGCCGAGATCGGCCTCAGTCAGGAGAGCAGCCGCGTCGCCGGGTCGCCCCTGTTGCTCGCGCAGCCGCGCGACCGCGGTGAAGGCTCCGCTCTCCACCAGCTCCCGGCCGAGCACCTGCTCCGCGATCCGGTCGGCGTCATCGAGACGACCGGCGCGGGCGAGCGCGTCAAGGAGCCCGAGCTGTGCGGGGAGCGAGGACGGATCGCGTTCGAGAGCGCGCTCGAACGCCTCGATGGCGCCGGTGAGGTCGTCGCGCAGCGCAGCGGCCGTGCCGCGGAGGAGATCGTCGCTCGTCACCGGCGCGGCAGCACGATCGGCGTGGCAATGTCGATGTCACCGGGGAACTGGTCGGTGCCGCTCAGCTTCACCCTGACGTTGCCGTACGTGTCGAGCTGCCACTCGATCGCCCCCTCGTCGAGGGCCATCTTGAACCGGGCCCGGACCGCCGTAGGCAGCGACGTGTTCTTGATGATGCTCCAGATGTACTCGCGGACGGCCGTCTCACCCTGACGGTACACCGACGGCAGGCCCGACTCGCCCACGCGGTACGCGCTCCTCCCCGTGCCGAGCTTGGACTCGCGGATGACGATGCGCGGAGCCCCGGTCGCGCTCACGGTCGGGACGTCCGGCCCGGGCTGGTTCGATGACGTGTGCTGGGCGCCGGAGTAGTAGCCCGCGTACATCGAGGCGTCCGCCGAGGCGAGCTCGCCGACCAGCCCCCTGTACTGAGATCCGAGCCCGCCGAGGCTCCTGGCGATCGTGTCAACCTCTGCCCAGGTGCTCGCGGCCTCCGTAGCTCGCCGGACCGAAATCCCGTATGCAGTCTCGATCCGCCGCAAGGAGTCGTTCGAGAGAAACGATCCGAGTGTCGGCCCGCCGCCCGGCAGCATGCGGGGAATCACCGGCGGGGTGGGTACCGCCGGTTCCACCGGGACAGCGGTCGCCGCCGTCTCCTCCGCGGGCAGTGACAGCCACTCGCCGACCTCGACCTCGGCCTCCCCCGCCGCGGCCGCCCCGGCCACCGACTCGCCGCCTTCGAGCAGGCCGCCGAGCGCCTGGACCCTGAAGCCCGAGACGCTCGCGACCGCGCCCGTCGTCAGGTTGACGACGACGCCGTCGCCGGTCGCACCGTCGACGCGGGCGACCGCCTGCTCGCCGGTCTCGAGATTCTCGCCGTGGGCCGTCCACGTGCCGTCCGCCGAACGAGTGACGTACCAGCGCATGTTCGGGGTCGCCGCACCGCCGGTTGGAGGCAGTTCGCCCGCGACCGGCGGAGTGGTCTGCAGGGCTCCCCCGGCAGGAGGCTCCACGGCGGGCGGCTTGACCGCAGACGCGAAGCCCACGCCCAGCAAGATCGTGTTCGAGACGATCAGCAGGACATTGGCGATCTTCTCGCCCTCGCCCAGGGGCGCACCGGTCCAGACGTTCTTGCCGGTAATCAGCTCCTGGAGCTCGATGGTCACCTGGAACGCCCCGACGCCGGTGCCGGCGACGGTCAGGATCTCGCCGGCCAGCGGGATCCCGCCGACGAACTTGCCGACGCCCGGCGTGGCCAGCGTGAGCACGGTCGTGCCCGCCGTGTGGGGGGTCCACAGCGACGCGAACCCGCCCGCGACCGACGCCCCCCACTTCTTCGGCCCGGAGCTCTTGTTGGCGACGTCGGCCCACCACATGGCGGCCTCCTCGCCCTTGCGCGTGGTCCACGGCAAGTACTTGCCGCCCCAGGCACGACCGGCGACGAGCGCGTCGACCGTGTGCGGGTCCATGACCCCCTTCCGCTTCATGTCCGTCGCGACCACGGCACGGTCGAGGGCCCACATGTCCTCGAAGAGCCAGTAGAGCATCCCGACGTCCCAGGCCTCGCCGTGGTCGGAATAGCGCGCCATCAGCTCCTGAAGCACCGCTGCGAGCTCGGGGCCAGGCAGCCCGGTCAGGATGTCGGCGACCACCCGGCTCTCGCCTTCTCCGGTCAGCCCCTCCAGGTGCTCGATGACGAGGTCGGCCGTGCGCTTGACGACGGCCGGGTCGACCCGGGTAGGGAGCTCCTTTCGCGGCCCCCCGGTCGGATCGAAGAGCTGCCACGTGGGCCGGTAGCCGCCGTACTCACGGCTGTTCTGCGTGATCAACGCGCTGATCTCGCCCACCCGGAACCCCGTGTCCGACAGGAGGGTGTCGAAGTACGTGTGCGACGCCCCGGTCGTCACGAGGTAGTCCCGGTACCAGGTGTCTACCCGGAGGCGCCCGAGGAACGCGTCGAAGTAGCTCCGCCCGTCCTCGAGCCGGACGTCTCTCGCCTGCGACCACCGGCGGACGATCCCGACGACCTCGTCGCCCTGATCGCGGACGACCGCCGGCGCCCCATTCAGCAGGATTTCCTCGAGCCGGTCGGCGTCCCGGCCGAGCTGCCCGCGCATCGCGGTGCGGAACTGCTCGCGGTAAGGCTCGCGCAGCGCCTCCGGGACGACCACGGAGAAGACGCCGTTGCCGAGCCACCACTCGTCCTGGAACGTCTGCACGACCTCGGTGAGGTCCGAGCCGTAGAGCTGCATGCTGACGTCGACCTCGGCGCCCTGGGCCGTGTAGAGCCACGGCCGCTGCTGGTCGAACTGAATCGTGACCGCGGCCGGGCTCGCCGGCTGGCGCTGGATCACGGCCGCCTGGAGGCCGGCGGAGATTGCCGCCGTCAGGCCGGCATCCGCGCCGGCCCTCGCCTCGCTCGCGTGGTCGGACGGCACGACCGTCCCGGCGAAGGCCGAGACGTCGCCCCGCGCCTGCTGGACGACGTGCCCGAGCTCGTGCCGCAGGAGGCGCTGGCCGGCGTCCGTCTCCGGCGCATACTGTCCGGCTGCGAAGTAGATGTCCCGGCCTCGCGTGAACGCCTGTGCCGCCAGCCCTGCGGCGAGCCTGGCGGCGTTCGCATCGGCATGGATGCGCACGCCCGGCACGAGCTCTCGCCCCGGCGATGCGTCGTCCAGCGCCTGCCGGACCGCGCGGTTGCCGGCCGAGCGCTGGAGCGAAAGCATTGGCCCCCCGGGCGCAGCCGGTCCCGGCTCCCGAGCGCTCCCGTCGCGCGCGGCGGCGGCGGCGGGCCGCGCCCGGTCGGGGACGGTGCCCACTCAGACCCCCTCCAGGATCAGGTCCCAGTACTCCCGGAACTCCGCGCGTGCCGGCAGCCGGCCGAGCTTCTCGAGCTCCCGGGCCGTGCCGACGACGAGGTCCTCCATCGCGATGGGGCGACCGCCGTCGGCGGCGCGGAACGCCGCCGCGAGCGCGACGTTGCGGATGTTCCCGCCGGAGAGCTCGAACCGCTGTGCGAGGAAGCCGAAGTCGACGTCGTCGGCCATGGGGGTCTCCTCGGGGAAGACGACGTGCCAGATGCGCTCGCGGTGCTCCTCGTCTGGGAACGGGAACTCGATCGTGTGGTCCATCCGGCGCGCGAACGCCTCGTCGATGTTCTTGCTCAGATTCGTCGCGAGGATCACGACGCCGTCGTACTCCTCCATCTGCTGCAGCAGGTATGCGACCTCGATGTTCGCGTAGCGGTCGTGCGCAGTGGTCACGTCCGACCGCTTGCCGAAGAGGGCGTCCGCCTCGTCGAAGAACAGGATCGCGTTCGACGCGCGCGCGGCGAGAAAGATGCGCCGCAGGTTCTGCTCCGTCTCCCCGATGTACTTGGAGACGACCGTGGAGAGGTCGATCTTGAACAGGTCGAGGTCGAGCTCCCGGGCGAAGATCTGAGACGCCATCGTCTTCCCGGTGCCGCTCGGCCCGGAGAAGAGGACGTTCACGCCCTTGCCGTAGGCGATCCGGCGCTCGAACCCCCACTGCTCGTAGACGACGTGGCGAAGGCGGACGCTCGCGCACGCGTCGCGCAGCGCGCGCAGGGGCCGGCGTGGGAGCACGATGTCGTCCCAGCCGTACATCGCCTCGACCCTTTCGGCGAGTCCGCGCAGCTCCTGGCTGGACTGGCCACGCGCGGCGGCGAGCACTCCCTGGGTGGTGGGCGCGGCGCTGCGCGCAGCCTCGCGGGCGGCGTCGAGGATGCGGGCGGGGCCGAGCCGGTAGCGGCCGGCCACGAGGTCGAGATCGACGGCGTCGGCGCCGCCGTCCAGGGCCCGGAGCCAGAGGTCGCGTCGCGCCCGGTGGGCCGGCGGCTCGATGTCGATCGAGACCACCCGGCCGCCGAACACCTCGAGCGCGGGGTCCCACCCCGTCGTGCTCGTCAGGACGATCGGCACGTCACCCGCCTCGAGGGCGCGCAGGAACGGCGACGACTTCCCCGCGGCCTCGCGGTCGAGAAGCGCCTCCGCGTGGACGAGGTGCACGATCGCCCCGTACAGGCGAGCGTCCCGGGCGAGCGACGCGCCGGCCGCGCGCGGATCGCCCTCGTCGCCGAGCACGCGCGCCGTGTCGACCCGGATCAGCGGGCGGCCGAGCCCGGCCGCGACGGCCTCCGCCAGGGCTTCCTTCCCGGTGCCGTCCACCCCGACGAGGAGGAGCGGCAGACCGGCTTCGACCAGCCGGTAGGCGGCTCGGAGGTCGCCCGCAAGCCGGTCGGCGATCACCAGCTCGTCGAGCGTCAGCGCCGGCGTGAGCAGCCGGCCGCCGGCGGCGACCTCGGCGTGCTCCTCGGCAAGCAGGAAGTCGGCGACGTGCTCGTCGAGGGCGAGGAACCTCCCGAGGCGCGTGCGCTCGGGCTCCTGCCCGTCGGCGAGCAGCCGGACGGCGCAGCTCCCGACGAGCGGCGCGTCCCGGGCGAAGACGCTCCGGCGCGCGAGCTGTTCCTCCGGCGTCGCACAGAAGAGCTTCAGTGCCAGCTCGACCGTCGGACGCCGCTTCGTGACGTCGTTCTGGACGTAGGCGTAGAGGGTCTCCCAGCGAAGATCGACCTCCGGAGCGAGGGCGAGCAGGACGACGTCGCGCTCGAATGCGTCGAGGCCGAGGGCGCGGCAGAGCCGCGGCAAGGGCAGGCCGTCGGACTCGAGCGCGGCATTCTCGCGGCGGACGCGCTCGATGATCGCATCGAGCTCGCGGATGGGCGCGCCACCCTCGGGCGATGTCGCGCCCAGCAGCGCATCGACGTGCTCGTCAGAGATGTACAGGCCCCTGAACTCGTCCTCCGTGAGGAGACTCGCGGCCCGCAACCGGAGTACCTGGCGCCGCACGACCAGCTCGAGGCGGGCGAGCTCGGCGAGCACGTGGTCGGCCGCGGACGCGAACGGTGGTGCGGCCGTTGCGCTCACTCGGGCAGACGGAGCACGACCTCGCCGAGCCACGGCACGTCGACGACGCTGCCGTCGATGCCGGCGATCTGGAGCACGACGCGAAGGGGGCCCGGCGGGAGCCTCGCCTCGATCAGGCGACCGTCGATGCGAATCATGCCCGGGCCGACGAGGAAGTTCTCACGCAGGTATGCGGCGCTGCTGCGATCGAGGCCGGGCAGGCGCACGGCGAGCTCCCGTAGCACCGCATGCGCGAGCAGAGCCATGGTGTCGGGCGGGCCGTCGAGGACACGAGCCTCCGTCGACCACTCGACCGACTCTGGAGCACGCTCGAACACCTCGGTGACCATCCGCACGGCCCGCGCGGCCGTCGCCTCGTCGCCGTCGGTCGCGTCGAGCAGCACGAGCCACGTGTCCCGCTCCGCGTCGCGGACGAGCACGAAGCGCCGGCCCTCGCCCTCCACCGGCTCGAGGAGAAGTCGACGCCCCTCGGCCCGCCCGAGCCGAACGAGCCGCTCGAGCAGCAGCCGCTGGGCAAGTCCAGCGCTCTCGTCGAGCGGCCCGGTCTCGGCTTCCTCCTCGGCGCCGGCGGCGAGGCGGACGCCGGGGTCGGAGACGGCGTCCGGCGATCCGAGGCACCGCGCCAGTAGGGCGAGCCGGAGCGGCGGAACCGACCGCTCGGCGGGCGCGAGCGCCGCGAGCACACGGTCGGCGTCGAGCTCGAGCAGGCCCCGGAGCAGCAGGAACACGCCAGCGTACGACGTGCCCGCGAACGTCCCGGAGGCGGGCGCGTCCACCGCGAAGACTTCCTCCTCGACCCGCCCGGCCAGCTGCGGATCGCTCCCGACGAGCTCCCGGAGCAGGGTTGCAGCCTCGATCGCCTCACCGGCTCTCTGCGCGCCGGCGAGCGTGACGATCGCCCGTGCCGTCTCGGCGACCGAGAGCGGATCCGCGGCGTCCGTCGCGGCGGCGGCGAGCCGCAGTGAGTCGGCGGCGGTGGGAGAGGGATCCGTACGGGCGCCGAGGATCTCGGGCCAGACGGCGAGCACGGCCTCGACCGCCGCGGTCGTGGGGCTCCCGCCACGGGCCAGAGCCAGGGCCACCCGCTCCGCCCCACGCTCGCCGAGCGCTGCCAGCACGCGCTCGAGCCGCCGCTCCCGCGCGAGCTGCGCGAGCGCGGCGCGCGCGGTCTCCGGATCGCGTTCGAGCGCCTCGCGGATCGTCGCATCGGAGGGCAACGCGCGCAGTCCTTCGAACGCGACGTAGTACCCGCGGTCCCAGGCCCGTCCGTCCGCGGCGTCGGCGAGAAAAGCGGCGAGCAGGTCGGCCGGGCCGGCGAACAGGCGGACGGCGTTCCCGTCCGGCTCGTCGACGGCCACCTTGATCGCGGCGGCGATCGCCTGCGCCCAGGCCGCTGCCAGCGCGTCCTCGTCGTCGGCTTCCACGTCGAGTGTCACGTCGACCTGGAGCTCGTCGATCACGCCCACGAGCTCGTCCTCCTGGGCGAAGGCCTCTGCCAGTGCGCGCTCCAGGGCGGCGTCGAGCCGCGTCCGGGCAACGCGATCGAGCTGCCAGCGCACCTCCTGCGGTTGCCGGTGTTCCATCGGGACGAGGTAGACGGCGTCGAGATGCTCGATCTCGACGGCGTGACTCACGCGGTCGCCTCCGCGAGCGTGACGGCCTCCCCGGCCGCGGCGACCTCCTCGAGCACCTGGATCGCGCCGCTCATGCGCAACAGCACCCGGCGCATCTCCGCCGCGCCCGCCTCGAGCGCGACGAGCTCGCGCTCGCCGGCCTCGAAGTCGGCGCGCAGGGCGGCGAGCCGGCCCTTGATCGTCTCTTCCATCATTTCCTCCCGATGACGACGACGGTGAAGAGCGTCGCGTTGTCCCCCTCGTCGCTGACGAACGACTCGGAGGTGTAGGCGACGCCCGTGACGCGGTTCGGATCGCTCTGGTCCGTGATCCGCGCGTACGACAGCTGCGGGATGGCGGTGGCGTTGACGTTGTGGGGATGCCCCTTGTTCTCCCAGTCGGGACTGCCGTCGAAGCCGCCGAAGATCGTGAACCCGTTCAGCATCACGAAGCAGCCCAGGCGCTCGGTGAGCAGCCCGGAGTGGTCATAGGTCCAGCGTCCCGGCTCGTCTCTGCCGTTCGAACCCGGTACCCCCTGCCCGTTCCTGATCGCGAACTCCTGGGTCAGCACCTTCAGGGCCCCGTTACCGCCCTTGAGGATGTTGCCGCCGACGTCGAGGTCGCCCGTGACGTGGACGTTGCCGTCCACCTCGAGCTTCTGATCGGGAGTCGACGTGCCGATCCCGACCTTGCCGCCGAAGTCGGCCATGTACACATCCCCGCTGTCGGTGTTGATCGCGAGCCGGCGCGTCCAGGCGGTCTTGTTCGCGTTGGTCGTGCCCCAGACCTCGAAGCGGCCGAAGCCGGGGAGGTCGTCCATCTCGAGCGTGACCGCGTTCCGCGCAGGGTCGGGGAAGGTCCAGGCGGTGCCCAGGGCGCCGTGGCGCGCGTTGTAGGTGACGCTGCTCCAGGTGTTCTTCCCGCTCAGGTAGAGGTCGGCCTGCCGGAAGCCGAGCGCGCCCGGGACGTCGACGCGCCCGTCCGCCTGGAGGTCGAGCACGGTCTCCCACAGCGCCGCGCCCGTGCGGTGGAGGAGCTCAAGCGTCCCCGCGTCGTGCGTGCCGAGCTGCAGCAACCAGGACTCGCTGCCGGTGAGCCGGAGCGACGGCTTGTCGCCGAGCAGCTGGACGTCACCCTGCTCGCCGTCCCAGTCGCCCTTGACGTCCAGCCGGGCAGCCGGCCCCTGCGTGCCGATGCCGACATCGCCGTGCTCGGTGATCCGCATGCGCTCCTGCCAGTTCCTGGTGTGGAACGTGAGTTGACCGTTTCCCTCGTGGTTGAAGGCGAGCTGCTCGGTGTCCGGGAGAGCCGAGACGATCGCCGTTCCCGGCAAGAGGTCATCGACCGCTGCCTGTCCGCTGCCGAACAGCCCGACCCTGATCCCCTTCGTGTCGGTCTCGCGGGCGACGGCCTCGGCGCCCGAGCTTGGGCCCGTGTTCCGGTTCTCGACGATCGCACGCGTGACCGCGTCCACGTCGAAGCGGTTCTGGATCAGCAGCTGGTGATTCGGGACGAGTGCGCGCTCGCCGATCAGGCTGACGTATTGCCGCGCCTCACTCAGGAATTGCGGATCCGCCTGCAGGAACTGCCGCCCGGCAGCGTCCCAGTTCACGCTGCCGAGGCGGATGAGCCAGCGCGGCGGCGGGTCGGTGTCGTCTGTGGGCAGCTCCTGGTAGGGGACACCCTCGTCCGGGGGGATCGTGATCCCGGTCAGGGTCGAGCCCGACGTCGTGAACGACGTCGTCACCGTCTGCCCGGCAACGACGATCGGGGTGTGCTGGGACGACTGGATCCCGACGAGGACGCGGAAGCCCTCCTGGACGCGGCCGAACTGGTCGTCGCTCAGGCACTGCTCCCACCCGGACGCCGGCCGGCGGACGCTGTCCTGGGCGTAGGTGATCCAGACCGGCACGTAGCCCGCGCCGGAGAGCCCCTGGAAGAGGCGCGGGTCGGGCGGGATCTGGAACGGCTCGAGCAGCACGAGCTCGCGCCCGAAGCCGTCGATCGCCATCCCGGGCCGGATGTACATCTCGATCGGGCCGGAGGCCCCGGAGACGGGGTCGCGTTCCTCCAGCTCGAGCCCGACGACGATGCCCCATGCGTGCAGGCCGACGTTGTGCCGGCGCCGCATGTCGCGCTGGTAGTCCTGCTCGTCCTGGAAGTCGACGGCGCCGAGGTACTGGTGCTCGTAGTACCGGAGGCGCTCGATATCGGTCGCCATCGCTCACGCCTCCTCGTGGCGGAAGGCGCTGCGGAGGATCTCCGCGAACCCCTTCGGGTCGTCCATCGCCGCGGGCATGTTCGACGCGGTCAGGTTGTCGCGGACGCGCTTGAGCCCGGCAACCAGGTCGTGCACCTGCGTGAAGTCGGACTCGTAGAGGCGCGACCGCCGGTAGGTCGGGTCGACGTGGTCGATCGCGCCCATCAGCCGGTTCTCGTTCACGCCGCCGACCCCGGTGCGGAGCCAGTCGAGGCAGCAGACGTACTCGAGCAGAACGCCGAGGAGCGGCAGGATCGGCACCAGCGACAGCCACCTGCTGAACGTGGGCCACGAGCCCGCGTACTGGCGGCAGCTGTAGTTGCAGACGCCGACGATCTTCCCGTCGACGATCGTCAGACAGGCGAGCGTGAGCCGGTCGTCGCACGAGTCGGGCGGGCAGGTCGGCAGGAGCTTCTGGCAGACGCAGTCGATCACGTACTCCCAGACGACGGCGGCGAGGCCCTGGATCGCGACCTGCGCCTGCCGCCCGTAGTTGACGTCCTCCTCGTTCGGCGGGGGCTGGAGGACGATCACGTCGAGCTTCCGCGCGATGTTGCAGCGCGGCTGCCGGGCCGCGTATTCGTAGAGCCCCTGGCGGACGTAGGAGTAGGCGTCGTAGAGCTCGTTCGGCGTGCCTGTCGCCTCGCGCGCGAACAGCGCGCCGACGAGCGGCTGGTAGGAGCTCTTCGGGACGCGCCGCTTTCCGAACTCCAACAGCCCGAGGACGCACTCGACGATCTCCCAGAGGAGTGAGCCCTGGAGTGCCTCCGCCGGTGTCCGGCAGAGCCCGACATGGCCCTCGCATACGTCGAGCCGGAAGCCCTCGACGATGCGCGTCGGCTCGCAGGCGCCCATCGTCGTCGTCGAGGCCTGCCGGGTCGGGGCGGTCGCAGTCGCGGTCGACGAGCCCGAGTAGTTCGCGTAGTTGGTCGTCCCGTTCTTCCCACCGCAGCCGCACCCGCAGCCGCCATTGCCGTTCGCCTTCCCGTTCGACCGGCAGCCGCACCCGCAGTTCGGCGCGCACGAGCAACTCGAGGCCGTGGCGCGGCGGAGGACGGTGCTCGCTCGAGCCTCGCGCTCCTCGTAGCGGATCGTCACGCACCAGTGCTCCTCTACGTCCCGGCAGTCACCGCGATCCTGCGGGCGGACGGGGTCGCATGGCGCCGGCCCGGTGTCCTTGCAGCGCGCGATCAGGTCGGCCACGTTCAGGCGCTGCCCCTCGCAGACGACGATGTCGTTGCCGCACGGATCGATGGCGTAGCCGGGCGCGATCGTCACCCAGCCGTCGCAGGGGTCGCACCCGACCTGGAGCCCGCAGACGACGCCGGGGCCGTGGAGGTACCGGTTGTGCAGGCGGTTCTTCGCCACCACGTACGCCTGCTCGCCGTTCAGCTCCGACTCGGTCAGGAGCTGGCCGGCGAAGAAGCGCGGGCGCTCGAGACACTCGAGACCGGCGCACGCCGGACAGCAGCAGGCAGCCGGGTGGGTCTCGCGGCTGGCGGTCAACTCGGACCACATGGCTTCCTCCCGTGAGCGTGGATCGAATCGTCAGTCAATGTGGAACCAGCTCCTGAACGTGCCGCCCTCGACCCCGTCGCCCGTCGGGCAACGCAGAGGCAGCCCAGGGCCGAGGTGGTCGGCGTCGACGGCGGGGTTGACGGTCCGCCCGTCGGGGAGCGTGATCTGCTTCTCGCCGAGGACGAAGTCGCCGTAGAGGACGACGGCATAATCGCCCGGGATCCAGCTCGAGGGGGTGGGCCGGAAGCGGGCGAAATGGACGGGGCCAGTGCTCGCGTCGGCGCCGCCGACCGAGCCGAGCGTCGATCCGCACGCCGGGACGATGTCCGTCTCGATCCCGGGCGTCTCGCCGTCGATCGCGCAGGCGCAGCGGAACCTCAACTCGCCGACGTTCTCCCAGCCGCTGTCGTGCTTGTAGAGGACCTGGAATGCGTCCGGGGTGATCGTCTCCGCGAGCACGGGCCGGTCGAACGCGATCACGACTCCGTCCTTGGTGATCGCCGGCAGGACCGGGGCGCCGGCTGCGTCGGTGACGACCTTGTCGTCGGCGTCGAGCATCTCGTTCGCGAGGATGCGCCCGCCGTGCGGCCAGTTGAGGGCGACGATCCGGGGCAGGTCGAGGACGGTCCCGCCGGGAGGGCCTTGCGGCCCGGCGGGGCCGGGGAGCCCCTGCGGACCCTGGTCACCTTTCGGCCCCTGGGCCCCCTGCTCACCCTGGGGGCCCTGCTCCCCCTGGTCGCCCTGGTCGCCCTTGGATCCGGGCGGTCCCTGCTCGCCCTGCGGACCCTGATCGCCCTGCGCACCCTTCGGGATCTTCAGGTGGACGACGCGCGTGCCGGTGTCGAAGTCGACGCCGGCCTCGGGGAGCGTGTCGACGAACTCGCCGTCGACGTCGGAGATGCCGAGGCCCGGCGGCCCCTGCGGACCGCGCTCGCCCGCCGCGCCGCTGTGCTCGAGCATGCAGCGGACGACGTCGGTGAGCACGCTCGTGCTCGGCAGCAGCCGGCGGTCGGTCAGGTTGTCGATGTTGGCGTCGACGATCGCCTGGCCGGGCTCGTAGCCCACGATCGTCGCAAGGACGAGGCACTCGTCGACGCCTTCGCAGGACGGACAGCCGTCGATCGTCAGCTCGAGCAGATCGCCGCAGTCCTGCTCGCTGACGTCGATCACGGCGACCCCGGCGAACGCGCCCGGGCCCTCGTCGTAGGCGGCGTACATCCTGTCGCCGCCCGCGGTGAGCACGAGCTCGAGCGCACCGTCCAGCTCGAGCGCCGATTGCACCGCCTCGGCAGGCGCGGTGTCGAGACGGTAGGTGTCGACCGCCAGCACGTGGGTGCCGGTCAGGGCGTAGGCGTAGCGCCCGTCCGCCGACCCGACGAGGTCGATCACCGGATCCGCGCCGAGGGACACCGGTCCCGTGAGGGTCGGAAACGGGTCGGCGGCGCCGAGGTCGACGCCGAAGACGCGGATCGTCTGGTCCGTGCGGGCGGCATGGAGCCTGAGACCCGCCGTCGTCTCCGCGAGGGCGACCCGCACGGCGTTCACGTCGAGCGCGTGGCTCTCGACGCTCGAGACGTCGGCGCCGTCCATGACCCGCAGCGCGTCGCCGGTCAGCGCGGCGACCAGCACGTGCGCCCCGTCGGGCGTGACGGCGAGATCACCCGCCTCCGCGCCCAGCGAGCCCGAGGAATGGGTCGGCGCGGTGTCGGTCGCCGGGTCGTCCCACTCGTGCAGCTCGCTGTCGCCGGCCTGCGTAACGAGCGCGTAGAGGCGGCCGGTCGGCCCGGCCGCGAGCACGGCGTATCCGTCGCCTGCGCCGGCAACGGTGAGCGTGTTGTCCGGCGTCGTCCCGCCGCCCGAGAAGACCTGCACCTCGAGGTCGCCTCCGGCCTTGCCGATCGCGACGAAGATGCTGGCGCCGTCCGCGGCGGTGGCGACGTCGAGACCGGTCCAGTCACCGGCGAGCGTCGGCTGCACCTGGTGCTGATCGACCGTGCTGTACGACGTCAGGCTCCAGGCGTCGGCGCCGCCGCTCCACCAGCGCCCGAGCACGTGGAGTGCCTTGTTGGTCTCGTCGAGCGAGACCTGCCACGCGCCCTCGAGCGGGATCGTGCTGACGCGATCGAGCTGCGGGCCGTGGAGCGCGTGCGCGTGCCGAGCCGGGTCGAGGACGAGCTCGACATCGTACGCGTCGCGGATCCGGTTCGGCTTGCAGGCGTCGTCGTCGCAGCCACAGTCGTCGAAGAGCGCCGGCACGTCCTCGGTCGGACACTCGACGTGGCGCAGGCAAATCTGGATGGTGTGCTCGGGCGGCTGTGTCTCGCCGTCGGGCACCTCGAACCACTCGGCCGGGATCAGGTGCTCGAACTCGACGTACTCCTCCCGCTCGACCAGGATCTCGTGCCCGCAGCAGTCGATTGCCGTACCCGGCTCGACGATCACGTAGCGATCGCGGCAGTTCTCGTCCGGATGCTGCTTGACCTTCAGGCCGCAGACGACGCCCCAGCCGTGCAGCTCCTGGTTGTGCCGACGGTCCTTGCCGAGGAAGTAGTCCTGCTCCTCGCGGAAGTCGCGTTCGACCAGGAGCTTGCCGGTGAAGTAGTTGTTGCGGGCGAGCTGCGGCGTCGCGCACTCGACGCACGTACCGTTGCCGTTGTGCCCGTGGGTGTGCGCCATGCTCGCCCCTCCCTTTCCTCAGTCGATCACGGTGTTCGAGCCGATGCGGCTACGGATGCCGACGCGGATCGTCGGCGGCTGGGCCTCGTCCGGGGACGGCCCGAGCACGCTGTCGTAGCCGACCCGGGCCTCACCCTCGACGACCGCGTCCGGATACCGGCCGACGACGGTGTCGAGCCCGAGGAACGACTGCAAGCCGATCCGGAAGCGCGGCTCGACGACCGCAATCGCCGCCTCCGTGTGCGCGGGCTTCGCGAGCTC
>Ga0070693_100000422_pt1 | contig 19196 bp, 17 predicted proteins | sample KBSK1103metaG_FD_65472 | JGI IMG/M metagenome (GOLD analysis project Ga0070693, IMG submission 65472) | Corn, switchgrass and miscanthus rhizosphere microbial communities from Kellogg Biological Station, Michigan, USA - KBS K1-10-3 metaG | ecosystem: Host-associated > Plants > Roots >...
CGCGCCGACGACCTGCTCGAGCGGGTCGACCTCGCCGCCGCCGCCGACCGCCGCGTCGGCGGCTACTCGGGCGGGATGAAGCGCCGGCTCGACCTCGCCGCGGCCCTGGTGCACGAACCGCGCGTCCTCTTCCTCGACGAGCCGACCACCGGCCTCGACCCGGTCAGCCGCAAGACGATCTGGGAGGAGGTGCGGGCGCTGAACGACGAGGGCACGACCGTCTTCCTCACCACCCAGTACCTGGAGGAGGCCGACCAGCTCGCCGACAACGTCAGCATCATCGACCAGGGCCGCATCGTCGCCGAGGGGACGCCCGACGCGCTCAAGGCGGAGATCGGCAACCCCCACATCCAGCTGCAGCTGACGGACGGCTCGATCGACGCGGCCGAGCGCGTCCTCGGGGAGATCGGAAAGCTGCTGCCGCCGACCGACGGCCGCACCGTCCTGGTCGAGGTCGAGAACGGCGCCGGCGACATCCCGCGGGTCGTCCGCGCCCTGGACGACGCGGGGATCGGGGTCGAGTCGCTGGAGCTGGTCCGACCCACCCTCGACGACGTCTTCGTCGCGACCACCGGCCACCACCTCGAGAAAGAGGACGAGGCCGACGCGTCGGCTGAGGCGGTGGAGGCCTGACCGGGATGTCAACGAACCTGCGGGTGATCCGGGCCCTGGGGATGCGCTCGATCCGCCAGACGTTTCGCCGCCCACAGCTGATGGCGCCGATCCTCGTCTTCCCGACCCTGCTCCTCGCCGTGCAGACCGGGGGCGCGGGCGGCGCCGTCGATCTGCCGGGCTTCCCGCCGGTACAGGGCTTCCTTCAGTTCATGCTGGCGGGGGCGATGATGCAGTCGCTGATGCTGGCCGGCAACAGCGGCGGCATCGCCTTCGCGGTCGACATCGAGATGGGCTTCACCGACCGTCTCTTCGCCGCCCCCGTCCCCCGCTACACGATCGTGCTCGGGCGCCTCGCGGGCGTCGCCGCGCTCGGCTTCCTCTCCGCCGTCTGGTTCTTCGCGATCGGCCTCGCCTTCGGGGCCGAAGTCCACAGCGGCGTCGCCGGCGTCCTGATCGCGGTCTTCCTGGTCACGGCGACGGCGACCGCGGTCGGTGGGATCGGCGCCGCGGTCGCCCTGCGCACCGGCAGCGCCAGCGTCGTCCAGGGGCTCTTCCCCCTCGTCCTCGTCGTCCTCTTCCTCTCCTCCGCCTTCTTCCCGATCGACCTGATGATCCAGCCGGCTAGGGCAATCGCCGAATACAACCCGTTCAGCTTCATCGTCGAAGGCGTGCGCACCCCGATCATCGCCGAGGTCGACGCAACCGACCTGCTCGAGGCGCTGCTGGCGATCGCCGGCATCGTCGTGCTGGGACTCGTGCTCAGCGCCCGCGCCCTGCGCCACAGGCTGAGGACGGGCTGATGGAGGCGGCGGCGTCCCTCCCCCAGTGGCGGGCCAACCTGGCGACGATCGCGGCGCTGATGGCGCGCGCCAAGAACGAGCTGCTGCGCGTGCCGGGCGCGGCGATCCCCGGCGTGCTGGCGCCGACCATCTTCTTCCTCGGCATCAACGGCGTCTTCGGCGCGCTGACCCAGCTGCGCGGCTTCGACACCGGCGCCTACGAGAGCTTCGTCGTGCCGGTGAGCATGCTGCAGGGGGCGGGCTTCACCGGCGCCGCGGCCGGGGTCAACCTGGCTCGCGACATGGAGCAGGGCTGGGTCGACCGCCTGCTCGTCTCCCCCGCTCCCCGCTGGGTCCTGCTCGCCGGGACGGTGCTGGCGGCTAGCGCCCGCGCCCTGATCCCGGCGACCTTCGTGCTGGCGATCGCGCTCCTGCTCGGGGCGAGCTGGCCGGGCGTCGCCGGGCTCCTGATCGCCTACGTGATGGTCGCGGCGATAGCGGCGGTCGCGGCCTGCTGGGGCTCGGCCCTGGCGCTGCGCTTCAAGAGCCAGTCGGCGGCGCCGCTGATGCAGGCGGGGATGATGGCGGCGATCTTCACCACGACCGCCTACGCGCCGCTCGCGCTGCTGCAGCCCTGGATGCGGTCGGTCGCAGAAGTCAACCCGGTCACCCAGGTCATGGACGCCGCCCGCCAGGGCTTCCTCGGAGCCGTCACCTGGGCCGAAACCTGGCCCGCGATCCTCGTCCTCCTCGCCCTGGTCGCGGTACTGGGCGCCTGGGCGCTGCGCGAAATGCGCCGCACCGCCGCATGACCCCGGGCCGACGGGCCGAAATCAGCAGCTCAGCTGCCGATTTCGGCCCGTCGGCCCCCGGGGTGGCGGAGGGGGTGCTGCGTAGGGGCTGGGTCGAGGGGGTGCGGGGGGGCGTGCGGTTTGCCTATACGCGGCCGAGCCCGGGGCGCTACCCGTGGCAGTGGTACTGGGACTCCTGCTTCGCGGCGATCGCGTGGGGCCGTTTCGACCCGGCTCACTCGCGGGCCGAGCTGGAGACGCTGCTCGCCGCGCAGCGCCCGGACGGGTTCATCGGTCACACGATCTTCTGGGAGCGGCCTGTCTCGCTCTCCCGGCTCCCCTTCTACAACGTCGCCACGCGCCGGGCCCTTCAGACCGAGACGATCCAGCCGCCGCTGCTCGCCTGGGCCTGGCGGCTGGTCGTCGGCGACCCGGCCGAGGAGCCGCGGATCGCGGCCCAGGTCGAGTGGCTCGCGGCGAACCGCGACCTCGACGGCGACGGCCTGCTCTGGATCGTGCAGCCCGACGAGTCGGGCCTCGACGCCTCGCCCAAGTTCGATCCCGTCTGGGGCTGGCGAGGCTGCGCGCGAGCCGGGTTCCCGCTCCTCGTCCAGCGCAACCGCCGGCTCGGCTTCGACGCCCGCCGCGTCCGCGACGCCGGCGGACCGGTCCTCTGCGAGACGCTCCTCAACACGCTCTGGTCGCTCTCGCTGCAGGCGCTCGGCCGTCCCTCGGCCACCCCCGCCCTCGTCGACCGCCTCTGGGACGAGGGCAGCGGCCTCTTCCTCGACGAGGCGCGGCCCGGCGGCGCCCGCCCCCGAATCGCGACCTGGGCGGCGCTGGCGCCGCTCGCTCTGCCCGACCTGCCCGAGGCGATCGGCCGCCGCTTGGTCGAGGAGCACCTGCTCGACGAGCAGCGGTTCCTTGCCCCGGTCGCGCCGCCCTCGGTCTCGGCGGCTGAGCCGAGCTACGAGCCCGGCGGCAGCCGCGGGCTGGTGCGTCGCTACTGGCGCGGGCCGACCTGGGTCAACTCCGCCTGGCTGCTCTGGCTCGGCCTGCGCCGCATCGGCTACGAGCGGGCCGCGAAGCGGATCGCCGACGGCGTCGTCGGGGCGGTCGAGCGCGAAGGCGCGCGCGAGTACTACGACCCGCGCACCGGCGCCGGCCTCGGCGCCCGCGACTTCGCCTGGTCCGCGCTGGTGGCTGAGTTTCAGTCAAATAACTAGGGTGTACCGATCTCGTTACACACTCCTAAAAGGGGAGATGCATGCTCAGAGAGAAATTGACCTACGCCAACGTGATGGCGACCATCGCCGTGTTCCTCGTGCTTGGCGGCAGCGCGTATGCCGCGACTCAGCTGCCGAAGAACAGCGTCGGGGCCAAGCAGCTGAAGAACGGCTCGATTACGCCGCCGAAGCTCAGCGGCGCCGCGAAGAAAGCGCTGCAGGGGGCCAAGGGCGCGACCGGCGCGACCGGACCGCAGGGACCGGCGGGGGCGGCGGGGGCGACCAAAGTCGTCGTCCGCTTTGGCCCAGTTGCCGTCGGGCAGTCTGTCGCTTCCTGCCAGTCCGGAGAGGTGGCCACCGGCGGGGGCGGCGAAGCGCTCGAAGCGGAAACCTGGCTTTGGTTCACGGGTCCCGTGCAAGGCAACGGTCAGGTGCCGACCTCCTGGGAAGCGAATGCCACGGATGCCTCGAACACCGACACCTCGGTGCAGGCATACGTGATCTGCGCGAGCCCGTAAGGGCTGAGCTCACGAGCCGAATAGCCGCCTGGTGAGCACGCCCCAGGCGGCTATTTGTAGCGATACGTAATTCGACCTCTGTCGAGGTCGTAGGGCGAGAGCTCGATCTTCACCCGGTCGCCCGGGAGGATGCGGATGTAGTGGCGGCGCATCTTGCCCGAGATGTGGCCGAGCACGTCGTGGCCGTTGTCGAGCTTGACGCGGAACATCGTGTTGGGGAGGGCCTCGGTGATCTCGCCCTCCATCTCGATCTTCTCCTCTTTGGCCATGCGGCGAGGAACATAACAGTCGCGCCTCCCTCGCCGCGCAAGAGACCAGATATGGATTGCTTGTCGCTCGGCGCTCCGCTTCACCTTCGACGCCGCAGATACTCGATCGCGGCGTGACGGCTAGTGACCTCGCCGGCGTACTGGGCCGCCTCGACCTCCTCGAGCAGCTCGCCGAGCTCGGGGCCATGTGGGATCCCCAGCTCGCTGGCCAGTTCATCGCCCCGCAGCAGCGGTGGCGGCGGACCCTCGCGCCGCCAGTCGAGCGCCGCGGCCAGCATTTCGCGGGCCAGCGAGAGGTGGGCCTCGATCGCCTCGTCGGTCGCGAACGGCCCCGTCCCGCGTGCCGAGAGCCGGTCGGCCACCGTCAGCAGGGTGACGTCGACGGTGACCGGGTCGGTCGCCCGCAGGTACTCGTGAACCCGGCGCGGCGGCAGCGGCGCCTCGTGGACCATGAAGCCGAGGCGCAGGTGGTGCAGGGTGAGGTCCTGCAGATGGCGGGTCAGGGCGCGGCTCGCCCGCAGTCGCGCGCAGATGTCGCCGACGATCGCGACGCCGTCGCGATCGTGGCCGACGAAGGTGACGAAGCCCTGCCGCTCGGAGCGCGTCGCCGGCTTGCCGATGTCGTGCAGGAGGGCGCCGAAGCGCAGCGCCGTCCCGTGGCTCATCTCGTCGGCGAGCGGCTCGGCGAGCAGCGCAGCCAGCTCCTCCGCGCGCTCGCCACCGAAGCGCTCGAGGTCGGACTCGACCTCGAGCGTGCGCTCGAGCACCGCCAGCGTGTGGCCATGGACGTCGAGGTGGTGGTTGGGCCCCTGTTCGACGCCCTTCAGGGCCTCCACCTCTGGCAGCACGGCCGCTGTCAGCCCGAGCTCGTCGAGCAGCGCCATCCCGCGCGGCGGGTCGGGGCCGCCGAGCAGCTGGCGCAGCTCGGCGAGCTGTCTCTCGCCGGCGGGCTCCGACGCGCGCTCCGCTTCGGCGCGCGCGAGCTCGGTCGTCGCCGGGTCGACCTCCAAGCCGAGGTCCGCGGCCAGTCTGGCGGCACGCAGCAAGCGCAGCGGATCGGCGGCGAAGCCGCGCTCGCCAACGGCGCGCAGGAGACGGCGATCGAGATCGGCGAGGCCACCGAAGGGGTCGACCGGCTCACCGCCGCCGAGCGGCACGGCGACGGCCCCGATCGTGAAGTCCCGCTCGGCCAGGTCGGCCTCGATCGTCGGCCCGCGCAGCGCGGTGGCGTCGACCTGCCAGGCGCCGTCGGCGGCGACGGCTCGCCAGGTCGCGTACTCGGCCGAGAGCTCGAAGGCGTGCCCGCTTCCCTCGTGCGCGATCGCCCTGACCACCGCCTCGGGGTCACCGGCCACCGCCAGGTCGAGGTCGTCGACCGCCAGCCCAAGCGCCGCGTCACGCACCGCGCCGCCCGCGATCCAGATTCCCGCGCCGTCGCCGAGCGCACGCCGCGCCAGTCGCGGCAGCGGGCCGGCTAGAAGACGGTCGCTGACGGTCATGCCCCTTCCCTCGGGACCCTGGCCGAGATCCCGCAGGTGACCTCGTAGTTGATCGTGCCCAAGCGGCCGGCCAGCTCCTCGGCGCGGATCGCCTCGTCGCCCTGGCTCCCGATAAGGACCGCCTCGTCGCCGGGCTCGACCTCGGTGTCAGGGCCGAGGTCGACCGTGACGTTGTCCATCGAGACGGTCCCCACCAGCGGGTGGCGGCGGCCCCCGATCAGGACCTCGGCGTTGTTGGAGAGCCCGCGCCGCAGACCGTCGCCGTAGCCGAGCGGCAGCACGCCGACCCAGGTATCGGCCGGCGCCCGCCAGGTGCGACCGTAGCCGGCGCTGTCTCCGGCGGCGAAGCGCTTGACGTCGGCCACGTAGCTATGCAGCGAGAGCGCCGGCTCCAGGCCGCGCTCGGTGGGGTCGCCCTGGAACGGATCGAGGCCATAGACCGCGATCCCGCAGCGGGCCATGTCGAAGTGGGAGCGCCGGTCGCGGAAGACGGCGGCGCTGTTGGCGGCGTGGGCGACGACCCCGGGGAACTCGGACCTGACCGTCGTGGCAAGCGCCGCGAAGCGCTCGAGCTGGGCGTCGAAGAAGTCCGACTCGGGTTCGTCGGCGGTGGCGAAGTGCGTCCAGACGCCAGCCAGGTCAATCTGGGGATCCTCGGCACAGGCGCGAGCGAGTGCCAGCACCTCGCTGGGATCGGGATTGCCGAGGCGGCCCATGCCGCTGTCGTGCTTGACGTGGACGCGGACCGGTCGGCCCTGGGCTCGGCCGCGAGCGCTGAGGAGGTCGCGGAAGCCGTCGCGCCAGACGGTGACCTCCGACCCGGCCGCGAGCGCGTCCTCAAGGTCCTCGGGGGTCAGGGCGCCCATCGTCAGCAGCGGCACCTGCGGAAAGCGCCGGCCGATCCGCGCCGCCTCGGTGCCGGTGGCGACGGCCAGCCTGGTCGCGCCGCCAGCCAAGGCCGCCTCGGCGCAGGCCTCGGCGCCGTGGCCGTAGGCGTCGGCCTTGACGACCGCGCACAGCTCCGATTGCGTGCCGAGCTCGACCTTCAACCGCTCGCAGTTGTGCCTGACGGCGTCGAGGTCGATCCGGGCGACCGCCCGCGCCATGGCTAGCCGGCGACGAGCGCCGAGAGCGCGTCGGCCCGGGTCACCAAGCCGGCGAGACGACCCTCGTCGTCGACCACGGGCAGATGGTTATGGTGCTTTTCGGCGATCGTCCGGGCGACGGACTCGGCGTCGTCGTCGGTGTGGGCGACGACCGGGTCGGCGCTCATCAGCTCGGACACCTTGGTGGCGAAGGCTTTGTTCAGCCGCTCCTCGAAGCCCTTCATCGAGCCGACGAAGACGACCCCACCCATGATGTTGAGGTAGTGGGGCAGATGCAGGTCGGCCTGCTCGTCGCCGAGGATCAGGTCGGACTCGCTGACGATGCCGACCACCTTGCGTTCGGCGTCGATCACGGGGATCGCGCCCATCTCGGTCTTGGCGAGCAGCTCGATCGCCGCGCGCGCGTCGGCGTCCGGGGAGACGGCCGGTACGTCGGCGTCCATGATCTCGGCCGCGGTCTTCATGTCGAAGGCGAGGTTATTCGACCGAGAGGACCGACGACTGATCGATCGACCCCCCTATAGCGTGGTCAATCGATCAGTCACGGCATCAAGGACATCGGGATCGAGTCGATCACGTCGCTCGCGATCACCGACTCGGCGGCGCCGATCCGTTCGGCTGCTTGGCGCCCGGCGCGGGCGTGCGCGAACACGCCCGCGCAGGCCGCCGCGAATGGCTCCAGGCCACGGGCGAGCAGCGCGGCGATCATGCCGGAGAGCACGTCGCCGGTGCCGGCGGTGGCCAGGGCTGGAGCGGAGAGGACGTTGACGGCGATTCGCTCGCCGTCGGCGACGATCGTGTCGTCGCCCTTGAGCACGAGCACCGCGTTCGTCGCTCGCGCTGCCTCCCTGGCGGCGGCGAGACGGGTGGCCGAGACCTCCTCGGAGGAGCGGTCGAGCAACCGCCCAAGCTCGCCGGCATGCGGGGTGAGGACGGTCGGTCCCGGCCGGGCGGCGAGCCGCTCGGCCGCGCCGGCGAAGGCGTTGAGCCCGTCGGCGTCGACGACCAGGGGGCACTCGATCGCGGCGGCGGCGTCGCGGGCGAGTTCGACCGTGCCCGGGTCGCGCCCCATTCCCGGCCCCAGCACCCCCGCCGCCGCCCGCTCGAAGGTGCGCAGCACCGCCTTCAGCGAGCCGGGCGCCAGGCAGCCGTCACCGCCGGGACAGCCGACCGACATCACCTCGGGCTGCCCCGCCTCGAAGATCGTCTCGAGATCGGCCGGGACCGCGACGGTGGCGTAGCCCGCGCCGGTCCGTATCGCCGCCAGCGATGCCATCCGCACCGCGCCGGTCAGCCCGCGCGAGCCGCCGGCGATCGCGACCTGGCCGGAGCTGAACTTGGTCGAGCGCGGTCCCCGCGAGGGAGCGAGGGCAAGCACGCCGGCCTCGATCTCGCCACCCGCCGGCTCGCCGGGGGCTCCCGCCGGGATCCCGATCGGGACCAGCCGCAGCTCACCCGTATGCCACTTTCCGGGCGCCACCCGGTGGCCGATCTTCGCCGCGTGGAAGCTGACCGTGAGATCGGCCTCGACCGCACTTGCCGCCACCTCGCCGCTCGAGGCGTCCACCCCGGAGGCGACGTCGCAGGCGACGACCGGCGCCCCGCGGCGGTTGATCGCCTCGATCGCGTCCGCCGCCGGCCCCCGCGGCGCCCCGGAGAACCCGGTGCCGAAGATCGCGTCGACGACCGCGCCCGAGCCCTCCAGGCGGATGCCGAGACCGTCCTCGACGCTCTCCGCCGGAAACCGCTCCAAATTCGCCGCGGCGTCTCCAGTCAACTCCTCTCCCGCCCAGAGCAGCAGCGCCTCGACGTCGAAGCCCATCTCCCGCAGGCGCCGCGCCGCCACCAGTCCGTCCCCCGCGTTGTTCCCCTTCCCGCAGACGACCCGCACCGGCCCTTGCGGCGCCAGCCCGGCAACGGCCTCCGCCACAGCCCTCCCCGCCGCCTCCATCAGCTCCAGCGAAGGCACTCCCCGCTCCTCGATCGCCCAGCGATCGACCGCCCGCATCCCCTCGGCGTCGTACAAGGGCTTTAGCCACGACTCCACGAGGCAGAGCCTAACCCGGCTACTCGGGCGGGTGGCATGGGGTTGGGGGGTCGAGGACGGACGCCGCGCGTCCGCCCGCAGCGCCCCCCAACCCCATGACAGGACCCGCCCGCCTACCGGCCTGGCTCTGCCACGGCAACCGCCGCGGCCACGTCCCTCGAATGCGTCAGCGAGATCCGCACGTCGAGCCCCTCGCCGGCCTCGGCGGCGCGGCCAGAGAGCCGCACCGTGGGCGGCTCTCCCGCGACGACCTCGATCTCGCGCAGGCCGAAGCCACCCCCGAGCCCGAGCGCCTTGACCACCGCCTCCTTGGCCGCGAAGCGGGCGGCGAGGTGACGTGCGGGGCGGGCGCGAGCCGCCGCGTACTCGCGCTCGCCGGGGCTGAAGACCCGCTCGGCGAGACGGGGATGGCGCCTCAGCGCCCGCTCCAGGCGCTCGATCTCAAGCAGGTCGATGCCGACGCCGGAGGCCATCCCCTCCCGCCTACCCCTTCAGTCCGGCGATCAGCCTCGCGGTCCCCACGTCGTCGTCCTCGCCCGAGCCCATCGCGATGAATTCGATCTCCTTCAGGTAGGGCATCGCTTCCCAGAAGCCCCCCTTCGAGCGTGGCACCAGCGCTTCGGCCAGCCGCAGCGCGGCCGGGCCGTCGGCGAAGCCGCTGATCGGGGTCCCTCCCAGTGCCGACACGGCGGCCTTGTAGGTCGCCCGGTCGGAGAGGGTTTCCCCTTCGGAGGCGAGGCCGGCCAGCGCCGAGGGCAGCCCATAGCCGACCGCGACCCGTTCGCCCTCGGCGACGACGACGAGCGGCTTGTCGCCGAGTTCGTCGCTGCGGATCGAGAAGCCGCTGGCGCCGTTGCTCGTCACCGCGGTCACGCCCGGGGTGCCGGTGTTGCGCAGCAGGACGCCGAGGTTGGCGACCGTCTTCGCCGCTTCGGTGGAATCGCTGGTCAGGACCATCGCGCCTTCGAGGCCGTCGCGGCTCTTCCCCCGGGCGAAGATCGCCCCTTCTTCGAGCGAGCTCGCGAGCTTGTCGAGGTCGATGCCCATCGCCCGCAGCGTGCTCTTCAGCTGGTTCGGCGGCACCTCGCCCGGGATGCCTTCCTTGTCGAGGTCGTCGAGCGATTCTTCGAGCCGGTCGCTGAACCCGGCGAAGCCGACCGCCGCGAAGGAGTCGCCGGGGAGCGACCCGATCAGCTTCGAGGCGTCGCCGTTCGGAGGCGGTTCGGCGCCGGTTTGACTGCTCAGCGCGACTTCGAGCTGGTCGGACTCGGGGATTACGCTGGCCACCGCGGTGGCCTCGTCGAGGTCGACGCCGGCGCTCTGAAAGAGCTGGCCCGCCTGCTGTTCGAAATTCTCGTCCGAGGCCTTCGCCAGCCCGCCGAGGTCGAGGTAGACGTCGGCGAGGCTGCCGTCCGAGGCGGCCGAGATCGCGTCCTGGAAGCGCGCTTCGTCGGCAAGCGATTCACCCTGCCAGGCGTCGACGGCGGCCTTGAAGACGCCTTCGTCTTCGGCGATGAGGAGGAAGTCGTCGACGACGCCGACGGCCTGGTCTTCGGAGCCGCCGACCTCGAATTCGACGCCCTTGTAGGAGCCTTCGGCGTAGGGCTGCTTGCTCCCTTCAGCCTGCTTGTCGACGAATTCCTCGGTTGCCGCGGGGTCAGTCGTCGCTGCCGCCATGACCAGTTCGGTCGGGTCGTTTTCGGCGTCCACCGTCCTGAACGCCAGCGCCCCGTCTTCGCCCAGCCACGGCTCGACTTCGCTGGCGAAGTCAACCGGTTCGCCTTCATCCCGCGCCGATTCTTCGATTTTTTCGACGACCAGCTCGCCGAGGCTGTCGACGCCAGCCACCTTGCCGGCGAGCGAGTCGGCGTTGGACTTCAATTCCCCGCTCGGCCGCAGCTTGCCTTCGACGAAGACGAGCGAGCCGGGGGCGGCGAAGCCGGCGAGGTCCGAGCTGGATTCGCCACCGCCGCCGCAGCCGGCGATCGCGAGCGCGGCCACGGCCGCGAGGACAGGGAGAGCGAGACGGGTTCTTGTCATGAGCCGGCAGACTAGCTGAGCCGCCCGCGCGCGAAAGACCGGCGTGAACGCCTGAACGACGCCCTACTCGACGGTGACCGTCTTGGCCAGGTTGCGGGGCTGATCGACGTTGAGCCCGCGGGCTTTGGCGATCCCGTAGGCGAGCAGCTGCAGGGGCAGGATCGCGACGATCGGCTGCAGGATCCAGTCGGTGCGGGCCACCGCGATCGTGCGATCGGCAACCTCGCTGACACGTTCGTCGCCCTCGGTCGTGATCGCGACCGTCTCCGCCCCCCGGGCACGGACCTCCTCGACGTTGGAGAGCACCTTCTCGAGCACCGGGCTCTCGGTCGCCACGCAGACGACCGGCGTCGACTCGTCGAGCAGCGCGATCGGGCCGTGCTTCATCTCCCCGGCGGCGTAGGCGTCGGTGGGGACGTAGGAGATCTCCTTCAGCTTCAGCGCCCCCTCGAGGCAGACCGGGAGGCCGATGTGGCGCCCGAGGTAGAGGAAGAAGTCGTGCTCGAACTCGGCCGCCGCGATCTCACGGGCGGGCCCTTCGCAGCTGGCCAGGGTCGCCTCGATCTTCGAGGGCAGCGCCTTCAGCTCGACTACCAGCTCGGAGAGGCGCTCGCCGGGCAGCGTGCCGCGCAGCTCGGCCAGGCGCAGGCCGAGCAGGTACATCGTCGCCACCTGGGCGACGAAGGTCTTGGTCGCGGCGACGCTGACCTCGGGCCCGGCCCGGGTATAGAGGACGGTGTCGGCGTCGCGCGTCGCCTGGCTGCCCATCACGTTGGCGATCGCCAGGACCTTGGCGCCGTGGTCGCGGGCGAGCCGCATCGCCGCCAGGGTGTCCGCCGTCTCTCCCGACTGCGTGATCCCGATCACCAGGTCGTCCGGCCCGACCACCGGGTTGCGGTAGCGGTACTCGGAGGCGATGTCCATCTCGACCGACACGCGGGCCCACTCCTCGATCGCGTAGCGCCCGACGAGGCCGGCGTGGTAGGAGGTTCCGCAGGCGACGATCACGATCCGGCGCAGCCCGCGGAGGAACTCGTCGTCGAGCTCCTCCAGCTCGGAGAGGTCGACGCCGTCGTCGGTCGGCAGCCTGTCGGCGATCGTCTCGGCGACGGCGTCGGCCTGTTCGTGGATCTCCTTCAGCATGAAGGTCTCATAGCCGCCCTTCTCGGCCGCCGACTCGTCCCAGGAGATCTCCTCGGCGGCGCGCTCCACGGGGGCCCCGTCGGCGCCGACGATGCTCACCCCCGCTGTGTCGACGGTGACGATCTCGTCGTTCTCGATCAGGACCGCCTCCCGGGTCTCGGCGAGGAAGGCGGGGATCGCCGAGGCGAGGAACGTCTCGCCCTCGCCGACGCCGGCGACCAGCGGGCACTCCTTGCGGGCCCCGACCAGGCGGCCCGGCTCCTCGGCGTGCATGGCGACGAAGGCGTAGTGGCCGCGCAGCTCGGCGAAGGAGGCGCGGACGGCCTCGGTCAGGTCCCCGTCGTAGTTGCGCTCGATCAGGTGGGCGACGATCTCGGCATCGGTCTCCGAGCTGAACTCGTGGCCCTCCACGGCGAGCTCGCGGCGCAGCTCGGCGTGGTTCTCGACGATCCCGTTGAGGACGATGTGGATGCGGTCCGAGCAGTCGCCGTGCGGATGGGCGTTCTCCTCGGTCACCCGGCCGTGGGTGGCCCAGCGCGTATGGGCGACGCCCGTGGTCGCCGGCGGCACGGCGACGGCGACTCCGCCGCCGTTCTCGTCGTGCTCGGCGACCGCCGCCCGCAGGTTGGCGAGGTTGCCGACGGCGCGGACGCTCGCGATCCGGCCGTCCTCGATCACCGAGACGCCGGCCGAGTCATAGCCGCGGTACTCGAGCTTCTCCAGGCCCGCGACCAGAAGCTCGCGGCAGGGTCGCCCACCGACGTATCCGACGATTCCACACATAGGGAGGCGAGTAAGGGTAGAGACCGGGAAATCCCGGCGGTCGCACCCCCACGGGTGGGTCTTTTCGTCCCAGCGGGATGGGGATGGCGGCTCCCCTCCCCAAAACGCTCGGCAGGAGCCTCGCTGGAGTGTTTTGGGGAGGGGAGCCGCCATCCCCTGACAGGGACGAACTGCTCCGGGCCGCAGCGGAGGCACGGGCACCTCCACAACCTGCCCAGCTCCCGAAAGCGCAGCGTGGCGCGAGCGCCGTCTCGGGCGACCAAGCTTTTAAAGCTTGGGGAACCCCGAGGCCGTCTTCGACTCTGGGGCTTCGGGGGCCGAGCGTTTCGTCGCGTGTGGGGCCTTCGGGGTCACCCTCCAAAACACTCAAGCGCCGCTCTGCGGCGCGTTTTGGAGGGTGACCCCGAAGGCCCCACTACCGTTACGCCAACTCTCCGCGCACGACCGCGACTAGACGGTCGCAGACGGCCTCGGCCTCCTCGGCGCTCGGGGCCTCGACCATGACCCGCACCAGGGGCTCGGTGCCGGACGGCCGCAGCAGCACCCGGCCGCGGCCCTCGAGCGCCCCGTTCTCGGCCTCGACCGCCTCCCAGACCGCCGCCGCCCCGGCCAGCGCCTCGCGGTCGGCGACCTCGACGTTGACCAGCGTCTGTGGCAGCTTCTCCATCGCCTCGACCCCGGCGAGGTCGCGGTCGCCCAGCTCGCGCATCGTCGCCAGCGCCGCCGCGATCCCGTCGCCGGTGGCGGCGAAGCGGGCGTCGATGATGTGCCCCGACTGCTCGCCGCCCAGCCGCCAGCCGCGCTCGCGCAGCTCGTCGAGGACGTAGCGGTCGCCGACCTTGGTCACGGCGACCTCGACCCCGGCCTCCCCCATCGCGCGGTGGAAGCCGTAGTTGCTCATCACGGTAACGGCGACGCCGCCGTCGAGCTCGCCGCGCGCGGCCATCCCCCGGGCCGCCAGCGCGATCAGCTCGTCGCCGTCGTGGACGCGCCCGTCGCCGTCGACGGCGAGCACGCGGTCGCCGTCGCCGTCGAAAGCGAAGCCGATCGTCGCCTCCGAGGAGGCGATGCGCGTGGCGATCGCGTCGAGGTAGGTGGAGCCACAGCCGTCGTTGATGTTGCGCCCGTCGGGCTCGGTCGCGACCGCCTCCACGGTCGCCCCCAACCGCTCGAAGATCGCCGGCCCCGCCTGGAAGGTGGCGCCGTTGGCGCAGTCGAGCATCACCCTGCGGCCGGAGAGGTCGAGCGGGAAGGCGGACCGCAGCGCCCGCAGGTAGTCCTCCAGGCCGCCGTTCAGCTCGCGCACGTGGCCGGGCGCTACGCCCTCGCCGGCCTCGCCGCCGATCAGCGCCTCGATCCGCGCCTCGGCCTCGTCGTCGAGCTTCGTCCCCCGCGCGGAGAAGAACTTGATCCCGTTGTCGCGGTAGGGGTTGTGCGAGGCGGAGACGACCGCGGCCAGGTCGAGGCCGAGGCGGCGGACCAGCACCGCCGCCGCCGGCGTGGGCAGGATGCCGCCGAGCAATGCGTCGCCCCCCGCCGCCGCGATCCCGGCGGCCAGCGCCGCCTCGATCATCGGGCCGGACTCGCGCGTATCGCGCACGATCAGCACCTGGGGGCGCCGCGCCTCGAGCGAAGCGGTGGCGGCCCGGCCGAGGGTCGTCGCCAGCTCGGCGGTGAGGAACGTCCCGGCCTCCCCTCGGACCCCGTCGGTTCCGAAGAGCTTGCGCTCCGTCGCCATGGAGCGTCCTAGCGCTTCGAGAACTGCGGCCGCTTGCGGGCCTTCTTGAGCCCCGCCTTGCGGCGCTCCTTGGCGCGCGCGTCACGAGTCAGGAAACCGCGCCGCTTGAGCTCGCCGCGCAGCTCAGGGTCGACCTCGGTCAGCGCCCGCGCGATGCCGTGGCGCACGGCGCCCGCCTGGCCGCTGATGCCGCCGCCGTGGACGCGGACGCGCACGTCGACGCTGTTTTCGTAGCCGGTGATCGTCAGCGGCAGCCGGACCGTGGTCTGGTGCAGGGGACGGGGAAAGAACTCCTCCAGGGCACGCTTGTTGATCTCGATCTTGCCGCTCCCCGGGAGCAGGGTGACGCGGGCGATCGAGGTCTTGCGCTTGCCGGTGGCGAGGTAGCGCGCGTCGCCCTCCATCTTCGCCGGCGCCCTGCTCGCGGCCTTGGGCTCCTCCTCGGCCGCGGCCAGCTCCGCCTCGCGCTTGGCCCGCTCTTCCTCTTCGGCTTCCAGCCGCGCCTGCTCTTCGGCGCTGAGCGGCCGCTCCTCAGGCTCCACCGCGATCGGTTCCAGATCCGCCCCCGGAATGACGTCCTTCTTCTTCTCCTCAGGCTTCTTCTCCGCAGGCTTCTCCTCGGCGACGGACTCCTCAACCTTGTCATCCGCAGCGGGCTCCGCCGCCTCCGCCTCGGACTCGGAAGCTCCGTCCTCCACAGACTCCTCGACGGCCTCACCCTCAGCCGACTCGGCCTCAGCCTGGGGCACGTCAGCGGCGTCTCCCGCGGGTGGCGTGGGGGTGGGCTCCTCGCCCGCAGCCTGCGAGGACGAGGAGTCCTCCCCCGCGACAGGACCCGCGGGCTGACCCCCCTCGTCCTGCCCCTCGGGTGTCGCCTCGTCCTTCTGAGTCTCGTCGTCGATCAAGTCTGTATCTCCATGGGTTTGGGCTGCTGCGCTTGATGTGGATGCTCGGGCCCGGCGTACACCTTCAGCTTGGTCAGCTGCTGCCGCGCCAGCCTGTTGCGGGGCAGCATCCCCTTGACGGCCTTGCGGATGACCTCCTCGGGCCGGCGCTCGAGCATCTCGGCGAGCGTGCGGGACTTGATCCCGCCGGGATAGCCGCTGTGGCGCCAGTAGCGCTTCTGCGCCAGCTTGTCGCCGGTGACGTGGATCTTCTCCGCGTTGACGACGACGACGAAGTCGCCGGTGTCGACGTGCGGGGTGTACTCCGGCTTGAGCTTGCCGCGCAGCGTGTCGGCGATCCTGGTCGCGAGGCGGCCAAGGGTCTGGCCCTCGGCGTCGACGACGTACCAGTCGCGCTGGCGGTCGGCGGCTGTGGCTACGTAGGTCTTCACGGGCCGGGGCATGATAGGGAACTGCGGCCGCTGGCGTGGCTATACTGCCGCGCCAGTTGTGCCAAAGAGTGCCGAATCCCGGCCACGCCGTGTGGCTGAGAGCGGAGGAACCGCAGGAGTCGTTGCAGGCTCCAGGGGCGAATCGACCGAAGCAGAAAAGGTCGTAGCGCATCTCTTTCAGCGCGAGCCCGACAGCTAACTCCGCAGGCGAACGAAAGAGAGGGCAAGTGGCGAGAAACGCCAGGCCTTGGTTGGCGGGAATCAGATCGGCGTTTGCGGCGATGGCCATCCTGGCCCTGTTCGCCTGTCCTGCCGCCGCCTCCACCGGCGGCGCCGGCACCGCGGTCGCCGGACCGCCGCCTCCCGGCAGCCCGACGGGCGCCCCCGCGGCCGAGGCGCCGAGCGCCGGCGTTCTCTCGCTGCTCTCGGCCCGCACCTCGCCGCGGAAGTCCTTCTTCTACGGTGTCCGCAATCCGAGCCTGCGTTTCGAAATCGAAAGCACCCAGGCTCAGAACGACCTCCAGATCGATGTCGTCGACTCCGCTGGCGCGGCCGTGCGGACCTTCTACCGCAACGACGTCGCGCCTCACGCCCTCGTCGGGATCCGCTGGGACGGAACGACGGCGGAAGGCCGCGCGGCGCGCAACGGGCGCTACAGCTTCCGCGTCGGCGCCCAGGGCGCGAGCGCGAGCATCGCCTCCCGCGCGGGAGCCTCGACCGAACCGCTCAGCCTCGGCTTCGCCCTCTACGGATACGCCTTCCCGATCCTCGGCCCTCACGACTTCGGCGGCGCGGCCGGGCGCTTCGGCGCGGCCCGCACGGGCCACACCCATCAGGGCCAGGACGTGATGGCGGCGTGCGGCCAGACCGAGGTCGCGGCCCGCGGCGGCACGGTCCAGTACTCCGGCTACGAGGGCAACGCCGGCAACTACGTCGTCGTCGACGGCAAGGGAACCGGGCTCGACTTCATGTACGCGCACCTGGCCGAACCCTCGCCGTTGAAGACCGGCGACCCGGTCCGCACCGGCCAGCCGATCGGCATCGTCGGCGAGACGGGCGACGCCACCGCCTGCCACCTGCACTTCGAGATCTGGACCGCGCCGGGCTGGTACGAAGGCGGCAGCCCGGTCGACCCGCTGCCCTATCTCGAACAATGGGACCGCTACAGCTGACCCGACCTCACGGCGGGTGCAACGTTTTTTCGGGGTTATGGAACGAAAAGGCGTTGCACCTGCAACGGGCGCGATTCGACGAGCGCCAGCGCAATCGCGACCGGAACAGTCGCCGGCAGCGTGTCGACGGCGAAGAAGAGCAGATCGAACCCGAGCGCCAGCACGAGCGTGAGCGCCGCCGCGACCCGCTGCCGACGGGCCGCGAACGTGTCTATATGACACGTTTGCGGCCCGTCGGCGACCAGGAGGCAGCCGACCAGGGCGGCGACGAAGAGGTCGCCGAAGCCCATGACCGCCGATCCAAGGTGGACCGACTGGAGCGCGGGGAGGCTCGCGCCTGGGGCGGCGGCGTTGAGGACGGCGTTGGGGCCCTGCAGGAGATCGGCGGACACGTAGACCGTGTCGATGACCGCCATCGCGTAGACGCCGAGCCGCAACCAGCTCGCCGGCACGGCGCAGACGAGCAGCCAGCCGAGCGTGACGCAGCCGAGACCCGAGAGCGCCGTCGCGGCCGCCTCGCCGGCGAGCGCGTGCGGCAGTCCCCAGGCGAGCGCGAAGAGCGGCAGCGCCGCCCAGGCCCAGCCGAGGCTGGAGCGATGGAGCAGCGATCCGAGCGCGAAGGCCGCCAGCGGCGGCACCGCAACCAGCGCCAGGTAGGACAGCCAGGTCGCGGCACTCGACTCGAGTTCCACGACGCCTATGACAAAGATGACCGACCCGGCTGGGATCAGGGCCCACCCGGGGCTATCCAAGCACTCGATCCACGCCGGGCGCGCCCTCGCCCGCGGTAGCGCTACCAATCCGGCCTGAACCAGGCCGAGGATCGAGATCGAAACAGCGAAAGGCACGCTAAGCGCGCTGGCTCCATCCAGCTACTCCCACTCGATCGTTGCCGGAGGCTTCGAAGAGATGTCCAGCGCGACGCGGTTGACTTCCGATATCTCGTTGATGATCCGGTTGGAGACCTTCTCCAGCAGGTCGTAGGGAAGGCGGGCCCAGTCGGCGGTCATCGCGTCGTCGGAGGTGACCGCGCGGATCACGACCGGGTAGGCGTAGGTGCGACCGTCGCCCTGGACGCCGACCGACCTGACGACCGGCAGCACGCAGAAGGACTGCCAGAGCTGGCGGTAGAGGTCGGCGGCGCGGATCTCCTCCTGCAGGATCGCGTCGGCGGCGCGGAGGACGTCGAGCCGTTCCTTGGTGACCTCGCCGCCGACGATGCGGATCGCCAGGCCCGGCCCCGGGAAGGGCTGGCGCCAGACCATGCGCTCGGGCAGCCCGAGCTCGGCCCCGACCGCCCGCACCTCGTCCTTGAAGAGCATCCGCAACGGCTCGACCAGCTCGAACTCGAGGTCCTCGGGCAGGCCGCCGACGTTGTGGTGCGACTTGATCGTCGCCGCGCCGTCGCTGCCACCCGACTCGATCACGTCCGAGTAGAGGGTCCCCTGCACCAGGTAGGCGGCATCCTCGAGCTTCGCCGCCTCCTCCTCGAAGACGCGGATGAACTCCTCGCCGATGATCTTGCGCTTGCGCTCGGGCTCGTCGACCCCGGCCAGCTTGGCGAGGAAGCGCTCCTCGGCTTCGACGTGGACGAGGGGGATGCCGAACTGCTCGAAGGCGGTGACCACCTGCTCGGCCTCGTTGAGCCGCATCAGGCCGTGGTCGACGAAGACGCAGGTCAGCTGCTCGCCGATCGCGCGGTGGACGAGCAGCGCCGCCACCGAGGAGTCGACGCCGCCGGAGAGCCCGCAGATCACCCGGCCCTCCCCCACCTGGGCCCGGATCCGTTCCACCTGCTCTTCGATCACCGACTGGGCCGACCAGCGTTCCTCGCAGCCGGCGACGTCGCGCAGGAAGCGGGTGAGGATCTCCGTCCCGTAGGGCGTGTGCACCACCTCAGGGTGGAACTGGATGCCGTAAAGCCCGCGCTCGGGGTGCTCGCAGGCGGCAACCGGCGAGCCGGGGCTCGAGGCCAGCGCGGTGAACCCGGGTGGGGGCTCGAACACCGCGTCGCGATGGCTCATCCAGCAATGCTGCTCCTCGGGGAGTCCGGCCAGCAGGCGCCCGCCCCCGTCTCGCAGCGCCAGATCGGTCCGTCCGAACTCCCCCGCCTCGGCGGCCTCGACCCTGCCGC
>Ga0070693_100000435_pt1 | contig 18846 bp, 17 predicted proteins | sample KBSK1103metaG_FD_65472 | JGI IMG/M metagenome (GOLD analysis project Ga0070693, IMG submission 65472) | Corn, switchgrass and miscanthus rhizosphere microbial communities from Kellogg Biological Station, Michigan, USA - KBS K1-10-3 metaG | ecosystem: Host-associated > Plants > Roots >...
AATCCCCTGTGAAGCTCTCCAGATTCCCGGGTCAGACTTGCCGTCCGCGTCCCAATCCCCAACCACCGGTGTGTCTCCAAGCGACGGGAAGCCGGCCGGTACAAACAACACTTGTCCCGTGCCGAAGCCGTACCCGTTGCTCGAAAGCAGAATCGCGTAAGTGGCGCTCTGGTTGTTCGCGGGCGGCTCGATGTAGCCGATGTCCGCTCTGCCATCTCCGTCAAAGTCTCCGACTACCGGCTGCTTTCCGGTATCTCCCCAAGAGAAAAACTGCGGCGAGCTGATGCTGTAGCCGGCTGAAGACTTCAAGAAGCCCCACACCCCGCTTCGATAAAAACCCATATCCGACTTGCCGTCGCCATCCAGGTCACAAACGATTGGGATGTCCCCGTCCACGCCCCACTGCGCGAAGATGAAAGACGAATAGTTGGCTGACGACTTGGGTATCGTCCAAACCCCAGTCGAGGGTCTCCATGTCGAAGGGTCAGCCTTGTGGTCGCCGTCGAAGTCTCCAACGACGGGTTTGTCGGTCACGACTCCGGCAGATACAAACAACGGTTGCCCGGCACCAAAGCCGTAACCGGTTGTTGACCTCAGGATCGCGTATACTTGATTGCTTCCGCTCGGATGATCCATGTATCCGATATCGGTTTTGTTGTCGCCGTCGAAGTCACCGTAAACGGGCGGCAACCCCGCGGCTCCCCAACTGAAGAACTGGGGGGTATCGTATGCATAACCTTGAGAGGATTTCAGTATTCCCCACAAGCCGTTCCGGTAGAACGCGATCTCGCTCTTTGAATCGGGTTCAAAGTCGAAGACCTTGCGAGGACCGGATCCGCTCGAGCCCGAGGACCCTTCTTCGATAGCAATCAGCTTCGATCCCGCGTAGACGTATTCTTTCGAAGGCCCGCTCGCCGGGAGTGCCATCACACCAAAGTCATCAGACGCTTTCCTGCTTTTCTTCCGTGAATTGACCTGCGCGAGCATGCTCGTGCCTGCGACGCACACGAGCGCCAGGGCCAACGCCGCCGCTAACTTCTTGCCGCGCGGCATCGGGCGCCGGGAACTCCTTCTCGGTGATTGCTTCTTTGGCATTGCGCCTCCTTCAAAAGACCCACTTTCGGCTTGATCGCGCGACAAGAATGGTTGTGGCGATCGAACGTATCGCGGACGAGCTTGATGCTTTATGCGAACGGCACGGGCCAACTGCCGATCGCGATAAATCGAAATTGTTCAGGCACGGGACGACTCAAGATGAGCACAAGGATCAATCAACGCTTCATCAGCTTACTCCCCTGTGTCGGAAGTATAGACAGATGAACGCGAAGAAGTTGCGAGTGAGATATAACACCGACGATTCGGTAGCCGTTCCTACGTATTGGACGGCTTTCCGAAACGATGGGTGATGGTTGGGTCCACGCTAAAGGCAAAGACCACCATCTCGCGGCACGTCGCGCAGCCGGCAAGGTGCTCTTCGAGATAGGCGCGCTCGTCAGGGGAAACATTGTCATCAATGTAGGCGACCAGGTCATTGTCATCCGGACATTCCTCGTTCATCGGTTCACCTCCTCGTTACATGTCTAAGACAGATTGAATGGCGAATAGTTGCGGACGAGCCTCCCAGCAGTGCGGAAACTAAATGTTTCAAATTTGTTGCGGCCGGGCCTTTTTATTGACTAGGCGTGGCTTAGTTGATATATAAAGCGCATTCGGCAGAGGTTGCAGATCATAAGCGGGTGAGCGGGCGGCCCCCGGCCCTTGATGACTGAAGGATTCGAAAGTCACTGGAGCCGCAAACATCATCCTGATTTTAGAGAACGGAAGGTAAGATCCACAGATGAGGCTAGCAAGAGAGTCGAGCCGTGCGTTAATCGTTCTATTGCTTTCAACACTACTCACAGGCCTCGCAGGACCGGTTCGAGTCCTCGGCCAAACTCAGCAACAAACAACACAATCGACAATCGATCGCGCCGAAGAATGCTTTCGCCGCGGCGAGGAAGCTTTCTCGAAGGGCCTTCTCGACATCGCGCGCAAGATGTTCGACCAATCCCTCGATACGGTTTTGCAGGCAACCGCCGACTCCAAATCAGACCCCAAACTCACCGACTATTACCGGAAGCTTGTTGATCGCATTCATAAATTCGAAGCGGCGCCGGATGATGCGCACGAGGTTGTGCAGCGGCCCGAGGTCGCCGAGCCTTCGGTACTGGACGAAGTCTCTGATCTCAAAGAAGACGAGTTGGCGATGGTGACCGCGGACGGCGTGAAGATTTACGGCAAGTACGATTTCGAGTTCTCGGTCGCGCCTCCGGTATTTCAATTCATCAACTTCTTCGTCACCGGGCGTGGGCACTCGACCATGGAAGTCGGGCTTCAGCGCTCGGGCAGGTATCGCGAGGCGGTCGAGAAAATATTCAAGGAAGAGAAGGTGCCCACTGATCTGATCTGGCTTGCTCAAGCCGAATCGGTTTGGAAACCGAATGCGCTGTCGCGAGCTGCGGCAAAAGGAATCTGGCAATTCATTCCGTCGACCGGCACTCGATACGGGCTGGCGCAGACTGCGTGGATCGACGAACGATCGCATCCGGAGAAATCGACTCGAGCGGCGGCGAAGTATCTACGGTGGCTTCACGATCACTTCGCGGGTGACTGGCTGCTGGCGATGGCCGCTTATAACTCCGGCGAGAACCGTGTCGATAGCGCGATCGCCAAGTGCGGGTACGCTGATTTTTGGGAGCTGTACAAACGAGGCTTGTTGCCGCAGGAGACTCGCAACTACGTGCCGTGCATTCTTTCGATCATCGTCATCAGCAAGAATCAGAAGCGTTATGGCTTCGATGTGAAGCCGGACGGTGCGCTCGCCTACGAGACTTTTGAAGTCCCGTCGCAGACCGATCTCAAAGTTGTCGCGGACCTCATTGGCTCACCTTACGAAACCATCCAGGACCTCAACGCCGAGTTGCGCCGCGGCACATCGCCCGCGGGCGAGCGTTACACGTTAAGGCTGCCGAAGGGAACGAAGAAACAGTTTGAAGTTGCTTATGCGGACTTGCCCGAAGAACAGCGTGTTCGAAAGATCACGGTTCCTGTCGGCGAAGTTGCCGAGCGATCTCGCGGCGGTTATCGGGTTCAGTTTGCTTCGTATCAGGTGAGACGAGGGGATACGCTTGCGACGCTTGCTCGCCGTTCGGGCGTGTCAGTCAAGGAACTCGCCAAAGTGAATCGGATGTCGGCTCGAGGCGAATTGCGCAAGGGCCAGACGGTCAAGATTCCGAAGGCGGTTCGAGCCGGGCGCGGCCGAAGCGTGGGCCGTTATCGAACGGAGCAGGTTTCTAGAAAACATCATCGAGGCGGATCTCCACGCGAGCGTTCATCGCGCGGGCGTTCATTGCGAGGTCATTCGTCGCGCCGCCATCGTTAATTGAAGCGAATCGGTCTTATCAATCCGCGATCTCAACCAGACTCCGCATTTGCGATCACTTACGCAGATAATCGTCGGTTCCTTCGATCCAATCCTTTCGAATTGGCGAGAACACGTCCATCTCGTCGCAATCTTCGATCGCTTCAGCGCTGTGATACACAAACGCCGGGATCAATAGAGTCTCGCCGCCGCGCACGACGATTTCCTCGCCGTCGATCACAAACTTCAGCGCGCCCGTGAAGACAGTGGTCAACTGCTCGCTGTCATGATTGTGTGACGGGACAAGGCATCCCTTCTTCAGAAATATGCGCGCCATCGTCATCTGTTCGCCGGAAATGAATCGCCGGCTGAGGAGGTCGTGGACGTGCTCTTCAGGCATTTCATTCCACTTGTATAGATTCATCGAAGTTCTCCGTCGTGGAAAATTTGATCTGTGTTCAGCATCAGGGAGACACGTCTCTATTCAGCGCTGCGTAGTTTGTAGTCCGGTATTCTGGCGGAAGTTTGTATGTGTCTGCCCTCACGGATACGCTTCCGCCCGAAGGCCGGACTACAAACGGTCGTGACTACGAACGGTTCGTCGATGCTCGAATCATCTCCAACAACAACTTATGCGCGCGGTGGTCATCCGTAAGCTCAGGATGAAACGTAGCCACCAAAACGTTGTTCTGTCTCACTAGCACGGGCTCATTGTTACAACGCGCGAGGATTTCGACCTCTGACCCCGTGCGAGTAATCCTCGGCGCGCGTATGAACACCGCTTCAAGCGGGTCTCCGTCGAACGTCGTATCGGCTTCGGCAATGAAGCTGTCCACTTGTCGACCATAACCGTTTCGCTCGACTCCTATGTCGATCAGCCCGAGCGAAGCCTGCGGCGGATTATACACGTCTCGCGCGAGCACGATAGCTCCCGCGCACGTGCCGAAGATGGGATGACCTGCATTCGCAAATTCGATTATGGGTTGCGCGAGGTTCTCTTCATCGATGAACTTCATCATCGTTGTGCTCTCGCCGCCGGGAACGATGAGCGCGTCGATCTTGTCAAGTTCCGCGGCGCCCCGGACTTCGATCGCATAAGCGCCGATGTCCCCTATCGCGCGAACATGCGCGGCGAAGTCACCTTGAATCGCAAGCACCCCGATAGTCATCACTCAACTCTTGTCTTCGGCGAGATCATAGTCGATTCGCATCACCGCCGAATCAGCTTCTAGGAATCCGTTCTTAACGTAGAAACCGCGGCGATAGCTGGCGCGCGCTCGATTCGTTTCGAGCTCAAGCCTGAACGCACCCGCCTGTTTCGCTACGCCCTTGAGATGCTCGAGGAAGCGGCGGCCCACACCTTGTCCGCGAACGCGATCGGCAATAACGAATTCATCGATGCTAAAGAGATCCGCCGTGAGCCGCAACTGAGGCCTGAATGAAACGGTCGCGAGCCCGACTACGTCACCGTTCACTTCAGCAATGAGAGTCATCATCGCCGGATTCTCAAGCACGGAGCGAAAGGTTTGAGTGAACCGGGCAAACGAGAGATCCGGGTAGCCGAGTTCGGCAATTAGTTTGAAAGCAGCTTGTGCGTCCGAGTCGTTTGCCGATCGTATGACCACTTCCATAATCACCAGCCTCGTGTCTGGAGTAAATCGCCTTCCGCAAGCTTCGACACATCGAGCCCTCGCATCGCGTCGCCGAGTTCTTCGCTTGCTTCGAGCACAATCTTCGGCTCGGCAAAGTGCGTGGTTGCCTTCACAATTGCTCGCGCTCGCGAAGCCGGATCGGATGACTTGAAGATACCAGACCCGACAAACACCGATTCCGCTCCCAACTGCATGCACAGCGAAGCGTCAGCCGGCGTCGCAATTCCACCGGCGGCAAAGTTGGGTACCGGTAAGCGCCCGTCGCTCGCGACCATTCGAACCAATTCGTAAGGCGCGCCGAGCTGCTTGGCTTCGGCCATTAACTCTTCCGGTCCGAGAATCGTGAGCCGCTTGATCTCGTGCGTGATTCGCCGAAGGTGCCGAACCGCTTCGACGATGTTGCCCGATCCGGCTTCGCCTTTTGTGCGAATCATCGCCGCGCCTTCGCCAATGCGCCGCAGCGCTTCGCCGAGATCGCGAGCGCCGCAGACGAAGGGAACTTTGAACTGATGCTTATCGACGTGATGTTCTTCGTCGGCGGGCGTCAGCACCTCACTCTCGTCGATGAAGTCAACGCCGAGCGCTTCGAGTATCTGCGCTTCCGCAAAGTGACCGATGCGAACCTTGGCCATTACCGGGATCGTGACCTCGGCCATGATTTCTCGAACCTTCTTCGGAGAAGCCATGCGCGCCACGCCGCCTTCCGCGCGAATGTCGGCGGGGACGCGCTCGAGCGCCATCACTGCTACGGCGCCGGCTTCCTGCGCGATCACCGCCTGCTCGGCGTTGGTTACGTCCATGATCACGCCGCCCTTGAGCATCTCTGCAAGGCCGGTCTTCAAGCGAATCAAGTTGTCGTTCATTGTCGTTCCTCCCGCGAAGAAAAGACTATGGAAGCAGGCGTTCAGAGTACCGACTCTAGCCGGGTAGTGCCGTTAGCTAACCAGGAATTGTTTCGGTGACCGAAGCACTGCCCGACTAAAGTCGGTACTCTGAACGCCCGCTCCCAAGCGGTTATTGTTACTCCGGGAACCTTACGTGATGAATATCTCGCCGCGTCCCGAGATCACCACTCCGCCGCCAACACGCACGCCGCTCACGCTGCCGCTTTGATCCACATCGACGTCGATGTGCAGAATGCTGGGCCGCTTCATCTCGAATCCCTGCTCGCTGACGATCTTCGTTGTCGCTTGAACCGGCACAAGTTTGTGTCTGACAAGATAAGCGCCGAGCGGTCCGTTCGCCGAGCCGGTTGCGGCATCCTCGGCCACTCCCGCTGCAGGCGCGAACACGCGGCAATGGACGGTGCTCTCGGAACTAACAGTCTCACGAGTGAACGTGAGAACAGTCTGTGCGCCCACTTCATTGCTGATGCGTGCAAGGGCCCCGCCGTCAAGCTGGATGCTTTCAATCGCCGCGCGAGTCGTCAGCGGCACGAGCATCACCGCGATGCCGTTGTACACAGTTTCTACTGGAAGCTTCTGGTCGATCAGAGAAGCATCGAGCGACAAGGCCTTCGCGAGCCCATCGATGTTCGAATAAACGCCGCGAACTTCCGGAAGCGGCTGGGTCATCGTCGAGCGGCCGGGGCGGCCGCCTTCGACTTGCACTTCGACAGCGATGGGCCCGACGCCTGACTCGAGCTTGGCTGAAGTGACAGGCTCGCTCGGCTGTTTCATTTTCTCGGCGACTATCACATACGCGGCGCCGACAATCGGATGCCCCGCGAAGGGAAGTTCTTGCCCGGGAGTGAATATGCGAATGCGGAAGTCGCCGCCACGCTCCGGTGGCAGCAGGAAAGTGGTCTCGGAATAATTCATCTCGCGGGCAATGTTCTGCATCGTTTCGGTTTCGAGTCCCGACCCGTCCGTGAACACCGCCAGTTGATTTCCACCGAATTGCTTCTCTGTGAAAACGTCAGCAATGATGAAGTGCTTGCTGGTCATGCGAATCTCCTTCTGAGCACACTGCCGATTCGCTTGATGCCTTCCTCGATCTTTTCGGGCGTTTGATTTGAGAAGTTGAGTCTCATGAAGTTCTGCCTCGGTTCACATGCGAAGAACGATGTCCCTGGAACAAATGCTACATGCTCGGCGACTGCGTCGATGAACAATTCGTCGGCGCTGATGCGCTCCGGCAATTCGACCCAGATGAACAAGCCGCCTTCGGGTCTCGTAGCCTTCACGTCTTGCGGGAAGTACTGCTCGATTGCCGAGCGCATAGCCTGACACCGTTCACCGTAGACTTTGCAGAGGCGCTGAATGTGTCCGTCATAATCAAACGTCTGAAGCATCCGCGCGGCGGCGCGCTGCTGGACCGTGCTGGTGTGTAGATCGGCGGCCTGCTTTGCGATCACCGCGTTATGAAACACCTCTTCTGATGCGATGAGCCACCCGAGCCGCATGCCGGGGCTGAGCGTCTTCGAGAATGAGCCAAGCTGAATCACCAGGCCTTCGGTGTCGAGCGCCCCGAGCGACGGCGGCCCTTGTCCTTCGTAGCGCAATTCGCCATAGGGATTGTCCTCGAGAATTGGAATGCAGTAACGCGTCGATAACTCGATCAGTTTCAGCCGGCGCGCGTATGAAAGCGTCGTGCCCTTGGGATTTGAAAAGTCGGATACCACATAGATGAGCTTCGGCCGCGAGTGCCTCAACACTTCTTCAAGCTCGTCAACACGCATGCCCTTGTCGTCGCTGTCAATGGGAATGAAACTCGCCTCGTAACCGCTGAAGGTTTGAATCGCCGCAAGATAACACGGGTTCTCGACGACGACCGTGTCGCCGGGTTCGAGAAAAATCTTGCTCGCGAGATCGATGCCCTGCTGCGAGCCCGTCGTTATCATCACGTTGTCTGTGCTTGTCGCGACGCCTTGCGTTTGCATTCGCGCGGCGATCCACTCTCGCAAAGACCTGCAGCCTTCGGTGGTGCTGTATTGCAACGCGGCCGCCGCTTCCTCGGCGAACACCTGTGCGTGAGCTTGCGCGATTGCGTCGACTGGAAAAAGCTCTGGCGCCGGAAGCCCTCCGGCAAACGAGATGATCTCAGGATGCTCGGTGACTTTGAGCAGCTCGCGAATCGCGGACACCGGCATTCGTGACATGCGGCGTGCGAATCGAAAGTCGCGCTCTTGCAGGGTCACAAGTGGAGCGGTCGTGCCTGCCTTGACTGCGGTTTCTTGTGCGGCCATCTACGTCCTCCGTTTTTTCGTGAGCGGGGATTTGCCGGCTGTCTTCTTTTCTCGAGTGCGCAAGCGACCGGCTACGATTTCCTCCGACGCGGCTGCTTTGATCCGCGAGCCTTCCTTGATCGAAGTTGTTACCACAGTGGTGAGAGTCCGAGTCACGCCGGGGATGTGACGCAGCAGATCCGAAATCAAACGATCAAGGCTCTCAGTGTTTTCAGTGACAACCTTCAGCAGGTATGAGTCGGGTCCGGTGATGCGATGACACTCGAGCACATCGGGGATTTCAAGGATACGTTTGCCAAACCCGGTGTTGTATTTCGGATGCTCGATGCGGACTCCGATGAATGCAGTGATGTCTTTGCCGAGCTTATGACCGTCGACGCGGGCCGAGTATCCGGTGATGATTTGTTCCTGTTCGAGCTTGCGCATTCGCTCGGCGACGGCTGGCTGTGAGAGCCCGACCGCGGCGGCCATCTCGAGCTGAGTCATGCGGGCATTCTGCTGGAGTAGATCGAGCAGCTTATAATCTATCGGATCAAGAGCCATATCACTAATATAACCCAAGTCAAAGTAGCATCGGGCCTATAATAACCCTGCTCTGGACTTGAGTCAACGAAAAACGCGGGTTGGACTGGGTGCCTATTCGTGTTCGGAATGTTTCGAATAGCCGATGAGGATCGCGGCGAGATCTTCTTCCATGCTTGTCGTGATTGGGTGCTCGACGATACGGCCTATCTCGAGGCCGGCGCGTTCGACGATGACAGTTGGGACGTGAGCGAGCTTGAAGTGCTTAACGATTTCACGGGGTTCGTGCAGCTTCCTCCCTATCCCGATGAGCTTGATGTGGAGGTGATTGTTTGCGGCGAGTTCAAGCGCCTTCAACAATCGAGGCACGTGCTTCTTGCTATCCGGACACCAGGTGCCCAGCGCTATATTGATGGTGGTCTCAGCCTGACAGTTCTTGAGCCGAGCTATCACGCCGGAATCCGGTCGAGAGCTGTCCATCGCGGATCGCCAAACCGGGACGAGATCAAAGAGTCGTTGTGTGTCCGTGTCGCCGATCAAGGGTTGATGGGTTGCTATGTGTACGGACCTCCCACCAAGCGCAAAGCTATAATCCGATTCACCGTGAAGCTTGTAGCTGCCGCCGGGGCTCACGACAAAGTCAGCGTCCGAAAGCGCGACAACTCGATCGGGATAGAACCGAAAAGAATCGGGAGAACTTGTATAGAGGGTGCGCCGCGACGTATACAAAACGACTGCGCGATCAAGCCGGGGTGAGATCAACGCAATGCGCTGAGTTGCTTCTGAAGTGAGCACCTGTGCAGACCTGTCGATCTCGCCATTGATATAAACGTCGCGCGTGGAATCAGTCCACACCACCGGCTCGTGCTTACTTTGCGCCGCGCTGATGGCGATTCCGGTGACTGTGAACATCAAAGCGAACATTGCGGCTCTCATTGGTTGTACCTCCCATCTCCAACCCGTGAAGTTCGGCACTCAACGTCCGTGAACCCTCCCACAGAGGATCATCGCACGACGATCTTCCCGCTGAGCATCTTCATGCCGCAGGTGAATTCGAACACGCCGGCCTTCGCAGGTGTGAACTCGACCGCCACCGGTTCCTTAAACGGAAGGTCCTGTTTGATGTTGAACTCGGGGATCGCGACCGACGTGGCGCAAGTCTCCTCAATCTCCCGCACGAAGGTGAGTCGCGCCGGAACGCCTCGCTTCAACTCGATCCTGCCGGGCTGAAAGCCCTTATCGGTCACCTTCACTGTGACGTCCTGGACGCCGGCTTGCGGCCCACGAGACGCCGCTTGCGCCTGGTTGACGCCAGCAGTCGCAGAGTCGCTTGAAGGAGCGGGCGCCGGCGCCGTGGCCTGGGCAGGATTGAGCTTCAAGCTCTCAGCGCGAAGCAGAAAGCTTCCTTCGGTCACGACTCGCTCGCCCGCGCTCACGCCGTTGTACACCGGCAGCTTGCCGTTGACTTCTTGTCCGGTCGACACTTCGCGCTGCACGAACGAGCCCGGCCGATCGGTCGCAACGTAGACGATCTGCTTTGCTCCGATGGTCTGAACGGCGGAGCGAGGCACAGCCGGAACTGTTTGCACGCCCGCTGCAGTTTGAACCGAGCCGCCGAAATTCACGTCGACGAACATCCCCAGCCGTAGCACCTCTCTCGGATTCGCGAGTTCGACGCGAACCTGAGCCGTGCGTGTTTGAGGATCGACTCTCGGGTCGATGTAAGAAACGCGGCCGCTGAAAGTCCGCCCCGGATAAGCCGAGGTTGTTATGACCGCAGGTGTCGCGATGTTAACCGTTTGGAAGTCCTTCTCATAGATTTGTGCGATCACCCACACAGACGTCAGATCCGCAACGCGAAACATTTCCTTGCCCATCATCACAACTTCGCCGGTATTAACCGCGCGTCCGACCAAAGTCCCGGAAGCGGGAGACTCGACGGCGATAAGCGGCTTTGGGAACTTCTGGGCAGTGCGAAGCTCCTCGATCTGTTTCTCACTCAGACCAAGCAGTATCAACCGCTCTCGCGCGGAAGCAAGGTTCGCTTCGGCGGTCTTCTTCAAAGCAGTCGCTTGCTCGAGTTCTTCCCGGCTAGCCGCGCCAATCTCAACAAGATCAATAGTGCGTTTGTGGTGCTTGTGGTGTTCCTCAACCTCGGCTGCCATTTTCAAGAAGGCGCCCTCCGCATCCGCAAGCTCACCGCTGAAAATCGTCGCAAGCGCCTGCCCCTTGGCCACCTTGTTGCCAAGCTCAACTCTGATCTGTCTAATGATGCCGCCCGCGATAGGAAAGACAGGCACTTCCCTGTACGCGTTCGATTGAACGGTTCCGGTTGTTCGAATGCCAGCAGCGCCCTCGGAAGGCATACCCGCTTGCTCGGCGACAACTTCGGTTTTTAGCTGGGCGTTCTCGAGTTTGTCGGGTGACAGCGTGATCACCGTCTCACCGGGCCGTGAAGTTGTTCCGGTTGACGCTACACTCGAAGGCGCCGGAACGGATTCACCTGCCGGCGCCGGAACCGGGCGTCCCGCGATTGATCCCTGACTCGATCCGCGCGTGAGCAACCACGCTGCCACGATCGCGACCGCTGCCAAAAGCACCACTGCGAGTAGAACCCATCGTCTAGTTGCGACCGGGCGTTGGGCGGGCGGGGTCTCGTTTGAGTTCTCAACTGGATTCATCGCGCTATTCTGATTGTCCATCATCATTACCCTCACGCGGAAGGCACCGGCGTTCCCGCGGCGCGCTCCATCTCGACGAATGAGTTGAAATACTCCTTGAGCACCTCGGTGTATCCGGTCTCGACTTCAATGAAGCGTCTCTGCTCGCTGATGTAGTCAAGCGCCGTCTTCTGGCCAAGCGTGTAAGTCTGGCGGATCACATCGAGGTTGCGCTCGGCCTGGCCTCGAACGCCGTCGCGATAAACCGCAAGCGCAGTCTGTGCGCGCTCGAGGCGTGCGTACGCAGAGGCCACTTCGTTTCGCACGACGAGCTCGGCGAATTCGCGGCGGCTTCGCGCGGCCTCGGCGGATGCGAGCGCCGCTTCGATGTTGCCCTCATTCCTGTTTCGCACCGGCAAGCTCAACCGAACTCCAAACGTGAGATTGTGAAAGACGCCCATCACTGGAACGCGCGCCCCGGCCCCGTTGAAACCAAAGACATCGAAGCCGCTGCTCATTCGTTCGTAGCCGGCGAAGATGCTTGCATCGACTTTTCCCTCGGTGCGCGCTTGTTCGATCTGAGCCGCGGCGAGCTTCTCGGCCGCTCTCGCAGCAAACAGGTCAGGCCGAGTTGCGAGCGCGTTTCGCACCGCGTCGCTCTGCGTTACAGGTTGCCGCGTTGTGTCGAACTCGCCGGCCAATCGCAACGGATCGCCCGGTGGCATTCCGAGAACTTTTTTGAGCTCGAGCATCGCTACTTCAACTCGGCTCTCAAAGCCGATGCGCATCGCGTCAATTCGATTCAACTCGACCAGCAGCAGGTTTTGCTCCAGCGGCGCGGACTTGCCGCTCTCGACCTTCGCTTTAACGATACGATGCGAGTCGCGGGTGAGCGTGAGCAAATCTTCGGTGAATTTCAGATTGCGAGCCGTGGCTATGGCGTCCGAGTACTTCATTCGGGTCTCGGCCGACAGCTTGCGCTCGAAGTCGGCTACTTCGGCCTCGCGCATTTGAAGCTCGGCCGTTGCGACGACGACTCTTGCGCCTCGTCTGCCGCCAAGCTCCAGCGGAAGCTCCGCTCCGACCATGAGCTTGTTGTCGGGAGTGTTGGCCGCTCGGGTGCCGCTGGCTTCAAGCATCGGGTTTGCTTTGAGACCTGCCTGCCGAAGCCGCCCTCGCGCTTCGGCGATCATCAGCCTCGCAGCCACAAGCTCACCGTTGTGCGCGAGCGCGTAACGAACAAGCGCATCGGCGGTGAGCCCATTCACCGGGTCGATGTATTGCGAGTACATCGACCGCGGCTCGGCGGGCTCGATTCTCGTTGGCGGCTTTGCCAGGAGCACAAGCCCGACTTCTTGTCCCCTCGATTGCGGAAGGGCTACTGCTGCCGAAAGGATCAGCAACAGCGGCGCTCCGGTTGATTTGAATAGAACGTTCATCATCAGCTCCGATCTTCTTTGCGTCTTTGCGTGTCTTTGCGCCTTAGCGTGATTGTCTGTTTCGCGCAAAGCCGCAAAGGAAAGCAGAGACGCAAAGAGAACCTCAGTCATTCCTCGTCCGTTTCAGCTCTCGCTCGCGAAGCCAGTAGAAAATCACCGGTGTCACAATCAACACGTGAACGAGCGACGACACCATTCCGCCTAGCACCGGTGCCGCCAGCGGCTTCATCACTTCGGCGCCCGCGCTGGTGCTCCACATGATCGGCAGCAGGCCCGCCACCACCGTGCTCACGGTCATCACTTTCGGCCGAAGTCTCAACAGCGCGCCTTCCATCACCGCTTGCCTGAGGTTCTCGCGTGTGAACCCCTCGCCAACTTCCTTCTTCTTACGCTCTACCGCCTCTTCCAAATAGATCACCATGACCATGCCGGTCTGCACCGCCGTTCCAAACAACGCGATGAATCCCACCCACACCGCGACTGAAAAGTTGTAGCCCATCGCGTAGAGCAGGTACACCCCGCCGGTCAGCGCGAACGGCACCGCGAGCAACACGTGCGCGGCTTCGATGAATGAGTGATAAGTCAAATAGAGCAACACAAAGATCACGGCGAGCACGATCGGCATTACCAGAAGCAAGCGGGCCCGCGCGCGTTGTTGGTCTTCATACTGGCCGCTCCATTCGACATAGTAGCCGGCCGGGAGTTGCACTCGATCGCGCAGCGCCAGCTTCGCTTCCTCGACGAAGCTGCCGACGTCGCGGCCCCTCACGTTCAGCAGCACCGTGCCGCGCAGCAATCCGTTCTCGCTCGAGATCATCGATGCGCCGTTGACCTCTCGTATGCTCGCGACTTGCGCGAGCGGTATCTGGGCGCCACCGGGCGCGGCTACAAGCAACCCGCCGAGCGCTTCGGGGCTCGCTCGAAACTGTTGCGCGTAACGCACTCGCGCGGGAAATCGCCGTCGCCCTTCTATCGTCACGGTGAGATTGGTCTCACCGATGCCGGTGTCCACGACATTCTGGATCGCGGCTACGTCGATGCCGTACCGCGCGGCCGCTTGCCGGTCGATCTTGATGTCGATGTAGGGCTGGCCGGTGAGCGGCTCAGGCGAAACGTTTGCCGCACCCGGCACCGTCTGCAACACCGAAGCGACTTCGCGCGAACGCCGTTCGATCTCGGCCAGATCGCTGCCATAGATCTTCACGCCTATCTCTGTGCGAATGCCGGTCGTCAGCATCTCGATCCGGTTGATGATTGGCTGCGTCCAGATGTTAGTCACACCGGGCATCGCGAGCTTGTCGTTCATTTCTGCGATGAGCTTCTCGCGAGTCATCCCACGCCGCCACTGGTCCGGTTGTTTCAGATGAACGATCGTCTCGTTCATGTTCACCGGCGCTGGGTCGGTCGAGGTTTCTGCCCGGCCGGCCTTGCCCGTCACCCACTCGACCTCGGGGAATGACTTGAGCGTTCGATCCTGCATCTGCATCACGCGCAGCGCTTCGTCGATCGAGATCGCCGGATCGGTAATCGGCATGTACATCAAGTCGCCTTCGTTGAGCTCCGGCATGAACTCGCTGCCGATCGGGTGAATCGACTGAACGAGAGGTCCTGCGATCGGGACGTTGGCCGTGACAGATCGCGCCTTCGGCAACCAGCTCGCCGAAGTAGCGAGCAACACGGCAACAGAGAATAAGATTAACGCGCAGGCAATCGTCAGCGCTCGATGAGCAAGCGCAAAGCTCAGCACGGGACGATAACCGCGCTGTAACACGCGCATCACCAGATTTTCTTCTTCAGAATGGAAGCGCCCGCGCAAGAGCAGCGTGCACAACACCGGCACAAGCGTGACCGCGATGAGCGTCGCCGCGATCATCGCAAACGTCTTTGTGAATGCGAGCGGGTGAAAAAGCTTGCCTTCTCTACCGGTCAATGCGAACACCGGAACAAAGGCGAGAATGATGATCGTCATCGAAAAGAAAATCGGCCGCCCGACCAATCGAGTCGATTCGAGAACGGTCTCGGTTACCTTTTGGCGGTCCCGCGGATCGACACCTCGCTTTTCCATAAAGCGAAACGCGTTTTCAGTGACAACGATACCGGCATCGACCAGAACGCCGATCGCGATGGCGATTCCAGAAAGCGACATGAGGTTCGAGCTGATGCCGAGGTTGTGCATGAACAGAAATGAAGCGAGCACCGCCAAAGGCAGAGGGATCGTCACGATCAGAATCGAGCGGAAGTGAAACAGAAAGATTATGTGTGCGAGCGTGACCAGCAGCAGCTCTTCGATGAGCGCGCGCTTTAGCGTGGCCGTCGCGCGGAGAATTAACTCGGTCCGGTCGTAGAACGGCGTGACACTCACACCCTGGGGCAGGCCAGGCTTCAGGGTCTCCAGTTTCGCCTTTACCGCGTTGATCACCTCGAGGGTGTTGATCCCATATCGCGCAATCACCACTCCGCCAACCGCTTCTTTACCGTCGCGATCCAGCGCTCCAACTCGAAACGCATTGCCGATGCTCACGTCGGCGACATTGCGCACGAAGAGCGGCGTGCCCCCTGAGCCTCCAATAACGATGTTCTCGAAATCGGCCACCGATCCGATCAATCCGACGCCGCGCACGATGGACCATTGGCCATTGTGCTCGATGACATTCCCGCCGACGTTTGAATTGCTCCGCTGCACGGCTTCGACGACAGTCGAGAGCGGAATCGAATAAGCGCGCAGCCGGTTTGGGTCGACATCGATCTGGTATTGCTGCACCTGCCCGCCTACGGATGCGACTTCGGCTACGCCAGGAACCGAGTTGAGTTGATAACGAAGGAACCAGTCCTGAAGAGAACGCAGATCGCGCAAGCTGTAACCTTCGCCGTCAACCGTGTACCAGAAGATCTGGCCGACGCCGGTCGCGTCAGGGCCAAGCGTAGGCAAGACGCCTTCAGGGAGTTGCCTGGTTGCGAGGTTCAACCGCTCCGCGACTCTCGTGCGAGCCCAGTAAAGATCGATCGAGTCTTCGAAGATCACGTTGATCATCGAGAACCCGAACGCCGACTGCCCTCGCACCGCTCGCACGCCGGGCAAGCCCTGAAGCGTGGTGGTCAGCGGATAGGTAACCTGGTCTTCGACTTCTTGAGGGCTGCGGCCGATCCAATCGCTGAAGACGATCACCTGGTTGTCAGAGAGATCGGGTATCGCATCGACCGGAGTGTGGATGAGCGCCCAGTAACCCCACCCGGCGAGCAGCACGTACGCCGCGACAATGATGAAGCGGTTCTTGAGAGAGAGTTCGATTATGCGGTCGATCATTGGTTAGTCCGTAGCCCGTAGTCCGTAGTCCGTAGCCCGTGGTCTGTGGCCGACAGCTCGTAGTTCCGCAGTCAACGTTGTCGACTTCGAGCAACTGACTACTACGGGCTACGGACTACGGACTACTGACTACGGACTACTGACTATTTCGCATTGACACTCATCGCCGCGTTTTCCGTCCCGCGTGATCCCTGGAAACTTATCATTGCTTCCCAACTGCCGCCGACTTCAATGTTGACCCGAGCCATGAACCTGCCGGGCGTGTCCGTTGTCGTCAGCATAGCGGCATCATTCATCTCGGCCATTGCGCCCATCGCGGGCATGTGAAACTTGAGCGAAGCAGCCGGCACATCGACGGGTTTGCCTGAGGCATCCGTGAATGAGAGCGTCAGATCATTCTCTCCGCTCTTGATCTCGCCGCTGGCGTTTGAAAGCGAGATCGTGATGTCGCCCGACCTGGTTGACTTTATGATTCGCTCGTTGGTGGATGGGCTCGATCGGCCGCACGCAGCGAACATCAGAATGAAACTCGCGAGCCCCATCAATATGACAGTAGTGCTTATTCTCATAACAACACCTCTCGAAGCGCGTAGACGCGATACATACGCTGGTTTTCGAAGCTAGCGGCCGGGTTGTTTCTTCCACGGTAAGGGAAACCCACCTGCGAAACCCACGAGCCGACCGCCGTTCTGGATCGAAGTTCATGCTACCCGTCCCGCGTGTCCCATCTGACACCTAGGGCGCTGACACCTGAGGACCAAAGGGCAACGGACAATCACGGTTGTTGATATCGAGACGAGCGTTGACTATTCGCTTGGAATTATGGCGGCCGCGAATTGGCGCACTTCGGCCTTTAGATGAGGAGAGCGCCGGTTTTTAGGTAGATGTGGCTCGATTGACGAATATTGCTCGGAGGCGAATGTAGAGACGCGCGAGTCTGACCCGAAGAGGCCGCCTCCGCGCAGGCTGCAGGCGACCCAAGGTCTTTGCTGTCGCGCCCGGTACTAAACGAGGTTGACTCCGGAACTCGCTGAGCTTCCGCAGGCTCATTGCATTGTGTCAGACAACACATCTTGGAAAGCTTCGCTCGCGGTTCATTATGGCGCGCGCTACGGCAGCAACGCGCTTCGCACTCGCCATCACCTTCGATGTAAGGCAACGCAGCAGCGAGCGAGTCGTTAGTCACCGATAGAACGAAGATTAGGATGAAAAGCTTGCGGATCACTTTGTGTCCAGACAATACCATCGGGTTTTCGCGGGCGTCAATTGTTCCCGCAAGATCAAGACTGTAGCAACTCGCTGTTCGACTTGCTGTGACAGCCGTCACACGCCCACGTGATGGCTTCGCCCTCCTGCAACTCAATCTTGCGCAGCCGCAGCGCGTTGCTGATCTCGACAGGCATCATGCTACTCGGTTAGTAAGGCTCACTGACAAGGGTTGACGTTGGCTTATCGCACTGACGTTCAAGATTGAAAAGCCAATGATGTTCCCCTGGCTATCTACTTTTTCCATTACCGCATCGTTGTCAGTTTCCCGGAAGTAACCTTCTTTTCTATCGAACAACACTTCCAGGTAATCCGCCTCTCTGTCATACCAAACTTTTACTTCTTCTCCCATATGACTTCTCCCTTCTTCACAGTGTTGGTGAAGTACGATGTGATAATGAAATTATCGTCCACCAATACTTTCAAGCCAATGCACAGGAACTTGGTTGTCACCGGAGTCGAGGAATAATGCTTGTAGAACATCTCGACTTGCGCATCTGTTGTCGAGCGAATGATTCTGTCAGGGTCACTCAGTGTTTCAACAATCTTGGTCACCTGCGCGCGCATCTCAGGGTGATCAGTCTCAAGGTGACCAAGGCGCTCATCGGTTAGCCGAATTGTCCTGTTCCAGAGATCGTGAATCAGCAATACACTCACCTATTACGGCGAAATAATAGCACTTGGCAACTTGTATGCCCGCTCTCGTGCGCACAATCTTCGCGCCAATACCCTATCCGTTTTCGCTTGCAATTGTACAGTATTCCTACAGCCCAACCTTGCGCAGCCGCAGCGCGTTGCTGATCACTGATACCGAACTGAAGCTCATCGCGGCGCTCGCGAGAATTGGACTGAGCAGCAGGCCGAACACCGGATACAACACGCCGGCTGCGATTGGAACTCCGAGCGCGTTGTAGACAAAAGCAAAGAACAGATTTTGCCGGATGTTTCGCATTGTCGCGCGACTCAGCTTGCGAGCCCGAACGATTCCACGCAGATCGCCTTTCACCAAAGTGACACCGGCGCTCTCCATTGCAACGTCGGTGCCGGTTCCCATTGCGATGCCAACATGGGCCTGTGCCAGAGCCGGAGCGTCGTTGACACCGTCGCCCGCCATCGCAACCATTCGGCCCTGCTTCTGCAGACGTTTTACAACCTCGCCTTTCTGTTCGGGTAAAACGTCAGCTTCTACTTCGTCGATTCCGAGCTTTCGGGCGACTGACTCGGCGGTCGTGCGATTGTCACCGGTCAGCATGACAATTCGAATTCCTTCCTCGTGCAGCGCTCGAATCGCCTCCGCGGTCGAATCCTTGATTGGATCGGCGACTCCAAGCAGTCCGACGACACGGTCCTCAACGGCGACGAACATCACGGTCTCGCCTTCTTTGCGCAAGGCCTCGGCCCGATCGAGCAAGCCGG
>Ga0070693_100000447_pt1 | contig 18561 bp, 13 predicted proteins | sample KBSK1103metaG_FD_65472 | JGI IMG/M metagenome (GOLD analysis project Ga0070693, IMG submission 65472) | Corn, switchgrass and miscanthus rhizosphere microbial communities from Kellogg Biological Station, Michigan, USA - KBS K1-10-3 metaG | ecosystem: Host-associated > Plants > Roots >...
GCGGACCACCCGAGGGGGAAACGTACTGGGACACATCCGCGGCGGCCTTCTCTTCGGATGGAACCCTGATGGTGATCGTTGGGTATTGGCACGGGAAATGGATCGAGTACACGCGAGTCTTTGATACAACAACCTGGACAGAGATCGCGACGTTCGAGGGACCAAAAGCAGAGATCCCTTATGAAACCAATCGAGTCGTCTTCCTGCCCGATGCTAGGCTCGCGCTAGGCTCAGCGCGTTCTACAAGAATCATTCGCATTGACGACGGGACAGAAGTCGCGGCGGTTCCCGCAGGCGGCACGATCAAGTTCGCATCTGACGGCCGGCTGCTCGTTGCTGACGGAGACAACCGGACCTTTGATTCTGAAGATGAACCATACACAGTCACTGTCAGATCGTGGAACACACGCACTTGGGCCGAGCTTGAGTCATTGAAGCTTCGCGTCGGCAAGGCGGGCGTTGGCGCAATTTCACCGGACGCGCGCCGGATTGCCTTAACCAGCGGGAACACGGTGAAGATGTGCGACCTGGCACCGGGTGCGGAAGCAATCAGCCTTGGAGAACACGGCCAATATGCCACTTGTTGCGCCTTCTCCGAGGACGGCCGGCGGTTGGTGACCGGAGCGTGGAGCGAAGCCAAGGTCTGGGATGCGACGGTGACCGAGAGCGGCGGGGAAGCGCCGCATACAAACGCGGTGAACATTTGTAGGTATTCGCCGGACGGCTCGCTGCTAGCGACAGCATCGGATGACAACACCGCGAAAATCTGGACGGCCGACGGGAAACAGATAGCGGTTATGAATCACAATTTTCGCGTGCCGTGGCTTGCGTTTTCACCGGACGGGTCGAAGCTCCTGACGCGATCCGAATTGCGGTTGCTGATGCTGTGGAACGCGAAGACCGGCGATGAGATCGCGAGGCTCGGCCCGCATTGTTATCACCCGCTCTCGTGCGCATTTTCTCCGGATGGCTCGCTGATAATTTCAGGGACTGGCGTAGGCTACGTCGGCGAGTTATGGCTTTGGAGAGGCGAGACAGGCGCGTTCATCCACTCTTTCAATGGGCACACGAGCTGGATCAATGATTGCCTGTTCACCGCCGACAGTAGACGCGTGCTTTCAATTTCCAACGATGGAACGATGCGTTTGTGGAATGTCAGAACCGGGAAACAAATCGCAATTCTTCTGGGCGATAGGGCTCACATTGTTCCGTGGGCATTGTCACCAGACGGCCTGCGTGTCGCAGCAGGCATGGAAGATGGCTCGGTGCGATTGTGGGACGGAAAGACCGGCAAGCTGGTTGCGACTCTGATGGGTCAGGGAGGCTCGATCACGGCTTGCACGTTTTCACCAGACGGCACGCTGCTGGCGACTGGCAACCGTCGCGCGTACGGTTCAAGCGGACGTCACGATTCTTGCGTGAAATTGTGGGACGCCGCCACCGGAGCAGAATTAGCGACACTTCCCGGAATACAGCACCGCGACGAACGAAGAATCGAGGCTTGCGTCTTCTCTCCCGACGGCAAGCTGCTCTTTGCCGAGTCTTCATCGTATGTAACCGGCGAGGTGTTGGGTTGGGATATCGCGAGTCGCGCCGAGGTCGCGCGAATCCCGGGCAAAGCGGCGATTCGCGGCTTCTCTCCCGACGGATCTTTGATGGTAATAGGGAGCAGCTCACTTCGAATATTCGACGTTCGGAGCTGGAGCGAAGTCGCGCGGTATCTGTCAACGGGCGCGGATTCGATTGCGTGGCATCCGGACGGGTCGCGGCTTGCGGTAGGTGAACTATCCGGCGATCTTCATGTCTTGCGAATCGAGAACCGCGTCCCGCCTGCGCCGCTTGTTGTGGCGCCTTCGAAGTCAGGAAAACCGCGAGCCCCGCGCACGCCACGGTCCCCGGCTACTCCGGCTACTCCGCGTGCGACTCGTACGCCTCGCCCGAAAGTAGTGAAAGCCGAAACTGCATCCGGCGCTCGAGCATCTCAACCACGCATCAAGCGGCCACGCAAGACGCCATCGACGCCTGAAGCCGTCGTCGAAGCGCCCGCGCATCTCACGCAAGCCTCAACGCGATCGGAGTTGATCGTCGATGGTCCGCAAGCGCATCCGGCGGCGAATCCAAATCGCGCAATGCAACTCAACCTCGAGTATCAGGAAGCGCTCAAGCGATGGAATTCGCTTTCGTGGTGGAAGCGGCTGAGAGTAAAGAAGCCCGAGCGACCGTCAGGAATTTGAAAGACTTGAACCTGACGGGCACCCTTGACTTGATCGAAGACGACTTCGGATTGAGCCTTAACCCAGGCCTTCCAGCAGTCCTTCCAGGTCGCGATAGTCATAAGGAGATCGCTTGCGGACCGCCAGGATATCAACGGCCAGATCGGCTTCGGATATCTCTCATGTACTCGGCAGACAAAACTGAATGGAGGATTGCTGGCAGCGAATTTCAAATGGCAAGTCAACCCTAAGTCGCGGCCGGACGTTGAGAATTGACCTGCCTGGCACTCCTCAGACACGTCACCGGATTCCCACCAATCCCTGCACCGATTGGATCAGCTTCTCCGAGTCGTAGCCTATTCCATCCTTGAAGACGATTTCGACCTTTTCTATTTCGCTGATGTTCATCGCCGGGTTTCCTCTCACTATCATCAAGTCGGCTTGCTTGCCTACCGCAATCGAGCCGATCCGCGACTCGTCGCCAAGAAACTTTGCGCCGTTGAAGCTGGCTATCTTGATCGCTTCGAGAGGCGTGAAACCGGCTTCAACCAGAAGCTCGACTTCACGCAAATCGCCAAACCCCGCCACGATGCCGCCGTTGCCCGTGGGGTCCAGCCCCGCTATCAACAAGCCGCCGGCCTTTACGAATGCGCGCTCGAAATCCATCGCCTTGCGCAGGAGCGCAACGTTTGCGGGATCGGATGGGACTCGGGCTCGCGCCGTCAGATAACGCACTCGCGCATCGGTGGACATCACATTGAGCACGCGCGGATTGAGTAACGCCGATGCTGCGCCGAGTCCGGTTTGAGTCAACGGCGCGCTCCCGGCTTCGAAGACCGGCAGCGTCGAAGTGATCGCGACATGCTTCCCGACAAGAGTGTTAATCGTCTCGCGAGCCGCGGGACTATTCAGATCCAGTTGCCTGAGGCTGGCGCCGACCGCCGCGCCCGGGCACTGATCCGGCTGCTTGTTCGGCACAAACTCTGAATCCGCCATCAACCCGTGCTCGAGATTATCGATGCCGATCTCCGCGGCTTCGCGGTAACCTATCGAACAAAGATGACCGGTTACCTTCAGTCCACGCTTGTGCGCTTCTTCGACGGCCGCGCCGAGTTCATCACGAGTGATGTTCATGTAAGCTTTGAAAGAAGTAGCGCCTTCGTCAGCCCAAAAGTTGACCATCCTTCGCGCATCGTCGGCGCCAGTCAGCTCGTGCATCACCGGCGTGAACGAGCCTCTGCCTTCGAGATATGAAGCGGTGATATGCATCTTCGGCCCGATCATTTTTCCCGAATCAATCAGCCGCTTGATTTCAAGATCGGTGAAGGGCGCCACGCTTCCGGTGGTGCGAATCGTAGTGACGCCGAGGGCCAGGTACAGACGAGGGAAGCTTGTGCCCATGTTGGAGTACATCGGCGGAGATCCGCCCATCGGAAAAAACATGTGATCGTGCATTCCCACAAGCCCGGGGAGGACCGTGCACCCTCGCAGATCAACGGTCTGGGCATTAGCAGGAAGACCCGGTGGTGAACTCGCTCCGATCGATTGAATCTTGCCGTCCGCGATCACGATCGTCTGATCATCGACCGGCGCGGCTCCGGTGCCGTCGATTATTCGCAGGTGGGTGAGGACAACCACCGGAGCTTCGACGCGAATGAATTGTTGGCGATCAGCAGGACCCTGTGCGACAAGGCCTGCCGAGCCGGCGGCGATACCAAACAACAGAAGAAGGGTCATCACGAGTTTCATAGGTCTCCGTTATGAGGTGTTGCGTTTTACTATTTTCGAGTCTGGTGGATATGCTCTCGGACGAACGGTAACCATGCCGCGCAGTTTGGTCAACGGCGTGAGTTGTTTACTTGAGCCGCAAGAGTGGCCACCCGCGCAACATTCTAGCTGTTTTCTTTGGCGGACAGAACCGCGATACGACACACTCCCTGTTTGTATGAAAACGCTGAGTGGCATCGAGCCGCAGCCAGGTCTCCGCGCGTTTAGGTGAGAGTTAATCGAGATGCTGCCGGAATCGCAGGGCTAAGGGCGGCCCATCTTCCGTGGTGCCTTTTGCTGCTGCTATACTGTCGCCTGCCGCGGACTAGGACCCCAAGCGCCGATGACCAACTCAATAATCGATCACCGCAACGATGGCAGCGAACAGAATCCGGTTACGCTTCCGCCCACATTGTTTCTTTCACGCAAGCTCTTGTTCAATCGCGAAGCGAGCTGGCTCGAATTCAATCGACGCGTGCTCGAAGAGGCGCTCGATTCATCACAGCCGCTGCTCGAACGCGTCAAGTTCCTTTCGATCTTCTCGACCAACCTCGACGAGTTTTTCATGATTCGAGTGTCGGGGTTGAAAGAACAAATCGACGAAGGCGTAACCGAGTTGTCGCTGGACGGCCTCACGCCGACAGCCCAGCTCAAACAGATCAACGAACTCCTGCGGCCGATGGTCGCCGCGCAGGTTCGTTGCTTCAATGAAGAGATTTTGATCGAGCTGGGCAACCACGGCATCGTCATAAGCCCGTACCGCGCTTTGTCGGATCGTGAGCGCCGGATGCTGAGCACTTATTTCATGGAAAATGTTTTTCCCGTGCTCACACCGCAAGCCGTCGATCCAAGTCATCCGTTTCCGTACATCTCCAATCTCAGCCTTAACCTCGGCGTGATGATCGAACCCGACGGTGAAGTGGCGGACGCGACGGGCGTATCGGCGCCGCGATTCGCGCGGGTGAAGGTTCCGCCGCTCGTCCCGCGCCTCGTTCCAGTCGGCGGCGGCGAGAGCACCGAGTTCATCCTGCTTGAAGAACTGATTGCCGCAAACGTCGAAGCGCTGTTCCCCGGTATGCGCGCGACCGAGCTTCATCCTTTCAGGGTCACCCGCGATGCCGATATCGAGATACGAGAGGACGAGGCGGGCGACTTGTTGAAGGCCGTCGAGCGCGAGCTCCGCAAGCGGCGGTTCGGAACCGCGGTGCGGCTCGAAGTCGCGGCGTCGATGCCCGGCGAAATGGTGCGTTACCTCGCAAGCTCGTTGCGCCTGGCGGCCGATGATGTTTACACGATCGACGGGCCGCTGAATGTGCCGGACTTGATGGCTCTTTACAAGCTCGATAACTCGCAGCTCAAAGACAAGCCGCTGATTGCGTCAACACCTGCTCAGTTCAAGACGGAAGAGTCGATATTCGATGTGATCCGCCAGCAAGACGTGCTCGTTCATCATCCCTACAACTCGTTCGCTTCGGTGATTGACTTCATAAGCACGGCTGCCAGCGATCCGGCAGTGCAGGCGATCAAGATGACGCTGTATCGCACCGGGCCGGCATCGCCAGTCGTGCAGGCCTTGATCGATGCAAGCGAACGCGGTAAGCAGGTCGCGGTTCTGGTCGAGCTCAAGGCCCGCTTCGATGAGGAGAGCAACATCGAATGGGCGCGGCGGCTCGAACGCTCGGGTGTGCACGTTGTCTATGGGCTGATTGGATTGAAAACTCATTGCAAGCTCGCGCTGATTGTTCGCCGAGAAGCCGACTCGCTCAGGCGTTACGTTCACATCGGGACCGGCAACTACAATCCGGGTACCGCGCGAGTATACACCGACCTGGGGTTGTTCTCGGCAGACGAACACTTCGGCGCCGACGCAACGGAGTTGTTCAACTACCTCACCGGATTCTCTAAACAAACTGAATATCGCCGTTTGCTGGTTGCGCCGGTGAGCTTACGCGACAGAATGACCGCGATGATTGAACGTGAGATCGAGCATCAAAAGAATAAACAACCGGCGCGAATCATCGCCAAGATCAACAGCCTCACGGACACGAAGATCATTCGCAAACTTTATGAGGCTTCTCAGGAAGGCGTTCCGATCGATCTGTTGGTGCGCGGTGTATGCACGTTGCGCCCAGGTGTGCCGGGATTGTCGGACACAATCACGGTGACCAGTATCGTCGGACGATTTCTGGAGCACAGCCGGATCTTTTATTTCCTGAACGGCGGCGAAGAAGACATCTACATCGGGAGCGCGGATTGGATGCAGCGCAACCTCGACCGGCGCGTCGAGTTGGTCGCGCCCATCGAGGATCCAAGAATCAAGAAACATCTGAAGGAAGAAGTGCTGGATGTGTGCTTGAGGGACAACGTGAAGGCCCGCCGCCTGGGGCCCGACGGGAGCTATGAACGGGTCCGTGCTCGGGAAGGCGAAGCGACAGTGGATTCGCAAAGTCACTTCATCTCTTACTACAGCACTGCTTGATGCCGGCGAACGGAGTTCTAGCAAGTCATCGTCTGCGATCGGGAATCAAAGTAGAACCGCCGGTTCGCCTGAGCACATCCAACACGACGCGCATTTATCACTTCACCGCGCCCCGCTCTCGAAGAAATGCCGCCATCTCACTCTTGTTCTGCTCGAGCGCAAAGCCGAGAGGAGTCTTGCCGTCTTTCATCTTCGCGTTAACGTCCGCTCCGTGCTCGAGCAGCAAGCGGGCGAATTCGAGATCGCCGTTGAGCGCCGCTTCGTGCAACGGTGTGAATCCACTGTCAGCCTGCATCGCATTGACGTTTGCACCGTGAGCGATCAATACGCGGGCGATGTCAACCTGGCGGGCCGCAGCCGCTGAATGCAGCGGAGTGACTTTCATCGATTCCCTCGACGCGGTATTCACTTCCGCGCCGGCCGCCAACAGCGTTTCAACGGTTTCGCGATGCCCAAAGAAGACGGCCAATCCGAGCGGCATGAATCCATCAGGTGAAAACGCATTCGCAAGCGACGCGTCTTTCTTGATCAACGCGCGCACGCGTTCGATTTGTCCCGTCGCGGCGGCTTCGAAGATGCTCAACTCGAGTCCCGAAGCGAGCAACACCTCGACGATTGCTTTCTGCCCGAAGTATGCCGCCTTCAGGATTGCCGAGACGCCTCGAGAATCTTTCGCCTGCCGAAGCCCCGGGTCAGTCCTGAGCATTGCTTTAACCTTTTCGACTTCGCCTTGAGTGACAGCCTTCAGGAACTCATCGGTCATCGCGCCCTCCATTTGGTTAGCAGTTGTCGAACGAATGAACACGGTTAAGGCCAACACCGCCATCGCAGCCCCTGCGAACATGATCCTCATCGCTTAATCCTCCGGCAAGTATTTCGTGAAGCGGCGTAGTGGTGCATCAATGTGTCGCTGACGGGACGGTTCTCTGCGTTCCTCGGCGCCCTCTGCGGTTAAGATCCGGATTCAACCGCGGAGGACGCTGAGGTCGCTGAGGATAAACAATTCTGAGAGAGTCAATGCTGGGAAATCCAAATCGAATCAGTCGCGCCGGCAAGCTGTTCCTTGATTTTCCGGTAACGTGATGCGAACTCCCGACGCTCCTGCTCGTCGAGACTGCGAGTTCCTTTCGCGACCAGATCCGAGCCGATCACACCATCGAGCTTCAACGCGTGCTTCAAGCAAGCGATGCTCTTCTTGATTTCCTTGCCGCCACTTGAAAAACGACAAGCCGCGCTGAACTGCTCGAATGCGGATTTGTAAACGGACATCAGTCGCTCGTCGCCCGCATAGCAAGCTCGCCACGCGCGTTGCCACTCACGCGGCAGCACATTCGCCGGACCCGGCACGACGCCGATCGGCAGCTCATTGTGCAGCAGGTACCGATTCCAGTATTCGCGTATTCGGCCAGGCAGACCGTCTTCTTGCCTGAAAAGTTGAAACATCAGCATCGCGTTGCCGATGTAGATTCCAAACTCGCCTTTATCTTTGAAGTGGGCCGCGCCCTTGGTGTAGTTGCCCAGCACTCGGCGCGGCGCCGATACTTTTACTCCGAAGATAAATGGCAGCCGGCTGAGCCGTTTCACATCGCGAGTTCGCATGTGCGGGATTCGCGGATCGGCGGCGATGTCCGCGTTGTCGTACAAAAAGATCGGCAGCCATCGGCCTCGATGATCGAACAGATCGCTTACATCCCGTTGAAAGAAAGAGACGATGTCGCCGAGACTGGCGATCGATAGCGGAGCGATGACCGTGGCGTCGGCGCGGGCTTCGAGCGCGCATTCCAAATTCGATAGAGTTTCTTTCGCGGTTGGCGCGGTGACTCCGACCCACGCCTCGACGGGTTGCAGCTCCCGCGTCGAAGCATCACTGTTGATGCGCGCGACTTCATCCGTTTCGATCCGGATCAACCGTTGGCGTTCGCTGTTGTCGATGCGATTCCATTCTCCGGTTGTGCCCACGCCGAAGAGGATGTCGGCGCCTCGGCCTCGCTGGGCAAGAAAACGAAATAGATTTCGCTGCTCGTCTTCGACAACGCGGCCTTGATCGTCGAGTACGGTGATGGCAGGAATGCTGAGCCCGCGGCGTGGTTGATAACCGAACGGAGAAGAACTCGTGCGCGTGTCGGGCTCAGTTTGTTCGACGTAAAGTGGGCCGGCGTTCATTGGCGTTGTGAGATCGCGCTGTTCGTGGTTGTGAGCAACAACCGCTGCAAGATTGCGCTCAGATTCGCTCAAGCTCGCCGTGCGTTCGTTCATTCGCAACGTTGCCAGTGTTCAAGGTTGATTTCGGCTCGAGCAGCATTATGTGAACTTCCTCATCGGCGATTGGCAGATGCTCGATGCCGCGAGGCACTATGATGAACTCCCCCTCTTCGACGCGAACGTCCTTGTCCCTGAATCTCATCAGCAGGCTTCCCTTGATCACGAGAAACAATTCATCCTCGGCTTCGTGATGATGCCAGACGAATTCGCCTTTCAGCTTCACAAGCTTCACGTAGGAGTCGTTTAGTTCCCCGGCGATTCTGGGATTCCAACGATCGTCAAAGAGTGCAAGCTTCCGAGCAAGGTTCACTTTCTCAATCGATGTTATGTCCTGCATATCAGGTCAGAGCGTAGGGAGCGGCGTCAGAGGTGTCAAGCAATCGGTCCAGGGTTCATAGCCCATCCGTGAACTCGAATGTCAACGAAGTCACGCCAGACCCTTTCGACTCTCGATGCTTTTTGGAGCATGAGTCCAACGCCGCATGCCGAGACCGCCGGCAAATCGACGCGGATTATCGAATTTGCTTGTAGGGTGTTAGTTACATTGAGTTATAATAGCGGCGACCAATATTACTTACAAAAAGGAGGACGAATGATGAAACGAGTATTCCATTCACTATTCGCTTTTTGTTTGTTGCTGCTACTGGCCGGCGCCGGCCACGCGCAAACTTATCAGATCGTCAGTACCGAGACGTCGATCGTAGCGGGCGATTTGAATAAGACGGTTACTACGGTTCAGGCCGGCAGCAACACGCTCAATCGCTTCCTTATTTCGCGAGTCGTTAAAGGCGTGCCGAACCAGGCGCTCAGAGGAGCGATCCTGTTGTTGCCTCCGCTTGGCAGCGGTTTCCAGAATTACGAAGTCGGAGAAAACGACGACTATAACAATTCGTTTGTCGCTTTTTTTGCGCGGCGAAATTTTGATGTCTGGGGTTACTCTCAGCGAGTGCAAGGGCTCGTTGCGGGCACGTGCGAGAGTGGCGCGGCTGATTGTTCGGCTATGGCTGACTGGGGACTGCAGAGCATTGTCGATGACGTGGCCTTCGTACGCCAGCAGATGGAACTCGTTCACCCCGGGCAACGGCCGGTCGTGGGAGGACTGTCACTGGGGAGCATAGCTTCAATTGCGACGATAAACGCGCATCCGGGTGATTACGCTGGCGCAATTCTGATCGAGGGCACGATGTACGATGAGGACCTCACGGTTCGAGCCATAAATGCGAACTTCTGCGCCGCCTTCGATGTTCTTCTCGCCAACGGCGTGTTCTATGATGGGCAGGGTTTACCCGGCTTTAAGCTTATCAGTCATCTGGCAAGCGTCGACCCGGAAGGGCTCTCTCCGCTGCCGATCTTCCCGCCGGGGTTCACGAATCACCGAGCTTTTGTTGCCACCATGAGCGCGCCCCCGCTATCCCCGACTACGCCTCGTCCAGGCTACTTTTTTCTGGCCGGGAGTGTGGCGGAGGATCGATTCTTTTTCGTTAACGAACCGCTGATACATTCCAACATAGCCCAGTTCGTGGACTACTCCGCAATCCGGACGATTAGAGATGTAAGTTGTGGGTTGGCCGGCGATCAAACGTTCACCGGTAATCTGCAGAGCTTCAATCAACCTGTGATTGTGTTTGCCGGAGGGCATGGCTTCGGGACCGGGATGGTTGATACTGCTAACCTAATGACATCAGCCCAGGTAACCCTTAACTTCAAAGAGGAGTATGGACACGTCGATCACGTGTTCTCATTGAATCATCCGCACGAAGTCGAACACCCCATTTTGAAATGGCTGCTGCAAGAGGCCTTTAAGCAGCCCTTAGAATAAGCGGGCTGGGGTGGCGTGCGGCGGCTCAGCAATCTTCTTCTTCAGCCACGTTGTGAGAATGGAACCAACCAGGAGGGGTCGGGCTTCAGTTCGTTGACATTCCACTGGCCTTTACGCTCAAATGTCAACAAACTCAAGTCTGACCCCTCCTCGTTGTGATTGTGCTTGGGATGATGGCAGCCACCGACTCTTTTCGTCAAAGGTCGATATGCGTTATGGCGTCATTGCCCTTGCTGAACTGGAGAAATTCGATACCGAAAGGATGATCAAGCGCGCTCACATTGGCCAATGGAGGGCATGCCGCACCGATCAACGCACGGCATGGTGCCCGCTGGCCTCCCTGGCGCCAATTTTGGCAAGTCCCCAAGCCCTTCGTCGTAGTGCCGTCCCATTACTCGGTCGCGGTTTCCATATCCGAGGAGGACGAGCGCATGAAGGCCGCCTGAGCGTTCCAGTACACTGTCAGGCCTTCCCACATGGAACGCGAGAGCCGGTTCATATCCACCGGCTCGCGGCCGGCCAACAGCTGGTTCAGCGCGTGGAGCAGGTTGTCGATGATCTGCAGGATGGCCAGTATAATGGTGAGGACTCGGATGAGCCCGACCAAAAGCGGGAAGTTGTCTTTGATGAACCCCAGAATCAAAGCGATGATCTTCTTGATCAGCTCCAAAATCAGCTTGATCCACTCAAGGACCGACCTACGAGCCAGTGACCTATCCTGGATGGCGGCCTTGGCCCCGGCAATGGAAGCCCCGGCGCCACTCACGCGCCAGAACTGCTCGACATTGAGTTTCCCGTCACCTGGCAGATCCGCGAAAACCTCGCGGAACATCTCCTGGACGCCGCCCGACTGCACTGCCAGTGCATCTCGGAAAACTTTGGCTACGGCCTGACGTTCTTGTTGACCGGCCAACGCGAGCTCTTCGCCGACGGCTGCGGCGAACTCGTCGAGGAGTGAACCGAACTCACCCAGCCCCGATACGGAGATGGGTTGGCCACCGTTGGTCGGTGGCTCTGTCGTGCCTGCACCACCACGTTCCTGGCTCATGAGATCCTCCTTCTTTCTTCCGTGCCGATGTTCAGCGGATTGGTTTCATAAACGACTCTGTGACCATTAAACTACCCGACGAGTCCTTCGTGATGCAAGTTGCCGGGGGGCGTTGCGCAAAAAATGCGGATACTAACAAACCGGCCGTAGATTCGATGACAGAAGTCAAAGTGGACACCTACAAGACTCGGGTGACACTTGCTCGATTTAGTCCTCGGCCCGGGCGCGTCTAGCTAAGGCTTCTTCTCGTCCTTCTTCTTATCGCCGCCGAAGACCTTCTTGATGAACCCGCCGAATCCACCCTTCTTTTTCTCATCCTTCTTTTCTTCAGCCTTGGGCGGTTCTTTTGATTCAGGTTTTGTTACGGCAACCTTGTCGGGGTTGGGAGCTGGCGCAGGGTGAGTGACTTGAGGCTGCTGCGGCGCGGGCTGGGCCACGACGGCGGGCGGAGCATCACTCGTCTTGGGTGCTCGAGCGTCGCGAGATCGCGAAGGATTAGGACTAGATGGCGCTGGTTGAGGATCGAATCCCGCAGGCGCGACGGGAGGTGGAACGGTCGCAGGAGGTGCCGGTGCTGGCTGCGCTTCTTGTGCCGGAGCGGGAACAGGCGTGCTCGCAGGAGCCGCCTCGGATTGCTGGGAAGACGGGGGAGGAGTTTCGGGTGCGGGCTTCCGAACGCCTCCCACAACCAGCGCGACCGCAACGGCCAGGACCGCTACCAGCGCGGTGCCGGCTGCCGCAAAGTGTTTCCAGTTGAGGCCGCTCAAAAATGAGGGTGGCGCAGCGGTGTCCTGACGAGCACCCTGGGGCTGGACATACGTAGCCTGTTGGTTTTGTTGGAAGGCCATTGCAGCACCGGGCTGGCCAAGCCGTGTCTCCTTCATGTCACCGGCCGAGGTGGCGTAATTTTGATCGCCGGCGAGCCGCGTCGCTTTCACCGTTTCACCTGACGGATTAGTTCTGGATGCGCCGGCTTGTGTCGCGGGCGCGGCATATCCGCCCGTTGCTGGCCGCGGAGCTTCAAGCGGCGTGGTTATCGCGCCGGTGTTCCGCTGCATTAACATCTTGCGAAACTCGCTCGCGCTCTGATATCGAGCGTCACGCTTCTTTGCCAGCGAACGCATGATCGCCTGTTCGACAGCAAGCGGGATGTGAGGCGCGATCGTGCGCGGAGGCGCGGGAGCGTCTTCGATCTGGCACCGCATCAACTCGTATTCGCTTGTGCTGTTGAAGGGCACGCGGCCGGTGAGCATTTCGTAGAGCAGCATTCCAAGCGAATAGATATCGGAGCGCGCGTCGGTCTCTTCGCCGCGCACTTGCTCGGGTGACATGTATTCGACGGTCCCGATCAAGTGACCGGCTTTGGTGAGGCGATCGGTGCCGAGCACTCGCGCGATTCCGAAGTCCATAACTTTGATCGTGCCAGTCTCAGTGAGCATCATGTTGGCAGGCTTGATGTCGCGGTGGACGATGCCCATCTTGTGAGCGTGGTCGATTCCTTCCAGCGCCATGCAAAACATTTCGACGGCCTGATCGCACGGCATCGCGCCGTTCTTGCGAATCACGTCTTCGAGCGTTTCGCCGCGCACGTATTCCATTACCATGAAAAAGTCATCGCCCTGGCGAAAGAAACTGTGCAAGGTGGCAACGTTCGGGTGATTGAGTTTCGCAAGCGTGACGGCTTCCGTGCGGAACCGCTCGACGACATTTGGCTGGCGCGCGAGTTCCGGGCGAAGCATTTTGATGGCGACTTCGCGTTCGAGCATCAGGTCGACGCCCTTGAACACGGCGCCCATACCGCCTTCGCCGATTTTGTCGATGATCTTATAATTGCCTACTACACTGCCTACCATTTTTTACACCTCGTAAAGTTGAAATCCCCTGGGACCGGTACCGTTTGCTATCGATAGCTATTGATCAGGTTAATGATCAGGTTTGACTCGGCCTTTTGTCTAGTGGCCGGAGCGAAGTTAAAGTTTTCAGGTTTGGCCGCGCCGATCGCTACCTTCAAGTGAAACGCACCGAACTGAGAGCCGACGAACCCGTTGATTTTCGTTTCCTTGATGTCGGCTCGATTCGCCCCGAAGGTATGTTTGCCGTCATCGCCTTTGAATGTGACTGTGGCTTTGGACACGAACAGCGAGCCCTGACAAAACGTGTTAAAAAATCCATCGTGATCGTGATAAACGCGGAACGGCGCTCCCCCGCCTCGCTCGATAGCCGCGCGCATCGATCGTTCGGCCGCCAGAATGTCGCTGGTTCCGTAGAGCTGGGCAAACCCGAGTAGTCCGTATGCCTGCGGCTTTGCGGGATCGATATTCACAGCCTGCTGCAGAAAGCCGATCGCGCCGCGGCTGTTGTTCGCCTGCATCGCGGCGACTGCGCGATCCGTCAGGTCGTCGTAGTCGGGCCCCGCCGGAACAACCGGAGCCGGTTGACGCGAGTGTGTTGGGGCCGGCGCTTCGCTTGCCTTTGCGGTGATTGCGCCGATCAACGAATTGTTTCCGCCCGCGTCTTTGATCTCACGCGCGATTTGAGGCGTGATGCTAAAGCTCACCCCGCGCGCTTCGACAAACTGCTCAACGCGGGTCGAGGGCGCGCCGCTTTGGAGCAGCGTAATGATCTCGGCTTTCGAGAGCGGAGCGCCGGCGGGAACACCGGGCGATGGCTTCGAAGTCGAAGTCGAAGGCGATGTGGTTGGGTTCCTCACCACTGGCGCTCTGGACGGTGCGCGATAGTTCTCGCGCATCGCGCCGATCACTTCGGGGCGCGCTCCCGCCGCGCGAAATTGCGATTCGACGTCCGACGTTACCTGGAAATCAACGCCCCGTTGTTGAATGGCCTGGACGACCTCTGTCGTTGGCAGAGCGTTCAGTTGAACTACTCGCAAAAGCTTTTCCATCTCATACGGATTCTTTGTCTGAAGCTGAGCGACGCTGGCGGTCATCATTACGGACAGAGCGGACACTGAAAACAGAAAGACGGCCCGCCGCGCTGTTGAAAGAGTCTGCCTACTCATTCGTGTCTTCATAGCGTTGTCCCCGGCAGCCGTTATTGGCTGAGCAGCTTTCTAGCCTCGGCCGCTTTGCGTGCTTTCTCCTTTCGGGCTTCGGCGTCGGAGTCATTTTCTTTGCGAGCAGACTTCGTGGCCTTCGTATTGTTTGAGCCTTCTGCAACCGGTGGCGCGCTAGCGGGAAGCCTTTCCACGGGCCTTGCGACTTCAGGCTGTGGGATGGATTGAGGCGGAGGCTGCGCGGGTATCGATGGCTGACTCGATGAAGGCGCGGGCGACGGCGTGGTGCTCTGCGTGGGTTTACTCGGCGGAGCCGCCGGCGAACCGCTTTGGCTTTTCATTGTGATTAGCAAGGCTACCGCAACTCCGATAATCCCGATTACCACAAACGCGGCAAGCGCTATGAACACTTTTGCGTTTGATTTGGCTGGCTGTGCAAGCGGCGCCGGCTGTTGGTATGCCGAATAGTTTACGGGAACGTTTGGCTGGTAAGGCATACTCGGCGGAGTAAATTGACCGGCGGCGCCAGCGGCCAGTCGAGTTTCCCTTGGGGCGGATGCGGTTGCTTGCGGAGCGGCAAACGACGAACCGGCAGCGAGCGTGGGCGTTGAGATAACCGGCGCGGTAAGCGAGGGCGCCGTCCCACCGATCGCCGCGAGAAGCACATCGCGAAACTCGCCGGCAGTTTGAAATCGAGCCTCCTGTCGCTTTGCAAGCGATCGCATGATCGCCTGCTCGACCGCCGGAGGAATGCCTGCCGCAAACACACGAGGCGGCGCGGGAGCGTCTTCGATTTGCATCTTCATCAAATCGTATTCGCTGTCCGACTTGAACGGCACGCGGCCCGTCAGCATTTCGTAGAGCAGGATTCCCAAAGAGTAGATGTCCGAGCGCGCGTCGGTCTCGAGCCCGCGCACTTGTTCCGGTGACATGTATTCAATGGTACCGACGATGTTGCCTTGCTTGGTCATGCGCGCGGTACCCAGCACGCGCGCGATGCCAAAGTCCATGACCTTCAGCGTGCCGGTTTCGGTCAGCATCATGTTTGCGGGCTTGATGTCGCGGTGGATGATTCCCATCCTGTGGGCGTGCTCGATGCCTTCCAGCGCCTGGCTCAGCAAGCGAATCGCGTGATCGCAACGCATCGCGCCCGACTTGTTGATCACCGCATCGAGCGTATCGCCGCGAACAAATTCCATCACCATGAAAAAGTCATCGCCATGGCGCACAAAGCTGTACAGCGTGGCGATGTTTGGATGATTCAGTTTCGCGAGCGTAATAGCCTCTGAGCGAAATCGTTCGACGATATTTGGCTGGCTCGCGAGTTCCGGGCGAAGCATTTTGATCGCGACTTCGCGCTCGAGCATTATGTCGATGCCGCGAAAGACCGCGCCCATCCCGCCTTCGCCGATCTTGTCCGTGACTTTGTAACTGCCGACCACATTGCCAATCATATTGCGGCCTCCATCTCACGGGTCATTGGCACCGGTTTGCCGCCGTTTTCGGAAGCGGCTCCGACTTTGACGATTGCGACGGTGATATTATCGTGTCCGCCGCGCTCTTTTGCGAGCGAAATAAGACTTTGACAGGCCGGCTGCGGCGCATCGGCCAATGCGAGTCTGCGGATCTCCTCATCCTCTACAAGATCGTATAGTCCATCAGAGCAAAGAAGAAACAAATCCTTTTCGCGAAGCGGGAACGGCGCGTCCCACGTCGAGACTTCAACCTTCGGATGACTCCCGAGCGCGCGCAGGATGACGTTCTTATCCGGATGATGGCGCGCTTCTTCGAGGCTCAACAATCCGCGGCGAACCATTTCCATCACTTCGGAATGATCCTGGGTCATCGCATAAATCTGCTCGTCGCGAATCAGGTATATTCGGCTGTCGCCCACGTGAGCGGCAAACGCGTGGCCGTTTCTCAGGACCAGCGCTGTGCCGGTCGTTCCCATGCCCTGGAGATTCTGATCCTTTTGCGATGCCTCGTAGATTTCGCGATTCGCCTCCTGAAAAGCGTTCGCGAGAGCGGGATGAGCGCCGTCCGCTTCTTCGTAGTAGATACGGCTGATGACGTCAACCGCCATGCGGCTTGCGACTTCGCCTGCCGAGTGCCCGCCCATCCCGTCGCACACCAGCATCAGCGTTCCTTTGCTTTGAAGGGACTCAGTATCTGCGGGCCGGACATACCTGCTCGAATCTTCGTTTACCTCGCGAACGCACCCGACATCCGTCAAGAGGCAAGCCTCGATCTCGCAATTGAAATCCCTCGGCGCCGCCATCTCGCCGGTCGTCTTCTCAGACGCATCTCCGGCGGTTTTCCGTGGGGATGCGTGGCTCGCTTTCGCACTGCGTCTGTTCCAGAAACTAAACATGTATGATTGCTCTCTTCCGAGTTGAATTCCAGTTCTTCACTTTTTCCTCTTCATCGCAAACGTACCGACGATTCTCACATCGGACCAGTAAGGCTCTACAGTGAAACGTGCCGCCGCCATGTCTTCATAGCCTTCCTGTTTTAGCAACAACGAAACCTTCTCGCCAACCCTGGCGGGAAATCGAAGCGGGACACTGGCCGAAGCAGTGCCGATCATCACTCCATCTCGCCAAACCTCGGCGGTGCCTTCGGTCAGTTGCACCTCCAGCGTTTTCGCGGCGCCGTCCGAGGCTTTGACAGTTGCCGGGATCGTGGGCGGCTTTGGCGTTGGAACCACGGGCGTGGGCCCTGAGAATACGAGATAGACTAGAAGCACAAAAGCCGCAACGGCGAAGGCCGCCACACCCGCAAGCAACGGCCAGAACCGTTTTGCCAGCGCAACCAAGTCACCTCCAGGTTGCGCGACAACGGATTGCGGCGAAGCGGCAGTCGCTCGAAGCCGGTTGATGTCTTGAAGCAAATCTCGCGCGGATTGGTATCGATCGCCCGGTTTCTTTTTCAGGCAGCGCGTCACGATCGATTCGATCTCGCGAGGAACCGTTGGGTTCAATGCGCAGACCGGTGTGTGAGCGCCTTTCATTATCTTTTCGTAGAGGCCCCCGATCGTGTCGGCTTCAAACGGCACGTGGCCGGTTACCATCTCGTACAGCATTATCCCGAGCGCCCATAAGTCAGATCTAGCATCCGCCAGCCCGCCCTTTAGTTGCTCGGGAGACAGATACTGAAGCGTGCCGACGACGCCGCCGGTGCGGGTCATCTTTGACGTCGATTCAGACTTTGCGATCCCGAAGTCGAGTAGCTTTACTTCGCCTGTGGGACCTAGCTTCAGGTTGTTGGATTTTATGTCACGGTGAACGATCCCGAGCTTGTGAATGTGAGCGACAGCTTCAACCGCGCATTGAAAGATGTAGACGGTCTCGGCCATCGGCAGCCGGCCAAGGGCTTTGATGCGCTCGGCCAGGGTCTGTCCGTGAATGTACTCCATGACGATGCATGGTTGTGAATTGAGCTGGTGGAACTCATAAAACCGAGCGATGTTCGGATGTTGAATGCTGGCCTGGATGCGCGCCTCGTTGGAGAAGCGTTCGATCAACCCTGCGTCAGTCGCTTCGGTAAGGACCTTCACGGCGGCGACCAGGCCCGTTCGAGTGTTCACAGCGCGATAAACCTCACCCATTCCGCCGGCGCCGAGAAAGTCGACCAGTCGAAAGTCACCCACGTATGAATTAAGCAGCCCAGCTCTTACAACCATGCTTCAAATGCGGAGTGCGATACATCCCGCACTCCGCATTCTCCATCGCTCCAGAGGAGCAGTCTTAGTTAGTGACGGGGTTGATGCCCATCAGTTCCTTGCCATAACGAATCGGCACCGCGAACGAAACCGCGGCCCCCGGTTCCCACTTGCCGGCGGTGAAAATCCCGGTGACCTTACCGTGATCGTCAAACACCGGGCCGCCGCTGTTTCCGCCGCCGGTCGAGTTGATGGTCAACTGGTAGTAATCGCCAAAGGAGCTGACTACCGGATCAGTG
>Ga0070693_100000448_pt1 | contig 18530 bp, 8 predicted proteins | sample KBSK1103metaG_FD_65472 | JGI IMG/M metagenome (GOLD analysis project Ga0070693, IMG submission 65472) | Corn, switchgrass and miscanthus rhizosphere microbial communities from Kellogg Biological Station, Michigan, USA - KBS K1-10-3 metaG | ecosystem: Host-associated > Plants > Roots >...
ACGGCGCGCCGATGTCGTGGCTCTATGGACCATTGGCGACCAAACCGCTGTTGCGCAAGATGGATCAAGAGCGTCGCCTTGATGGCTCGGACAGTGCCAAAGCGCTGGAGATTGTCGATCGATTGCGCCCGCGCGAGGTCTACATTTACGCGATGGGTCAGGAGCCGTGGCTGACTTTCCTCACGTCGATAAAGTACACACCGCAATCACGCCCGATCGTGGAGTCAGACAAGCTGGTTGCCGAGTGCCGCAACCGCGGCCTCGTGGCAGAACGACTGTTTGGACATAAAGAGCTGCTGCTTGAAGCAGCAGTGGAGCCACAAAAGATGTCGGTTGCCTACCAGGGAATGAGCGCATGGAACTGAAAAACGTTGAGACTGTCCTGTCGCTGTCGCCGGCGCAAGAGAACGTAGTCGCATGGCGAACCGATGTTGCGTTCGGGCAGTTGACCTGCGAGCTGCGCGGTGCGTTGGATGTCGCTGCATTCGCGCGGGCATGGGAGCACGTCGTCGAGCGGCATCAGCTCTTGCGTGCGCTCCTTGCCAACCGTCACGTGAGTAAACCGGTCCTCGTGGTCCGCCGTGAAGCAAAGCCCAGGCTCGTGCAGGAAGATTGGCGCCACGTCTCACCTGCGGAACGGGAAAAGCGACTGACTGAATTCCTCGAAGACGAGCGCACACGTCCATTCGATACTTCTGTTGCCCCGTTGCTTCGTTTGTCGCTGCTGCGTCTGGACGAGGATCGTTGGCAATTCAACTGTAGCTATCATCAACTGATTCTTGACGCGGAGAGCGCGGCGCTGCTGTGGCGAGAAGTATTGAAGCTCTACGACGGTTTCGCGCGCGGTACCGTCGCATCTCTTCCGCCTGCCAGTCGTTATGAAGATTTCGTCTCCTCATTGCCACAGCAGGACCAGGCAGCCGCCGAAGCATTTTTCAGCGAACGGTTGGCGGACTTCAATGCCGGATCAGACGGGGACAATACAGCGGGTTGGCTGGAAGAGTATCAGCCACGGAAACAAGCATGGCTCGAGGCTGGGCCAAGGGCTGCGCTGCGAGCGCTTGAGGGTCAAGGTGTCGCGCTCGATACATTACTGGAAGGCGCGTGGTCTCTGCTGCTGAATTGTTACCGAGGAGAGTCGACCCTGTTCATCGGCGTTGACGTTTCGGCACGCGACACAGGTTCATTGGGCGCGTTTCGTCATGCGCTGCCATTGCGAGTCACGACTGAAGGCAGAGATTCGGTGCTGTCGTGGTTGAAACAACTGGAGCAGCAAAAGACCGAGCTGCGCCGTTACAACTACTGCTCGCTCGCACATCTTTACGAGTCAGGTGTGATCCCGCCGCCTGTGCGTGCGTTCAAGTCGGAAGTCAGAGTCTTTGATCATTCCGGGCCCACCACAGTAGCAGGCCTCGAGATATCGCAGCTTTCAATCCGCGAAACAACGGCGTCTCCACTGACCTTGACCGCTCAATCGAGCAACGACAAGCTACTTCTTTCTCTCGACTACGACGCGAACCAGTTCTCAATCGCAGACGTCAGCCGCATGCTGGACCACTTGCGCACCTTGTTGACGACGATTGGCTCGCAGCCGGAACAACCGCTGGCGCATATCTCGATACTCAGCGACGAGGAGCTGCAACAACTCCTCGTCGAATGGAACGCAACCTTCACGGCGTACCCGAGAGAACACACGATTCCCCAACTTTTTGTCGAGCAGGTTGAACAAACACCGGATGCAATCGCGCTCGTTTTCGGCAACGAACAACTGACCTACCGTGAACTCAACGAACGCGCCAACAAACTTGCCCATCACCTGCGCGATTCAGGTGTTGGACCAGACGTGCCGGTCGCCACGTGTCTCGAACGTTCAGTGGAAACGATTGTCAGCCTCATCGCCATCCTGAAAGCCGGCGGTGCGTACGTTCCCCTAGAAGCCAATTACCCGGCCGAACGACTAGAGCTAATGTTAGAGGATTCGGGAGTGGGAGTCCTGATTACGAACGAGTTGCTGCTGGATACACTTCCGGCAAACTGGCGCGGGCGCAAGGTCGTTTGCGTTGACCGTGACAACGATCTCATATCGTCGCGGAGCAGCGCAGACATAAACAGCACTGTCACGTCTGACAACCTCGCCTACATCATGTACACGTCCGGCTCAACCGGAGTGCCGAAGGGCATCAGCGTCACACATCGCAACGTAGTGCGCCTTGTTAAGAATACCAACTACTTCACCTTCGACCGTTCGCAGATCTTTTTGCAAAACGCGCCCATCGCGTTCGATGCCTCGACGTTTGAAATCTGGGGCAGCTTACTTAACGGAGCGCGTCTCGTTTTAATGCCGGCGCAAACGCCTACACTCGAGGAGCTTGGCGAAGCATTCCGGCAATACAGCATCACGACTGTATGGCTGACCGCGGGCCTGTTTCACATGATGGTCGACGAACGTCCGCAGGAACTCGCGACGCTGCGACAGTTGCTTGCGGGAGGCGACGTGGTGTTTGTATCGCATGTGCGCCGCGCGATCGACGCACTAAAGGAAGGTCAGTTCATCAATTGCTATGGCCCAACCGAGAATACAACCTTCACCTGTTGCTGCCCGCTGTCGAGCCTGCCACCGGAAGCGACATCGGTATCGCTGGGCCGGCCGATTTCAAACACGCAGGTTTATGTCGTGGACCAGCAGCTACTTCCTGTTCCCGCCGGCGCAACGGGCGAACTTTACATCGGCGGCGAGGGATTGGCGCGCGGTTACAACAATCGTCCGGATCTGACGGCTGAACGTTTCGTGCCGGATCCGTTCAGCGGCGTGCCAGGCTCGCGTCTCTACCGCACCGGCGATCTCACACGGCACATGCCCGATGGACAGGTCGACTTCATCGGTCGCCGCGACTTCCAGGTGAAGGTACGTGGTTTTCGCATCGAACTAGAGGAAGTGGAAGCTGCGTTGGGTTCTCATTTTTCGATCCGGCAATGCGTCGTCACAACGCGTAACGACGGCACGGACAAGCGGCTCGTCGCTTACGTTGTTCCAGAGAACACGGAGACTATCACCGCCGCCGACATGCGTAGCTTCCTGCGTGAAAAGCTGCCGGAGTATATGGTACCCACTCAGTTCGTAACACTTGATGCACTCCCGCTCACGCCTAACGGGAAGGTCGACAGACGAGCGCTGTCAACATTCGAGGTCAAGACACCTGGAATGTCCAAAGACTACCTCGCACCTCGCACGCCGGTTGAGGAACTGCTGGTGGGAATCTGGACCGAGGTACTGGACATCAGCCGCCTGGGTATCCGCGACAACTTCTTCGATCTCGGTGGGCATTCGTTACACGCGACTCAATTAGCCTCGCGGGTGCGGGAGGTTTTCCAGAAAGCGATACCAATCCGTGTGCTGTTCGAGAGTCCGACCATTGAGGCGATGGCCGCGTTTATAGAATCCGAGCGCCACGCTTCAGACAAGGTGCCACCGCCGCTCGAACGTATTGACAGAAATCAACCGTTGCCGCTTTCGTTTGCGCAGCAACGACTCTGGTTTATCAATCAGCTTGAGCCCGAGAGCACAGCTTACAACGTACCAATAGCCTTGCGCATAACAGGCGCACTTGACGTTACGGCGCTCGAGCATGCGTTTACCGATTTGATCAAGCGGCATGAGACTCTGCGCACGACCTTCGTTATGAAGAACGGGCGTCCGGAGCAATTGCTCTCCCCGGCCGGCAAGTTTGTATTGCGGACAGTTGATCTCAGTGACCTGCCTGCTTCAGAGCGGGTAAAAGCGGCGCAGCGGGCAACTGCAGCGGAGGCACAAGTTCTATTTGATCTGACTAATGGTCCACTGTTGCGCACGCTGTTGCTGAAGCTGAGCGACGAGGACCACGTACTTCTCCTGACTATGCACCACATTGTTTCGGACGCGTGGTCTATGGGCTTGCTGGCGCGCGAACTCACGACAATTTATGAAGCTCACGCCACCGGTAGCCCGTGGCAACTGCCCGAACTCCCGATTCAATACGTCGATTTCGCGCACTGGCAACGACAATGGCTAACCGGCGACGTGCTGGAAGAACAGCTCGCCTACTGGCGCAAACAATTGAGCGGCGAATTGCCGACACTGCGTTTGCCGGCCGGTGCGGCGAGTGGGCCGGCAGTCGGTGCGGGCCAAAACTTTCGGTTCTCCCGGACGCAGACTGAGGCGCTGAAATCCCTGAGCCGCAACGAAGGCGTAACGCTCTTCATGATTTTAATCGCGGCCCTCGACGTCGTGCTCTGCTACTACACGGGAGAAACAGATGTTGTCATTGGTGCCTCGGTCGCCGGACGCACGATCTCGGAAGTGGAGCCGCTGATAGGTTTCTTCGTGAACCCTCTCGTCCTGCGCTCTGATCTTTCGGGCGATCCAAACTTCAGCGAATTGCTCGGTCGCGTGCGCGAACTGACGCTCGATGCTTATGCGCACCAGGACGTTCCTTTCGACAAGATCGTCGAAGAGCTCAGGCCTGATCGCGCGGCCGCTCACAGTCCGCTCTTTCAGGTCAACTTCTCACTCGACAACACGCCACGTGAAACCATTGAGCTGCCTGGTCTGACATTTAGACCATTTGACGTGGGGTATGAGTCGACGCGTTTCAGCTTGCTCATGGCGCTCTCCGATTCAGATGAAGGACTCGGCGCTACGTTGCAATACGACGAGCGACTGTTTGACGCGGAGACAATCGCACGTCTCGCGGACCATTATCAGTTGTTGCTGAACCACGTCGTGTCAGAACCACAAGTGCGCTTGAGTGAGCTCGCGGACATGTTCGCCCACGCCGACAGGCAACGGGAAGAAGCGCGGCGCGAAGAGTTCAAGAGCGCGCGTCGTAGAAGATTGCGAGATGTGAAGTCGAAAGCGGTGGCGCAACCGTAGAGCCGGAGTTAATTCATGAAAAATCTCGAATCTCCTGCCGGACTGAGAACAGCCTGGGCGGCGCGTCGCAAGGAACTGACGCCGAAGACCATTCGGATGTCGCACGAAGAAATGGTGAAGGTCGGCAGTCTTCCCGGAGGCGGTTTATTACCGCTCGTCGTGGAATCAAACCTCGCGGGAGTCGATCTTGCCGAGTGGGCTGCAAACAGTAGCGACTTTATCTCTCGCAGTTTGTTGAAACACGGCGGGTTGCTCTTGCGCGGGTTTGGTCTCAAGGATCAGGAAGACTTCGATCGCTTTCTCTCGGCGATCGAATTACCGCGGATGCAATACATGGAAGGCGCTACGCCACGCACGGAGTTGCGAGAAAAGGTCTACACCTCGACCGAGTACCCTGCGGATCAGACCATCGCTCTGCACAACGAACTCACCTATGTGATCACCTGGCCGATGAAGATCTTCTTCTTTTGCGTGACTCCGGCGGCCAGCGCCGGTGAGACTCCGATTGCGGACGTACGTCGAGTTTACAATCGCATCAAGCCAAAGATCAGAGAGCGGTTTCACGAAAAGGGCTGGATGCTCGTGCGCAATTTCGGTGAGCATTTGAGCCTGCCGTGGCAAACCTCTTTCCACGTTTCCACCCGCGAGGAGATGGAAGACTACTGTCGCCGCGCGCATGTCGAGTGCATCTGGAAAAAGAACGGCGACCTGGAAACAAGACAGGTGCGGCCGGCCGTGCGGCAACACCCGCAGACCGGAGAGTGGGTCTGGTTCAATCATGTCGCGTTCTGGCATGTCTCGAGTCTCGATCCGGAAGTCAGGAAGGTATTTGTGAGTGAGTTCAATCTCAACGGCTTGCCCTACAACACGTACTATGGCGATGGCTCACCGATCGACGATGAAGTGGTGGAAGAGATTCGCGAGGCTTATCAGCAGGAGACGGTGGCGTTCCCGTGGCAAGAGGGCGACGTGCTGATGATGGATAACATGCTCGTCGCGCATGGACGCAACACGTTCACCGGGACACGCAAGATTCTGGTTGCGATGGGCGAACCCCACACCGATTTCAAATAACCAGGCAACCTTGCTGCCTGTCAGTTCAGTAAAACCCGCAAAAAAGCACAAACATTCAAACAGACCGGAGACCCGGTATGCAGGCCGAGATTACTTCAGGATACAAGCTCTCACCTCAGCAAACACACCTCTGGACGTTGCAGCACGAGCTGGCGCAAATCCCGCAGCGAGCTCATTGTCTGATCACTATCGAAGGTGAACTCAACGTCGAAGTGTTACGTCGAGCGGTGGAAGTAGTGGCGCAGCGACACGATGCACTGCGCCTCACTTTCCAGCGCTTGCCTGGTATGACGATCCCTTTGCAAGTGCTTGGCGAGAGCGAGTCGGTGTGGTCTTCCGCCAAAGATCCGGTAAACGAAGATCTGTCAGGGATGCTGCACGCATCGTTGACTGCACTGTCACCGGTGAAGCACCAGTTGCTTCTCAGTCTGCCGTCGCTTTGCGCTGATGAGCGGAGTCTTCAGAATCTCGCGCGCGAGATCGCAATCGCGTATCAAACCCTCCTTGAGGGACGCAAACCTGCCGACGAGCCGTTGCAATACCTCATCGCTTCTGAATGGTTGAACGAGTTGCTTGAATCGGAAGAAGCGGCCGGCGGCAAACAGTATTGGCGTGAGAGAAATAGCTCAGCGGCTTTGGCGCTAAAGCTCCCGTCCGAGCGTACCTCAACTGCTGTTGCCGGGTTTGCGCCGCGCAGTGTGAGGCTATGGCTCGACGACAGGACCACGCATGCTCTGTCATTGTTTACGCTCCGCGACAATTTCACGGTAGCAGAAATGTTGCTGGCTTGCTGGCATCTGCTTTGCCGGCGCTTGACCGGTGAGACCGACGTCGTTATCGGCACTTACTTTGACGGTCGCACCGACGAAGAGCTGCAGGAAGCACTCGGTCTCTACGAGCGGTACCTGCCGATTGACTGTTACTTCGAAAAGGACATGACCTTCGCCGGCTGCCTGCGCCAGGTGCATAAGGCAATCGACGCGGCTGGTGAATGGCAGGAATGTTTCTCGTGGAGCGACACGATCGATCAGGAGGAAGGACTCTTCTTTCCGTACTGCTTTGCGTTTACGCAACCCTTGCCACGAATCTCAGCGGGCGGCCTTACGTTCGCAGTTGCCGAATCATTCACGTGCGTCGACCTCTTCAAGCTCAAGCTCTCGTGCCGGCAGGAAGACGACCGGTTGCTAATCGAACTTCACTACGATCCGAAGTTCTTTGCGGATGAAGATGTACAGCGACTGGCGCAGCAGTATGAAACGCTGCTGCGGGAAGCTGTAACGCGTCCCGAGGCGGTCGTCGAGGAGTTGGACGTGTTAGGCGACGACGAGCGAAAGTTTCTGCTTCACGACTTCAACAACAACGGGATGGACTATGACGTTCCGCTTTTGCTGCACAAGTTGATCGAGCAACAAGTGGCGCGTACGCCGGGCGCCATCGCGCTGGTATCAGAGGACGATGAGCTTACGTATCGTCAACTGAACGAGCGCGCCAATCAACTTGCGCATCACCTGATCTCACGCGGAGTCGCTCCTGACACCCTCGTCGGTATTTGCCTCGAACGCTCGGTGGAAATGGTTGTCGGGTTGCTGGCCGTGCTCAAGGCAGGTGGCGCTTATGTGCCCCTGGATCCGGAGTCGCCACCAGATCGGCTCGCGTTAATGCTGCATGACATTAAACCGCGTCTCGTCATCACGACCAGCACGTCGCGCGATTCGCTTCCTGCTGACATCGACACACTCGAACTGGACCACGAATGGCCCGCGTTGTTGAGCGAGAGCAATACAAACCCCGACCAAGTCGTGCTGCCGGAGCAACTCGCCTACGTAATTCATACGTCGGGCTCAACGGGTAAGCCGAAGGGTGTGATGATCTCGCATCGTGCCGTCTGCAATCATCAGCTCTGGATGCAGCGCGCTTTCCCGCTGACCGAACAAGACAAGGTATTGCAAAAGACAGTCTTCACCTTCGACGCGTCAGTTTGGGAGTTGTTCTCACCGCTCATGGCGGGCGCGCAGCTCGTTTTGGCGCGGCCCGGTGGACAACAGGACAGCAGTTATCTCGTGGAAGCCACGCTTAAATACAACGTGACGGTGCTGCAAGTGGTGCCCTCGATGTTGACGCTCCTGGTCCGTGAGCCGCGGCTGGAAGAGTGTCGCAGCCTGCGGCGATTGGGTGTCGGTGGTGAGGCTCTGCCCGTCGCGCTAGTTAAACGTTTCTATCAACTCCTCGATGCCGAAGTGGTGAACCTCTATGGTCCGACTGAAACAGCGGTCCAGATGGCTTACTTCAAATGCGATCGCGCGGAGATTGAGCAAACGAGTGGCGGTTTTGTGCCCATCGGCAGGCCACAGCCAATCACCAATGCGAAAGTTTACGTGCTCGATGAACGATTGAACCCGACACCGTGCGGTGTCGCGGGAGAGTTGCACATCGGCGGTGTGGGCCTGGCGCGCGGTTATCTCAATCGTCCTGATTTGACAGCCGAGCGTTTCATTCCCAATCCGTTGAGTCGCGCAGAGGGAGAGCGGCTTTACAAGACAGGCGACGTGGCGCGCATTCTTCCGGATGGGACTATCGAGTTTCTCGGACGACGAGACGAGCAGGTGAAGTTACGCGGATATCGCGTCGAGCTGGGTGAGATCGAGCAGACACTGAACGCGCATCCCCAGGTGCGGGAAAGCGCAGCGATTGTCCGTGAAGACAAGCCGGGCGATCAACGTCTGGTTGCTTACGTCGTGGCGCGTTCTGAACTACTCTACCAGACAAAAATCGAAACTGACGGCTCCGAGCTTCCGCCTGACACGCTCACAACCAGCGCCTTGCAAAACTACCTGCGCGAACGTTTGCCTGACTACATGGTTCCCTCGACCTTCGTGCGTTTGGAGAAGTTGCCCACCCTGGCAAACGGCAAGATCGATCGCAAGGCTTTGCCTGCACCTGACAACACTCGCCGCGACCGCGCTGATACCTATGTCGCGCCACGCAATCAGATCGAAGAACGCCTGGCGGAGTTCTGGAGTGAGATACTCGGCGTCGAGCGCATCGGGATCATCGACAACTTCTTCGATCTCGGCGGTCACTCGTTGCTTGCGACACAAGCCATCTCACGTATCCGCGAGACATTTCAAGTCGACTTGTCACTACGCAGCTTCTTTGCTGCTCCGACTATTGCCGCGCTCTCCGTCAGCATCGCAGAAAACGTCGCCGCGCAAGTCAGCGACACGGAGTTGGAAGCAGTGATGGCAGAACTCGAAGAGTTACCGGACCAGGAAGCGAAAGTCATCGCCAGCGGGCAACAAAGCTAGCTGCTGTTTATACCCGGCCGCGAAACCCCGGCAACATGCAATACGTGCCACTGAAAGGGACGAACAACTCTATGCAGCAAGGCATCTTGTCAGTGATTGGCAATACGCCTCTGATCAGACTCACACGGATCTTCGGCGACATTCCATTCCGACTCTACGCCAAGCTGGAGTCGCTCAATCCAGGCGGCAGCACTAAAGACCGGCCGGCTTACAGCATCATCAAGCACGGCCTGGAAACCGGTGATATCAAGCCCAACACGACCATCATCGAATCGAGTTCAGGCAACATGGGCATCGGTCTGGCCCAGGCGTGCGCGTGGTTCAACCTGCGTCTGATCTGCGTCGTGGATCCAAAGACAACCACCCAGAACATTCACCTGCTGAATTCCTATGGCGCGGAAGTCGATATGGTGCTGCAACCCGATCCTCAGACGGGTGAGTTTTTGCAGGCCCGGATCAACCGCGTGCAGCAACTACTGGACAAGACCGAGAATAGTTTCTGGCCCAACCAGTATTCGAACGAATACAACCCGATCGCACACCACGACACGATGCGCGAGATAGCAGCGGCGCTCGACGATCGCGTTGATTATCTGTTCTGTGCTACCAGCACGTGCGGAACGATCCGCGGTTGCGTCGAATATTTACGCGAGCATGGCTTGTCAACACGCACCATCGCCGTCGACGCCAAAGGCAGCGTCATCTTCGGCGGCAAGAAAGAAAAACGCTTGATCCCGGGTCACGGTGCGGCCATGCGGCCCAACCTTTATCAGTCTGATCTCGCAGACGAACATCTGCTCATAAGCGATCTCGATTGTGTTGTCGGCTGCCGCCGTCTGGTGCGCAGTGAAGCGATTCTCGTCGGAGGTTCTTCGGGTGGCGTGCTCATGGCCGTCGATCGTTTGAAAGAAATGATTCCGCCCGATTCGAACTGCGTCGTGATCTTCGCCGACCGTGGTGAAAGATATCTCGACACGATTTATTCGGACGAGTGGGTGAGCGAACACTTTGGCGACGTGTCGTACCTCTGGGAAACCCTGAAGGAAGACCAGAAATGGTTGGCGGCGACGTACTGAATTCTCGTTATGGGTGAATTGTCACAACGCATTAGCGGATTGTCTCCAGATAAGCTCGACCTGCTGATGAAGCGGCTGGAGAAAAAGGTCGCGCCGAATTTACCGCCCCAGGTGATTCCGCGCAGGCCTATCCGATCGCCGCGCGCGCCACTCGCTTACGCGCAGGAACGCATGTGGGTGCTCTACCAACTCGATCCTTCCAGCTCTGCCTTTAACATCTCGATGGCCGTGCGGCTGGAAGGGGAGTTGAACGTAACCGCACTCAAGAAGGCGCTTGGCGTGCTGGTTCGCCGGCACGAAGTGCTGCGCACCACGTTCGACGTCACGGCAGATGGCGGCCAGCCGTTCCAGTCAGTTCACACACCGCCGTCATACTGGCCGTTGCCGCTCACCGATCTGGGCCATCTACCGACACCGGCTCGTAACGAGGAGATGCGCCGCCTGATAGCCGCCGAGGCTGCGCGCCCTTTCAACCTCGAAGCTGGTCCAATATTTCGCACAGCGCTGCTTCGTCTCGGTGCAGAGGAACATGTGCTGCTGCTCTCATTGCATCACATCGTCGCCGATGGCTGGTCGTTGGGCATCCTCGTGCGCGAGCTCACTGTTCTCTACGACTCGTTTGTGACAGATGTCCCTTCAACGCTGCCGGCTTTGCCGATTCAATACGCGGACTTTGCTGTGTGGCAGCGACAGTGGTTGCAAGGTGAAGTGCTGAAAAAGCAGCTTGATTACTGGCGCCTCCAGTTTGACGATCTGCCAACTACGTTGAAGTTGCCGACTGACTATCCGCGCCGCGCGGTGCAAAGCTTTCGTGGCGGGCGAGAGTTATTTTCACTCGACGAGAAAACGAGCAAGGAACTGAAGGCGTTGGGCCAGCACGAAAGGGCAACGTTATTTATGACGCTGCTCGCTGCCTTTCAACTGCTGTTGCATCAGTATTCCGGTCAGGACGACATCGTCGTCGGTTCGAATATCGCCAATCGAAACCGTGGCGACGTTGAGAAACTGATCGGGTTCTTCGTCAATAACCTCGTATTGCGTACGAGTCTTGCCGGCAATCCGACGTTTCGCGAGTTGCTTGCACGCACGCGCGACGTGACGCTCGGCGCTTACGCGCATCAGGACGTCCCATTTGAAATGTTGATTGAATCCATCCTCCCGCAGCGTAGCGAGCAGCTCGTCGCGCCGTTCCAGGTGATGTTTGTACTTCAGAACGCGCCCTTCCCGACCGTGGAGGTGAATGGATTGAGACTGTCGCTGCTGGAGTCAAGCACTGAAACAAGCAATTTCGATCTCGTTCTCTTCATGAGCGAGATAGGCCCGCAATTGGCCGGAGAGCTGCACTACAACACAGATCTCTTTGCCACCAGGACCATCAAGCGAATGCTCGAACGTTTCCAGAACCTGCTCCAGGCGATTGTCGCAAACCCCGACGCCCACATCGCGTCGCTCTCGATGGGAACACTCGCCGAGACTGCGCCATTGACTATCAGCTTCAACGCCCCGCTCGAAGAAAGTTACTAGCCTTTTTCTGGCCCACAGATCTATGTCGAACAATAACGGCCATACGATTTTACTCGGCGGCATCGGAGGTGACTCTCATTCCGTCGGGCTCACGATTCTCCGTCACGCCCTCACCGCGCAGGGCTATCGCGTGCGCTATCTCGGCACGCAGAATCGCCTCGAGGAATTCTTCCGCCTCGCGGCATTTTGCAATGTCGTGATGATCTCCAGCATGGACGGTCACACGCGCTACTACCTGCACAACTTCCCCGAGTTGCTGAAGCAGTTTCAAATTCAGGGCACACGCTGGTATCTCGGCGGCAACTTGCACATCGGCGACGCAGTAGGTTACGAGGCGCTGTTTCGTGAGATGGGTTTCGATCGTGTCTTCGTGAACTTTGTTGACGTGAGCACGGTGCTGCAACTGCTCGCTGAAGACCTGGACGGTACGAAGCCCGCGCCTGATTGGTCCAACTTGTGGGATCAGTCGCAAACGCGAACGTTACCACGTACGGACGCGCTCTCGGACGAGCTGGTTGAGGAAGAGTGGTTCGAATCGAATCGCCGGGAAGTTCTGGAGACCTGGAAAACCGGCAGCGAGGCACGCGACCTGAGAGAGAACGCGGCATTCCTTGTACGGCAGCCGTCATTTCCCGCACGCCAGCGGCACGTCACTGCCGGTGGTCCACCACTCATCCAGCCACGCTCCGGCGTCCCCCTGATCTCCGAACAGATCAGGATGTTTCAGGCTTTCAAGAGCGCTGGAGCACAGGTGCTCTCCTATCAAGTCGATTCGTTGACTCGCAACAACAATTACGCGGGTGCGGACGAAGCGATCAACGAGAGTCGCACGACGAGTATCAATAGCCTCAATGGCTTTCCGGTCATCAATCACGGCGTCAGCGGCTTGCGACGCATCATCTCGGAAGTGAAAGTGCCGCTGCAAACGCGTCACAGCACGCGCGATCCGCGGCTACTGGCAGAGATCTCTTACGCCGGCGGTGTTACTGCGTTCGAGGGCGGTTCCATCTGCTACAACATTCCTTATTACAAGGACTACCCACTGCGCCAATCGCTCAAAACGTGGCAGTACGTAGATCGTCTTACGGGACTCTATTACGAGCGCTACGGAATCGTGCTGGATCGGGAATTCTTCGGCACGCTTACCGCAACTCTGATCCCGCCTTCACTCGCGATCGCTGTGAATTTGATCGAAGCCATCCTGGCGGTTCAGCAAGGCGTGAAGTCCGTGAGCCTTGGCTATGCCGAGCAGGGTAATCGAGCTCAGGACATCGCAGCGATTCGTATGTTGGGAGAGATGGCCCACGAGACGTTACAAAGCATGGGCCACCGGAACATTCAGGTGAACACGGTGTTTCAGCAGTACATGGCGGCGTTTCCCGCCAAAACAGCGCGCGCCGAGGAACTGATCTACAACTCCGCGATCACTGCGACTCTCTCGCGCGCAACGCGCATCATCGTGAAGACGGCGGCCGAGGCTATCAAAATCCCGACGCTCAGTGACAACGTGCATAGCATGGGTCTGGTTATGCGTGGCATGGTCGACGCCGAAAACGTACGCGTCGACGAGATACGAGTTCAAGAGGAGTGCTCGATCATCCGCCGCGAAGTCGACGCGATTATGGAAGCTGTGATCATGAGTGGCGGCGGTTGTATCTCGGAGGGGGTGGCGAATGCTTTCAGCCGCGGGATTCTCGATATCCCGTTCGCGCCCAGCATTCACAATCGCCACGAAGTCATGACCGCGCGCGACGTGGACGGCGCCGTCCGCTATCTCTCATTCGGTCAACTGCCATTCGATCGCGAGCTACGCGAGTTTCACACCAGCAAGATGGCTGAACGACGGCGAGCGGAAGGGTTACGCAAAGATCAGAACTATTTGCTCGTCGAGCGCGACGTGTTGGCTATTCCGCGGGAACAATATGAACGCTGGCCGCTGGATGCACACCTCGAACCCGCGCCCCTCGAGCCATTAGCCCTCACCATGAATGCAAACTAAGGAGAGTGGATTATGCGTCTAACACCGGAACAACTGCATACGTACGAGGAACAGGGCTTCCTTTTCGTACCGGATCTGATTACACAAACCGAAGTTGATTTGCTGAGAGCTGAAGTCCCGAAGCTCTACAGTGATAACTCACTCCGCAGGGTAGTAGAGAAGGAAGGTTACGTCACCCGCTCGGTTTACGGTTGTCATCTCGTCAATGATTACTTCAAACATTTTGCGAGCGAGCCCAAACTGCTTGGCCCGGCGAAACAACTTGTAGATGATGACGTCTACATCTATCAGTTCAAGATTAATGCGAAGGTGGCATTTCAAGGTGACGTCTGGAAATGGCATCAGGACTATATCTTCTGGCGCAACGAGGATGGCTTGCCGGCTCCGCGAATAACAAACATCGCGATTTTCCTCGACGAAGTGACGGAGTTTAATGGGCCGTTGTTTTTGATTCCCGGCTCACATCGCGAAGGTGTAATCGAGGTTCCAGCTCGCGTTGCCCGCCCCACTAACGGTGTTTACAAAGACGCTCCGGAATGGATCACGACCCTGACAGCGGACCTCAAATACTCCGTCGACAGTCCCAAGGTGGCCGAACTTGTAGAACGGTATGGAATCACGGCGCCGAAAGGGAAACCCGGTGATGCGATCTGCTTTCACAGTAATCTGGTCCACGCCTCAACGATCAATATCAGTCCGTTCAGCAGAACAATGCTGCTGATTACTTACAACAGCATCAACAACATTCCTTCCGGCGTAGATCGAACACGACCCGATTTCATAGCCGGCCGCAACTACTCGCCCCTCACCGAGAACAATCGGATGTAGCTCCACAAAGCACGAATCAATTCGGGTGTTGTATGTCCAGGGAATCAGGCGCCGGCGTGTACGGTGTGGTGGGTGGCATGGGACCACTCGCGTCGGCGGAGTTTTTGAAAACCATCTACGAGTTTGGGCTGCGCGATCAGGAGCAGAACTCTCCGACCGTCATTCTCTACTCCGATCCGAGTTTTCCCGATCGTACGACCGCGTTTCTCAAAGGCGACGACGACGTTTTGCTGGCCCACTTGAAAAGAGTGATCGGCCGGTTATTCGACCTGAACGCAGTAAAGATCGTGCTGTGTTGCATCACGATTCATTACCTGCTGCCACGGCTCTCTGCGGATGCACGCGCGAGGATTTGGTCGTTGCTCGACGTGATCGCCGATCGCCTGGCCGAAGACGATCGCGAGTATCTGCTGATCTGTTCCAGTGGCACGCGGCGGCTCCGGTTGTTCGAGAACCATCCTCGCTGGCGGCTTTTCAAAGACCGGCTCGTGCTGCCGAGTGTTGCAGATCAGGAGCGTCTGCACCGCGAACTGATCTATCGCATCAAGCTCACCTCTGATGTCAGCACGTTCTTTCCACTGCTGGAATCGATGCTCGAGAAATATCGCGTGAATGCTTTCGTCGCGGGCTGCACGGAAATTCACGTGCTCGCAAAGAGATACGCGGCAAGCGGAAACGGGCATGACATCTGTGTCGACCCACTCACGATCATTGCGCGAGAAATCGCTGAGAGTCACGTATGAAACACCCGAGTGTAGTGGAGCTGTTTGAACGCAGCGTTGACCAGTTTGAAAGGCGCACGGCCATCGAGCGCGTCGGGCAAACCGTGACGTACGGCGAACTCGATATCGCTTCGAGCAACTTTGCGAACTACCTGCTCGACGCGGGCGCGACCAAAGGCGCGACGGTGGCGATCCTGCTCGAAGATCCGGTCGAGGTTATCAAAGCCATACTCGGCACACTCAAGGCCGGCTGCGTGTTTGTGCCGCTCGAGGCTGCGATGCCGGAGAAGCGACTACACTCGATGCTGTCACTCGTCGAGCCGCAGTGGTGCGTCGTCGAAGAGAAATTCATTGAACGTGTTAACAATGGCTCTGCGAAAGTGATCAGTATCAATGACGACGAATTCACCAGCTACTTCAATCCGCGCCGGCCAAATATTGAACGCGCGCCCGATGACATGGTCTACGTTTATTTCACTTCCGGATCCACGGGCCAGCCGAAAGGAATCGCAGGTCGAAGGAAGGGAATAGATCACTTCATCCGCTGGGAAGTCAAAACGCTCAGTGTTGGGCCAGGCACTCGCGTCAGCCAGGTTCTGCCATTCTCGTTCGACGGTTCACTGCGCGACATTTTTGTTCCGCTCACAGCCGGCGGCACGATCTGTGTGCCTCCAGGCAAAGACACGCTTCTCGACGCGCGCGAGTTCGTCGAGTGGATCGATAGTCAACGCGTCAACATCATCCACTGCGTGCCCTCACTCTTTCGCGCGATGGGCAATCAAGAGTTGACTCCAGATCTCTTTGCCGACCTGAAATACATTTTGATGGCGGGCGAGCCCCTGTTGCCGTCGGATGTGAAAAGGTGGACGGACGTCTTCGGCGATCGCATTCAATTGATCAATCTCTACGGCACCTCCGAGACGACGATGGCGAAGTTTATCTACTTCGTGAAACCGTCGGATCAGGAACGACGATCGATTCCCATCGGTCAGCCGATGGAAGGCGCGGCCGCGTTGATCGTCGACGCGAAAGGACGTCCGTGCCCGCCCGACGCAGTCGGTGAGATCTACATCCGCACGCCCTTCCGTTCACTCGGTTACTACAACGCGCCGGAGCTTACGCGCGAAGTCTTCATTCCGAATCCTTTCAACAACGATCCGAACGACATTGTTTACAAGACCGGCGACCTCGCTCGCATGCTGGAAGACGGAAATTATGAATACCTGGGCCGCCAGGATGGACAGGTCAAGATCAGGGGCATTCGGGTCGAGCTCGAAGAGGTCGAGAACGTGCTGCGCGCACACGAGTCAGTGCTGGACGTGGCCGCGATCGATCGCGAGGACGCCGCCGGATACAGCTATCTGTGCGCTTTCGTCGTGCTGGCCGGCGACACCAATGCCGCTCAACTGCGCGAGCATTGCGCCGCGCATCTGCCGGATTACATGTTGCCGTCAGCGTTCGTCGCGATGAGCGAATTGCCACGCACGATCAGCGGCAAGATCGATCGTCGCGCGCTGCCGGCGTCCATCGGCGTGAATGGGCGTGAATATGTTGCGCCGAGCACCGCCGTCGAGGAGCTCATCTGTAATGCCTTCGCCGACGTGCTCGGTCTGAAGCGCGTTGGCGCGACCGACAATTTCTTCCACATCGGTGGTCATTCATTGTCTGCTACCCGCGTTGTTTCGCGAGTGAAGGCGGGTTTCGGAGCGCCGGTGGGTTTGCGCGATCTATTCGAAGCGCCGACGCCCGCCTTGCTCGCGAAACGTGTGCAGCAGCTCGAATCCGGAACGATCGAGGTTGGGCCGGTGCTGCGCCCGGTTCCCCGTGCGGAAGGCGCTGCGTTGCCACTCTCGTTTGCGCAACAACGCGTGTGGTTCTTCGATCAGCTCGAGCCGAATAGTTCAGCCTACAACATGCCGATGGCCGTGCGGTTGACAGGAAAGCTGGACGTTGAGGCACTCGAACGCGCGCTCCTCGCCGTTGTGCGCCGTCACGAAGTGCTGCGCATTACTTTCAGCGCCGGCGACGACGGTTTACCCGTTCAGTTTGTCCATCCAGCACCATCACGCTGGCCGCTTGCTCTAACAGATCTCAGTCACCTGCCGGCGCCGGAACGCGAGACAGAGATGCGGCGAGCAATCGCGCAAGACGTCGCGCAACCATTCGACCTCGAACATGGCCCATTGATGCGGACAGCGTTGCTGCGGCTGGACGAGACAGACCACGTATTACTGCTCTCGATGCACCACATCATTTCCGACGGCTGGTCCATGAGTGTGTTGTTCCGTGAAACGGCGGCGCTTTACCAGGCGGAAACTGAAGGACGCGAGCTGGCGCTGCCGGAACTGACAATTCAATACGCCGACTTCGCCGCGTGGCAGCGCGAATGGCTGCAAGGCGACGTGCTGGATGAGCAGCTCAGTTACTGGCGCACGCAGTTGGAAGGCGCGGCGCCCGCACTCGAATTGCCGACTGACCGGCCGCGGCCGGCGCTGGTGAGTTATCACGGCGGCCGCGCGCAGTTCCTGGTGAGTCGGGAAACAACCGAGCGGCTGCGAGAGTTGAGCGAACGTGAGGGCGCAACGTTATTCATGACGCTGCTCGCCGTCTTCAACACGCTGCTGTATCGCTACAGCCGGCAGACTGACATCATCATCGGTACGCCGATCGCCGGGCGCAATCGATCAGAGATCGAACCGCTCATCGGGTTCTTCGTGAACAGCCTTGTGCTGCGGACGGATCTCAGCGGCGCGCCAAGCTTCCGTGAGTTGGTGGCGCGAGTGAAAGAAGTGGCCCTGCAAGCGTTCGCTCACCAGGACCTGCCATTCGAGAAGCTTGTGGAAGAGTTGCAGCCGGAACGAACGCTCAGTCATCACCCGCTGTTTCAGGTGATGTTCACTATGCAGAACACGCCGGTGGAAGTTGTCGAGCTGCCGCAACTCACACTCACTGCGGTCGACACGGAAAGCGTTCCGGCGAAATTTGACCTCAACCTGCACATCAATGAAGTCGAGCAGGGAATTCTCGGTCGAATCTTTTACAACGCAGATCTTTTTGAGCAGCTGACGATAGAGCGTCTCTGTGCTCACTTTG
>Ga0070693_100000454_pt1 | contig 18416 bp, 16 predicted proteins | sample KBSK1103metaG_FD_65472 | JGI IMG/M metagenome (GOLD analysis project Ga0070693, IMG submission 65472) | Corn, switchgrass and miscanthus rhizosphere microbial communities from Kellogg Biological Station, Michigan, USA - KBS K1-10-3 metaG | ecosystem: Host-associated > Plants > Roots >...
GCTCGATCTCGACCGCGAGCAGTCCGCCACACTTGGGACAAACCGTACACGAATCGAGCTCGTCCAGCTCGGTGCCGCACGACTCACAGCGCAACCGATTCCCCGACCCGCTCTTCAACGGGTTCCCGCCAGCTTGAGCACATCGTTGAGTACGCCGGCGGCGGTCACGGCTGCGCCGGCTCCGGGGCCGGTAATCACCAGGGGATTGGCGCGATACCGACGTGTGGTGAACGAAAAATGGTTGTCGGTGCCCGCCAGCGATGCCAGCGAGCTCGACCCATCGACTGCCGCGATGCCGACGCGTGCTTCCCGCTTCGTCACCGTAGCGCGATAGCGGAGCACGGTTCCTCGCTCTCTCGCCTCGCGGATGCGCTGCTCCCACTGCGCGTCTATCTCCGGGAGGCGGGTGAGAAAGACATCGGGTGCGACTTCGCGCAGTGAATCGGGAACCAGAGACTCTACCTCCACATCGCTGAGCTCGCCCGAGAACCCTATCAGTCGGCCCAGTATGAGAGCTTTCCGCGCGACATCCATTCCGGAAAGATCGTCGCGAGGATCCGGCTCGGTGTAACCGCGCCTCATCGCTTCGCGCAGAGCAGCGGAAAAGGATGTCCCGCGTCCCATCTCACCGAGCAAATAACCGAGGGTCCCCGACGGACACGCTTCGATGCGCAGAATATTGTCGCCGGACTCGGCAAGCTTCTGAATCGTGTCGATTACCGGCAGGCCCGCCCCCACAGTTGCCTCATGCAGCACGCGTCGGCCATCGGCGGCCGCGGCGCTGGCGAGTGCGCGAGCGTCCTTTTCCGGACCCGCCAACGGACGCTTGTTCGCCAGAACGATGTCCATCCCGCGCGTCAGTGCCTGCTCGAGCACCGCGACGGTATCGCCCGCCGTAACGTCGACGAGAATCGGACGGGACAGCGCGTGCGCGGTAATCGCCGCGATTGCCTCTCCAGCCGTGGCGTGAACTCCGCGCCGCACGCCCGAGAGTGGCGTCCGTGCGGATTTGGCGGCGATCAACTCTTCCAATCGCTTCGGGGGGAGTCCACGGGCGTTGAAAACGTATCCGCTGCGATCGATGACGCCCACCACACGCGCCTGCACCTGTTCTCCCGCGCGAGACGAGTGCGTCGCCATCTGGGCGGCCAGCTCGCGGCCGATCTGGCCGAAGCCGAGGATGACGACATCGGCGTGCTCCGGATGCACCGCAGCACCCCCGCCGATCTTACCCAGGCGGAATGCGGAATGGATCGCGCGCTGCGCCTTGCCGGCGTCTCGGCCTTCAACGACGAGCGAGATGTTGAGCTCGCTGGCGCCCTGCGCGATAGCCACGATGTTGACTCCTTCCTCGGCGAGGGCGCCAAATAGCCGCGCCGCGACGCCCGGCGTTCCTGCCATGCCCAGTCCGACGACTGCAATAGTAGCGAGGTCGGGTCTCACCTCGATCGCATCGATCTCCCGGCGCGCCAGCTCGGGTGCGAACGCCTCGCGCAATGCTGCCGCGGCGGCGTTTGCCGCAATGGTGGGGATGCCCATGCAGATCGAGTGCTCCGACGACGCCTGCGAGATCAGCGAGACCGAAACGCCGGCCCGTTCCAGCGCACCGAACGCGCGCGCGGCAACACCAGGCACGCCGACCATGCCATTGCCGGCGATCGTCAGCAGAGTCTGGTCTGCGATCGCCGTGAGAGCTTTCACCGGGCGGCGGGCGCGGCCCGCAGCCGGCTTCCGCTCACGCTCGACGACGATCTCGGTGCCATGCGCCGCCGGGTCGGCGTACGGACGGATGATCAGCCGCGTTCCAGCCTGTAGCGCGATCAGAGAGCGCGGGTGCAAAACCTTGGCGCCGTAGTAGGCGAGCTCTGACGCCTCGCGCACGTGCAGCACGGGAATCAACCGTGCGTCGGGGACGACGCGCGGATCTGCCGTCAACAGGCCCGGCACATCCTTCCACAGAATCACATCCCGAGCGCCGAGTACTCGGCCCAGCAGAGTGGCGGTGAGATCGGAACCGCCGCGGCCAAGGGTGACTACTTCGCCTGCAGGTGACCGACCGACAAAGCCCGGAACGACCGGCACGACGCCACGATCGATTATCGGGCGCAGTACATCGTCCGCCGCGCGAGCAGTGTCCTCGATATTGGGGCTCGCGTTCCCGTGGGGTCCCTCCGCACGGACCACATCGGTCGCCTCGACAAACTCTGCCGGGGTGCCGCCGACGGTGAGTGCCGCCGCGAGAATTCGCGCCGCAACGCGGTCGCCACCTGAGATGAAAGCATCTGTCATCGCCGGCGTCAGCTCACCGCGTTGATGGATCTCGACGAACATTCGGTGCAGCTCCTCGAACGAGTCGGCGATCTTCGCCTGCAGCGCGGCGTCGCCGGGACCGGAAAGCCCGAGAGACTTTACGGCGGCCATGTGTCTGTCACTCAGCACATCGATTGCCGCTGGCTTTCGTTCGCCAATGGCTGCGCGGTGCGCGATGTCGAGCAACTGATCAGTGACGCCCAGCATGGCCGACGCAACAACGACTTTCTGCGACGCAGCATCGCTTGCAAGTATGCCGGCGACGTTGCGCATAGCCGAAGCATCGGCGAGCGCGGCGCCGCCGAACTTGTGAACGGTGATGGGGGAACTGGATGATCTCATGGGACAGGACAGAACCTACGCCCGATCCTCCCATCGGCTAGCCGACGTCAAGTCCATCGCTCCATGCATTCCGGCGCCCCAGCCAAGGCGTGCCGATGGCTGATCTACATTGCTCGAGTACTTGCTTGGCGTATGGCGAATGACCGGGCGGATACTGACGTAAGGTATTCCCTGATGAGAGGTGCGAGAATCGGGAAGGAAGTAGAGGTGATGCGCTGATTCCTCTGTTCTCGAGGACGCCCGACATTTGACGAAATCATCGACGCGACCTCTCACCAATACATATATGAAAAGACCTACTTCACGAACGACGCTGCTGGTCAGCGCGACGATCGCCGCGATTGCGATCGGAACTCTCTATTCGTGCACGGCCAGTTCCGCGGGCAATGACAACGTATTGGTAGGAAACGCCGCATCCAAAGTCTACGTGGCGCCCGGGAAATACGACGAGTACTACGCGTTCTTTTCCGGCGGATTCAACGGTCAGATCATGGTCTACGGTCTCCCGTCGGGCCGATTACTCAAGTTCGTATCGGTGTTCTCGCAGAATCCGGAAACCGGTTACGGCTACAACGAAGAAACAAAGCCGATGCTGCAGACCACCTACGGCTCCATCCCGTGGGACGACACCCACCATCCCGAGCTCTCGCAGACCGACGGCGTCCCCGATGGGCGTTGGCTGTTCATCAACGGCAACAACACGCCCCGCGTGGCGCGCATCGACCTCAAGACTTTCGAGACCACTGAGATCCTGCAGATCCCGAATGCCGCCGGCGGTCACGCTTCGCCGTTCACCACCCCCAACACCAGGTACATCGTCTCGGCGACCCGCTTCAGCGTGCCGATCCCCAACACCGATGTGCCGATCGACAGCTACAAGCAAAACTTCAAGGGAACTCTGTCGTTCATCACAGCCGATCAGCCGGGCAAGATGGACATTGCTTTCCAGATCCTGATGCCGGGATTCAACTACGACCTCGGCCACGCCGGCAAGGGTCCGTCGGATGGATGGTTCTTCTTCACTACCTACAACTCCGAGCAGGCCTACCAGAAGCTCGAGCTGAACGCTTCTCAGAACGACAAAGACTTCATCGCGGCGGTGAACTACCGTCAGGCGGAGCAGTGTGTCGCGGCCGGGAAAGCGAAATCCGCACCCGCCGAGTACTTCCACAACTTCATGGATGAGAAGTCCCGCGTAGCGCGCTCGGAGAGAAAGAGCAGCGTCAAGATGCTCAATCCGCAGGACTGTCCGGGGGTTGTCTACTACCTTCCGACGCCCAAATCACCGCACGGCGTCGACGTCGACCCGACGGGCGAGTACATCGTCGCCGGCGGCAAGCTGGCCACCGTGATTCCGGTTCACTCGTTTTCGAAGATGCAGAAGGCGATCGCCGACAAGCAGTTTGACGCCGAGGTGCAAGGGATTCCGGTGCTCAAGTACAACTCGACGCTCGCCGGCGAAGTTCAGAAGCCGGGCCTCGGGCCGTTACACACCGAGTTCGACGGCAAGGGTAACGCTTACACCTCGATGTTCATCTCGTCCGAGATCGTGAAGTGGAAGCTGGGCACATGGCAAGTGCTCGACCGGATGCCGGTCTACTATTCAGTCGGTCATCTCATGATCCCGGGCGGAGACAGCAAGAAGCCGTGGGGCAAATACCTCGTCTCTCTCAACAAGATCACCAAGGACCGTTATCTGCCGACCGGTCCGGAGCTGGCGCAGTCGGCTCAGCTGCTCGACATCACCGGTGACAAGATGAAGATGCTGCTCGACTTCCCGACCATCGGCGAGCCGCACTACGCGCAGGCGATCCCCGCTGACCTGATCAAGGGCAACAGCCTCAAGTTCTACAAGCTCGCCGAGAACAGCCATCCATTTGCGACGAAGGCTGAAGCAGATGGAGGGATCAAAAGGCAGGGCAAGAACGTCCACATCAACATGATCGCGATCCGCAGCCACTTCGCTCCCGACAACCTCGAGGGTGTGCAGGTGGGTGACACTGTCTACTTCCATGTTACCAACATCGAGCAGGACTGGGACATCGTCCACGGCTTCGGAGTACTCGGCGCCGATAACGCCGAGGTGATAATCGCTCCCGGTGAGACCCGGACGCTGAGATGGATTCCCAAGTCAACGGGCATCTATCCGTTCTACTGCACCGACTTCTGCTCGGCGCTGCATCAGGAGATGCAGGGATACGTCCGGGTTTCGGCGCCTGGATCCACGGTGGCACTGAAGGCCAACGTCAGCGAGAGGGCAAAGTCTCAGACGGCTCGCGCGCAAGCGCTGCCGAAGCACGATCACGAAGCTGCCGAGGCGGCAAATGGCAGTCGCTAACCTCCGCGCGGTGCCGGTGAGAAAGGAGGACAGCGCTCCGCTCCCCGGCATCGGCAGTGAGGCCGAAGTCGGAGTGTCCACTGCGGCGTCGAACAAGGTGGGGAGGACTCCGCGGCTGCTCATTCTCGTCGCCGCGGTTCTCATGATCGGCGTGTACTTCTTTCCTCTCTGGAACGTGCGACTGACAGCGCCGCAGTATCCGGAAGGGCTGGGGATGCACATCAGGATCAACACGGTCGAGGGTGCAACCGAGAACGATCTCAACAACATCAACAATCTCAATCACTACATCGGCATGAAGCGAATCGAGCCGGAGTCGATTCCCGAGCTCCGTTACATGCCGTGGATCGTGGCGGTGGTAGTCGTTACAGGATTGGCGACCGCCGTTGTTGCCAGACGGAAGCTCGTTTACGCCTGGACAGCGGTCTTTCTGCTCGTAGCCATCGCCGGGCTGGTCGACTTCTGGAAGTGGGAATACGACTACGGCCACCACCTCGACAACGAGCACGCTGTCCTCAAGATCCCGGGCATGACATATCAGCCACCGCTGATCGGCGCGAAGCAGCTGCTCAATTTTCGCGCGACATCGTGGCCGGCTCTTGGTGGAATCCTCGCCGGGCTCGCTCTGGCGCTGGCCGTGCTGGCAGTCGTGCTCGCGTGGCGGGAACGCAGGCGCTTACCGGCGCTGAGCTGAGCCGCCCTTACTCATCGGATAGATCAATGAGAACAGCGGCGCGACACTGCGCAGCCCTCGCGGCGATTCTTCCTCTTTTCGCGGCCGACATTGGCCGCGCGCAGACGATCACGGTGTCGCCCGGGGGACCGGTCCGCACCCTGACCGCGGCGATTCGGCTGGCGCCGCGTCACGGGAGGATCGTAATCACGCCTGGCGTCTACGCCGAGCCAACTCTGGTTGTCGACAGACCGGTGGAAATCATCGGCGAGGGGTGGCCGGTGCTGGACGGAAAGGGCGCGCGCCAGATCATGACCGTCACCGCCGACAGCGTGACAATCCGCGGACTTTATTTCCGGCACGTCGGCACCAGCTTCACGGAGGACTGGGCGGCGGTGCGCTTTCAGACGGTGCGTGGCTGCGTCATCGAAGGCAATCGGTTCGACGACGCGTTCTTCGGAATCTATCTGGCCAAGGTCAACGACTGCGTCGTTCGGCGCAACATCCTGCGCTCCGGGCGCGGGCGCGAGATGAACTCGGGGAACGGCATCCATCTCTGGAATTCCAGCGGCATCACGATTTCCGACAACCGCATCTCGGGCCACCGCGATGGGATCTACTTCGAATTCGTCCACAACAGCGTCATCAGCCGAAACGTCAGTCAGGGCAACCTGCGCTATGGTCTGCACTTCATGTATTCGGACGATTGCCAGTACATCAAGAACACCTTCAGAAACAACGGCTCGGGTGTGGCGGTGATGTTCACCCACCGAGTGGAGATGACCGGCAATCGGTTCGAGGAGAACTGGGGCGGCGCCGCTTACGGACTCCTTCTCAAGGAGATCGGGGACAGCAAGCTCGAGCACAACGTGTTCTACCGAAACACCACCGGGCTCATGGCCGACGGCGCGAATCGGATCAAGGCCATCAACAATGATTTCATCGACAACGGCTGGGCGGTGAAGCTCGAGGCGAGCACCCAGGATGGTACCTTCACCGGCAACAACTTCATCGGCAACACCTTCGACGTGTCGTCCAACAACAGCGAGAGCACCAACACTTTCGCGCGCAACTACTGGGACAACTACCGGGGCTACGATCTGAATCGCGATGGCTTTGGTGACGTCCCATTTCGTCCGGTGCGGCTCTTCTCAATGGTAGTAGCGCAGAATGGGCCCTCGATCATCCTGCTGCGCAGCAACTTCGTGCGACTGCTCGACTCGGCGGAGAGCATCATCCCGGCGTTCACGCCTGAAGCTCTCGCCGATCACGAGCCCGCCATGACGAGGATCCGATGATCGAAGCGCGTCGTGTCACCAAGAGCTTCGGCAAGCTGCGGGTTCTGGACGAGCTGTCTCTCACCATCAGACCGGGAAGAATCACCGGACTGGTCGGGCCAAACGCCGCCGGCAAAACCACCCTGGCGAAGATCATACTCGGCCTGATCAAGCCTGACTCTGGAACAGTGGAGATCGATGGGAACCTGATCGGCGCCGATGACTCGTACCGATCCCGCATTGGATACATGCCGCAACTGGCTCGGTTTCCCGAGAATCTTTCTGCGCGCGAGCTCTTCGCGATGCTCGCCGACCTTCGCAGTCCCTCGCGGCTACTCGACGACGACCTGCTCCAGGCGTTCAACTTCGGCGGCGCACTCGACAAACCGATTCGCGCCCTGTCGGGTGGCACGCGGCAAAAAGTGAACGCCGTCATCGCATTCATGTTCCAGCCCGACCTGCTGATTCTGGATGAGCCGACGGCTGGACTCGACCCGGTGTCGAGCGGGGTTCTCAAAGCCAAAGTGCTCCGCGAAAAGGCGGCTGGCAAAACGTTTCTCCTGACTTCGCACATCATGAGCGAGCTGGACGAGCTCGCCGACGACGTTGCGTTCATCAACGACGGCAGGGTCGCGTTCGTCGGAGCGCTGACCGAGCTGAAGCGGATCACCAGGCAGTCGAATCTCGAGCGCGCGATCGCGGAGATGATGAAGCGCGGAGCGGCGGCATGAAGACTATTGCCAAAGTGGCCGGCTACGAGATTCGCGACGTGCTGCGAAGCCGTTGGCTCATCGGCTACGCGCTTTTCTTTCTCCTGATCACCGATGCCCTCTTCCGCTTCGGTGGCGGGGGAGAGAAGGCCCTTCTCAGCCTGGTAAACGTCGTCCTGTTTCTGATTCCGCTGGTGGCGATCGTATTCTCGACTGTCTATCTGTACGCTGCCCGGGAGTTTATCGAGCTCCTGCTCGCCCAGCCGATCCGTCGCACGCAGGTCTTCTCCGGATTGTATCTGGGGCTAAGCTTGCCACTTGCCCTCAGCTTCGTGGCAGCCATCGGACTCCCGTTCCTGATTCATCGAGGCGCAGCGACCTCTCAGCCGGGAACTTTCGCAGCGCTGCTGCTCACCGGCATCGCGCTGACTTTCATTTTCACCGCATTGGCGTTTCTGATCGTCGCCCGCACTGAGGACAGGATCAGGGGACTCGGCATTGCGGTGGCGGTCTGGCTGTTCCTGGCGGTGCTCTACGATGGGCTGGTGCTGCTGGTAGTCTCGATCATGGCCGATCATCCGATTGAGCGGCCGATCCTGGTACTGATGCTGGCGAATCCCATGGATCTGGCCAGAGTAGCGCTGCTGCTCCAGTTCGACGTGGCCGCACTGCTCGGATATACTGGCGCGGTGCTGCAGAAATTCTTCGGCCGGTCGGTCGGTATCGCCGCCACCTCTCTGGCGATAGTGGTGTGGATAATCGCACCACTGTTTGCCGGCATGCGCGCATTTCAGAAGAAGGACTTCTGATTTGTCGCACTTTCCCGCGCTTGCGTCACCGCGCTCAACTACACGAATAAACTTGAGGAGCACATGAAGAAAGATCTGACGTTGCTTGTTGCCTTTGCCTCGATAGTCGCCTGCGCCAAGGGTGAGAAAGCCGCTACGACGGACACGTCGGCTGCCGCATCGACCGCGACCCCGAGTGGCGAAGTGAAGCCCGGCCCGGGCGGAAAGATCATCGTCGTCGAGGCGACGACCGACGCGAAGGGCAACTACTTCACGCCGAGCGAGATCGAGGCCCACCGGGGAGATGTGCTGCGCTACACGCTAAAGATTGGCGTTCACAACGTTCATTTTCTGCCCGATTCCAATCCGGGGAAGACCGGGCTGCCTCCCGCCAGTGAGATGCTGCAGCTCCCTGGTCAGACCATCGACATCCCGGTCAACTTCGAGCCGGGTAAGTACTACTTTCAGTGCGATCCCCACGCCGCGCTTGGCATGAAGGGACATCTCGAGGTCGAGAAAGAAGAGCACTAGCCTCGAGACAAAGGGAGGAACACTGAGATGGACTGGTACGTTAAGGCGTTCATCCGGGCCAGCCTGGTGTGGTTCGCACTAGGCATCACGCTTGGTCTCGCCATGGCGATTCATCCCGAATGGGTTGTCTACAGGCCCGCGCACGCCCACATGAACGTCGTCGGCTTCATCACGATGATGGTGTTTGGCGTCGGGTATCAACTGCTGCCGCGACTATTCGGCTACAAGCTTCATAGCCGCGGGCTGGCTGTGACACACTGGTGGCTCGCCAATGCAGGCTTGGCGCTCATGGTCGCCGGATTCATGCTGAGTCCTCACATCGGAGTGCGGAGTGCCCCAGTCACGTCCACCGGAGGGTTGCTGTTCGCGTTAGGCGCTTTCGCCTTCGTCTACAACCTCTGGCGAACCTTCAACGCCGCCGACGCCCGCCACCGTCCGACCAGCGAACCGCCTTCGCCCACGCGCACTTTGAGGACGCTCGATGAATGATTCCTCAAAGAACATCGTGGGCTCGAGTGTCTGCAGTCCAGCCGCCACCAGCAACTCATCGAGACCCGTCGCGAGCTGGCGCTGCTTTGTAGCCGACAGCCTCGCTAACGCCGCCAGCAATCTTTCCTGAGTCGTCTCCGGCGCATTGGCAAGCGCCGCGCGACCCGCGGCCGTCGCCTCGAGCCGGCTTATGCGATGGTCACCGTCTGATATTTTCTTCGTCACGAGCCCGCGCCGCACCAGACGAGTCACGACTTCTGAGATCGAGCTTTGCGTGGTCAACGTCGACGCGGCCAGATCGCTGACTGAGCGACCCGGCCGACGCACGATTTGACGCAGCGCGAATAGCTGGGCCGAGCTTATGCCGATGGCGCGCTCGATCTCGGAGTCTCCGGCGCGAAGGGCACGAACGATCCTGCGCAGCCCGTTCATTGCCCTCGCTGCATCGGCTTCCCGCAATGGTGACTCAGTCATCCTAGTGATCCATGTGGGCGTTTTTCGGCGACCCCACCTGGATTATGCCGACCGCGCCCTTCTCGGCATCGGCGAAGCTGTGGGTGACGAAAGGATAGAGTCCTTCACCGCTCGCATCCTTTGAGAAGACGGTTTCAAAGACTGCCCCGCCACCGGCAGGCACGTGATAGGTCTGAACATCTTCCAGAGCATGCGCGGGATTCCCGTCTGGATAGACGCGGTCGAAGATGGCACCGACGATATGGAAGTCGCTCTCGAAGTTCGGACCGGCGTTCACGACGAACAGGCGTACACGATCTCCGACATCCACCTTGAGCATGTTCTCCTTGTACTGGAACGCGCGTCCATTGAACACCACCTGGCTAGCGTTCTTCGACTGCTCGGCGCTCCAATCTGGTTGAGCAGGAAGAAGCACTCCCACCTTCGTGGGTTCGCCCGGCTTTGCGTAGAACTCGCTTTGCACGAGCACGAACTCCTTGTCTGCTTTGGTTCCCCAGCCGTTCTTCGGATCCACGATGAACGGGAAGTACATCCCCTGCATCAGGTGCATGGTGACCGGCGGCGTACCGCAGTGGACCATGAATGCGCCCGCGTCACGCGCCGTGAATTCGAACTGCACTGAATCCCTGGGCACGATCATCCGATAGGCGATGTTCGCCGGGATTCTCGCGGCATGGAAATCGATCGAGTGGGGCATTGGGGAGTTGTTGACGACGGTGACGCGCACGTGGTCCCCGACGCGAACGTGAATGACCGGGCCGGGAACGGTGCCGCCGAAGGTCCAGCCCTCGTATGTCACGCCCTTCGCTATCTCGAGCGTGGCGTCCTTGATCGGTATCCGAAATTCCTTGATGTCTGCGTCGGACACTGGAGCGACCCGGGCATCGTACGCGGGGCTGGTGGCGCGAACCAACTTGTCGAAGTCGACGCGCTCCACCCGCTCGCCACGACGGGCTGCGGTCAAAGTCAGTGAGCCGCCGACAAGCGCCAGTCCAATGACCGACGGCACTATCATTCCACGAATGCGCATTTCTATCTCCGATTTTGGTTGTCTTTCCTTACAGAGGAAGAATGCTTCGGAGCCGATGTTTTCTTAGTCGGAGAAAGCTGGATTCTGCTCAGGGGATCGCGAGACGAATGTCAGGGTTTCTCTCACACGGCGGTGGTCTGCCCTCGGATCAGCGCGTAACCGCTTTGATTCTTCGACTACCGCTCAGGTGATGGCGCTGACGCCGGCTCCAGTAAATCGAGAGTGCGATCGCGAACGCTCCGGTGTAAGAGGCATCAATCGCCCGATGCTACGCGAACGCCGTCAGTTCCTGCCGCGCCTTTCGGATGTCCTCGCCCCCCGATTCCTGGTCCGCCGGTTCCAGATCCGGATGGAATACCAGAATCGAGCTCATCGCCGACTTCGTAACGCCATCGGCCACGCTCCCGCGGAGAACCCGCGCCAGCCCGCGCCGTCCGTGAGTGGCAATCGCAATCAGATCCGCTCTCTCCCGTCGGGCGTAATCAGTGATCGCTTCAGCGACGTTCCCGCCAAGGACCACTTCGATCCTTACCGCGACGCCCTGGCGGCGGATCTCCGCTGCACGGTGGGTGAGATAGGCGCGGGCGCTGGCGACTTTCTTCTCCCACCACGGCGCCATCGGAACTTCGCCCACCTGGTGCGGCTCCTCCGGAGCTAGAACCTGGAGCAGCGTGATGTCGGCTTCCTCTGCTTTGGCGAGAGGGACCACACGGGTGAGTATCTGCTCCGCGAGTCCGGAGCCGTCGAGCGGGACGACGATGTTGTGAAATTCCTTGATCGCTTCCGGGGTCAGGTAACTGGCCTTCGGTTTGACCACGAGGACTGGAATCGTCGTTTGCCTGATTAACAAATCGGTCACGCTTCCAAGTGCCAGCCGGGCGATACCGCGCCGCCCGTGACTGCTGATTACGATCAGATCGATTTCGTTGCGTCGGCCATAGGCGGCAAGCATGTCTGCGATCGGCCCCTGCTCGAGATCAGCGCTGATTGTGGTCGTGCTGAGCGTACGGCATTCGGCGGCGAGCGCATACAACTCGGCGAGCGCAGCTTCCGTATCCGAACGAATTGTCTCCGCAGTAACCATCGCGCTTTCCGGCGAGGTGGCCATTCCAAAATAGGCTCCCGTGCCGAGCACGCGTACCAACCTGATCTTCGCCTTACAACGCTCCGCAACCCGCAGAGCAACGAGAATTGCCTCACGATCGAAGCCTGACCCGTCGGTGGGGACCATGATGTTCTTGTACATGTTGCCTCCTGAAGTTCTCACTACGAGGCCGGGGTTTCAGCTCGTATGCTGAATCTCGTATCTGGGGGCCGAGTCGCCCGTCGGATTATGTCTGATTCTTTGTCAGAGTTTCCCTTGTTCGGGCTCGGTTGTGGATCCACGGTAGCGGGGAACTCAGAAACCCTGAGTCCCCCGTGCGAAGCGCTAGGCTGGCTGAGCCTGCTGAACCGCGGTGATCGGGGCTGAACGCACCTCAGCGAGCTCTGGACGCCGAACGAGCACGCACGCGTTCGCTGAACGTATTACGGCCTCAGCTACACTTCCGTATAGCACCCGTGCCACACCCCCGCGGCCATGCGTTGCAATCGCGATGACCTCCGCGCTCTGCCTCTCGGCAAAATCCACGATAGCCGCGCTGACGTCGTCACTAATGACGATGTCCGTCATCGTCGGAATGTCGTGAGTGCGAACCCTTTCCGCTACGTCGAAGAGGTAGTGCTCCGCGTGTGATACCTGCCTGTCCAACCATGATGGATGGTAGGCTTCGATTGCCCTCGGCGGGTATGCCTGCGGCGTAAGAACCCGGAGGAGGATGATCTCGGCGCCCTCGAGTTTCGCCAGCTCCACTGCCCGCGGCAGTGCCTGTTCCGCCAGAGCGGATCCATCGAGAGGCACCAGGATCCGTCTGAACATCTCGGTGACCCGCGGGTTCAGGTAGCTCGAAGGCGGCTTCACGACCAGCACTGGAATTCCGGTGTGACGGATGAGCGATTCAGTCACGCTTCCCCAGGCCAGGCGAGAAATGCCCGTACGGCCGTGAGTGCTCATTACGATCAAGTCGAATTCGTGGCGTTTGGCGTACCCCTCCAGAACATCGGTCACCGGCCCTGCGTGCAGATCGACGCCGATGTCCGCGTTTGTAGTCGCCCGGCATTCAGCCGCCAGCGCATACAGCTCGCTCAAAGCTCTGTCACGCTCACTGCGAACGACATCGGCAGCGATCGACGTTCCCTCTGCGGCTGCCGCCATCCCGAAGAACGAGCCCTGTGACAACACCCGGACCAGCCTGATCTTCGCGTCGCTGCGTTCCGCAAGTCTCAGCGCGACTCGTATCGCCTCGCGGTCGAATCCCGAGCCGTCGGTCGGGACCATGATATTCCTGTACATACTAACCTCCCGTTAGCTGCAGCTCGTTGGTGGAACGCGCCTAAACCCGCGCTCTCATAATCTCTGGAGTCGGCCGCAGACCTCAGTCGGAGTATCACTGATTGTTTGTCGGTTTTTCCCTCTATCCCGATGGTAGATCGCGCCGGGTGAGGGAATCGGAACGCATCGGTACTGGCCGACTCTCACGCGTTCGGGTTTACCGGATACCTCGCGGAGCAGGGTTTTCGCCTGGCGGCTGACAGCGGCTTTTTTCGGAGCTGATCGTGAGGATCGCCGTTCCGACCACCGGCATCGTGCTCTCTATTCGCACTGGCAGCCGGCACTCGTCATCGCTGAGATGAATCCGGATGATGCCTTCGCCCTTGTAGTGTTGTGGATCCCGCACCCGCATTTCCAGGCGGAAGACGTGGAGCTCACCCATCGGAGTCGGAATGACCTCGCGTCGGATCACGGTTACCGTGACCGGGTTCCGGCTGGCGTCGAAATGACGGTCAAAGCTGTAAGTAGCTCCCGGCGTCATCGGCAGCGTACGTATGAAGTACATGAAGGACAGCTCGTCGAGAGGGGAGCTGCTGGGGCTTGTCCCCGTTTCTCCGTCGGCCGCTGTCCAGCGTTTCTCGTCGGGGTAGAAGTCGACGGATTCGTCGTGACGGGACAACGGATTCCGCTCGTGCTTGAAGAAACGGAGTGACGCACGGCGCACGGGATCGAACCATGACGAGCTCTGGCTTACGGCGGGGAGAAACAGGAACCGCAACTGTGAATCGAACCGGAGAAGTACCGTACTCGTCCCCCGAACATCCACGGGGCCTTCGATCCACATTCTCGCCGTTCCGACCCTGTTGCCGTTGGCGAGCGTCACCTGATAGCTGACCTGTTCTCCGATGGAAAACGGGAGCGGGCTACTGTCCAGCGGATGCCATCTGCCGGCGCAGACACTCACGAATACGAGCATGATCACCGTGAGAAGGACAATCCGTCCAACCCAACAGTAAAGCGGGCTCAGGCGGTTATCAGGGCCATCGAGAACGGCAGGCTGTGTCATGTCCCAAGATGCTCGCTGCGAGGGCACGCCAGTATCGGGGAGCAAGGCAGAAGTCTTCAGTAAATGCGCCGCGACTTGGTGGTGGAAAGCCTTACGTGGTGAAAACTCTCACAAAAAAACAGCGCAACTCCTACGGACACGCCGAGCGAGGTAAGACACATTCCACCCATGGGATTCTACGACGATCACGCGCCACCCCATGGACACCGGACTCCGGCAGACCTCGCTGAAGACGAGATGCTGGAAGCGCTGCACGGCAACGTGTGCGCCCCGGGACACGTTGAACCCACTGCCGCGTCCGCCCCTTCAGTCGAGGGTTCATCGGCAACCAGGAAGGTGACGCAGGAGACGAAAGCCATGACAACCGCGACGATAACCGCGACCCCCGTTCGACAAACAACGCACCCCAAACCGGGCCAATTTCGCCAATTATTCCGGCCCGGAGGTTCGTTCGAGCTACTGCTCGCCATCGAAAATGACGACAACGCCCGGCCAGCAATCTGTGTCGCTGACGCGTTGACGGCGCGCGGGGCGGCACCGAGAGTGATCAGCGCCGCCGAGATCATGATTCCTGCGCCGGATACTCCGAACTCGATGGTTTTCTACGCTGAAGCAGCGCTCGGTGAAGACTTCCACTACCAACGCCGCCGGTCACTGTCGGCGCTGATCTCCAAAGCAACCGGCCTGGATAAGGATTGGCCGATCACTAGCATCGTCGGAAATGCTGCTCTCTCCATCGTCGATGAGGCGGAGGCGCGAAACTGCGATCTGATAGTGATGGGAATCCATCGGCACGGTGCCTTGGAGCAGGCGCTTGGAGAGAATACCGCCACTCGAGTGATGGGCAGGGCCTCCATGCCGGTGTTGGGCGTTCGCAGCGAGTGCGCAGGCCTGCCGACGCGAATCATGGTTGCCACCGACTTCGGTGATGCGAGTCGGGAGGCAGCCCACATCGCAGCCAACCTGGCTGAACCGAATGGAACCGTCATCCTCGTACACGCGACTATTCCTTCGCCGGTTGTCGAAGAGGGCGATGAAGGTGCGGCGCTGGTCCAGCGGGCGGGCATAGAGTACGCCTTCGCTCAGCTTTGCGAGGACATCAGCAAGGACAAATCAATCAGAGTGGAAACGGTTACCCGAAACGGCGATGCGGGCAACGAGCTGATCGCGGCCGCGAAGATCATCTCGCCCGATCTGATCACGATTGCCAGTCAGCGCCATCACCTTATCACCCGTCTGCTGCTTGGAAGCGTGACAAGGAAGCTGGCCCGAGAGGGTACCTGGTCGATGCTCGTCACACCGCCGCTCAACCACCGGTGAATCTTCGAAACGGAGCATAAATGAGCATTCTGCACCTGCATTTACTACTCAATCATGTCCCCGTCGTCGGGGCGTTGTTCGCCCTCCTGCTCTTTGCCGCCGCGCTGGTGCTTCGGGAGACGGTCTCCACGAAGTTTGCGCTCGGGTTCACTGCCGCCATCGCTGCCGTCGCGGTCGTCGTTTACTTCACTGGCGGTCCAGCTGAAGAGGCGGTTGAGAGACTGGCCGGCGTGACGGAGAGATCAATCGAGCGCCATGAGGAAGCGGCGGAGCTTACGACAATTGCGATGAGCATTCTCGGCGGCCTGTCTCTCGTTGCGCTGTTCGTATTTCGCGCGAGGAAAGCGCCGAGCTGGGTTGCCATGGTCGGCCTCATCGGTACGGTCATCGTGAGCGCGCTCATGGGCTGGACGGCCAATCTCGGTGGTCAGATTCGCCACACGGAAATTCAGGGAGCGTCCATTCAGCAGCGGGCTGCTGACCACGACTCTGAGGATTAGGCGCCATGACCCCGGCTATCGCAGACAAGACTCTGCCGGCCCGTAGCTAGACCGAACGGGAGCGGAACGAATCAGCGAGAAACGCCCGTCGCTCGTAGTTTGAATGACATGACCTCCGCTCTGGTGACAGTGGATGCCGGGAGTTCCTCGGTGAAGCTCGCTGCGTACGACCTGGATGGCGTTGAGGACATCCAGCCGGCCCAACCTCGCCCTCCCTACGCTTCCTACGGCGCAAAGGCACCTCGGCGCATTGCACAGGCGCAAGTCGCGCTCGCTGCCGGGAACCAGTCGCCCCACTTTGATCACCTGCTTCAAACATTCACGACTGAAAACGCGATCGGAGATGTGCGCGCCTGCGCGCACCGGATGGTGCACGGGGGAATGGACTTCTCCGCATCACGGATCGTCGATGAGGCGACGCAAGAGGTGCTTGCGCGGCTAACCGAGGTGGCCCCACTGCACATGCCGATCGCGCTGGAGTGGATCGACCTTTGTCGCGCGCACTTCGGCCCATCCGTAGTTCAGATCGCCGTCTTCGACACTGCTTTCTTTTCTGATCTGCCGGCTGTAGCGCGGCTCTACGCGATTCCACTCCAGCTGCAAAAGACACATGGCGTTCGTCGGTTCGGCTTTCACGGACTCGCGCACGCTTCGATGCTGCGTCAAATCCAGCTGGTCCGGCCGGATCTCGAGCGCGGAGGCCGACTCATCACCATTCAGCTTGGCGCAGGTTGCTCCATGGCAGCCATCAACGGCGGAGAGCCACGTGATACCAGCATGGGCTTTTCACCTCTCGAAGGTCTGGTGATGGCAACGCGGGCGGGCGACATCGATGCCGGCCTTCTCACTTTTCTGCAGCGTCGAGCCGCTTTCACCACCGAGAGTCTCGAGCGGCTTCTCAACACTCAGTCGGGCCTGCTGGGTGTATCAGGGCTCAGCGCGGACATGCGAGTGCTGCTCGAATCGCGAAGCGCTGAGGCAAACCTCGCAATCGATCTGTACTGCTATCGCGTTCGCAAGTATATCGGAGCGTATATGGCCGTGCTCCGCGGTGCCGACCTGATAGCGATCGGCGGCGGGGTGGGCGAGCACTCCCCGGACATTCGTCAGCGGATTCTCGAGGGAATGGAGTGGTGCGGGATATCGCTCGATCGCAAAAGGAACGACGCTGCCCGTGGAACGGAGGAACGGAGCGCGCGCATCAGCAGCGCGGAGAGCTCGGTTGACGTGTGGGCGATCGCAGTGGACGAAGGAGCCGAAATCGCTCGCGAAGCAACGTCTGTGTACGCGGAACAACTCAGGAGGCCGCAACGACAGCATTTGAGTTCGACGTAACGACATCGAGCGCGGTTCCCGCGACAGCCGTCCAGCGCACAGACGCGCTCGAGATGACCGGTGGCGCACGCGGCGAGCCGTCACCGCTGCGGTCGCCGCTGTCTGCCGAGCTGCTCGGCAGAATGCAGCGTTACTGGCAAGCGGCGAATTACCTCACCGTCGGCCAGATATATCTGCGAGACAATCCGCTTCTGCGCGAGCCGCTGGTGCATGCGCACATCAAACCGCGCCTGCTCGGACACTGGGGCACATCCCCGGGACTGAGTTTCATCTACGTTCACCTCAATCGCCTGATTAAGGAGCACGACGCCAACGTTATCTATCTGGCGGGACCAGGACACGGTGGTCCTGCACTCGTCGCCAATGTTTACCTCGAGGGGACTTATAACGAAGTCTATCCCGGCATCTCGCGTAATATCGAAGGTCTCCGCAGCCTCTTTCGCCAGTTCTCCACGCCGGGTGGAATTCCAAGTCACGCCAGCGTTCAAACGCCGGGATCGATCCACGAGGGAGGGGAGCTCGGCTACGTCCTGATGCACGCGTTCGGCGCGGTTTTCGACAATCCTGATCTCATCGCGGTTGCGGTTGTCGGCGATGGTGAAGCGGAGACGGGGCCACTGGAAGGCTCCTGGAAGGGCACGAGTTTTCTGAACCCTGCCCGCGACGGCGCCGTGCTGCCCATCCTCCACCTCAATGGCTACAAAATCAGTGGTCCCACCGTTCTTGGGCGCGAAGAGGACGAGAACGTGGGTGACCTGCTGAAATCACATGGCTACGCCGTGCATTTCGTGGAAGGAGATGAGCCGCTCCGGATGCACCAGGAGTTTGCGGCCACGCTCGACGAATGTTATTCACGCATTCG
>Ga0070693_100000459_pt1 | contig 18304 bp, 15 predicted proteins | sample KBSK1103metaG_FD_65472 | JGI IMG/M metagenome (GOLD analysis project Ga0070693, IMG submission 65472) | Corn, switchgrass and miscanthus rhizosphere microbial communities from Kellogg Biological Station, Michigan, USA - KBS K1-10-3 metaG | ecosystem: Host-associated > Plants > Roots >...
CTGCAATGTGCGCGCTGACGGCGCAGCCGCCGTAGTGCGCTGAACCGTCGCCGCAACGGACCGCCGCTTCCTTGCGGCGGTCACCTGCGATTTGCGGGTGAGCTCCATCGCTCACGCCTGCGGCTTCGGTTTGGCGGCTCTCGGCGATTTCTTCGTCTGCTCCTCTGCCTCGCCCTCGGCAGCGGCCGCGGGCGAGGCCGTGGCTTCGGCGGCCGGAGCCGCGGTCTCGGGCGGGGGGGTGGCCGGAGCTGCGGCCTCAGCCACCGCCGCCGGTGGGGCGGGCGGCGCCGGCTTGGTCGCGGGCGGAGGGGCGGGCGGCGCCGGCTTGGTCGCGGGCGGAGGGGCGGGCGGCGCCGCACGCGCCGTTTCCGGCTCCTCGCCGTGTGGCTCGTCGTACGTTTTGTCCTTCCACAGCGGGTCGCGCATCAGCACCGGGCGGATGAAGCGGCGGACGTTGTGGTCGACCGCCCACGGTTTGCCCTCCTCATGCGGTCTGTTCAACTGCGCGAGGAGGATGCACCCGCAGGAGCAGTCGCATCCCTCGCCGGCGTAGCAGCCGCACTTTCCGTCGTAGTGGTCTTCGTAGCAGGGATGATTCGGATCGGCGCATTTGCAGGCGTTGTCGGGGTAGATGTAGTTAGAGGGCGGCTGTTCGCAGCGGCAACTGCATTTGCGCAGATCGCTGACGATGCAGATCTCGAAGCCGTCGCGCTCGCGCGTGCAGACCGACGGCGTCTCATCCTCGTCCGATGCGCACATCGACGGCCGCGGCGAGCAGCATTTCTCGGTGCGGCAGAGGATGACCCATAGCGTCTGGTGCGGCGTCTCCTCGCAATCTTTCTCGATCTCCAGCGACCGCTCCGCCGGCAGATAGACGGGATCGCCGGAGCAGTCGAGCGCCAGACCGGGGGAGACCGAGATGCCGCTCTTGCCGCACACCCGCGCCGGCGCCACCTCCAGACCGCACACCACCCCGCATCCGAAAAACGAGCGGAACAGCAGGCGGCTCAGCTCGCGCGTGTAGGTGCTCAGTTGCTCCAGATCCTCGTGCTGCAGGAGCATTCCCGGCCCGAACTTCGGCCGGACGAGCGTGGACGTTCCCTTGACGCAATTCATCGTGTCCTTCGATCCATTCATGACTGGGCTCCTTCAGCGCGTGCCACGCGGAAAGTGGAAATGAACGTGCCGCCGGGGGTGCCGTTTCCGGTCGGTCCCGGCGAGAGGCCCACCGCATTCGCGTCGACCGCCTGGCCATTGCAATCGACGATGAAGTCGCCGCGGACCTCGATCTCCACGTAGGTGGGGGAGTCGTGAAACACAGTCTCGGTGCCCCTCACGGCATCCTCGAGCCAGCGGCCGCCGACGACGATGGTGGCGCGGCGCACGAGCGGATTGTCCGGCCCGGTGTCCACCCGCACGATCGGCACGCGGAACGTCTGCCACCAGCCGCCCTCCCGCTCCCGGCTCATGATGGTCATGGCGAAGCAGTCCAGGCGAAGCGTCTTGCTCTGCACCGGCCGGGAGAACTCCACCCAGAAGTCGCGCGTGACGTACTCCTTCTTCTTGTACCCCTCCGGGCCGAAGGCGGCGGAGAAGTCCTCGAACGAGACCTCGCCGCGATGCCCCTTCCAGCCGATCTTCGAGATCCGCGTAAGGTCGCAGCCGCGGATGAGATCGAAGAGCAGGTCGTTGCGCTTGACCAGACGGCGCAGGCCGCAGGCGTCGTCCGCGTTCAGGCTCTTGTGTCCATACGCGTCGGTCACCACCTTCACGCAGGCGAGGGGGACGCCGTGGCGGACATCGACGCGCACCCGGCCGCACGGCTCCTCGATCTCGCGCCAAGGGCCGCTGCAATCGTCAGCGAGCTTCAGGCCGGTGAGATCGTCGCAGAGACAGCGGCAGCCGCCGCGCCCGTGAGTGTCCGCTCCGTCGCAGCATGGCTCCCTCGGGCAATCGCATTGCAGCTCGCACTCGAACTTGCAGCAGCACTTTTCGCAGCGAACGCACTGCAGCGAGTAGCGTACCGTCTCGCAGGTGCGCTCGAACTCCTCGTGCTCGCAACCGCAGGAATCGGGGATCTTGACCGGTCCGGTCAACTGCTCGGCGTAGTGCGCGCTGAGCAGCCAACACGTCCCTTCCTTCTCCGGATCGAGTGGGATCAGGTCGTCGAAGCCGACCGGCTGCTCTTTGACCTGGAGCAACTCGCGGCCGCATTCATCGAGCGCCAGTCCCGGGCCGATCGTCAGCCGGCCATCCTTGCCGGAGACGGGGAACCCATACACCACGCCCCAGCCGAAGACGGCGCGATTGAGTAGATGCCGCCGCTCCCGGTGATAGCGCTGTTCGACCCGGAACGAATCGGTGCTGAGGCGCTTGCCGTCGAAGTAATTGTTCCTGCAGCCGGACTCGTTTTCGAGATCGCTGCAGCATTCCGCTTTGGTGGCCGGCTTGTCCATGAATGTTCTCCTGTCGTCAACGCAAGCGTGTGCCGATGTCCGGACCGGTGGGCGAAAGGCGCGGTGGCCGCTCGGGGAGGCGGGTCATGCCGGTGACCGCGCCGCTACCGAGAATGGGAGCGGAGGGGGACTCGATAGTGAGCGTGTCGCCGAGGCGATTGCTGCGCAGCGCCTGCGCGGCGACGAAGCGCAGCTCCACACGCGCGGTGAGCGGCACCATCGCGGTGATCAAGGCGAGCAGCCACGGCTCCCACGTCTTGCGCTCCTCGGCCGTCGCCGCCACCTCCACGCGAACTTTTCCGGCCAGCCGCTGCGTGCCGTCGTCGATCTGTCCGGGGCAGGGAAGGCGCGTGAAGCCGAGCACCGCCGCCGAGTCGAGCTCCGCGCTCCAGGGCGTGAAACCGCCGAGCATCGCCGGCAGCGCGCTGCCGGTGACGGCGAACCCGAAATCCGCCGTGGCGTCGGTCATGCGGAAGCGGCGCGGCGTTCCCGGAATCAGGCTCTCGAGCAGCGCCTCCAGTCCGGCGCGCGTACCTCGCCCTCGGGCCAGCTCCGGCGCGCGCCGCACGATCGCTGTCTTCTGCTCCAGCGTCAGTCCGTCGTCCCACGGCACGCCGAGCCAGCGGGCGACGAAGTCGAGCCACTCCTCGGGCGCGGTCGAGGGATGGATGCGGCTGCCCATCGCGGCGATTCGCGCGTCGAGGCTCTGCGTGGTCGCCTCGAGCACTCCCACCAGCGCCCGCAGGAAGCTTCCCTTCTGGGCCTCGGCGCGCTGATAGATGCCCGGCAGGTTCTCCATCAGCGTGCGGCCGGGATAGAGGACCTCGAGCTTGGGCAGCTCCGGCAGGCGTGCGCCGGGCGCGGCGACGAGCGCGATGGCGATCCAGACGTAGCGCTCGCGAATGTCGAACAGCGGCGCGACGAACGGCGACGAATCGCTGCGCTGCGGATCGCTGCCGTGAAAGACGATCGGCGCGCCCCAGAGATCGGGCTCGCTCAGCAGTTGATGGATGCGCCGGCTTTGCGAGAGCGACGCATCGGCGGCGATGGCAATCAGGCGGTCGCGCACCTCGGCGTCGTCCGTCGCGGCAACCGTGATCTCGATGGTCGATCCGGCGGGCAGCGTCGACGACGCTTCCACGCGCAGCCAGCGGCGCGCGTCTTCGCGGACGGGCGCCTGCAGCGCCGGCGTGAGCACGGTGCAGCGCACCTCGCCCGCTTCGTCCGGAACGGTCGCCGCGGCGGTGAAGCGCAGCAGTCCCCGAGGGCCGGCGACGAGCAAGGCGTCGCGCCCGGCGACGACGCCGGTGGCCGGTGCGTCGAGCGGGATGTCGGCTAGCCGATTGCCGTCGCCGTCGAAGCTCAGCACGTGTGCGCCGCTGCCGAAGCTCTCGCCGTCGGCGCCGGCCACGAAGACCCTGCTGCTTCCGTCGCTGCCGACGACGCGCGCGCTGAAGCAGGGGCGCATCGCTCCGATGCGGATGCTGAAGAGCGGCGCGCCGCCTCGGGCGGCGAACCAGTGAAGGCTTTCGCCGGCGAGGACGACGAAACGCTCGGCGCGCCGCAGAAAGACGAAGAAGTTGGCGCAGGCGATGCCTTGGAAGGCGATGAGAGCGCCGGCGCGGCCGTCGGACTCCACGGCGCGAGCGCCGCGCTCGAAGAGGGCGAAGACTCCGCCGCGGTCGTCGGCGGCGATGTCTTGAACGTGCGCGTCCAGCTCCACTGCGAGCAGTCGCGACAGCGTGTCCTCTTCGAAAAGGAAAACAGTCCGATCGCTCGTTACCCACAGGCCGCGCGACGTGGCGATCATCCGCTTCGCGCGCGCGATCGGTCCCGGCGCGGACGACGACTCCGGCGTGTCCGCGCCGACGGGCAGCCGAAAAAGAGTGCCGGCGTCGTCGCGCCAGAGAATCTCGCCCGCGCGCGTGATCGCCGGCGCGCGAGCGCCGCCTGTTGGGAAGAGCGCGAGCGGCGCGGCGAACGGCGCGAACGCCCGCAGCCCGGCGAACGCGTTGTCGGCCCGCTCGAACAGGCAGCTTTTCCATTGCGCAGCGCTCGAGAAGCGGTAGCTCATGGCGTGCTCCGTCTCACCTCGATGCTGCTGCCCGGGAGATCGAATCGCGGCAGGCCGCCGCGAAGCACGGCGATCTCCTTCACGTCCTTGCCGGCGGGAAGGCGGATCAAGCGCAGCTCGGCGATGCTCTTCACCCCGTCGACCGCGCGGAGCCATGCCCCGAGGTCGCGACGCGTGACCGGGACGCCAAGCCGCCGTTCGGTCAGCTTCAGCCGTTTGTCCAACGCGCGCTCCACATCGTTCTTGACCGCGGCGGGATCGCGGCCGGCGTCCGCGACGAGCGCGGCGCGGATGACGAAGTCGGCGAAGCGGGGAGCGACGACGAGGAGCCGCGTGCCGAGGGGCATTCGCGGGGCGAGCCGGCGGCGAACGGCATCCAGCCAGCGGCGGCTCTCGATGCCGTCGGCGCGCAGCGCCACCAGCGTCACTGCGCCGGTGCGCGGCGCTTTCGGGTGCAGCGGGAGCACCCAGGCGCGTGCCACGGCGAGCAACGACAGCGCCTTCGCCGCGTCCGCGACGTCGTCGGAGCTCACCAGCGCGTGATCGCGCGAGAGGCGCCGCGCCTCGCGGCGCTGGTCGACCGAGCCCGGCGCTGCCGCGCCGCCGGCGACATGATCGAGGTTGACGCCGAAGGCGCCCGCGAAGCCGGTGACTCTCCACCGGCGATTGCGCGCCACGTTTCCCTGGTCGCCGTCGCATACCGCATAGCTGACCAGGATCTGCGCGTCCGGCGGCGGGATCCTGCCGTTGATGCCGTTGCCGAAGGTGACGCGGCCTTGGGCGAGGTCGAGCTCGAAGACGCGGTCGTCCGGACCAAAATCCGAAAGGTGATCGCAGCGGCGCCAGGGGCCGGGGACCTCGACGATTTCGATGGTCACCGGCTCCTCGTTTGGCGCGAAGCGCAGCCCGGGCAGATTCAGATCGAAGTTGAAGTCGGGCTGCGCCTCGCTCTTGGCCGGGTGCAGCTCGCGTGCGACGGTGCGCCCCTGCACAATGGGGATGACGTTCGGCTCGATGCGCAGCAATTGTGGAGGCCTCACGAAGCCGCCGGTGGCGCGCAGCTCGATGGTGAATTCGCGCGGCGAGCCGGCCACGCCGCTGACGTCGAGAAGGAGAGCGCCGGTGGCGAACAATCCGCTCGTCGAATCGGAGACGATCGGGAGCGGAATGCGCTCGCCGCCGGCGACGAGCGTTGCGGCAAGTGGCGAGTGGCACGCCTGCGCCGGCGTGCCGGCGGTGGCCGCTTCCGCCGCTCGCACGCCGATCGGCCAGACCGCCTCCTTCGCCTCCTTGCGCCGCGGCGGGAACAATCCCGCATCGCCGCGGGCCTCGAATTTCATGGCCAGCACGTCGCGGCGCCCCGCGCTCTTGCCGAATGGCAGGAACGGTGTGCCGCCGCGCTCGTTGGTGGCGGTGAGGTCGACGGTGCGGCCTTGGGCGAGCCGCGACTCCAGCCGGCGAATGCGCCCGGGCACCCAGAGGAGCTTCCGCTCCGGCCGGAACGACGGCGTGTCCTCGCCCAGCACGTTGATGGCGGCGTCGTCCGGGATGACGAGGCTCTGCGCGAACGTCGCCTGCGGCGAATTCGGATCGCTGTGATCGGGCCAGATCAGACCGCGCGCCGGCTGCGTGCCGCCGGCCACGAATCCCAGGAGGGCGGCGTAGGCGGTGCGCTCATCGCGGCGCGGACGGCGCGCGAGCGAGTAGAGCTGCGCCTCCGCGATCCAGGCCAGCAACTCCATCAGCGTGATGCCGGGATCGTGGGCGTTGTGATCCGTCCAGTCGGGAGCGAGCGACGGCAGCTTGGCGCGGCCGATCTCCATCAGCTCGCCGAAGCGGCGCTCGAAGAGATCGGGAGCGAGGAGCTGCGTCACGAGACCACCTCGACCGTCTTGAACTGGAGGCGCACGGGATCGCGGTCGAGCATCACCAACTCGTCGCGCTTCACCGCGCGCGTCCAGGCGCGCTCCGCGCCGTCGGCGAGGACTTCGCGCAAGTCGACGCCGGCCAGCCCCTCCAGGCGGCGCGTGTCGATGACTTGCAGGGCGATGTCCTCTTCCTTCGGTTCCGCGCCGAGCGGCCAACGGGTAGTGTCGAAGAGCGCCTCGATCCGCTGCTGAACGGCGGTCGAGACTTCGCCCGCGTGATCGAGCGTCGCGACGAGAAGGGTGAGGACGACCCGCAGACGCCGGATGCGAGGACCGGCGATGCGGAAGGCCTGCGGCGTGCCGAGCGACGCCGGCGCGGCGGCGAGGAGCAGACTGCGCAGCTCCCGTACCTCGGAGGCATTGGGCAGCGGATCATTTCCGCGCATGACCACAATCAGCCGCACGCCGGCGCGGCCGGCGAAGCAACGGGCCTGCACGATGTCGGGCGAACTCTCCAGCGCGAGGTCTTCGAAGTCGGCGGCGGTGAGCGCGCGCTGGCGGTGCCACAGGCGCGCCGTGCCGAAGCGCACCACGCGCTCGGCGCTCTCCGGCGGCGCGCCGCCCGCGGCCTGATCGGCGGCGAAAACGCTTTCCACGGTATCGATCGGCGAGACGAGATTGAGCGCGTCGCGCGCGACAACGCTGTTGCCCGGCACGTCGCCGGCGACCGCGCCGAGCTCCGTGCGCCGATAGTGGAAGGCGACGATCGAATCGACGCCGATCGGAGGGATGGCGCCGTGCTTCGCGTCGCCGAAGCGGATCTCGCCCGTGGCTTCATCGAGCGCGTAGACACGGGCGTCGGGAAGCTCGTCGCCGGGATCGACGACCTGATCCCAGAGCACCCAATCGCCGGGGAGAACGTCGTCGTGCAGGACGCGATCGCGCAGTTTGTCGCGTTCTTCGTCGCCGAGCGGCTCTTTGACGCGCAGCTCGAGCGTGCCGTGCAGCACCGGCGGGCGCGCCAGGAAGACGGTGAGATCGGGCGCCCCCTCGGAGGAGCCGAGGAGCTCGCGCGTCAGCGTCTCCGCGGCGGCGGCGAAGACGGCGTTGAGGTAGGCGCCGCGCAGGCTCGGCGTCCATTGGTCCGCGGGGCCGTTGCCGCCCGGCGCGAGGCGGAGCCAGGTGAGGTTCTCGAAGCCGAAGAGCTCCCGCGGCGTCGGCGGGAGGGGGAAGGCCATGGAGAGCAGACCGCTCTCGCCGAGCGCGCGTGTGGCGTCGCCGGCCACGACCGGCACGAAACGGTCGGCGACAAGGGCTTCGATCTTCATCGGCGCGAACTGGTCGTGGAGCGATTCCTTTTCCACGAGCAGGAGGACGTTGACCGGCGTGCCCGCAGGCGTGGCGCTCAGGCCGATGAACAGCGCGCGGCCGGTGGCGGGCGTGGACGACGCGACGGCCGGTGCGGCGGTAGCCGTTGCTGCCGCCGGCGACGCGGCGCGCTCGCCGGGACATTGGCACGGCGGCGGGCACTCTTCCGAAGTTTCGGGCGCCGCAGCGGCGGCACCGGCGAGCCGCCCGAGGGCGACGGCGAGAGGAACGAAGGCCTCGACGATCGCACCGCGGGTGCGATTGGCCTCGCTTTGGTCGCGGAAGGAGCCGCTGTCCTGCGCGATGACGAAGGCCGGGCGTGTGCTTTTGCAAAGCCGATAGGCGATGCGCAGACTCAGTACCGACGGGGGACGGATGCCGTCGGTGGAGCGTTCGATCGTCTGCTTCTTGCCGTCGGGCGAGATGATGACGGTGACCACTTCTTTGCCGTAGTCGCCGCCGATGAGGCGCGCCCGGATCCAGAAGCTCGTCTTTCCCGCCCAATCCATCGGGCGCAGGTCGTCCGGCACGGTGAAGGTCACGGTGCCGCTCCCCTTGAGGTCCTGGGTGGTGTCGATGAGCGGATCGAGCTTCCACCATCCGGTGCCGTTCGCGTACTCCCACGACAGGTCGGGGTTGGTGGTGGTATCGCCGAGCTGCGCGGTCCACTTCTTGATCCGGTCGTCGACCACGAAGTCCGCGTCGGTGCCACTGACCGGTGGCGGGGCGATGATCCAGAAATCGTCGAGAACGACCAACTTCGGCTTGTCGCTCACGACCATGAATGCATTGCCGCGCTGCCGTCCCGGGTCGGCGCCGGGGAAGGTCAGATAGCTGCGATCGAGCAGCGAGACATCCCAGTCGCCATTGGCGTTGGCGGTCGTCGGATCGAGGTGCATTAGGGGTGCGTGGCGGGCCTTGCTCTCCTCGGGGATTTGGTAGGTGATGGAATCACCGGAGTTGGCGTTGGTGATGGTGCGGTCGAGCACGATTGTGGTGCTCGTGCTCGACGGCTGGACTTCGTACAACTCCGTCGTTCCTAGTGATGTGAGGGTGACGGCGATCAGCGTTGTAGGATCCGGGACTGCACCCGTTACTGGCGTGAAGCTGTCGAGCGACGGATCAACCGTCGTCGGGTTCATCGCGCTCTGCCGATAGACGAGCAGCGGTTGGTCGACCGAAGCGACGACATCGAACTCGTACAGCGTGTCGCCGCCGACCGAGAAGCTGACATTGCCGACCGTTTTGAGCTCGGGTCCACTCGCGGTCGGAATGGCCACTTTGTCGTTCGGCTGCAACTGATCTGCGGCCGTGGAGGCGATCACCGCCGTCGCCGGCGTGGTCTGCTTCAGTAATAGACCAGCCACCTTGAGATCGGCGATCAGCACCTGGCTGGCCGTGCCGGGCACGAAGAGGAAGTCATGCAGCAGCGTCGGCGCTCCGCCCGCGGCCCCGAGCTGCGGCGGAACGGGACTGACGACGAATGCCGGCGGCGTGGAGAATGGCTCCCAGAACCCAACCGCGGTCGAGTTGGGGGCATCCTGCAGAGTGAGAACGAAGTTCGGCTGGCCGTTGAGGATGTTGACGTCGATGGAGCGGCCGGTCGTTCCGATAGCATCGAAGTCCACATCGGTCAACGCATTCGCCGTTCCCGAGAGCGAGGCGAGGAGGCGGCGCTTGGGCAGCACCTGCTTGGAGAGGCCCACCAGGAGCAATCCACCGTCGGAACGGAGGACGGCCGCCGGCGCGACGCCCGGGTCAACACCGGTGCGCCGCACCGCGAACTTTGCCTTCGTGGGACCGTTGGGAAACGTGATCTCGTACAGCGCGTCGCCGTCGACGCCGGCCAGGCCGTGCGCCAGCGTGCCGGGGCCGACACCAGGAAGGAATTGCAACTGCTCGAGAATGGGAACGATCGTCTGCAGATCGACGGCGAACGGGTTGTCGTTGACGTCCTGAGTCGTTACCTCCTGCCACCCATTGGGATGATCGAGGTCGAAGGCGAAAAGCTTCTGCCCGCGCAACACGTATAGCCAGCCCGCCCCACCTCCAGTCACACCGAGGTTGACGATGCCATCGATCAGTGCGCTCGGATTGACGACCGGTTTGACCTCGCCGAGGCTCTCCCAGCCGGTCGGTAATCCGCTTTGCATCGCTTGATGCCATATCCACACGGTGCCGCTGGCAGCGACCGCGACGTGCCGATGGGTGTCCGTCTGCCAGATCGCGGCCCGATACTTCGGACGGCGATCGAGCTCGATCGACGGCGCGGTGATGGTCGTTCCGTCCTGTGCGGGGGAGGGTGGCCGAAGCGGACCGAGCTTGTCGCGAGTCAGCGTTCCGCTCGGCGACCGGCTGAAGGTCAATAGATAGAGGTAGCCGTCGCCGGCGACGCCCGCGAAGTGCTCGTCGCCGATCGTGTCGGGCCGCAAGAGCGCCAGCGACTCGAAGCTCGGATCGCCCAGCCCGAACGTCAGCCGCACCTCCGCCCCCGGCTTGGAGAACGCCTCGGGGCAGGCGAGATAAAAGGCGTCGAACTGGCGCGGCTCGCGGCCGAGGGGCAAGAAGACGTTGTCGAGCACCAGCGGCGTGGTGTTGGCCATCCCCTCGGCCTTGGGTGATGGCGTCTTCGGAAAGTCGTCGGGATCGGTGCAGTTTCGGGCGTTGATGCGAATCGCCAACTGGTCGAACTGCGAGGCCGGCCGTCCGATGGGGATGCTCCGGTTGTACGCGCGGATCCAGCGGCACTTCTTGCCGGCGATCTCGCGCATCTCGATCTTTCCCTTCTTCTCCTTGCTCAGGAGCACTGCGTCGGGCTGGTTCTGCGGATCGGCGAGCGTCAGCAGTTGCCAGTCCGTCTCGTCGTTGCCCTCGACCTTCCCCCAGTACTGCCAGGTCACGCCTTCGCGAAGGGCCTGCGCGCCGACGACTGCAATCGTCGCCGGCGTTTCGATGTCGAGCAGCTCCGTCTGACCGAGGTAGAGCGCGTGCTCCTGGCGATTGCGCGCGGCGGGCTCGTAGGGGGCGAACGCCGTGACCTTGCGCAGGACGGCCGCGGCGGGAAGATCGTCGGTGAGGGGCGGGTCGATGGTGATGATCTCTTTTTGCACCTGCTCGATGCGGTATTGCCGTCCCGCCGCTTCGACGACGATGCCGACGGCGAGGCCGGCCTCCGGATCGACCTGCAGCGTCTTCGCGCCGGCGGCGGCGAAGCTCTTCAACTGCCACTGCGACGGCGCTGGCGCAATCGGCTCCAGATCGCTGAGTCCCGGCGCCGGGAGGAAGAAGGCGTCATGGTCCGCATCGGTGCCGACCACCACCTCCAGCCGGCCCGGCAGGAGGCGCACATCGGCCTCCGTCTCGAACACCACGCTCGCGCCGCCGGCGTCGACCTGCAGTTGCACCGGCGCGGTGGTGGGCACCGCGTCGCGCGCGGTATCGGCGAGCTTGAAGACCACCGGCACGCGCGCCGGCCGCGCCGCTTCGCCGCGTACGGCCAGAAAATCGAGCAGGCCGCGCTGCATCTTGTCGCCGGCGCGGTCGAGGCGCTCGGCCACCTCGGAGCTGAAACGGGCGGCGACGTCGAGCAGCGCGCGGCCGAAGTCACGCTCCCCGTCCGCCAGCCCCCACGAGGTGATCCAGGCCTGCGCGCGCGCGCGCAGCTCCGCCGTGAATTCCGGCGTACGGCGCTGGTCGAGATGCGGAGCACTCGGCGCCGTCACGGCCGCCCTCCTTCACGGAAGTAGAAGGGAAAGACCAGGTTGCCGACCTGATTGGTCTTGCGGACGCGATACTCCAACTCGATGAACAGCTGCCCCTCGCTGATGGCCGTTTCGTTGATCGTGACGCCGAGCACTTCGATGCGCGCCTCGCAGCGGCGCATGGCCTCCTCCACCGAGGAGCGGATGCGCTGGATGACCGTGCTGTCGACCGCCTCGAAGACAAAGTCGTGAATGCCGCAGCCGAAGTTCGGGCGCATCACGCGCTCGCCGGGGGAGGTCTCCAGGATGATGAGGATCGACTGGCGGACGTCGTCCTCGAACGCGACGGTGTCCACGAGGCCGGTGCGCGGGTCGAGCTCGACCGGCATCGCCCAGCCGCGGCCGAGGAAGTCCTTGCGCTCGTCGATGAGGTTCTCAGCGCTCATCCGATCATCACCGTCGGCGCCCCGAGCGTGATTGCGTTCGGCGCGCTCGCCTCGATCACCGTGTCTCCCTGCCGCGCGGCGGGCAGGCCTCCGATCATCACCGTGAGGCTTCCCACCCCGACGACGCCGCCGACGTGGGGCTTGCCCGGCGGGTCGACGAGCGGACAGGCATGCGTGTCCGACCCCGCGCGCCACGCCGGCATCCCACCGATCAGCACCGTCGGCGCACCGGGGCCCGGCCCGAGCGGCGTTCCGTGGCTGGTTAGGTCTCCGATGCGTGCAGCGGGTTGTCCCATCGGCCCTCCTTTAGTTGATCTGCACCAGCGACCCGCGGATGGTCAGCGTGGCATTGGCCTTCAGCTCCAGGGTGCCGGTGGCCTCGATGGTGATGGCGGCGGCCTTGATGTTGAGCTGCCCGGTGGCCTCGATCGTCATCGCACCGCTGTTGCTGTCGACCTTGACCTGGTTGCCGCGCTCGTCCTTCACCGTGAAGCCGTTGTCGTCGAAGGTGATCTGGCGGCCCTTCTCGTGCGCCAGCTCCACTACGCCCTGCGCGCCGTCGTCGAAGAGGAGGTAATGCTTCTTGCGCGACTTGAAGATCCGCTTGTCGTTCTTGCCGTCGTCGTTGGCCAGAGGCGGCTTGTCTTTCCCGTTCCACAGCGCGCCGAGGATGTAGGGGAAGCGCAGGTCTTCGCGCTCGAAGATGACCAGCACTTCGTCGCCCACCTCGGGGATCGTGACCAGGCCGCGGCCGGCGCCGGCCATCGGCGTGGCCAGCCGCGCCCAGTAGCTCTCGCTCGGCTTCTCGTGCCACGGGAAGCGGACCTTGACGCGGCACAAGCCGTCGGGGTCTTTGTTCTGCGTGACCAGCCCGATGCCGACGCTTTTGAGAAAGCCGCCCTCTTCGAGGGTGGTCTCGCGCGGCCCCGGTTCCAGGATGCTCATAGACCCGTCTCCTTCACGTTGAAGCGCGTGCGATAGCCGTTCGCGTCGATCTTGTGCGTCGCTTGCTGGATGTAATAGGTCTTGGAGAAAAACTTCCCGAGCTTGCTGAGCTTCACGTTGCGGTCGGGGCGGATCTCGGGCAGGCCGATGGCTTCCCCCTCGCCGGTGACGAACTGTTTGGCGCATTCGTTCAGCACTGCTTTGGCGCGCCGGTTGGCTTCGGCCTGCGTGAACACCGGCTGACGGAGGCGGAGCGTCGGCTTCTTGTCGGAATCGCGCACGAATTCGGCGAGGAACTGTCCGCCGCTCTTACCGGTGCGCCCCGACTCCTCGCCGGCGCTGGCGCGGCCGATGATCGGTTTCTTGGTGCTCGGATTCCAGCCGAAGAGCTCGACCTCGGAGACCTGTCCGGCCAGGTTCGCGGTCGGCTTGAAGCTCAGGAGACCCTGTCCGTAAATGAGTTCCACCACCGCCGTAGCGTTGTCGTTCGGCGGGGCGAAGTGCAGCTTCTTTTTCTCGTCGACGTAGAACTCGAAATGATTTCGATCAGCCAGCTTCTTCAGGAACGCCCAATCGCTCAGGTTGTTCTGTTCGAGCTGCGCATTGAGCACCTCGGTGCTCTGCACGGCGGCGCCGAGGTTGTTGTGGCTGGCGATGTAGCGGACGGCGTCGCTGTCGAGGGCGTCGGTCCAGGTGCGGGAGATCGTGCCGAGGGTGAGCATGTAGGCGTGGTCCATTCCGGAGATGGTCAGCTCGGGGGAGCCCCCCTCGGGGAAGCTGGTGGAGATCTCCTTGATCACGCCGCACACCGCGGTGGGCGTCGAGCGGGCGTCGCCGTATCCCATGCAGATCTCCACCTCGGTGCCGAATTTGAGAAGGCTCAGCACGTCGCCTCCGCGGCCGGTCCGGAAGATCTGCAGCGCGTGGTCGTAGCAATTCGTGACGGTGAAGCTGAACACCGAGGCCGCGGCGAGCTTGAGGTCGACCTCCACCTGGCTGACGGGGATGAGCAGATCGCGCATCACGTCGTCGCGGCCGAGGCGCACGGCGTAGGACGGCGCGTAGAAGTCGCCGTAGGTCTTAGCGAGCGTTGCCAGCTGTTTCATGGGGGTTCTCGATCGGAGGCAACTGCAGCCGGTCGCCCGGCGCGATCTCGCGAGGATCGTCGAGATCGTTCGCCTCCGCGATGCGCGTCCATTCGTTGGGATCGTCGTATTCCCTCGCTGCGATCAGCCAGAGCGCGTCCCGCCCCACCACAACGCGGCGTTTGGTCTTGTCGGCCGACTCGCGCCGCGGATCTTCGAGCTGCTGCCGCAGCGTGCGGTACTCCTTGAAGCTGACGGTGAGCGTCACCCGTGCCGGGATGCCGCTGGGATGGAACATCGTCACCTTCCGCGTCACCTTCTCGATGACCGCGGAGAAGTCCATCGGCCCCCAGTTGAAGCGCACCGGCGGCGGCGCGTGCAGGTCGCGGTCGATGTCGAGGAGCTTGGAGATGGCCAGGAGACGCGCCATGAGCGGCGCCGGCTCCGGCAGCAGCCGCGACGTCGGCCCTCGGGGATCGGTGTAGTCGTCGAGGAAGAGATCCATGGTGAGCGTGCTGCTCTCGCCGTTCACGAACTGCAGGAGGGGCGAGGTGAGGCCCGGGACCGGCGTGGACTTGTAGGAGTTCGATTTTTCGAAGGTGTACTCGTTGGGATTGAAGAGCACGGGAATGACCACGCCCGCGAACTGACCGTCGAGAACGGTGATGATGGCTTTCAAGAGCGGACCGATGCTCATGCCGTCCTCACAGTCCCCGCCGCTCGCGCTCGATGCGCGCGCGGCGCTCCACGCGGCGAATCACGTCATCGGTCAGCCGATCCAGCAGAGCGCCGTCGAGATCCTTCAGTTGCAGCGCCGGCCGGCTGGCGTGCGCCGGCTCTTCGCGCATCGCCGCCGAACGGGCATCCGAAAGTCCTGTCCCGATGGCGACTTCGCTCGCTGGGCGCGGCGCGCTGCGCCACACGAGCTCGGGCGGGCGGCCCGGCGACATGAGTCGCAGGCGAGTCCCGCCTTCCCGCGTACGACGCCGCGCGGGAGAGGCGGCGGCGGCCGTGGCGAGCCGGTGGAAAGTCCGCAGCTCGCGCGTGTGAATGCGCGACAGCCACTCGACGGAGCGCGTTCTGAAAGTGGAGCGCAGCGGCCGTGCCTCCGCTGTCATAGCGCCGGCATGGCCGGCGCACTCCACAACAGGTGCGAAGACGCGCGTGGCGAAGGAGCTCGCCCGCAGCAACGTCATCAGAGTCTCTCGCCCCGCGGAAGCGGGGAGAGGGGGACGAGCAGCACTCGTCGATCGGTAGGGGCGCACAGCGTGCGCCCACGATCCAGCCGGGCGCACGCTGTGCGCCCCTACCGTGTGAATCCCGAACGAGGAGCTCGACCTCACGATCGTGGAGTGATGACGGCGGAATGCTCTTTCCGTTCGCGAGAGCGAGGAGCGCACGTCCTCGCGCCGGTGCCGTTCGCGCACGGACTCGCGGAAGCGATGGTGACTATGCGCCAGTGATGCGTGCGCGATGACCGTCGTGCGATCGCCGCCGAGGCGCAGATGGAGATGAAGATGAAGATGAAGATGAAGGCGACTCAGCCAGACGGTCGCCGCCGTGCGGCCGACGCGTCTCTGCTCCGGCCGTTTTCGCTGCCGCCTCCAATAGAGTGCAATGGGACGCCAGAGCGGCCTCCTCATGTTGCCTTCCTCATCCCGTGGTGCACGATCTCCAGGCTTTCCATCACCACCTGCGCCTGCTGGGCGTCGAGATCCGAGGCCGTCCACTTGACCGGAATGGCGTGCTCGAGCTGCCACGACCACACGCGGTCGCCGGCCTCGTCCTGCAGGCGGATCCAGATGGTCTTGCGCTCGACCTGGCCCTCTGCCGCGTCGAGCGCCCATCGCCAGAGATCGTCGAGAGCGAGGCCGCGCTCCAGCACCACGGCGGGGTAAGTCACCTGCGTGACCAGCTTGTGCTCGTAGTCGTTGACGCCCCCTTCGCGATACGACTCGTGCCTCACCTCGCGCGAGAGGCCCTTGACGCGCATGAAGCCGCCGCTGACAATCCCTTCGATCTCCAGCAGGAAGCGGAATCCGCGCAGAGGGTCATGGCGAGCCATCGGTGTGGGGCCTCAAACATCAAACGGATTGGACGGCGCGCCGTCGAGCGCGCGGTTGATGGCCGAGATCTCGCGGCACCACCGCCGCCGCTCGCGGTGCTCCAGCCGCATGAGCTGGTCGCGAGACCAGTGGAAGTGATGGGCGATGAAGGCCATCTCCTCGTAAAGCGCCTTTACGGGATAGGCCTTCATGCTTCCCCCACGGCGGAGATCCTTCGCGGCCGGTTGTCCGAGGCAAGCGCCGCGTCGGCTTCCTCGCCCGAGTTGAACGTCTCGTAGAGCCGCTCCAGATAAGCGAGGTCGGAGGCAAACAACCCCTCGATGATGCCGGTGTGAACGTCCGGCAGGGCGCCTAAGCGGGTGATCACCCGTGCCAGAACAATGACGGCGAGATAGGCCTCGTTCTGTTGTACGCGCGGGTCGCGTAGCGGCAGGATCTCGTCGGCCGCGGTGGCCAGGCGCATGGTGCCGCGCCGGTGCAGCGTTCCGGCGTCGTCGAGGTAGCCCTTGGGCAGCTCGAACTCGATCTCGGTCTTGAAGGCAGCGTGGGCGTTCATGGCTCTCTCCTCTACGCCACCCGCTCGATGCCTTCGTTGGCCAGCTCGAGCAGCTCGATGATCACTTCATTGCCCTTGGCGTTGAGATCGCTCGGGTCATACTTGACCGGCCAGGCGTCGGTGATGACGAAGCGCGCGGCGTCCTGCCCGGCCTCGTCCTGCACGACGATGACGACTTTCTTTCGCCGGTCCTTGATGAGGCCCGCGGAGATGTCGGTGAACCACTTGTAGAGATCGAGCGCAGTGCCGCCGATGGTCAGGCCCCACTTGAGGGTGATGTTCCCGTACTTGGTGAGGCCTGAGAGCTTTCGCACGTGGGGCGCGTCAGTGCCTTCGCGGTAGTCGACGGCGTCGATGCTCGTCTCGGCGATCATGACTTCGCTGAATCCGGCCTGGGCGATGCTGTCGATCTCCAGCCGGTAGCGGAAATTGCGCAACGGATCGATGCGTGCCATCGCTTGCTCCTAGCTCTTGAACTCAGCGGTGTTCTGGAAGATGCGGAAGATGACGAATTCGGCGGGGCGAACCGGCGCGATGCCGATCTCGCAGATGAGCCGCCCGTTGAGGATGTCGTCCTGCGACATGGTGGTGCGGTCGCAGGTGATGAAGAACGCCTCCTGCTCGGTACGGCCGAAAAGAGCGCCGAGCCGCCACTGTCCTCGCAGGAAGAGGCGAATGGTGTCGATCACGCGCGCCCAGAGGCGGTCGTCGTTCGGCTCGAAGACGACGAACTGCGTGCCGTCGTAGATGGAATGCTCCAGGAAGATGAAGAGCCGCCGCACCGGAACGTACTTCCAGAGGGCGTTGGAGCTGATGGTGCGCGCGCCCCAGATGCGAATGCCGCGGCCCGGAAAGCTGCGGATCGCATTCACGCCGCGCGGATTGAGGACGTCCTGGGTGTTGTCGGTGATGTCGAACTCGAGACTGAGGACGCCGCGCACCGTCTCGTTGGCCGGGGCCTTGAAGACGCCGCGCTCGTTGTCGGTGCGTGCATAGACGCCGAGGACGTGGCCTCCGGGCGGAATCAGCTTGTTCGCCCCGGTGCGCGGATCCGAGGTCACGATCCAGGGGTAATAGAACGCCGCGTACTGGCTGTCGGCGACGTCGTTTCGCGGATTGAGATTGTTGGTGTTGCTCTGGCCCCTGACGCTGTCGACGACGGCGAAGCGGAAGCGCTGCCGCTCGCAGTGCTCGACGACGGCCTTGGCCACGACGGTGTCGGCACCCGGAGCATAGACGAGCGCCACCTCGCGAAAGGGATCGCGCTCGAGCGCGGCCAGCCCCTGATCGACGTTGGTGCCTTTGAAGTCGTCGTCGCCGAGGGAATTCGTGTCGTCGGTGCCTCCGGCAAGGAACTGCGCGGCGTTTCCCGGCTTGGCCCCCGCGGCGGCGTCCGCGTTGCGGACCAGGATGCCGAGCGCGGAGCTGTCCGGACCCTGGTTCGTGTTCCCCTTGGCGAGATCGATGAACGGGAACCGCTTGCCGTAAAAGTTGGGCGACGACTCGTTGGCATCCAGATCGTCGAAGTCCTCGATGTACTGCGGCCCGGGCGTCTTCTGACGGTTCTGCGGGTCGAACGGATCGAAGGGCTCGGCGCCGGCCTGGAAGTACGCCAGGCGCAGGCGGAACCCGACCGCGGTGCCGTCCGGCTTCTTCGTGGTGCCGTCGTCGACGCGCACGAAGAGGCGCGTTCCCCAAAAACCTGGGCCGGCCGCGCGCACGGTGAACGGGCCGAACGC
>Ga0070693_100000461_pt1 | contig 18262 bp, 14 predicted proteins | sample KBSK1103metaG_FD_65472 | JGI IMG/M metagenome (GOLD analysis project Ga0070693, IMG submission 65472) | Corn, switchgrass and miscanthus rhizosphere microbial communities from Kellogg Biological Station, Michigan, USA - KBS K1-10-3 metaG | ecosystem: Host-associated > Plants > Roots >...
AGGGCCAGTCCGCCGGAGCGACGAAGGCGAGCGTCCACCACCAGGCCAATGGAAACAGCAGCACCGGCGCCAGCACGATCGGTACCGCGCGAAACATGCCCGGCTGGAAGCGCACCGAGCCCAGCCGCCAGCCATGCGCCGTGCGTTCGGGCACGAGCGTCGGGAATTGCGGCCGCGCGCCGAGCAGCAACGCGACCAGCCAGTGCGCAAACTCGTGTGCGACAGTTCCAGGCAACGCGGCCAGCGCGTAGGCCCACATGCCCAGGCGACCGCTCAGCCGGATCAGCAGGAAGGCGATCGCCACCGGCAGCAGGGCCTCGGGCGCGGGCAGCGGCGGCGCCTGCAGCGCCAGCCAAGACAGGCCTTCCATGCAGGGCCGCTCAGTCGGCCGGCACGGTGCGCGTGCGCGCCCACTCGCGCAAGCCCTGCACCTGCTCGGCCATCAGCACCGACAGCGGGCGCGTGCCGCGCAGCTCGGCAACCATCCTGGCCTCGTCCACCGGCGTCTTCTCGGCATGCGCGGCATACAGCGCGCTGACGATCGCCTGTTCGATCTCGGCGCCCGAAAACCCGTCGCTGGCATCGACCAGGGCATTGAGCGAGAACGCGCCGTAATCGACTTTCCGCTTGTCCAGGTGCAGGCGGAAGATCTCGCCGCGCGCGGCGGCGGTCGGCAGGTCGACGAAGAAGATCTCGTCGAAGCGGCCCTTGCGCAGCAGTTCGGGCGGCAGCTCCTGAACCGCGTTCGCGGTCGCCACCAGGAACACGCGCGACTTGCGCTCGGCCATCCAGGTGAGGAAGTAGCCGAGCACGCGGCGCGACACGCCGCCGTCATCGCCGCCGGTGGACGAGGACAGGCCCTTCTCGAGTTCGTCGATCCACAGAACGCAGGGCTCGAGTTGCTCGGCCGAGTGCAGTGCATCGCGCAGGTTCTTTTCGGTCTCGCCGTGGTACTTGTTGTAGAGCGTGCCGAAATCCAGCCGCACCAGCGGCACGCCGAAGCCGCCGGCCACCGCCTTGGCCGCCAGCGACTTGCCGCAGCCCTGCACGCCGAGCAGCAGCACGCCCTTGGGCGGGTCGAGGCCGACCGGCAGTTCGCCGCTGGTGAAGGTCTCGCGCCGGTGCCCGATCCAGGTCTTCAGGCGCGCCAGGCCGGCGACGTCGGAGAAACGCGCCGTGTCGTATTCGAAATGCAGGTGGCCGCTCTTGTTGAGCAGTTCGAACTTGAGCTTGGACAGCTCGGGCAGGTCGTTCTCGCCGAGCGCGCCGTCGCGGAAGATCAAATGCCGCGCGATGCGCCGCGCCTCCACCAGCGTCAGGCCGCGCAGGTTGCGCACGATCGCGCCCAGCAGCGGCTTGTCCACTACCACGCGGCGGCCGCCGTTCTCGCGCTGGTACAGCTCCACCTCGTCCTTGAGCAGCTTCAGCAGCGCGTTCTCGTCCGGCAGCATGAGCGAGAAGCGCACCGCCAGCGCCTCCAGCTCGGGCGGCAGCTCGATCTTGCTGCCGACCATCACGATCGTGTGCTCCTCGCTGCCGCGCCGGTCCAGGATCTCGCGCAGCATGCGCTGCGTAGTGGCGTAGCCGAGGTAGGGCACCACGTCCAGCAGCAGGTAGATGCCGCGCTGGTCGTGCGCCTTGATCGCCTGCAGGGTGGTGGTGATGTCCGGCGGGACTTCGGACGGATCCTCGCGGTCGAGGTCGACGCGGCGCATGCCTTCGGTGATCGACCAGCGGTACAGCGCGCGCCACACATTGGTCAGCACGTGGCGGAACAGGTCCACCACCCGTGCCTCGTCCGGCGTCTCGATCACGATCAACGGCGTGTTGGCCCGCACCAGCGAGCTCAGGTCCTGCAGTTCCGACATGCGTGCATCCGGCCTTTTTCAGCAGCGTGGGCGACAGGCCGCCACGATACCGCGTGCCGGGTCAGCCTGCGCGCAGCATCGCGGCAATGGCATCGCCGGCGTCGCGGCCATCGCGCACCGCGTTCACCACCAGGTCGGCGCCGCGCACGTTGTCGCCGCCGGCGTACACACGCGCTGCCGCCGTCTGCTGCGGGCGCTCGCCGTCCACGCGGATGCGGCCGTGCAGGCCGGGCGCGGCACCGGCCGCGTGCACGACGATGCCGGCGTCGGTGAGCCACTCGGGCGGGCTCGGCCGGAAGCCGAACGCGACGATCACCACGTCGGCGTCGAGCACGCGCTCGGCCTGCGCCCCGGCGTCGAACACGCGCAGCCCGGTGACGTGGGTCGCGCCCTCGATCGCCAGCGGCTGGCAGTGGAAGTGGAAGGCGACGCCTTCCTCGCGTGCACTGGCGACCTCGCGCCGCGAACCGGGCATGTCGGCTTCGCCGCGGCGGACGATGCAAGCCACCTCGGCGGCCCCCAGGCGCACCGCGGTGCGCACGCAGTCCATCGCGGTGTCGCCGCCGCCGAGCACGCGCACGCGCTTGCCGCGCAGGTCGGGCAGGCCGAAGGCGGCTGGCGCGGCATCTTCCGACTCCCACACGCGGCGCGCGTTGCGCAGCAGCAGTTCCATCGCCGCGTGCACGCCGGGCAGGCCGTGGCCGGGCAGGTCGCAGGCCACGGCCTTCTCGGCGCCGGTGCCGACGAACACCGCGTCGAAATCTCGGCGCAGTTTGGCAAACAGCGCGGCGTCCACCTCGGTGTCGAGCACGAAGCGCACGCCCATCGCCTCCAGCACGGCGCGGCGCGTGCGGATCACCGCGCGCGCCAGCTTGAACGGCGGGATGCCGAAGCTGAGCAGGCCGCCGACCTGCGCATGCCGGTCGAACACCCAAGCCTCGATGCCGGCGCGTGCGAGGCGATCTGCGCAGGACAGGCCCGCGGGCCCGGCGCCGATGATCGCAACGCGCTTGCCGGTGCTGCGCACCGCCGACAAATCGGGGCGCCAGCCGGCGCGGAACGCGTCATCGACCAGCGTGCGCTCGAGCGCGCCGATCGTCACCGCCTCGAAGCCGGTCTCCAGCGTGCAGGCGCCCTCGCACAGGCGATCCTGCGGGCAGACGCGGCCGCAGATCTCCGGCAAGGGATTGGTCGCGTGCGCCAGTTCCGCCGCCTCGAACAGGCGGCCCTCGCGGTGCAGGTCGAGCCAGCGCGGGATCGCGTTGTGCAGCGGGCAGCCCCACTGGCAGTAGGGATTGCCGCAATCCAGGCAGCGCCCGGCCTGCGCGGCGCCGTCCTCCGGCGCGTACTCGCCATAGGGCTCGGCCCAGTTGGTGATACGCACCGCCGCGGGAAGCACGCGCGGCAGCCGGCGCGGCAACTCGAGGAACTGCAGCGGCGGGCCGCTCATGCCGCCGCCCGCAGCGATTCGGCCAGAGACTCGAGGCTGGCGGCCTTGGGCTTGACCAGCCAGAAGCGCCCGGCGACGTCGCGGAAATCCTCCAGCATCGCGCGCCCGCGCAGGCTGCCGGTGGCCGCGACGTGGCGCGCCACCAGCGCGCGCAGGTGCTGGCGGTGGTGTTCCATGCCCTCGGGCGTGATGCGCACCAGTTCGACCAGGTCGGCGTTGTAGCGGTCGACGAAATCGCGCTCGGCGTCGAGCACGTAGGCCAGGCCGCCGGTGAAGCCGGCGCCGAAGTTCATGCCGCAGCGGCCGAGCACCACCACCTGGCCGCCGGTCATGTACTCGCAGCCGTGGTCGCCGACGCCTTCCACCACCGCGGTCGCGCCCGAGTTGCGCACGGCGAAGCGCTCGCCGGCGCGCCCGGCCGCGAACAACTCGCCGCCGGTGGCGCCGTACAGGCAGGTGTTGCCCAGGATTGGCGCCTCGTGCGCGGCTTGCCGCGCGCCCGCGGGCGGGCGCAGCACGATGCGGCCGCCACCCATGCCCTTGCCGACGTAGTCGTTGGCTTCGCCAGTGAGTTCCAGCGCCAGGCCGGGCACGTTCCACGCACCGAAGCTCTGGCCGGCAACGCCGTCGAAGCGCAGCACCATGGGTGCGTCCGCCGGCAGCCCGGCGTCGCCATGCTTGCGCGCGATGACACCCGACAAGCGCGCGCCGATGCTGCGGTCGCGGTTGCACAGCGGATAGCGCGCCTCGAAGGGCAATCCGTGTGTGATCGCGTCATCGGTATCCGCCGCGATGCGCGCGGCGAGCAGGCCCGGATCACGCGGCGGGTTGCGCGCTTCCACGCAGGCGCGCGGTGCAGACGCGGGCGCGCCGCCATCGCCCAGCAACGGCGCGAGGTCGAGCCCGCGCTGCCGCGCCGTCTCGCCGGGCAGCGCTTCAAGGAGGTCCAGGCGACCGGCGAGGTCAGCCAGCTTCGCGACGCCGAGGCGCGCGAGCCAGCAGCGCACGTCGTCGGCAACGAAACGGAAAAACTGCATCGCCATCTCCGGCGCGCCGCGGAAGCCGGCCTCGCGCAAGGCGGGCAACTGCGTGGCAATGCCGGTGGCGCAGCTGTTGAGGTGGCAGATGCGCAGGTACTTGCAGCCCAGCGCGACCATCGGCGCGGTGCCGAAGCCGAAGCTTTCGGCGCCGAGGATCGCCGCCTTCACCACATCCAGGCCGGTCTTCAATCCGCCGTCCACCTGCAGGCGCACGCGGCCGCGCAGTCCCTGCGTGCGCAGCGCCTGCTGCACTTCGGCGATGCCCAGTTCCCAAGGCCCGCCGGCATGCCGGATCGAGGACACCGGCGAGGCGCCGGTGCCGCCGTCGTAGCCGGAGATCGTGATCAGGTCGGCGTAGGCCTTCGCCACGCCCGCCGCCACCGCGCCGATGCCGGCGTGCGCGACGAGCTTCACCGACACCAGCGCATCGGGGTTGACCTCCTTGAGGTCGTAGATCAGTTGCGCCAGGTCCTCGATCGAATAAATGTCGTGGTGCGGCGGCGGCGAGATCAGGCCAATGCCCGGGCGCGCATGGCGAAGCCGCGCGATGGTCGCGTCCACCTTGTGGCCAGGCAGCTGCCCGCCCTCGCCGGGCTTGGCGCCCTGCGCCATTTTGATCTGTAGCACTTCGGCGTTGACCAGGTAACCCGCGGTGACGCCGAAGCGCCCGGACGCGACCTGCTTGATCTTGGAGCGGCGCTCAGTGCCGTGGCGGGCCGGGTCTTCGCCGCCTTCGCCGGAGTTGGAACGCGCGCCGAGCCGGTTCATCGCCGTCGCCAGCGCCTCGTGTGCCTCGGGTGACAACGCACCGAGCGACATGCCGGCCGAATCGAAGCGCGGCAGGATGTCGGCGGCGGGCTCGACGTCGTCGAGCGCGATGGCGCGTGCGGGTTCCACGCGCAGGCGGAGCAGGTCGCGCAAGGTGGACGCCGGCCGCCCGTCCACTGCGTCGGCATAGGTCTGGTAGTCGGCGACGTCGCCGCTGCGCACCGCGCGTTGCAGCGCGCCGACGATCACCGGGTCGTACAGGTGCCGCTCGCCGCCGGGGAGCGCCTTCAGCAGGCCGCCGGCCTCAAGGTCGGCGCCGTCGTCGTCCGCGCGCGCGGCCAGCAGGCGCGCATCGGCCTCGAGTTCTGCAAAGCCCGCGCCGCCCACGCGCGAAGGCAGGCCCGGGAAACAGCGCGCCACGACTTCCGGCGCCAGCCCGACGATCTCGAACGCGCCGGCGCCGCGATAGCTGCCGATCGTGCTGATGCCAAGCTTGGACAGGATCTTGAGCAGGCCCTTCTTGATACCGCGCCGGTACGAGCGACCGAACTCCGCGGCCTGGTGCCCGGGCTTGTCGGCCAGGATGCCGTGGCCGGCCAGCGCGGCCAGCGTCTGGTAGGCGAGGAAGGGATACACCGCGGTGGCGCCGACGCCGACCAGGCAGGCGATCTGGTGCGCGTCGCGCGCGGCCGCCGTCTCCACCAGCAGGTTCGCTTCGCAGCGCAGGCCTGCGCGCACGAGGTGGTGATGGATCGCACCGGTCGCGAGCAACGCCGCCACCGCCACCGCATCGTCACTCGGCGGATAGCGGTCGGTCAGCAGCACCAGCACCGCGCCGTCGCGCACCGCCGCCTCGGCCTTGGCGCACAGGCGGTCGAGCGCGGCCGGCAGCGATTCGCCCTCGTGCAGGTACAGCTCCAGTTGCGCGCGTGCATCGGCGAACTGCGGCAGCGCCCACAGCTGGCGCAGCTTGCGCTGCGAGAGCACCGGCGAGTTGAGCATCACTTGGCGCGCGTTGTCCGGCGACAGCGCGAACACATTGCCCTCGCGGCCGATCTGCGTGGCCAGCGACATCACCAGCGATTCGCGCAGCGGGTCGATCGGCGGGTTGGTCACCTGCGCGAAGCCCTGGCGGAAATAGTCCGACAGCGGGCGCACCTGCGCCGACAGCACCGCCAGCGGCGTGTCGTCGCCCATCGAGGCGGTCGGCTCCTGTTCGGTCTCGGCCAGCACGCGCAGCACGCTGTCGCGCTCCTCGCGGCTGAGCTGGAAGCGCTTCTGGAAGCGCCGCAGCGTGGCCGCGTCGAACGGCTCGGCGGCCAGCGCCGGATCGATCAGCTCGGTGGACAGGTAGGTGATGCCCTGCTTGAGCCAGCGCTTGAACGGCGCGCGCGATGCGTTGATCGCGTCGATGTCGGTGGACTGCAGCAGCGTGCCCTTGGCGAAGTCCACCGCGAGCATCTCGCCCGGGCCGAGTTTGCCGCGCGCGAGCACGTGTTCGGGCGCGACGTCGACCACGCCGGCCTCGGAGGCCACCACGAACAGGCCGTCATCGGTCAGCAGCCAGCGCGCCGGGCGCAGGCCGTTGCGGTCGAGCGCGCAGGCGGCGTAGGCGCCGTCGCACAGCACCAGGCCCGCCGGCCCGTCCCAGGGATCCAGGCTCAGGCCGAAGTATTCGTAGAAGGCCGCCAGGTCCGGGTCGCGGTACTCGAGCGCCGCTGTTGCGGGGGGTACCAAGATTCGCATGGCCTGCAGCACGTCGAGGCCGCCGCGCAGCAGCACTTCGAGCATGTTGTCGAGGCTCTGCGAATCCGAGCCGTCGAGCGACACCATCGGCTGCAACAACTCGAGGTCGAGCCGCGGCGTCTGCCAGCGCGCGCCGCGCGCCAGCGCCCAGTGGCGGTTGCCCTGGATGGTGTTGATCTCGCCGTTGTGCGCGAGCAGGCGGAACGGCTGCGCGCGTTCCCAGGCCGGTGCGGTGTTGGTGGAGAAGCGCTGGTGGAAGACGGCCGCGCTCGCGCGCAGGTCGGCGCGGGCCAGGTCGGGATAGAAGCGCGGCAGGTCGTCGGGCAACACCATCGCCTTGTAGCCAAGCGTGTGCCGCGACAGCGTCACCACGTGGAAGCCGGCGCGCGCGGCATCCGCTCCGGCCGAACCTGCGACGCGCTGCTCGGCGTCGCGCCGCGCCAGGAACAGGGCGCGCTCGATGTCCTCGGCCGCGACCAGCGTGGCATCGGCGACGTCGGTGAATACCTGCACGATGCGCGGCCGGTTGCCCTCGGCGATCGGCCCGCAGTCGGCCAGCGAAAGCGGCACGTCGCGCCAGCCCGCGACGCGCAGGCCCTGCGCCTGGAGCGCCTCGCGCAGCAGCGCGCGCGCTTCATCGCCGGCATCGGCGTCGCGCGGCAGGAACACCATGCCGCAGGCGGGATCCCGGCCGAGCGAAATGCCCGCCTCGCGCGCCAGTGCGCGGACGAAGGGTTCGATGCCGCGCAGCAGCAGGCCGCAACCGTCGCCGCTGCGGCCGTCGCCGCCGACCGCGCCGCGGTGCGCGAGCCGCGCGAGCGCGACCAGCGCCGCGTCCACGACCGCCCGCGTGGGTGTGTCGTCGAGACGCGCGATCAGCCCGAAGCCGCAGCTGTCGCGCTCGACGCCATCGTAAAGTCCACGCGCCTCGATCATGGTGACCCTCCGCCTCGACCGTGACATGCGTTTTTAGAGTTTGTGTTCGGTTGTGTGGCTGGTGTTGTAGCCGGACACGGGGCTCCTGCCCCGGTCCGGCGCACGCATCGAAATGCGTGGATTTCGACGCGCGCCGCTCCGGCCGCTTCGCGGCCTCCGCGTTGGCACATCCCTGTGCCAAATCCATCCCCGCGTTCGGACCGTGGCATTCCCGAATGCGGCGGAATCCTACGGTGAGGGCGGCCCGTCGCCCTTCCGCCGGTTCAGGCGGGGAGGTAGAGTCGGGGTTCGCCCATCCGGATGGAGGCTCGACGCATGCGCACGGTGCTGGTCGCTAGTTCGAAGGGGGGCGCGGGCAAGACGACCCTGGCCACCAACCTTGCCGCCTGGTTCGCCCTGGAGGGCAAGCGCACCGCGCTGCTCGATGCCGACCGCCAGCACTCGGCGACGCGCTGGGCCGAGAAGCGGGCCGGCCTGTCGAGCGCCGTGCTGCCGCTGGACGGGACGCGCCGCGGCTGGGAAAACCGCCTGCCCAACGACATCGAGCGCCTGGTCGTGGACGCCGCAGCCGGCGCCATGGGCGAGGACCTCGACTCCGTGCTGGCCAAGGCCGACGCGGTGCTGGTGCCGGTCAATCCCTCGATCATCGACCTCGAGGCGACCGTGCCCTTCCTCAATTCGCTGGCGATGCACCCCCGGATCAAGAAGGGGAAGCTGCCGGTCGCCCTGGTCGGCAACCGGCTCAAGCCCTGGACCAGCGCCTCGCAGCAGGCGGTCGGGCAGCTCAAGGCCTGGCCTTACCCGGTCGTGGCTGAACTGCGCGACACCCAGGCCTACGTGCTCATGGTCGCGCTCGGCAAAAGCGTGTTCGACTATCACAGCGAACAAATCCGCGGCCACCAGGATGACTGGGCGCCGCTCTTGAAGTGGCTCAGGAAGGTGCTCTGATGCGGGAACTGGTGCTGTTGCGGCATGCGCACGCGGAGCCCGCGGCGAGCGGGCAGTCCGACGAGGACCGCGCCCTGTCGCCGGAGGGCCGCGCCGAGGCCGAAGCCGCCGGCCAATGGCTGCGCCAGCACGGCTACGTGCCCGAGCGCGTGCTGGTGTCGCCGTCGCGGCGCACCCGGGAGACGCTGGAAGCCGTGCTCGGCGTGCTCGGCTACGTCGAGCAGCGCGCCGACCGGCGCATCTACGAGGCCACCCCGGGCACGCTGATGCAGGTGCTCGACGAGCACCGCGAGCTTGGCCGCGTGCTCCTGGTCGGGCACAACCCGGGGCTGGAACAACTCGCCTCGCTGCTCGCCTCGGGCCAGTCGGGCGACTTCCGCGGCATGCCGGCCGGCGGCGTCGCGGTGTTGCGCCTGCCGGCCGAGGCCCCGCTCGAGCCCGGCGTCGCCCAACTCGCCGCCTTCTGGTGGCCATGAGCCGATGGCGCCTGCGCGGCACCGCCCCGGCGCCGGCGGGACGCGCGCGTCGCTGAGCCGCCTGGCCGCGGGCGCCATCCTGGCGCTGGCGGCCGCATCGGGCAGTCTCCACGCTGAAACCCCTGCGCGTCCGCGCGCGCCTGCGCCGGATCCCGGCGCCGCCACAACCGCCACTTCAACCGCCGCCGCGCCGGCCAAGGCTCCCGTGGATCCAGGACCAAAGGCCGCGGCCAGCGCCGGCGGAGACGACGTGCAGGCGATCGATTCTCGCCGCTCCAGCGCGGGCTTCCTGGTGACCCTGCGCTTGCGCGGCCCGGCCGAAGGCCGCATCCCCGGCGTGTCCGGCGCCTTGCACGGCAGCGCCGCGACCGGCTGGCGCGTGGACGTGCGCCTGGACGCGAAAGGCCTGCGCTTCGCCGGCCCGCAGTGGATGGAGCGCGCGACCCGGTCGCCGGCCTTCCTGGCAGTGGACCGCTATCCGTCGATCCGCTTCGCCTCAGCGCGCTTCGACGACGCGCTGCTGCGCTCGGGCGGCGTGCTCGCAGGCGAGCTGACCTTGCGCGGCCAGCAGCACCCGGTCTCCTTCACCATGTTGCCGCCCGGCTGCGCCCGGCCCGGCCGCGACTGCGACATCCGGGTCGAGGGCGCGGTCAGCCGCCGCGACTTCGGCATGACCGCGCACCGCGCGATGGTGCTTGACCGCGTGGACCTCCACATCCGCGTCCGCCTGCGCGGGACGCCGCCGTGAGCCACCTTGAGGCTGACGCCGTGAGCCTGCCGCCGTGAGGCAAGCGTCGTGAGCAAGCGCGCGCGCGCCGGCGCCCGCCTGCCGGTGGGCGCGGTGCTGCTGGCGCTGCTGCTGTTCGCGACGGGCTGTGCGTCGGTCTCGCGCAACGAGCGCATGCACGCCGCGGACATCGCCGCCGACCTGCAGCAGACCACGCTCGCCTGCGCCCACTGCGCGGTTGGCTCGCCGCTGCTCGCGCTCGGCGATGCGGCGCGCGCCGAATCGGCGCCCGGGCTGCCGCGGCACGAGCTGGTGCTCCTGGACACCGGACAGGACGCGCTGCTGGCGCGCGTCCACCTGATCCGCGCCGCGCGCACCAGCGTGGACCTGCAGACCTTCCATTTCGCCCGCGACGAGGCCGGCCGCGTCGTGCTCGACGCGCTCAAGGACGCCGCCCTGCGCGGCGTGCGCGTGCGCCTGATGCTCGACCCGCTCAGCGGCCTGCCCGACCCGGCCGTGCAGGCGCAGCTGGCCGCCTTCCACCGCAACTTCGAGGTGCGGCTGTACAACCCGCTGTTCCGCAAGTCGAAGTTGAACCCGCTCGAGTTCGCCGGCGGCATCTTCTTCCATTTCCGCGAGCTCAACTCGCGCATGCACAACAAGCTGATGGTGGTGGACGGCAAGGTGGCGATCATCGGCGGGCGCAACATCGAGGACGAGTACTTCGACTGGAACCCCGACTACGACTACCGCGACCGCGACCTGTTCGTGGCCGGCCCGGTGGTGGCCGACATGACCGCCAACTTCGAGGGTTTCTGGTACGACCCGCGCTCGATCCCGGCCGCGCAACTGGAGGACGTCGCCCCGCTGCTGCTGCGCGGCAATGGCCCGACGCCGGTCGCCGAGGCTCCGCGCAGCGTGCGCGTGCAGGGCATGCTCGACGCCGCCGGTGACGGCGAGGCGGTCGCCGGGCGGCTGGCGCCCTACCGCTTCAGCGTCGGCCGGGTGGCCTTCTTCGGCGACCTGCCGATCAAGCACGCGCAGGGCGCGCAGAGCCGCACCGCCGCGTCCGACGCGCTGCTCAAGACACTGGCGGCCAGCCAGAGCGAGATCCTGCTGCAAACCCCCTACCTGGTGATGTCGCGCCCGGCGCGCCGCCTGTTCCGCGACCTGTACAAGCGCACGCAGCGCAAGGTCACCGTGTCCACCAACTCGCTGGCCGCGACCGACGCCTTCCCGGTCTACGCGATGTCGCACAAGTACAAGCGCCTGTACCTTCGCGAGCTGGGCTTTCGCATCTACGAGTACAAGCCGTTCCCGGCCGACATGCCGATCGACGTGCGCGCGGTGCCGGGCGCGGCCGAGCGGCTGGAGACCAGCGACGTCGCCGACTTCAACCCGTCCGGCTACCGCCAGGGCCCGGTGCCGCTCAAGCGCGCCGGCGTGCGCATCGGCCTGCACTCCAAGTCGATGGTGGTCGACGAGAAGATCGGCATCGTCGGCTCGCACAACTTCGACCCGCGCTCGAACGACTACAACACCGAGAGCCTGGTGATGGTCCACGACGAGGCGTTCGCGCGGGCGCTGGCGGCTAGCATCCGGCGCGATATCGCGCCGGGCAACAGCTGGGTGATCGCCGCCCGGCCCAAGCTGCCGGTCATCGCGCAGCTCAACTACAACCTGGGCAAGGCCTCGGAAAAGCTGCCGATCTTCGACGTCTGGCCCTGGCCGTACGCCACCAGCTACGAATTGAACCCCGGCTGCGCGTCGGTGCCGCCCGAGGATCCGGGGTTTTCGGCGTGCTACCACGACGTCGGCGACTTCCCCGAGGTCAACCTGTCGCTGAAGATGATCTACACGCGGATCATCACCGTCTTCGGCGCCGGCCTCATCCCCATTCTCTAGCCAAGGTCCGGACCCCTGCTCGACCTGGTTCCTGGCATGCGCGGGGCGCCGGAGGCGCGGCGCTGACATGGCCGCGGCAATACATGCGGCCGCCGGGGTGACGGGGGGAGCGGAGGCTGGTATGTGCTTGCGCGACAATCGGCGACAGGGACGTCGCCGATTAGCCCCCATGGATGGGTCCACGGCGTGTCGCGCAAGCACATACCAGCCTCCGCTCCCTGCCGATGCCCCAAAGGCGCGTTGACCTTGGGGAGCCGGGAGCCTAGGCTTTGCGTTCCTGCGTCACACTTCCGCCTTCCTTCGAGCCAAACCCCATGCCCCTCGCCATCAGCTTCGAACTGTCAGACCGCGATCTCGAGCATTTCAACAACGCGATCAAGGCCGCCACCTTCGCCGCCGGCAGCAAGAGCGCCGAGGAAGTGATGGAAGCCGCCGGCAAGCTGGTCGAGTCGGCGACCGAGACGGCGCTGCCCGACTTCATCCTCGAGCGCCTGGAGAAGCTGGACTCGCTGATCGCGATGCTGCGCGACGAGGGCTGGCAGCTGCCGGAAGAGGATCGCAGCCGCGTGCTGTCGGCCCTGGTCTACTTCGCCGATCCGGAGGACATCATCCCGGACAACGTGCCGGTGCTCGGCTATTTCGACGACGCCATTGCGATCGAGCTGTGCGTGCGCGAGCTGCGCCACGAGATCGAGGCCTACGAAGAGTTCTGCGACTACCGCCAGGGCGAGGCCGAGCGCCGCGGCCTGAACGCGGCCGCGGTCGGCCGCGCCGACTGGCTGGCCAATCGCCGCGACGAGCTGCAGGACCGCATGCACCGCCAGCGCAACCGCGAGTTCGGCACCGGCTACGGCAGCAGCTCGGGCTACGCGCGCGAGGGCTACACCAAGTCCTGGCGCCCGGGCCTGATGCGCGTCAGGTAATCGCGTCCCGCACCCCGACGCCGCGTCCCGACGGGGCGCGGCGTTTTCTTTTTCTGGCCGACCCAAGGTAACCCCCCGATGCCGAGTCCGTTCCGCCACCGCCCCGACCTGGCCCGTCTCAATGCGGGCGCCGCCGGCACCGCCGTCGCCAACCTGGGCATCGAGTTCACCGAGCTGGGCGAGGATTTCCTGCGCGCCACCATGCCGGTGGACGCGCGCACCAAGCAGCCGTACGGCCTGTTGCACGGCGGCTCCTCGGTGCTGCTGGCCGAGACGCTCGGCAGCATGGCGGGCAACCTGTGCCTGGACGACCAGGAGAAGCAGCAGGCGGTGGGCCTGGAGATCAACGCCAACCACCTGCGCGCGGTGAAGGAGGGCCTGGTCACCGGCACCGCCCGCGCGATCCACATCGGCCGCAATACGCAGGTGTGGGAAATCCGCGTGGAGGACGCGCAGGGGCGGCTGGTGTGCGTGTCGCGCCTCACGCTCGCCGTGGTGAGTCATTTGTAGCGAAACACGGGGCTTCCTGCCCCGGTTTCGCGTCGCGGTCGAAAAACGTGGTTTTCGACCGCTCTCGCGCCATCGCTCCGCGATGTCGCGTTGGCACATCCCTGTGCCAATTGCGGCCCCGGTCCCGAATCCGCCGGCCTGACGGAAAACTCGGGGGCGCGCCCTTAGACTTGGCGGCATGGCAACTCCCGACACCGCCGCCGACTGGCGCCGCCCGCTGCGCTACCTGTGGCGCGTGCCGCTGCTGCTGCTGCATGCCGTGGTCGGCCTGACGCTGGTGATGCTGGCGATCAACCCGCTGTTCACGCGCCTGCGCCGCGCCGACGGCGAAACCTGGGACCAGACCGGGATCCGCTGGTGGAGCTGGCTGTTCGTGCGCATCTTCGGCATGCGCGCGCGCCGGGTCGGCACGCCGTTGCGCGGCGGCGCGCTGTTCGTGGCCAACCACGTCAGCTGGATCGACATCACGCTGCTGCATAGCCAGCGGCCGCTCGGCTTCGTGGCCAAGGCCGAGATCGCGCGCTGGCCGCTGATCGGCTGGATCGCCAGCCGCGGCGGCACCATCTACCACCACCGCGGCGACAACGACAGCCTGCACGGCGTGATGCACCAGATGCTCGAGCGGATGCAGCAGGGCCGCGCTGTCGGCGTGTTCCCGGAGGGGCGCACCTGCGACGGCACGGCGATCGGCGTGTTCCACGCGCGCATCTTCCAGCCGGCGGTGCTCGCCAACGCGCCGGTGCAGCCGGTGGCGCTGAAGTACGGCGCCGGCGGCAGCGCGCAGACCACCATCGCGTTCCGCAAGCGCGAGAATTTCATCCAGAACCTCGTGCGCGTGCTCGGCGAGCCGGTGCGCGACGTGGAAGTGCACTTCCTCGAGCCGGTGCAGACCGAAGGCGTGGGCCGCCGGGAACTGGCGGCGGTTGCGCGCGAGCGCATCATCGCGGCGATGGCACGCGCATGACGCCGCCCGGCGGCTACGCCGCGCCACGCTGGCTGCGCAATCCGCACCTGCAGTCGGCACTGTCGTCGATGCCGATGCGCAAGGCCGGCGGCCTGCGCGCGCTCGAGCGCAGCGGCGCCGTCACCCAGGAGCACATCGTCGACGGCGGCGAAGGCGTGCGCCTGTTCGGCCTGCACAGCACGCTGCCCGGCCGCGCGCCGAAGGCGCTGGTGCTGCTGCTGCACGGCTGGGAAGGCAGCGTCGATTCCGGCTACATGCGCCACACCGCCGCGCACCTGCTCGAGCGCGGCTTCGACGTGTTCCGGCTGAACTTCCGCGACCACGGCGACACGCACCACCTCAACGAAGGGATCTTCCACTCCTGCCGGCTGGACGAGGTCGTGCACGGCGCCAAATGGATTGCCGACCGGTTCGAAGCCCCGGCGTTCCAGGCGGCGGGCTATTCGCTCGGCGGCAATTTCGCCCTGCGGCTCGCGCTGGCGGCGCCCGCAGCCGGCATCCCGCTGCAGCACGCCGCGGCGGTATGCCCGGCGGTCGATCCGTCGGCGGTGATGCGCGCGCTGGAGACTGGCAACCCGCTCTACCACTGGTACTTCATGCGCAAGTGGCGCGGCTCGCTGCGCAAGAAACGGGCGCTGTTCCCCGAGCAGCACGATTTCGACGACCTGACGCTGTCGCGCGACATGCGCGGGCTGACGCAGTGGCTGGTGGACAAGCACACGCAACTTGGCGATGTGGAGAACTACTTCGACGGCTACGCGGTGGCCGGCGGGCGCATGGCCGGACTGCAAGTGCCGGTGAGCGTGCTGGCGGCGGCCGACGATCCGATCATCCCGGTGGATACCTTGCAGGCGCTGCAGTTGCCGGCGCACTCCACGCTGGAGATCGCCGACCACGGCGGGCATTGCGGTTTCATCGAGGGCGCCGACCTGCGCGGCTTCGCGGAGCGCTGGGTGGCGGCGAAGCTCGAGGCGGCGTTGGCCTCCGTGACGGGCGCCAGCGCGTAAGGCCTACTGGCAAGTCAGCGGATCGGTTTGGTCATTGTTGATTTCGCGCCTGCCCTTGAACGCGGTCTGGAAGGTCCGGTTCGCCCAGTCGGACGCCGAGCGCACCTGCCCCGGCGAGAGCGAGCGCGCGATTTCGTCACCCAGACGCTGATAGCGCGTCCGCCAGGATGCATCCACCGAACCCGCCTGTTTCAGTCGAACCAGCGCCAGATGCCGGACGGGATCGCGTTCCAGCCCCGCGAGCCACTTCAGCGCCGGCGCCTGCCAGAACGGATTCTCGGGTTCACCGGGCCGCGGCGGCATGTCGATGAAAGGGGATTCGCCGGCCGCGACCTGCGCCAGCGACACCATGCGCCAGTCGCCGGCCGCGATGCCGGCCTGGATGATCGCCGGAGCGTGCATTCGGTACGCGTCACGGAACTGCGCGTCGTGCCAATGCGCCCGGTCCATCGACCAGGCCATGGCCACGTAGCACGCGCCTGCATCGCGATTACCCAAGGCCGCGGCGCGCTGGGCGACAGCGTAGATACTGCCGTCCTTCGCGCTCTCGCCGATTTCGATGCATTCCGTCTTCGCACGCTCGTAGACGTCCAGCTGCCGGACCAGCAAGTCGGCAATGCGAAGATCCCATCCGGGCTCGGCCTGGCGACCATCCGCACCGCGCGAAAACTTTTCGAGCAATTCGCGGTTGGCCGGGTCTTCCACCAGGGCGCGCGCGCCCACGGCGTCGACGCACAGTTTAAGCGCGTCGTAGGCGCGGTTCGCGTCCGCGACGGCTTGTCCGAGTTCGGATTGCGACATCCGGCGCGTTCCGGCCCCGCTCGCAGTCGCTGCCGCCCCCGGCCGCGTTCGGGTGCGGCTTGGCTTCGCATCCGGAGCCGCCGCTGCAGCGGGTCCCGCCTTGCCTGCGTCGGACGGTCCCTTCGGCTGGTGCGTTGCTCCATGCGGCAGTCCGAGCCAGCACGCAGCGCCGAACCCAAGCACGAGACAGGCCACGACGATGCGTCGGCGCGCGCGCGCCGGATTCGACCGACGGCGTTCGTCCAACACCGGAGCCATCAGTTCGGGAGCACGGCCGCGCCGATCGCGGCAAGCAAGGCCACGCCCAGCACGATGCGATACCAGGCGAACACGGTGAAGCGGTGCGTCTGGATGTAGCCGAGCAGCCACTTCACCGCCACGAACGCGGTAATCGCCGACGCCACGAAGGCGATGCCGAGCCCGGTCCAGTCCTCGCCGGCGGCGCCGCCGTCCTTGAGCACGTGCAGCAACTCATACGCCGTGGCCGCGAACATGGTCGGGATGCCGACCAGGAAGGCGAACTCGGTGGCGGCCACGCGACTGCCGCGGCCGAACAGCAGCGCGGCGAAGATCGCCGCGGCCGAGCGCGAGGTGCCGGGGAACACGCCGGCGACGACCTGCGCGACACCGACCAGCGCCGCCACCGTCCACGACACGTTGTCGCGATCGCCGCCGGCGCCGTCGGCGTCACCGCCGCGGCGCGCAGCGAGCGCTTCGGCGCCGAGCATCACCACGCCGCCGACCAGCAGCGCCCAGGCGATCGGCGCGAGCGTCTCCGGCAGCTCGACGCCCAGCTTCTTCACCAGCAGGCCGAGCACGGCGGTGACGCCGAAGGCGAGCGCGAGCTTCATCGAATACGTGCGGTTGCGCGGCTCGCGCAGGCCCAGCACCAGTTCGAGCAGGCGCGCGCGGTAGATCAGCACGACCGCGAGGATCGCGCCGGCCTGGATGGCGATGTTGAACAGGTCGCTGCGCTTGCCCAGCCAGTGCTCGGCGATCAGCAGGTGGCCGGTGCTGGAGATTGGCAGGAATTCGGTGATGCCCTCGATGATGCCGAGCAGCAGGCTGGCGAGCGTGTCGTTCATGTCGGGCCGCGTGTGAGGTTTCGCCCGGAATTGTCGCAGAACGGCCGGGGCGGGCGACGCGCGCGCGAACCGTGCACACTGCGCGCATGCCCCGCCAACCCACGTCCTGGTTCGACCGCCTCGCCAAGGGCGCGGCGCGCTGGAGCGGCCGCCCGTCCGCCTTCCTGATGGCGCTCGCCGTCGTGCTGGCCTGGCTGGTGACCGGACCCATCTTCAAGTACAGCGACACCTGGCAGCTGGTGATCAACACCGGCACCACGGTCGTCACTTTCCTGATGGTGTTCCTGATCCAGAACACCCAGAGCCGCGACACCGAGGCGATCCAGATCAAGCTCGACGAGCTGATCCACGTGTCCGAGGCGGCGAGCAATGCGCTGATGGACCTCGAGGAACTCGACGAAGACACGCTCGAGAACTATCGCGCCCACTACGAAACGCTCGCGCGGGACGCGCGCGCCCTGTCGCGGCAGATTGGCGGGGCGGCTGCCGGGGCGCCTGCGACCCCGGCGGCGGGCGAGCGGCGCAGCACCGGCGGCGAGGCGTAGCCGGCCCCGGCCCGGGAAACGCGATCCGTCCCGGCTTTCCGCGTTTAGCTGCCCGGCGTCGACCCGCGCAAGCACGACCTGTTTTTTGCCGATTTTGCGAAAGTTGCAGATCGGCAACCCGATGTTCAGGCTGAATCGCCGGTTGCCGATCTGCCACTTTTCGAAAACCCCCAAAAGGTACATGCACGCGCCGGTGCGGACGGCGGCTGCCGGGCTCGCACCAAAACGGGGACGTGCGCCCCGCCGCGGTGCGCCGGGGTCCGCAAGCATTCGCCATCGCCCAGTAAAATCAATGGCTTGGGATCGGCCCGGGGTTGGCCCGGAGCTTGCTAACTCCTCGGAGTCCATCACCCGAGGAAGCCCCCATGTCGTTCGAGCACGTCCAGAAGTTGGCCAAAGACAACAACGTCGAATTCGTCGACCTCCGCTTCGCCGACATGCGCGGCGTGCAGCACCACGTGACCTTTCCGGCCAGCATCATCGAGCCGAGCCTGTTCGAGGACGGCAAGATGTTCGACGGCTCGTCGATCTCCGGCTGGAAGGGCATCAACGAGTCCGACATG